>Ga0335081_10000516_pt1:2500-65504 | contig 65504 bp, 60 predicted proteins | sample Lox_Sample_35_FD_206713 | JGI IMG/M metagenome (GOLD analysis project Ga0335081, IMG submission 206713) | Soil microbial communities from Loxahatchee National Wildlife Refuge, Florida, United States - Lox_Sample_3.5 | ecosystem: Environmental > Terrestrial > Soil > Wetlands | place...
GCCGCTGCGAATGACCGGAGACACCGGCACTTTGCGCGCTTCATTCCAGGTCGACAGCGGCTCAACGCGAATGACTTCCTTGGTCATGATGTCTTTCCTGCGTCATTATTCGATCGATCGCGATTGTTTCAATTCGAGGGATCGCTGTCGCGCGCAAATGGTTCGGCACGCGCCGAACCGTGATTGCTTGCCGACGCTTTCGGTCGAGCGCTACAATGATTCATGGTTGCCGCCGCAAATATGGTCGAGGTTGCCGCGCTTGTCGGCGACACCGCGCGGGCCACGATGCTTGCCGCTCTCATGGGCGGTCAGGCTCTGACGGGCGGCGAGCTCGCGTACCTTGCCCATATCTCGCGACCGACTGCGAGCGAGCACCTGACCAAGCTGGTCGAGGCGCGGCTGTTGGCCATCACCAAGCAGGGGCGGTTCCGCTATTACCGCATCGCGTCGCCGCTGGTGGCGAAGATGCTTGAAAGCATCAAGCTTGTCGCCGCTCTCGAAGTGCCGCCGCGCTATCAGCCGCGCTCCATCACGGACGATGCGCTCCGCTTCGCGCGCACCTGCTACGACCATTTGGCCGGGCAAGTCGGCGTTGCGATTACCGATGCGCTCACGGCCGGCGGATATATCAACCTCACCGAAGACGGCGGCGAGGTGACCGAAAGCGGCGTGCGATTCTTGACCGACTTCGGCGCCAATTTGACACCGCAATCGCGCAGCCGGCGCATCTTCTGCCAGCCGTGCCTCGATTGGAGCGAGCGGCGCTACCATGTGGCGGGCCATGTCGGGGCGGAAATCTGCCGCTGCTGCATGGCGCTCGGCTGGCTCAAACGCGAACGCGATACGCGCGCGCTGCGGCTCACGCCGAGCGGCAGGAGCGGGTTGCTCGAACGCTTTGGCGTCGATCTCGATAATCCGGAACGGCAACGGACACGGGCTATCGTGGGCGACGGCCTGTCGGCTTCCGCCGTGCCGTTGCGCCGTTGATATTCAGCCGCTGCATTGCGCTAGTATCCTTCCGGGCAATCACTTCGTCATTCGCACGGAGGCCGCATGAGCCGGTTGCATATCTACGGCATTGCGCGCACGCGCGCGTTTCGCGCGATCTGGGTCGCCAAGGAGCTCGGGCTTGAGTTCGAGCATATTCCGATCGAGATCGGCGAGGCCGGCGCGCGGAAGGCGGACTATCTCGCGGTCAATCCGAATGGCCGGATGCCGGCGATCGAGGATGACGGATTCGTCTTGTGGGAGTCGCTCGCGATCACGCTTTATCTCGCAAAGAAATACGGCACCGGGCGGCTCTATCCAGCGACGCTGCAGGACGAAGCCAAGACATGGCAATGGAGCCTGTGGGCGCTGAATGAGGTTGACCGCGGCGTCAATATCTGGTCGCTGCACGCCGTGCGTCTGCCGCCCGAAGACCGCAATCCCGAAAAGCTTGCAGAAGCGCTCAAGGTCATTTCGACGCCGTTCAAGGTGCTCGATCGCGAATTTTCCGGGCGGCCTTACCTGCTTGGCGACAATTTCACGGTGGCCGATCTCAACGTCGCGGCGGTCATCAGCCGGGCGATCGACATGGAGATGCCCGAGACGCCGCATGTGGCGCGGTGGTTGCGGCGCTGTCTCGATCGGCCGGCCGCGCGCGAGGCTTGCCGCATGCGCGCCGAGTCCGACGCCGCCTCGCCGCCGGATGCGATCAGGTTGATCGCCCGCATCAACCGCCTATGATGGTTCATCGAGTCGCCGTGCCGCCGGTCGCAGCGGCGCCCGACCGCGCAATCGATCGGACCCAGCGATGAAACTCGAAAAGGTCTTCATAGCCACGCCGACGGTCAGCGGCATCGTCACGACCGCCTACGCGGGGACGCTCATTGCCATCACGATCGGGCTGCGGGCGCGGAACGCGACCTATCGCTACACGAATTTCGACGGAAGCGACATCGTGATGGCGCGAAACTATCTCGCCAATGCGTTTCTGCAGGATGCCGCATGCTCACACATCCTGTTTGTCGACAGCGACATGGCGGTTCCGCAGGAAACGCTTGCCGTCATGTTCGACAGCGGCAAGGATTTCATCGGAACCGTCTATCCGGAGCGTCGGCTCGATCTGGAAAAATACGGCTCCTATCTGATGAAAGGTCAGACGCACAGGGCGGCTCTGGCGTTGTCGTTGATATTCAACATCAGGCATTCATCCGCGGACGTGACGATCGACAATGGGCTCTGTCGCGTGAATGGGCTTGGCTTCGGGTGCGTGTTGATCGCAAGATCCGTTTTCGAAAAAATCTTGGCGAAAAAGGGGGTCGATCGATTGGTGTCGAAGAAATTGCGGCTGTCCGGCTTGCAAGGCGACATGTACGATTTCTTCGGTGAAATAGCGCTGAAGAACGGCGATCACCTCTCGGAGGATTATTCTTTTTGCGAGCGCGTGAATCGAACGGCAGCGTGCGATATCTGGGCCTATGTGGGCGGATCGGTCGGCCATGTCGGGCAGTTCACCTATGGCGGTTCCTATTTGGAAAGCCTTGAGGCGCAGATTCGGAACACGGCACCGGTTGAACCGGTAAAAATTGCCAAACGTTGACGTGTCGATCTTCCAGGTGCAGTGATTGTTGCCGCAGATGTCCAAACCCGCCTCGCAGGAACAGCTCGTCAACCTTGGTCTAACGCTCGATCAGGCGGTGGCGCTGCACCGGCAGGGACGGCTCGACGAAGCGGAAAAGATTTACGCGCGCATTCTCAAAAGCGTGCCGGATCAGGTCGAGACGCTGCAACTCATGACTCAACTCAAGCTCGCAGCCGGAAAACCGGCGGATGCGCTGCGGTTGATGACGACCGTGGTCGCTGCCCGCCCGAATTCGCCGGACGCGCTGGTATTGCTCGGTCACGTGCTCCGCCGGCTCAAGCGCGAAGACGAGGCGCTGGTGAATTTCGACAAGGCGCTCGCGCTCGAGCCGCGCCATATCGATGCGCTCGGCTGCCGCGGCGACGCGCTGCTGTCGCGGCGGCAAGGCGACGAAGCGCTGCAATGTTTCGATAAAATACTAAGCATCGATGCGCGCCATCCTGAAGCGCGCGTCAACCGCGGCGCCGCGCTTGCCATGCTGGGGCGCTACGAGGAGGCGCTCGCCGAATTCGATTTCATTCTCGCGGCCATGCCGCAGCACGGGATGGCGCTCTACAATCGGGCCAATGCACTGTCCGCGCTCGGACGCGAGGCAGAATCGCTTGCGGTCTACGATCGTGTGCTGGCGCTTGCCCCGCAGCATGCGGTGGCCTGGAACAATCGCGGAAATGTGCTGCTGGCGCTCAAGCGTCATGCGGACGCGATCGAAAGTTTTGATAAGGCGATAGCGCTGAACGCCGAGTACGCGGATGCGCATTTCAATCGATCACTCGCGCTGCTCGCTACCGGCGACTACGTGCGGGGATTTGCCGCCTACGAGTGGCGGTGGAAGCGCTCCGGAATGCCCACGACGCGGCGCAACTATGGACGGCCGTTGTGGCTCGGAGAATATCCGCTCGAGCGAAAGACAATTCTGGTTCATGCGGAGCAGGGACTCGGCGACACCATTCAATTCGCGCGTTACATCCCTCTGCTTGCGCGCGGGGGCGCGAGCGTCGTGATGGAAGCACCGGCGGAGCTGACGACGCTGCTCGCGCGGCTTGACGGCGTGGCACAGATCGTCGCGCGCGGGGAAGCGTTGCCGAAATTCGATGTGCAGTGCCCGCTCGGCAGCCTGCCGCTTGCCTTCAAAACCGGGCTTACGAATGTTCCGGCGGATGTGCCTTATCTCGCGGCGGATGAAAAACGTGTGGCCAAATGGCGGCCACAGATCGAGGCGCTCACAGGGCCGCGGGTCGCGCTGGTCTGGGCCGGCAATATCAGCCATCCCAACGACCGCAACCGCTCGATCGCCCTTTCCAAGCTGAAGCCGCTCCTGGACGACGGCGGCATTCGGTTCGTGAGCCTGCAACGGGAATTGCGAAATTCCGATGCCGATCTGCTCAAGACACTGCCGAAGGTCAGTCATTTTGGCGGGGAACTGGAGGATTTCGAGGACACGGCTGCGATCGTGTCGCTCTGCGATATGGTGATCGGCGTCGACACCGCGGTCGTGCATCTCGCGGCCGCCATGGGACGGCCGACGTGGGTGCTGCTGCCTTATTCTCCGGACTGGCGCTGGACGCTCGATGGCGAGCACAGCCCGTGGTACCCGGCGGCACGGCTGTTCCGTCAGCCGCAGCTGGGCGATTGGGGAAGCGTGGTCGCAGCGGTGCGCAGCGCCCTGGACGGGCTCGGCAATTAACGGGTGCATGCGCCCAGCGATGCGAGAAATGTTCGGCATGGCGGGCTTCCCAAGCGCGGGTCGCGTTGCTACATAGGCCTCGCGCGCGGATCAAAAATCTCCGTTTGAAGCGGTTTATCGCGGGGTGGAGCAGCCCGGTAGCTCGTCAGGCTCATAACCTGAAGGTCGTAGGTTCAAATCCTACCCCCGCAACCACGTTACGCCCGCCAACCCGAAGTGTTGGCGGGCGTCGTCGTTTTGGATCGACGCTTGCGGCATATGGCCGGCAGCGGCCTGTGCCGGTTGCGCATTGAACCAACCCGGCGGAGAAAATCGCGCGGGTGTTGGCCGTTCGTTCAAACCCGACGATGCAAGCGATGCTCGATCCACAACAGCAATGAATTGGCGAGAGCGGCAAAAAGAAACAGCACGACGGCGACGGTGATCATCTCCTCGTTCTGAAGAAGCTGCATGGCGTTGATGATCAGCGAGCCCAGCCCGTGTTCGGAAGCGAACATTTCGGCAAGCAGCACGCCCAACAGTGACAGCGTAAAACCGATCCGCAGGCCGGCAACAACCTCCGGCAGCGTTGCTGGAAACAGCACCGTGACGATGGTCTGCCATTCGGACAGATGCAGCGTGCGCGCCGCTTTCAAATAGACCGGCGGGATGTTGCGAATGGCGTTCATGGTCAAGAGCGCCACCGGCAGCACGCCGTGCATGGCGCCGAATGTCACCCGGCCGGGCATGCTCAGGCCAAAGATCAACAGCACTACCGGGTAGAGCGTGATCTTCGGCAGCGTGTAGAGAGAAATGAGGATCGGCTCGCCGACGGCGCCGGAGAGGCGATGCACGCCCATCCACACGCCTATGGCGAGGCCGAGCGCATAGGACAATATCAGCGCCCAGAAGAAGGTCACGAGCGTCGCCCAGGCGTTCTCGGCAAAGCGCGCACTCGGCACGAATTCGGCCAGATAGGTGAGCGTCGGGACCGGGGCCGGCAGCGCGGTCGAGCCGACGGCTTGGTGCAATATCTGCCAGGCCACCAAAATGGCGGCCAGGACGATCAAGGTGTCGGCGGCGCGCTTGGCTGCGATCATGGCTTGCCGATCCCGCGCCGTTCCGCCCAGCGCTGGTCGAACACGTGCAACACCATGTTGACCACCGTCGCGACGACGATCAGCAGCAGCATCAGCGCATACATCCGTTGGTTATTGAAGTCGGTATAGGCATCGGAGATGACGCGGCCGAGGCCGGACGGCGCCAAAATGAATTCGCTGGCGATCACCGCGATGAAGCCGTAGCTGACCGCGAGCTTGACGCCGGTGAAAAGATGCGGCGCTGCCGCCGGCAATTTCAGGCGCAGCGCCGTCGCGATCCGCCCCATGCGATGCAGGCGCGCCACCTTGGTCAACACGCGCGGCACGCGGTCGAGCCCGTTCAAAGTGGCGATGATCATGGCGACGATGGCGGTCGCCACCCCCATCAGCACGATTGGAATGGCGGACAATCCGAAGATCGCGATCATGACCGGATAGAAGATGAAGATCGGCACCGCGTAATAGGTGGCGAAGAACGGATCCAGCGCGTGGCGCACACGCGGCAAGGCATGGATGGTGACGCCAAGTGAAAATCCACCAATCACGGCAATCAGGACGGCGGTGACGACAATTCCGAAAGTGCGTGCGATCTGATCGTTGGCCTGTCCGGAGATGAGCAGACGAACGAGCGCGGCGGCCATCTCGGAGGGCGGGATCACGACGCGATGATCGATCAGGCCCGTGCGGCAGGCGAGTTCAAGAAGACCGACTGCAATGACGATGACCGCCAGCCTCAACCAGCCGATTTTGCTCATTCTGCTGCCATTCGGGTGTAGCCCAGCGATTTTAGAGACTCGCCGCGTAGATTGTCCCACAACCGGCCGGTGATCTCGCCGAATCTCGCTTCCCCAACGATTGTGCTGTCGCGCTCGCGCGGCCAGCCGGTCTCGACAATATCGAGAAACCGCCCGGGCCGCGCCGACATTGCGCCGATGCGGTCGGACAGCATGGCTGCCTCGTCGAGCGCATGGGTGATGAGCAGTACGGTCGCCCCGGTGCGCCGCCACAGGCGTAGCACCTCGTCGCCCATGAGCAAGCGCGTTTGGGCATCGAGCGCGCCGAACGGCTCGTCGAGCAGAATGAGCCGCGGCTGAAGCACCAGGGTTCGTGCGATGCAGACGCGCTGGCGCATGCCGCCTGAAAGCTGCGCCGGGTAGGCCCGCGAGAAATCCTTGAGCCCCATGAAGGCCAGCGCGTCGTCCACACGCCGCTGGACTTCGCCCTCGGCGATGCCGCTGCGGCGCAGACCGAAGGCCGCGTTGTCGGCAACCGTCAACCAGGGAAAGCTCGCATCCTCCTGAAACACGACGCCGATGCCGTCCGGCACCTCGCCAACGATGGTGCGGCCTTCGAATGTCACGGTGCCTTGCGTCGGTTGCTGCAGACCAGCCAGCACTTCCAACAAGGTGGATTTTCCGCAACCGGAAGGCCCAACGACCGCGAAGAATTCGCCCCGTTTCAGGTCGAGATCGACCGGCCCCAGGGCATGCACCGGCTGAGTGCCCGCCGCCCCCGGATAGATCCGCGTCACACCCGACAGGGAGGCGTGGATCCCGTCATCTGGGGCCGTGGCGATCATTTTTGCAGATCAGCCGGCAGCAAGGAGCTGTCGACTATCGTTTTCAGGTCGACGTCCTTCTCCAGCATTCCGACGCCTTTCATTGCATGCACGGTGGCTTCCAGCAGAGACATCTCGATCCGGCCTTCGGTCCAGAATTTCGCGGCGACCAATTCCTTGATCATGATGCCAACGTCCTTCTCCGAGAGCGGCGCGTAGACCTTGCTGAGAATCTGGACGGCTTCGTCGGTGTGCTCGTAGAGGAACTTGGTTCCCTCGCGCCGCGCCGCCTGGATGGCGCGCAATTTGTCCGGATGCTCCTTGATCGCCTTGCTGGTGGCCATGCCGAGCTGCGATGGAATGAGCGGTAAATCTTTCGGGCCGACGAGGACGCGGTACTTGCTCTCACCGCCCTTGGTGCGGAAGAGGATTACGGGCATGGCCGTGACATCGACTGCGCCATTCTCCAAAGCAGTGAGAGCGCCGCCCAGACTGCCGAGCGCCACCATCTGGACATCGCCTTGCTTGAGCCCGGCCTTCTCCATCACCAGCACCCCCATCATTTCACCGAGTGATTTCGGGTTGCTGATACCGAACTTCTTGCCTTTCATGTCCGCTGCGGTCTTGAGCGGCGAATTCGGCATGACGACCACTACCAGGTCGGCCAGCGATCGCGACGTGATGCCAATGATCTTGACGTCTTGGCCCTGGGCGGCGGCTGCGATCACCGGGGCGGCGGTGACGTCGCCATAGCCGAGGTCGCTCGCCATCGCGGCGCGTACCGAGCTGCCGCCCCCGGCGCCGGAGATGATGCTGGTAATGTCCACGCCGTGCTTCTTGAAGAACCCCTTTTCCAACGCGATGGCGTAGGGCGCGCCGGACGGATCGTTCTTGTATTGGGTGACGAGCAGGTCTTCGGCCCTCGCGGTCACCAGCCCGACCAACACCAGAGAAACGATCAACGTGCTCAGACGGAATATCGACATGGAAACCTCCCTGCAGTTTTCAATGGGTTTACTCCATCCGGGGCCGCATTGCCCAGTGGGTCAGGTCGACGCGGGTTGCCCAATAGGCGAGGGATACACGGCGTTCGCGCAGCGATGGGCACCGCTGGTGCCGGAACTTTAACGTGCCGGCGTCGGGTTGATCGGCATGAAGGGGATCGGAGCGGAGCCAAGCACTTGCGAGGGCAGTTTTCCGTCCCATCGTTCGGCGCGGCGCAATTCGATCAATCCCGGGTTGCCCTGCAGCGCGGTTGCTTGCGCCAAGATGGCGGAGGCTTCCGCTTCGCCCTTGAGCTTGATCGCCTGCGCTTCGGCCTGGGCGCGCAACAAATTGGCGTCGGCATCGCCGCGCGCGCGTTCACGAATTGCATTGGCCTCGCCGACGGCCGCGATTTTTTTGCTTTCGGCGTCGATTTCGGCTTGACGCTTGAGCTGTTCGGCGCGTTCGACCAAGGTCTTGGCCACGGCGGCCTGGTCGACCGCCTGGCGGAACTGCTGGGTGTAGTCGATATTGTTGATCTGGAAATCGGTGACTTCGAGTCCGAACAGGCGCAGTGCGTCCTTCTGCAGGACATCGAGCACACGCTTGCCGACTTCGCCACGGCGCGACGCGATGTCGGTCACATTGACCTTGCCCACTTCGGCCTTGAAGCGATCAAGCGTGAGCGTCTCGAGCCGCTGCTCGAAATCGGGAACCAATTGGAAGATGCGCTCGGCCTGCTCGGCCGGGATGCGATAATTGACGGTGAACACCGCATCGAGCTCCTGATTGTCGACGGTGTAGGTGTTCACCTTGCTCAACTGAAAAGCCCGGATGTCGGTGCGGTACATGGTGGCAGTATCGGCGATCGGCACCTTGAAATGCAGGCCGGGGCCAACCGTGTATTTGATCGCGCCCCACCGTGTGACGATGCCGACTTCATGGCGGTCGACGATGAAATACGAGCCCCATAGGATCATGAGGATCACTACCGCAGCGACAATCCACCAGGTCGATCTTGAAAAAGACATGCCGAAGTTCCCCCTGTTCATTGACCCGATCGTGTCTTCGACGGCTTTCTCGATCATCGACATCCCAGAACCCTGTTCTGGCGAGGAGCCGGGCGGATTATGTGTTGGCATCGAACCCGCGCGAAAGCGCGCCCCCTAGACGAATTTTTCGGGCGGTAAGATGTCCCAGATCAGCCCTGCAAACAAGGCTTCGCGTAAAAGAGAATGCCGCAGTGCAAGAAGCCGTCTAGCGGGTTTTCTGCGCGTTGATGAATGACAGCCAGTTTCGGTAGAAGGCCGACGCGAAGGGCCGCCAGAAATTCGGCAGCTTCAATTCGGTCAAGGCCGAAGGAAATTTCGCAAGCAATTGCTCGTTGCGATCTGCAACGGCATGAGAGCGAAATGCCATCATGGCTTCAACCGTCGCGTCGTCAAAATAGCCTTGCGGCATGCTGGGATATTGCTCCCGCTCGCTCCGCAGGTAGCGACCCACATCGCGACGATATTCGCTCAGCAGGGTCTGCGCCTCATATTCGGGATGGCCTTGGAAAAACAGGAAAAGGCTTTGCCCTTGTTTCACGAACGCGTCGACGCCGGCCCGGTCGGAGCTCGTGAGTACGCGATAGCCGCGTTTGGTCAGGTCCGCCTCGGGCAGCTCGTTGTAGCGCGAATGCGGAATCCGGATCCGTGCCGGCAGGCCGCTGGCGAGCGGGTGGGGTGCGCTCAAGCCGAATTCGTAGACCCCTGACAATTTTTCGCCAACCGGCCGGCGTTCGATGTCGTCGAGGTACAGCACGGCGGAGTGGGCCGCCAGACAGGACCAAATCGTGGAAACGGTATTTTGCTCGGCCCAATCGATCACGTTTGTGAGGGCGGACCAATATGGCTCGTCACGCAAGTCGGCGGCTTTCGGTTCGGTGCCAGTGACGATGAGCGCGTCGAGATCGGTCTCGCGTAGCAGTTTGGCATCGAGATAGGACTGGCTGAGAAAATCCAGGCCGCGATCGGTGCGTGGCACTTCCGGCAGCGTGAACAGGCGCACGCGGATCCAGCAATCATCCGCGGCGGAATCGAGGAGCGTCAGAAATTGCCGTTCGGTCGCCTCGAGCGCTGCATCCGGCATGATGTTGAGAAATCCGATATCGAGGCATTTGTCGCCCGGCGAGCCGACGCGGCGATCGGCCGGATCGTTCAATATGGCTGCCTGCGCCCCGATATGGCGCACCGATCGGCCGGGGTCGAGAAGGATCGGCATTCAACGCCCCTGGCTCCGTTGCAGCTTGATCGGTTGCGCGACCGATTCCTCGGTTGCGGCCAGCGCCTGAGCGAGATCGGCGATGATGTCGTCGATGTGCTCGATGCCGATGCTGAGGCGAATCATTTCGGGCTTGACGCCGGCCTTCTCCTGCTCGGCAGGCGACATTTGCCGGTGGGTCGTGGAGGCGGGATGGCACGACAAGGTTTTGGCGTCGCCCATATTGACGAGGCGCTTGCACAATTTCAGCGCGTCATAGAATTTCTTGCCGGCTTCGAAGCCGCCTTTCACGCCGAAGGTCAACAACGAGCAGGCCTTGCCGCCGAGATATGTCTTGGTGAGCGCGTAATAGGGGCTGTCTTCAAAGCCGGCATAGTTGACCCAATCGACGTGCGGATTGCTGCGCAGGAATTTCGCCACCGCAAGCGCATTTTCGACGTGACGTTCGACCCGCAGCGCGACGGTCTCGATGCCCTGCAGCAGAAGGAACGAGCTGAGCGCAGGCAGCACCGCGCCGGTGGTGCGCTGATAGACGCTGCGGCAGCGCGCGATATAGGCGGCGTCGCCGAAATGGTCGACGTAGATGAGGCCGTGGTAGGAAGCATCGGGCGTGCAGAACATCGGGAAGCGATCGGCATATTTCCGCCAGGGAAATTTGCCGCTGTCGACGATGGCACCGCCGAGCGTCGTGCCGTGGCCGCCCATGAACTTGGTGAGCGAATGGATCACGACATCCGCGCCGTAATCGAACGGCCGCAGCAGGATCGGCGTCGCAACCGTATTGTCGATGACCAGTGGTATGCCGTGCTTGTGGGCGACTTTAGCCAGCGCTTCGATATCGCAAATATTGCCGGCGGGATTGCCGACGCTTTCGCAGAACAAGGCGTTGGTCTTGTCGTCGATCAATTTCTCCATCGCCGCAGGCTGATCGGATTCGGCGAAGCGGACGCTGACGCCCTGTTTCGGCAGCACGTGGGCGAACAACGTGTGGGTCGTGCCGTAAAGCTGCGGCACCGAAACGATGTTGCACCCGAGCGTGGTGAGATTGAGAATCGAATAGTTGAGCGCGGCTTGACCGGTGCTGACGCACAATGAGTCGACGCCGCCTTCGAGCGCGGCAACGCGTTTTTCCAGCACCTCGGTCGTCGGGTTGCTGATGCGACTGTAGCGATGGCCTTCGACTTCGAGATTGAAGAGGGCGGCGCCATGGTCGGCGCTGTCAAATTCATAGGCGACGGTCTGATAGATCGGTACCGCGACCGCATGCGTGGTCGGCTCCGACTGGTAGCCGGCGTGGATGGCGATCGTTTCTTTCTTCACTTTATCTCGCCTCAGCGTTGGCCGCGATACGGTCGGGAAAAAGTTAATTTTTGCATTCGAACGAGTCGCTTAAAACCTTGTGGCTACGCGGTTTTTCGCACGCCTGTTTGTATCCGGCCGCTTTGGCTCATACAATGAAGGCGCTGAAATTCAAAAGCAATAACCTTAACCGTTAAGACGCCAAGTCTCTGAAATCACGACGCGGAAAGACTTCATTTCGAGATCCGAGGTTGTTCCAAATGTTAAGAGGCGACCGCAACGCGGGTTTACAATACGGAATACTCGGCTCTCGCCAGCCGTCGTCAAACACGGCAAGAGAGGACGAGCAAGGGGGACGGACGACGGTGAACATTGAAGGCGGACATTCAGCCTCTCGATCATGGCTGCGCGCGCTAGAGAGGACCGCACCGATCACCGTGCAGCCGAGCCGCATTCTGGCAACGGTCATCGACGAACAAGCCGAGAAGAACGGCGAGGCGCCGGCGCTGCTCTCCGAGCGCGAGACCTTCAGCTATCGCGCGTTGGCCGAACGCGCGAACCAATACGCCCGCTGGGCGATCGGTCGCGGCCTGGGCAAAGGCGATGTCGTCTGCCTGCTGATGCCGAACCGGCCGGAATACATGGCAATCTGGCTCGGCATCACGCGCGTGGGCGGGATTGTGTCGCTGCTCAACACCAATCTCACCGGCACATCGCTCGCGCATTGCATCAACATCGTCAGTCCAAAGCACATCATCGTCGCGGCGGATTTGGCCGAAAATTTCGAAAGCGCACGGGAACAGGTGACAAGCGGAGCCGTTCATGGCGAGGCCGATCTTCAACGCGAATTGGCGCGCTATCCGGGTGCGCCATTGAGCAGTGCCGAATTGCGCGAGGTCACGATCGAAGATCAGGCGCTCTATATCTACACCTCCGGCACGACCGGTCTGCCCAAAGCTGCGCTGGTGAGCCATCACCGGATCATGAATTGGAGCTGCTGGTTCGGCGGCATGATGGATACGCGCCCGACCGATCGCATGTACAACTGCCTGCCGCTCTATCACAGCGTCGGCGGAGTGGTCGCGACCGGATCGGTGCTGGTGAACGGCGGATCTGTGGTGACGCGCGAGAAGTTTTCCGCCCGCCAGTTCTGGACCGAGGTCGTGCAATGGGATTGCACGCTGTTTCAATATATCGGCGAGCTCTGCCGCTATCTGGTCAACACGCCGTTCGATCCGGCCGAGCAGCAACACCAGATCCGGCTCGCTTGCGGCAATGGTTTGCGAGCAGACGTCTGGCAGGCTTTCAAGAGCCGGTTTCGGATTCCACAGATCCTCGAATATTATGCGGCGACCGAGGGCAATTTTTCGCTCTACAATGCCGAGGGCGAGCCGGGCGCCATTGGCCGGATTCCGCCGTACCTCGCGCATCGCCTGCCGATCGCGTTAGTCAAATTCGATCTTGGTCGTGGTGAGCCGCTGCGCAATGCGGACGGCTTTTGCGTGGTGTGCGAGGCGGACGAGGCCGGCGAAGCGATTGGGAAAATTCCGAGCGAACGAGCGGATCTATCCGGCCGATTCGACGGCTATACCAACAAGCAGGACACCGAGAAAAAAATTCTGCGCAACGTGTTCAAGCCGGGCGATGCCTGGTTCCGCACCGGCGACCTGATGCGCAAGGACCAGCGAGGCTTCTTCTATTTTGTCGACCGGATCGGCGACACGTTTCGCTGGAAGGGCGAGAATGTCGCGACTTCCGAAGTCGAGACGGCGCTGACCGAATATCCCGGGCTGCGGGACGCAAACGTCTATGGCGTCGTGGTGCCGGGCGCGGACGGCCGTGCCGGCATGGCCTGTATCGTCACCGACGATAAATTTGATCTCACAGGATTAAGGCGACACCTTACGGCTCGCTTGCCGGCTTACGCGCAACCGCTGTTCATTCGTATCCAGCGCGAGATGGACGTGACCGGGACGTTCAAGCACAAGAAGGCCGATCTCGCGCAAGCCGGATTTGATCCGTCGACGACGATGGACAAGATTTATTTCAACGACGGCGAAGCGTTTTTGCAGCTCGATACCGCGCTGTTCGCGCGCATCCAGAGCGGTCATGTACGGATGTGAGCCCAAACGATTGAATTATGCCGTGCTGCCGGCGTCGACGGTCATCACCGTTCCGGTGATGCTCTTGGCCTTGTCGCTCAGCAGGAATTCGACGGCGTCGGCCACGTCGTCGACGGCGGCGAGCCGCCTGAGCGCGCTGCGGCGGGCGACCTGATCGCGTTGCTGGCCGGCAAGCTCTTGAGTCATATCGGTTTCAAGGAATCCCGGCGCAACGGCGTTGACGGTGATGCCAAGCCGCCCGACCTCGCGCGCGAGCGAGCGGGTGAAGCCGATCATGGACGCCTTGGTCGCGCCATAGACCGAAAGACCGCTGTAGCCGGTGTAGCCGATGATCGAAGTGATGTTCACGATGCGGCCGTGAGCTTCCGACATCATCGAGCGCACGACATATTTGCTGAGCACGATCGGCGCCAGCGTATTGACGCGGATGAGTTGCTCGATTTGGGGATTCGGCATGATGCCAAGCAGGCCGTCGGTGCCGAGCGCTGCGTTGTTGACCAGGCCGTAAATCGGGCCGAACTGCTTGCGCAGGTTGCGGACCATGTCGGAAATGCCATCGACGTTGCTCAGGTCGAACGGGACGAATCGCAGCGACCCGGAATCCTTTGACATTTTCCTGGACTGATCGATGTCCTTGATCGCGGCCGCGAGCTGGTCGTTCATCTGCCGGGCGATCGCGATCGTGCCATATCCCGCGACAGCGAGTTTTTTCACGATGGCAAGGCCCAATCCGCGGCTGCCGCCGGTGACGATGACGTTACGCATTCTGACGCACCAGCTTGCCGGTGGCATTCATCGTCAAGGCCGGGACGAAGCGAATCGTCACTGGAACCTTGTGCTGAGCGAGATTTTCGCGACAGTGAGTGAGGATGTCGCGTCGAAGTATGCTTGCGCGCGGATCAGTCGCGGGGAGGTCGGATTTTTCGTTCAGCACGATGTCAACGGCAACGACCGCGCCGGTAATCGGATTTTTCCGCGGATAGACGAGCGACATGCGCACATCCGGATGCCGGTTGATGACCGCCTCGACTTCTTCCGGATGCACCTTGAGCCCGCCGACATTGATGATGCCGCCTTTGCGGCCGATGAAATAATAACGGTCGCCGCGCTTCTCCACGATGTCGCCGGTGTCGACGAAGCCCTCTTCGTCGACAAGCAGCTGTTCTTCTTCGCCGAGATATCGTGTCGCCGCTCCGGTCGAACGGATTCGCAGCGTGTCATCGACGACCTTCATCTGCACATTGCCATTTTGGCCGATCAGGCTCGCGGGAAAACCTGCAAGCATATCGTCGATCGCAAAGCCCACGCCGGCTTCCGTCGAAGCATAGGCATGGCCGATGCTGGCAGCCGGATAAGCAGCGCGTAGTGCGTCGAGAATGGATTGGTCGGCGATTTCCCCCGACATGCGGCAATATTGCGGTGAGATCGCGTGGGCGTTCGGCGTCATGAGCGCGCGGCGCCAATGCGACGGCGTGCCTGTCACATGGGTGGCGCCGTGTTTGCCGAGCCGGACGAGGTGATCAGCCGCAGGTTCATGGGCGTCTGAGAAGACCAGCGAGCCACCGTCGATCACCGCACGAAAGAAAATCTGCAGGCCGCCATAGCGACGGATATCGTAATAGGTGCCCCAGATCTTTGCGGGATTCGGCTTCGACGGGCGTTTGATGGCAGCAGTCAAGCCTTCCAGCGTATGCACGACCATCTTCGGCATCCCGGTCGTACCGGAGGTAAACATGACCCACTCGGTTTGGCGGCGGTCGGAACCAAAATCAGCGGCTGGTTCGATTTTGGGACTGCTGGTGATGATTTGCGCGACGTTGAGTGCGGCGTAACTCGCCGGATCGTCAGTCACGATTGCGTCGACTTCACCCTTGGTCACTATGGCGGGAAGATATTCGGGTTTCATGTCGGGAGGCAGCAGCGTCAGCCGCCGCGCAACCCCATCGAGCTCGATGAGCGCGAGCGCGGCAGCCAGCTGTTCGCGCGTGGCGATGAGAACCGAACGGCCGGCGAGCTCGAAGAGTTTGCCGCCAAGGCTCGAGCCGTGCATCAGGTCGGCGAGCGCAACGGTTGCGTTGAGCGCAAAGAAATAGCGGTTCTGACAGCTTGTCTCGTCGCCGAGCCAATCCCGCAGCGCGCTAGGCTGTCCTTGCGGCATTTTCGTAAGCTTTCACAAAGTCGCCGAGTGTGACGGGAAAGCTGACATCACCTGAAGCGCTGAATGGGTCTACGCCTAGGGTATCCTCGAGCCTGGCAACCAAAATGGCGAAGCAAAGAGAGTCGAGACCGGAATCGAGCAAGACCAAATCATCGCGCAAGGGTGCGAGCTTGACGTTTTGCTCGGAGGCCACTTTTTCGATCTCGGACGTAATTGTTAATTTCGTTGACATAGCCACTCGATCCAGAATTGAAGCAAAACTTATAACTATTCACCAGGTTTGCTTCAAGTTCCTCCGCTGGCAATGGTGAATTGCGGCGGCCGTTCTCGATCGCTCAGGCGTGAGCATAGTCCCAGTAGAGCTGGCGCGCCCGGCGATAGAATGGGCCGGGCTGCAGTGAGCGGTTGTCGATGCGGGTCACCGGCGAAACTTTGGAAAAATTTCCCGACGAAAAGATTTCGTCGGCGGTTTCGAAATCGGAATATTTCAACGTTGCTTCAAGCACGGTGACGCCGTCATCGCGCAGAAGCTTGATGACGCGCTGGCGCGTGATGCCGTTGAGGAAAGTTCCATTCGCCACCGGCGTAAAGACGACGCCATCCTTGGCCATGAATACGTTGGACGTGCCGGTCTCGGCGATGTTTCCGAGCGCGTCGCGCATGAGGCAATTGTCGAAGCCGCGGCCTTGCGCTTCGATCACGGCGCGCGCGTTGTTGGGATAAAGGCACCCGGCTTTGGCATCGACCGGCGCGTTCTCGAGCGTCGGACGACGGAAGGGCGAGAGCGTGATCGCGGTGCCGAGCGGCTTCGGGATCGGCGCCTCGTAAATGCACAGGCACCAGCGCGTCGATTCGGGATCATGGCGGATGCCGCCGGCCGGGCCGGTTTCTGCCCAGTACATCGGCCGAATATAGAGCTCGGCATCGCGTTTGAATTTTTTTACGCCTTCGGCCGTGAGTTCGAGCCACTTCTCGGTTGGGACGCTCGCCTTCAGGAACAGTTTGCCGGCTGACGTATTGACCCGCGCGCAATGCAGATCGACATCCGGCATCACGCCTTCGAAGGCGCGCGCACCGTCGAACACCATGGACCCAAGCCAAACAGCGTGGGTGCGCGGCCCCATGAGGAGAACGTTCCCCTCATGCCATTGTCCATCGCAGAATGTCCAAGTGTTGCTCAAAGGCAAAGCTTTCGTACGGTTGCGCCAGAACGTCGATTAGAGCGCGAGCGCCTCGCGGGTCTGCTTCGGCCAGGCTTGCAGCGCAAGTCCGTGAGCCGAGAACAATGCCAGCGTAAGCCGATCGATGCCAAAGGCAACGCAGGCGGTGTGAACCATCTCGCCGGCCTCGGTGCGCAGACCCCATTTCGTGCCGAAATGATCCTTGTGGTAATTGAAGCTCATGCAGGCGGTCGGTTTTTCCTCCGAACGCACGGGAATCAGCAGCTCGAATTTTGCCGCTTGCTCGAGTTGATTGATCGCCATCAGCTTGCCGCTGCGTCCGAAGAACGGATCGTTCGCCACTTCGACCTTGTGCTTGACGCCAAGCGTCTCGGCGATTTCCGGCGCGCGCGCCATCCAGCGTTCACGGAAGTTGTAGATGTGATCAGGCAAGCCGCAACGGACGAATTCGCGCATGCGGAAGGATTGTAAGCGATCGATGTCGCGCGAGGGCTCGCGGCGGAAGCAGTCAGCCATGACGTCGAACAGAAGTCCCGACGCCGGAACGCCGCCGCGTGACGCGATGATGGGATAAAGCGGATAGCAGGCGGCGGGTGTAAGCACGAGATCGGTGGGTTTGAGTTCGGCAACCCAGCCCTCAGGGTTTTTCGGACGGTCGACCGCGGTGCGGATTTCGATCTCACTGCCGGTCAGGCAGCAGACGGCGCCCAAGAGATTCGGGAAGCTATGCAGGTAACCGGACTTCTCGATGTGCGTGCGATTGGTCACCGGCGGGAAACGCAGGATCTCGGCGTTCGGTTCGCGCAGTTTGGTGATGTAGCGGCCAAGCCCCTCGACGACGCTCTCGTATAGGCCCGTGCGCCCGCGTACGCCGTCAATCCCGGACGATTGGAAAAGCTCTTCCATCGTCGGCTGGGCAGGATTTCTCATTGGGTAGTTCATACTCGTCCCCAAACTGCATTTCCAAGTTAGTCGGTGAGCGAAGCCGCAATATCGACCAGCAATGCGGTGCTGGCGACGTTCGAAAGAATGCGGTCATTGTTGATCATGATCGAAGACGACAGAATGTCGCGCATCTGGCGGGCGACGCTGAATTCGCCGTCGTTGCGGTAGCCGGAAAGGCCGCAGGCCTGCAACGCGCTCGTCACAATCGAGATGGCGAGCTCCGAGGCGTTGACCTTGAGCAAGTTTGTCCTGATCTGGAATTCAAGCGCATCGGCCGAAGTCTCGTTGGCGGTGGCCGACTCGTAGTCCTTCAAGGACGATTTGATCGTGGCGCGCAGCATGGCGAGCGTGGCACTTGCACGGGTGACATGGGCCGCACCGGGAGGAAGCTTGTCGTTCGCTTTGCGCGCGGCCTTGCGGGTGAACAGCCGGGCACGCTCGACAGCACTGGCCGCAATTCCTGCCCAGACCGCGGCCCAGGTGAGATTGGCAACCGGCATGACGGTCTGCGAATGGATCTTGTGATAGGGATCGGGAAAAATCTGCTCGACACCGCCGGCCGATTCGAGCGTGAAGCCCGTGCTGCAGGTACCGCGCATTCCGAGCGTGTCCCAATCCACGAGATGATGAAGCTTGTAATCGTTTTTGGTGAGCGCGACGAAGACTTGATCGGTCGGCGGAGAATCGGGCGTGCGGCGTGCGGTGGTCAGAATTCCGTCAGCGTTCGCGCCGTACGAAAGAACCGTTGCGCTTTTGGTGAGCGTGAAACGATAGGCCTGCTGCTCGACGGCGCAATCGCTCTTGCGCAGATCACCGCCGCCCATGCCGTCGGTGGTCGACGAGGCCAGCAGCATTTGCTCGCTACTCAGCTGGCGAAGAAGCCGCATGTGCCATTCGCTGCCGTTCATGTGGCGCACAAGGCACGCCACCATGATCTGATGCATGGCGAAGATCATGCCGGTCGAACCGCAGGCGCGCCCAAGCATGTATGTGGCTTCGACCACGTCCGAAATGCTGGCGCCTTCACCGCCGAATTCCTTCGGTGCGAGAATGCCAAGCAGGCGCTGCGTTTTGGCGGCGGCTATCGCCTCGGCTGGAAATCGGGAGCTGCTGTCGACGTCAGCTGCGGTGCTCGCTGCGATGGAGGCGACTTCCGCGACACGCTTTTTAAGATTGCTGATGCCTGTTTCGGCGTCGCTTCGCGTTTTTGGATCTGTACGAAGGGTAGCGACGGCATCTTTGTGTGACTCGACAAGTTTCATGGCACGATCTATCCAACTGACTCAATCAATAGCGCATGCGGCATGATATCGAGCGTTGAAAATCCCCCGCGCCGCCCTCGAAGCCGTATGATGTATATCAGTTCGCTGTCCGGCGGTCGCTTTTTTTTTGCGATGGTTACCGTAGCGCATGATGAATTCGGCGACACTCTTCTGCTGCGCTAGTGTGCATCTTTTATATCATTAATGCGAATTTTGTTTTGCGACGTGGTGCATAATACCTCTGCTCATGTCGGTTGTGGACATTCGGGCTCTTAATAAAATCGGCAGAGCTAGCCAAAAACTCAATAGTTATCGCGTTAAGTGAATGTGTGCGGGCCTTAACCTTTCACGCCCACGCAGAACCAAAAAATCTTTAAAGATCGGCTGGCGTATGTTATGGAGCAACGCCGACAGTTTTTCGACGGGATGTCGGTCGATTATATCTTTCGTTATAAGGCACATGCATTAACGGACCGCAATGATGACGACGAGTAACGGGGCAGAGTCTGTGTACGAAGTCGCTGGGTTGGTCCGTCGAATCCTTGAAGAGCGATCGATTCAAGCCGCCGTTTCACCGGAAAGCGATCTGCGCGACCTCGGTCTTACGTCGCTCGACATGGTCGCGCTCGTACTGTCGGTCGAAGCTGAATTCGATCTGACCATTCCGGAAGCGCAAATTACGCCGGCCAACTTTCGAACGATCATGACCATCAACGCGCTGGTCAGCTCGCTGCGGGCCTGACCGGTGCATTGAGATCATACCGCCGAGACATTCGGTCTGCTTGCGAAACGCGCGAAGGCGCATTTCCCCACTTCCAACGGAGATCGCCATCGTTCTGTAATCGCAGAGCGGCAATGCCGCATATTCGATGACATTTTTAGCAAGTGTTAAAAGTTGCCAAATATTCTCGTTGTCCAGCGCCGGGCATGCCGACGTTTCGGATTGGATTTCATGTTGCGACCGGATGATTTGAAGGCGATTTATTTCGTCAAGAGCGAGCCGCTGATCGAAACGATCGAAACCGGGCTCATCGATTTGCGCGAAGGCGCCGGTTCTGAGGCAACGATCGATTCGTTGTGCCGTGCAATGCATTCGATACTGGCGAGCGCCAGCGTCTTCGGCTTCGCAAGGTTGAGCGCGTTTGCGCAGCCGATCGCGATGATGCTTGACGCGGTTCAACGCGGCTGCCTCGCTGCGACGCCGCACATCGTCGACGCTTTGCTTTCCGCCACCACCGTACTGATCGACCTGATTCAGTCGGCGCGCGCCGAGATTGACCTGCCGGCAAACTATGAAGACGAATGTCGCGCCATGATGGAGCAGTTCTTGAAACCGGTGTCGGGTGTGGCGGCGTAAGGGACACCGCGCCGGCAAACGATGCGGCGCTTATTTTTCGGTTGCGACAGCGGGATTGTTGGCGACTTCCAAAATGCGTCGCAATCCGCCACTGAGCTCGGGCAATTGCTCCGGCCGCAGATGACGGTATTGCTCCTGCTTGGCGAGCAGCAACGCATCGATATGACAATTGATCATCTCGTTGCGCGGACTCGCCCCCGTGATGATGGCTTCAAACATTTCGCACAAATTGTTGGTGATGAAGCTGACGAGCTCGAAGCCCATCGTCGTGCCGACATCGCGTATCTGCCGCGCATGCGTGAGTGCAGCCTCGGCCCATCTGACGTCGCCCGGGGACGCCATCGTGCCTTTGCGGATCTCGGCGATGAGCGCGTCGGATTCGGCGTCGAGCCAGTCGCCGAAGCCCAGCCTGATCTTATCGATAGCGAATTGTGCATTTTCCAGGGCCTGCTCGCGCGGGATGCCGCCTGAGCGGCGTGCCATCTTCTGAAAGTAAGTATCGACGAGGAAGCTGTTGGTGTCGTCGGTCCGCTTGTCTGCCATTGTCTATCCCGTGCGTGCTGGCTTGAAGAGCGTGTCGATTTCATTCTGCGCCATGGCAGGGCTGGTCGGAGCGCTGCTCGGTGCAGGTGGGGCTTCGGTCTTGTCACCCTTGCGTTGGCCGACACCGTCCGGAATCGGCTCGACCTTGAAGCGCCGGTCAGGGCCGAAATATGTCGCCGTGTCGATGAACTGCCGCGGATTGAAAGCGATCCAGGTAAGCCGGTCATAGAGACTCGCAGGGGATAGCGGTTTGGCGATCACCATATTCGCGCCCGCGTCGCGCGCGATCTTGACGATCGACTCGCGGGTGTCACCCGCCATGATCAGGATCGGAACGGTGCGATTGTCGTTGTCCTTTTTCTTGCGGATTGCGTGAGCCACTTGGAGGCCGCCGTGCGGAGGCAGCTTCTCGTCACAGAGTAATATGTCGACCTTCTGCCCATTGAGGGTTCGGATGGCGTCAAACGAGTTGCGGACCTCCGCGATGTTGTTGGCGCCGAAACTGCGGAGCAGACCCACGACGATCCGTGAGAAATAGGGATTTGGATCGGCGACAATGAACATGAGCCCTTTGAGGTTTATGGTTTGGCTCGTCATCCAATCCTCTGATTGTCCGCCAACGAGAATTCGGCTGAAAAAAGCTCAACCTCGAAGAGAGACTGATACTTCAAACAGTCACGAAACAATTACGTCCGAACCAATAGGTCGCCGTCACTGGCTGGTATCAGATTCGTGCAGGATTTGCAGGTCTTTAAGTCCGTCCCGCATAGCAGACCCCCCAGGTCGTCACCGCATGATCAAATCACTGGGGAGGGGGACGATCGGCTTCGATACGGGCCGCCAATCAAGGCAGTTCGATCAATCACTACAATCAAGGATTGAGTCGCTTCAGCTCTATCACCGCATCGTTGTATTCGAAATAATCCTTCGGGCATGTCGCGGCGGCGACCTGCAAAGCCGCTTTGGCATCGTTCTTATTACCGCGAAGCAGATGCCACTGGCCTGCATAGAATTCGGCTTGGCAGGTTTCCGCGGGTGCGTTCGCGGTTGTACGCATTTCCTCAAGCCGCGCGGCGGCGCGCAGTTCCGACACGGTTCGACGGCCGAGGTACAAATCGATGACCGGATCAGGCCAGCCACGCGTTTTCAGGCGCGCCGTACTGGCATCGAGCTCGGCGGATCCATCCTCATCCATGCGTCCTCGCGCAATGAAACGCCAAAGCATGGGATAGACGTCGGTGGTCGATTCAATGACGTGCTGCAAATCAGCAGCGGCGGCTGCGAAGTCACCTTTGTAGAAATAGGCCTCGCCGCGTTTACGATAGGTGTCGGGATTGTTGGGATCGAGGCGGATTGCGTCGGTGTAGTCGGCGATGGCGCCGTCACGATCGCCCTTGGCGTCCAACGCAAGGCCGCGGCTGTAGTACAAATAGGAATATTTTGGCTCGAGCCGGAGGGCCTCGGTGTAGTCGGCAATGGCGCGATCCTTGTCGCCTTTGGCCTGCAAGGCGCGCCCGCGATCCATGTAGGCCCGGAAGAGACTCGGATTGAGCCTGATGGCCTCGGTGTAATCGGCGATGGCGCGATCAAGATCATTCTGCGCGTGCCAAGCGCTGGCGCGGTTTTCGTACGCAGGGACGTAGGTGGGATCGAGCCGGATCGCTTCGGTCCAGTCGTAGATGGCGCGCGCAGCGTCACCTTTGGCATACCAGGCGCGGCCGCGGTGCGTATAGGCGCGGGCGTGCTTGGGGTCGAGCCGGATGGTGGCGGTGAACTCGGAGATGGCGCGGTCGAAATCGCGCTTGATCTGCGAAGCCATGCCGCGGTTGAAGAAATACTCGGGCAGCTTGGGGTCTAGACGAACCGCTTCGGCATGATCGGCGAGGGCGCGATTGCCCTCGCCCTTCATGGACCAGGCGAGACCGCGCTGATAATAGGCGATGGCACGAAGGCGCTGGCTTTCGTCGGGATCGTTGATGAATTGCGTGCAGCGAACAATCGTTCGGTCCGGGGTCTCGCCCTGGCAACCGTCTGTGTCTCGCTGGGTTGCGCCGTACGCTTGGGCACTGAAGACGAACAACGCGTACGCAACTGCTACGCAGATCGGCGAACGCATCTTTTCTCCCGCGTGTTCAACCGATGCGCGACGCTATCACGGGGCGTATCGCCCTGTCATTGATCGAACGTTCACAAGCCTGCGACGTTAGTCGCATGCGATGTGCGATCGGGCATCAGGGTGTTGTGCGGACCGAACCATCGCATTGGCGGCGGCACTCAACGCCGGCGGGCGAAGATGCGGCAGACTGTCGGGCGGCAGATCATGGCTTGCCGCCACAGTGAGACAATTAGCGTCATCTTGCCGCGTATCAACATCTTGTCATGCATTGGAAAACGGCAAGTCGTTGAGGATTTCAAAATATCTTCAATTAAATCAAAATGTTACCGATATCGGAAGCCGGCCACTTAGGTGCGTTGCGAAAGAGATTTCAGCTGTGCGACGTTTGTATAATATTTTATACCAACGCGCTTTGTTGTTAGTGCTATTGGTATCCGCGCGCAGTCGAGCGGATGTCGAAACGCCAACGCGGCTAAAAACGCAGAGCCGCCGTGTCTCACCGTCGCGGTCATCAGTACCACCGGCAGGACTCGGCATAACCATAGCGGGAGGAGTTATCATGACAAAAAAAATCTTGAATGCGGGGACGCTCGGTACAGCAATCATGCTTACCGCTGCGCACCTGTCTGGCGCGCACGCGGCGGGATGGGAGCCGAGCCGGCCCATCGAAATCATCGTGCCGGCAGGAACGGGCGGCGGCGCCGATCAAATGGCGCGCGTTATCGCGGGCATTGTGGCCAAACACAATCTGATGAAACAATCAGTGGTGGTCATCAACAAGTCCGGCGGCGCCGGCGGTGAAGGCTTCCTCGACGTGAAAGGCTCCAAGGATAATCCCCACAAGCTGGTGATAACGCTCTCCAACCTTTTCACGACGCCACTTGCGACCGGAATTCCATTCAGCTTCAGGGATCTCACGCCCGTCGCGATGATGGCGCTCGATGAGTTCGTCCTGTGGGTGAACGCAGAGACGCCCTATAAGACGGCGCAGGACTACATCGACGCGGCCAAGAAGGCGCCGGGCCAAATGAAGATGGGCGGCACCGGCTCCAAGCAGGAAGACCAGATCATCACGGTGGCAATCGAGAAGGCGACCGGCGCGAAGTTCACCTATATCCCATTCAAGGGCGGCGGCGAGGTGGCAGTGCAGCTGGTCGGCAAACACGTCGACTCGACAGTCAACAATCCGATCGAAGCCGTTGCACAATGGCGCGCCAACTCGGTGCGACCGCTGTGCGTGTTCGACAGCAAGCCTTTGGCCTATCCGGATAAGATCACCGCGGATAAGGCCTGGAGCGACATTCCGACATGCAAGTCGCAAGGGCTCGATATCGAGTATCTGATGCTGCGCGGTTTCTTCATGCCGCCCGGCGTCACGAAGGAACAGGTTGACTACTATGTCGACGTCCTGAAGAAGGTTCGCGAGACGCCGGAATGGAAGAAGTTGATGTCCGATGGCGCGTTCAATCAGACATTCATGACCGGCGACGAATACGCCAAGTGGGTCGAGAAAGAGGAAAAACGCCACGAAACCCTGATGAAGGACGCAGGCTTCCTGGCGGCGAAGTAACTTCAATTCCAGATGTCGTGTCGACCGCCGGCGGGGCAGCCCGCTGGCGGTAACACGTATCCGAGGATGGCATGAGTAAAGCATCGCAAGAATCGGGCAACGGGCCCGCCCACCGGAGCGTCGAAATCGGCGTGGCCGCGGTTACCGGTCTTTTTGGCATCCTGATCATGGCGGGGAGTCTCAATGTCGGCATCGGTTGGGACGTGCAAGGACCGAAATCCGGGTTCTTTCCGTTCTATCTCGGTGTGATCATTCTCGGGGCGAGCGCGGTGAACCTGCTGACGGCGGCGATCAGCAAGGAGCCCGATTCGCTCTTTGCCGATTGGAGCCAGTTGCGATCGGTGCTCTCGGTCGTGGTCCCGACGACCGTCTATGTCTTCGCCATACCTGAGCTCGGTCTTTACGTAAGCTCGGCGATACTGATAGGCGTCTTCATGATATGGCTCGGACGCTACACCTGGATGCTTACGCTTGCGGTGGCGATCGGTGTGCCGGTCGCGACTTTCCTGATCTTCGAAAAATGGTTCCTTATTCCTCTGCCCAAGGGACCAATCGAGAATTGGCTGGGACTATGAGACGCCGGGCGCGTGGGGCGGATCCGCGCGCAAATAACAAATAATTGCGCGCCCAAGGGCGGGCGCTGGGGAAATGCCTGAGGTGCTGTAGATATGGAAGATATCGTCAGTCTGTTTCATGGCTTTGCGGTCGTGATTCAGCCCTTCAATATACTCGTGATGCTGGTCGGCATCGTGCTCGGCGTCATAATCGGTGTGTTGCCGGGTTTGGGCGGAGCGAACGGCGTCGCGATTCTGCTGCCGCTGACATTCAGCATGTCGCCGACCTCGGCGATCATCATGCTGTCATGCATCTACTGGGGCGCTTTGTTCGGCGGAGCCATTACCTCGGTGCTGTTCAACATACCCGGGGAACCGTGGTCCGTGGCGACCACGTTCGACGGACATCCGATGGCGCAGCAGGGCAAAGCTGGCGAGGCATTGACTGCGGCATTCACGTCATCGTTCGTCGGTGCGCTATTCGCCGTCATTGTCATCACGCTTGTGGCGCCGCTGGTCGCCAAGTTCGCACTGAAATTCGGTCCGGCGGAGAAATTTTCGGTTTTCTTTCTGGCGTTTTGCAGCTTCATCGGCATGGGTAAGGAACCGCCGCTCAAGACGGTGGTGTCGATGATGATCGGATTTGCGCTGGCCGCCGTCGGACTGGACACCATCACCGGTCAATTGCGCCTGACGTTCGGGTTCACCGAGCTGCTCAACGGCTTCGATTTCCTTATCGCCGTCATCGGTCTGTTCGGCATCGGCGAAATACTGCTGACGATGGAAGAGGGTTTGAGCTTCCGCGGCAAATCGGCAGGCATCAATCCGAAAGTCGTGCTGCAAACCTGGAAGGAGATGCCGAAATACTGGTGGACTTCGCTGCGTTCGTGCCTGATCGGATGCTGGATGGGCATATCGCCTGCCGGCGCTACGCCGGCTTCGTTCATGAGTTACGGCATCGCCAAGCGCATTTCCAAACGCGGGCATAATTTCGGCAAAGGCGAAATCGAAGGCGTGATCGCGCCGGAAACCGCGGCGCATGCCGCCGGCACATCGGCGCTGCTGCCGATGCTTTCCCTCGGGGTGCCGGGATCGCCAACCGCGGCGGTGTTGCTCGGCGGGCTGCTGATCTGGGGTTTGCAGCCGGGGCCGCTGCTGTTCGTCGAGCAGAAGGATTTCGTCTGGGGCCTGATAGCCAGCATGTATCTCGGCAACTTGATGGGTCTCGCCATCGTGCTCACTGCGGTGCCGCTGTTTGCGGCGATTTTGCGGATTCCGTTCAGCATCGTCGCGCCAGTGATCCTCGTGGTCTGCGCCATCGGCGCCTATACCGTCCACAACTCGACCTTCGATGTGATCCTGATGCTGGTGTTCGGTGTGGTCGGATACGTCATGAAGAAATGCGATTACCCGTTGGCGCCGATGGTGCTCGCCATCGTGCTGGGCGACAAGGCGGAGGAAGCATTTCGTCAATCATTGCTGAGTTCGCAGGGCAACTTCGGCATCTTCTGGTCGAACGGCTTGGTGGGAAGCATCATGGCGCTCGGACTGGTGGCGTTGTTCTGGCCGTTGATCCAATCGGGCTTGTCGCAGCTGCGGACGCGAGCGCCGGAAGCCTTGTAGGACACGCCGCCGCCATGCCGATCGCCGGAATCAACACCGAACCGTTGCGCCCATAAGTGCGCTGGAATACCTTATGCCAGACATGGGACCCGACAAACGTATCGTGAGGCGCAATGCCGGCCGCGGCGCTGCTCCGGCGCGGAATGAAATCATCGCTCCGCGCGTTGCGATCGAGCCGTTCGACACGACGTTCAGTTTCAAAAACAAAGCCTATGCGGCGTTGAAGAACGTCATCGTGTCGATGGATATCTATCGCAGCCGTTCCGATATCCGGCTCGACGAGCGAAAGCTGGCGCAGGATTTCGGCGTGAGCCGCACGCCCGTGCGCGAAGCGATGGCGCAACTCGAGCGCGAGGGTTTCGTACGCGCGGTGCCGCGGCGGGGCATTTTCGTCGTACGCAAGACCAAGCGCGAGGTGATCGAAATGATCACCGCCTGGGCAGCGCTCGAAAGCATGGCCGCGCGGCTGATCACGCAAAATGCCACTGACGAGCAGATCGCGAGCCTGCGCCGGATGTTCGCGACCTTTGTGGGCGACGAGCTGCGCGCGCATCTCGACGAATATTCGGAGGTGAATATCGAATTTCACCAGAGCATCATACGCATGAGCGGGAACAGCGTGCTGATCAAGCTCGCGGAAAACCTGTTTACGCACATGCGCATGATCCGCATGAAGACGATCGGCGAGCAGGACCGCGCCGACCGCTCGATCCGGGACCACATGCACATCATCGAGGCGCTGGAGGCGCGGGATACCCCTCGTGCCGAAGAATTGGTGCGCAACCACGCGCTCGGCCTGGCCGAGCACGTCGAGCGTTATGCCGACTATCTGGACTAACGACAAAAAAAGCTAAAGGAGGGCGACCATGGCCGAAGCAGCAATAAAAGCGAAAGCGCCGGAGACGACCACGGCGGAAGATGCGCTGACGGACGGCTTCCACCTCATCATCGATGCGCTCAAGCTCAACGGCATCAACACGATTTATGGCGTGCCCGGCATTCCGATCACGGATTTCGGCCGCATGGCACAGGCCGCAGGCATCCGCGTGCTTTCGTTCCGCCACGAGCAGAATGCCGGCTACGCTGCCGCCATCGCCGGTTTTCTCACGAAGAAGCCCGGCATCTGCCTCACGGTTTCGGCGCCCGGCTTTCTCAACGGCCTGAGTGCACTCGCCCACGCCACCACCAACTGCTTCCCGATGATCCAGATCAGTGGTTCGTCGGAGCGCGAGATCGTCGACTTGCAACAAGGCGACTATGAGGAGATGGATCAGCTGGCGATCGCGAAGCCGCTCTGCAAGGCAGCGTTCCGCGTGCTACACGCCGCTGACATCGGCATCGGCCTGGCGCGCGCGATCCGCACTGCGGTCTCGGGGCGTCCGGGCGGCGTCTATCTCGATCTGCCAGCCAAGCTTTTCGGTCAGGTGATGGGTGCGGAAGCCGGAAGGAAGTCGCTCGTCAAGGTGATTGATCCGGCGCCGGCGCAGATTCCCGCTCCCGATGCCGTCAAGCGCGCGCTCGACGTGCTGAAGAGCGCCAAGCGTCCGCTGATCATCCTCGGCAAGGGCGCGGCCTATGCCCAGGCCGACGATGCGATCCGGACATTCGTCGAGAAGAGCGGCATTCCGTTCCTGCCGATGAGCATGGCAAAAGGGCTTTTGTCCGATACGCATCCGCAGTGCGCCGGCGCGGCGCGCTCGACGGTGTTGAAAGACTCCGATGTCGTCATGCTGATCGGCGCCCGCCTCAATTGGCTCTTGTCGCACGGCAAGGGCAAGGCCTGGGGGGAGCCGCACACAAGGAAGTTCATCCAGATCGATATCGAGCCCAAGGAGATGGACTCAAACGTCGAGATCGCCGCCCCCGTGGTCGGCGACATAGGCTCCTGCGTCATGGCCCTTCTGCAGGGCATGGGCGGCAACTGGCCGGCGTCGCCGGCCGACTGGATCAAAGCCGTCACTTCCAAACGCGAAGAGAACATTGCCAAGATGGCACCGCGGTTGATGAATAATAATTCGCCGATGGACTACCACGGCGCGCTCGGCGTCCTGCGCACCATCGTCAAAGAGCGGCCGGACGCCATCCTGGTGAACGAAGGAGCCAACACGCTCGATCTCGCGCGCGGCATCATCGATGTGTACAAGCCGCGCAAGCGCCTGGACGTCGGCACCTGGGGCGTCATGGGCATCGGCATGGGCTATGCGATAGCGGCGGCTGTCGAGACCGGTAAACCGGTTCTCGCGATCGAGGGCGACAGCGCCTTCGGATTTTCCGGCATGGAGATCGAGACGATCTGCCGGTACAAACTGCCGGTCTGCACGGTCATCTTCAACAACGACGGCATCTACCGCGGCACCGACGTCAATCCTGCCGGTTCGGATCCGGCGACGACCGTTTTCGTCAAAGGGGCGCACTACGAACGGATAATCGAAGCTTTCGGCGGCGTCGGCGTCAACGCGACGACGCCGGACGAACTGAAGCGCGCCGTGAATGCAGCGATGGATAGCGGCAAGCCGACGCTCATCAATGCGGTGATCGACCCGGCGGCCGGCAGCGAGAGCGGGCGCATCGGCAATCTCAATCCGCAAAGCGTGTTGAAAAAGAAATAAATGAAGGGGACGACGAAAATGGCGACAAAAAAGAAAACCAAGAAGAAAGCAGCGAAACCGGCTGCAAAGAAAAAAGTGGCGAAGCTTGCGGCCGCGAAGAAAAACGGCAACGGTTTGCCGAAACCTTCGACCAAGCCGTGGGGGCAGGCCGGCAAGGCGCTCGAGGGCGTGAAGATCCTCGACTTCACCCACGTGCAGTCGGGTCCGACGTGCACCCAGCTGTTGGGCTATATGGGCGCCGACGTAATCAAGGTGGAACGGCCGGGCGTGGGCGACATCACGCGCGGGCAGTTGCGCGACGTGAAGGGGCAGGACAGCCTCTATTTCACGATGCTCAACGGCAACAAGCGCTCGATCACGATCGATTCAAAGCATGCCAAGGGCAAGGAAATCCTCGAACGCCTGATCAAGCACTGCGACGTGCTGGTGGAGAATTTCGCACCCGGCGCGCTCGACCGCATGGGGCTGACCTGGGAGTACATCCACAAGACCAATCCGCGCATGATCGTAGCGTCGGTGAAGGGCTTCGGCCCTGGCCCCTACGAGGATTGCAAAGTCTATGAGAACGTCGCGCAATGCGCCGGCGGTTCGGCGTCGACCACCGGATTCCGCGACGGTCCGCCGCTCGTCACTGGTGCGCAAATCGGCGATAGCGGTACAGGGCTGCATCTCGCATTCGGCATCGTCAGCGCGCTCTATCAACGCATCCGCACGGGGCGCGGGCAGAAGGTGCTGTGCGCCATGCAGGACGGCGTGCTCAACCTCGCGCGCGTGAAATTGCGCGATCAGCAGCGGCTAAAAGCTGGACCGCTGACCGAATACAGCCAATACGGCGAGGGCGTCCCGTTCGGTCCGGCGGTGCCGCGCGCCGGCAATGACTCGGGTGGCGGACAGCCGGGCTGGATCCTCAAGTGCAAGGGCTGGGAGAAGGATCCGGACGCCTACATTTATTTCATCACGCAGGCGCCGGTATGGGGCGAGATTTGCGATCTGATCGGCAAGCCGGAATGGAAGACGGATCCCGATTACGTCACGCCGCCGGCGCGGCTGCCGCGGCTCAAGCACATCTTTGCGACGATCGAGCAGTGGACGATGACCAAGACCAAGTTCGAGGTCATGGAAATCTGCAACAAGGTCGACATTCCGGTTGGACCGATTCTGTCGATGAAGGAGATTGCCGAGGAGCCGTCGCTGCGCAAAACCGGCACGGTGGTGGAGGTCGATCATCCGGGACGCGGAAAATATCTCACGGTCGGCAACCCGGTGAAAATGTCGGACTCGGTCACCGAGGTGAAGCGTTCGCCGCTGCTCGGCGAGCACACCGAGGAAATTCTCACCAAGGTGCTCGGCTATTCGGCGAAGGAGCTTGCGGAGATCAAGACCTCGGGCGCGATCACGGCGCCGGAGAAACCGGCAAAGGCGGAGGCGGCGTGAATTCCACTCCCCTCCCCCGCAAGGGGGAGGAAACAACCAGAGTGCGGGAGAGATTTTGAAATGCGTATCGTGGTTCACGGCCAGCAAGCGTTCGGCAGGGCCGTGCTGGAGGCACTGCTCAAGCGCGGTGAGAACGTGGTCGGCGTCTATGTCGCGCCGGAGAAGCCGGGACAGAAGGCCGATCCGCTGAAGGAGGCCGCGGTCGCCGCCAAGCTGCCGGTCTATCAGCCGGAGTCATACCGCAAGCCGGAGGTGTGGGAGCAATTCAAGTCGCTCAAACCCGACCTGCAGGTGATGGCCTTCGTCACGCTGTTCGTGCCGGAGGAATTTTTGAACATTCCAACAAAAGGCTCAATCCAATATCACCCGTCGCTTCTGCCGGCGTACCGCGGCCCGAGCGCGATCAATTGGCCGATCATCAAGGGCGAGAAGGAAACCGGGCTATCCATCTTTTGGCCAGACAACGGGCTCGATACCGGCGACGTGCTGCTGCAGAAGAAAACACCGATCAGCAATACCGACACGCTCGGCACGGTCTATTTCGACCGGCTGTTTCCGATGGGCGTCGATGCGATGCTGGAATCCGTCGATCTCGTCAAAGCCGGAAAGGCGCCGCGCATCAAGCAGGACGATGCGAAGGCCACGTACGAGGGCCGATGCGGTCCGGACAACGCGAAAATCGACTGGGGCAAGCCGTGGGAGCAGATCGACCGGCTCATCCGCGGCTGCAATCCGGCGCCGGGCGCGTGGTCCATGCTCGACGGGAAAGTCTTGAAAATTTTCGACGCCAAGCCGCTGCCGGCGAAGGACCCGAAGGGCATCGCCGGCAAGATGGGCGAGATCGTCGAGGCCGGCGCAGACGGATTTATAGTCGTGTGCGCCGACGGCCGCTTCAAAGTCACACGCGTTCAACCCGCCGACGGCAAAAAGATCGACGCCGGCGAATTCGTAACCAGCAGCAAGCTCAGCACCGGAACGAGGCTCTCATGAATCCGTCTCCCGCAACCGCAATGAAGGCACCGATGACCGCCTCGCAACACGCCAGTCCCAAATCCGATATCGAGATCGCGCAGGCCGCCAAGAAACGCCCGATCATGGATGTCGCGCGCGAGAAGCTCGGCATTGCGCCGGAAAATCTCGAACCATACGGCCACTACAAGGCCAAGGTGTCGATGGACTTCATCAAATCGCTCAAAGATCGCAAGAACGGCAAGTTGATTCTGGTCAGTGCGATCACGCCGACGCCGGCAGGCGAAGGTAAGACCACCACCACGGTGGGCCTGACCGACGCGCTGAATTTCATCGGCAAGAAAGCGATGCTGTGCCTGCGCGAACCGTCGCTCGGCCCATCCTTCGGCATGAAGGGCGGCGCGGCCGGCGGCGGCTATGCGCAAGTCGTGCCGATGGAAGATATCAATCTGCACTTCACCGGCGATTTCCATGCGATCACGGCGGCTCATAACCTGCTCTCCGCGCTGATCGACAATCACATCTACTGGGGCAACGAGCTCGGTATCGACAGCCGGCGCGTGGCGTGGCGGCGGGTGATGGACATGAACGACCGCGCGCTGCGCGAGATCGTCTGCTCGCTGGGCGGTGTTGCCAACGGATATCCGCGTGAGGCGGGGTTCGACATCACGGTGGCGTCGGAGGTCATGGCAATCTTCTGTCTGGCCAAAAATGTCGACGATCTCAAAGAACGGCTCGGCAACATCATCGTTGCCTATACGCGCGATCGCAAACCCGTGCGCGCCCGCGACCTCAAGGCCCACGGAGCGATGACGGTGCTGTTGAAGGAAGCGCTCTCGCCCAATCTTGTCCAGACGCTCGAAGGCACGCCGGCCTTCATCCACGGCGGTCCGTTCGCCAATATCGCGCACGGCTGCAACTCGGTGCTGGCGACGACGACGGCACTGAAGCTCGCGGATTACGTGGTGACGGAAGCCGGGTTCGGCGCCGATCTCGGCGGCGAAAAATTCATGGACATCAAGTGCCGCAAGACCGGTCTTTCGCCCGATGCGGCGGTGCTGGTCGCGACCATCCGCGCGTTGAAGATGCACGGTGGCGTCAAGAAGGAAGACCTCAAGACCGAGAATCTGAAGGCGCTGGAGGCCGGCATGGCCAATCTGCAGCGGCACGTCGAGAACGTGCAGAAATTCGGCATCGTCCCCGTGATCTCGATCAATCGCTTCTCGGCCGACACGGATGCGGAAATCGCGCTGGTGAAGGACAGGTGCAAGGCGCTCGGCGTCGAATGCCTGATGGCGGATCATTGGGCGGAGGGCGGCAAGGGCGCGGCCGACGTGGCGCGCGCGGTGGTCAAAGTGGTGGAGAGCGGCAAGAGCAAACTCAAGCTGCTCTATCCCGACGACATGCCGCTCTTGGAGAAAATCCGCACCATCGCCAAGGAAATCTACCGCGCCAAGGATATTTCCGCCGATAAGACGGTGCGCGACCAACTCGAATCCTTCGAGAAAATGGGCTACGGCAAGGCGCCGGTCTGCATCGCCAAGACGCAGTACAGCTTCTCGACCAATGCGGACGCCAAAGGCGCGCCGACCGATCACACGATCAACGTGCGCGAGGTTAGGCTTTCGGCCGGTGCGGAATTCATCGTGGCGATCTGCGGCGAGATCATGACCATGCCGGGCCTGCCGAAAGTTCCGGCGGCGGACGCCATCGACGTGGGCGCGGATGGTAAGATCGTCGGATTGTTCTAAGCGCTAATTTTGCGCTAATTTTTGCGCCGTCCCGCTGCGCGCGGCTGAGACGGCTCGCGCTCATCGAGTTGCGGCGCCAAGCGTTGCGCTTCCAGCACCAGAGCCGCGGTCGTCGGCGTCATTGGCTCGCGGCCCGGCACCACCAAGCCGATGGTGTGAACCGCCTCGGGCCCCTTGATCGGAATGGCGCGGATGGTGTCGGTCAACCCTAAGGTCTCGGCGAGTTTCGCCGGCATCACCGAGGCCCAGCGGCCGGTGCGCACGTGCGCGAACAGCAGGATCATGGAATCCGATTCCAGCGTCGGGCGCGACTCGCCGCCGGCACTGCGCAGGAGCCGGTCGATGATGCGGCGGTTTTGCATGTCGGGAGTGAGAAGGCAAAGCGGAACCTGCGCAACCTCGGCCCAGGTAACTTCATCCCTATTGCCGAGCGGAGCTTCGGCAGACGTCAGCAGCCGGTAACGCTCCTGATAGAGCGGCACGGCGTTCACGCGGCCGAGCGGCTCGTTGTCGAGATAGGTCACGCCGGCGTCGATCTCGAGATTTTCCAAGAGATCGAGAATTTCGATGGACGTGCGCGAGTAGATGGTGAACTGCACATTCGGATGGCGTTCGCGGTAGGGCGTGGTCAGCGCGGCGATCATTGCGAGCGTGGTCGGAATGGCGGCGATGCGCAGGCGGCCGGAGAGGCCGTGGCGGAGTGAATTGATTTCCTCGCGCATGGCGCGGGTGTCGCCGACGATGCGGCGCGCCCAATCGAGTACGCGCTCACCCTCGGGCGTAAACCCCTGAAAGCGCGAACCGCGGTTGACCAGCAGCACACCCATTTGTTCTTCGAGATGCTTCACGCCGGCCGAGAGCGTCGGCTGGGTGACGCCACAGGACTCGGCGGCGCGGCCGAAGTGCCGTTCGCGCGCGAGGGCCAGGATGAAGTCGAGCTTGTCGATCATTTCAGAGAAATTCTCAGTTTTTCAGTGGTTTAAAGGGCTACCCCGGTCAGCCCGAACACAGAAATAATAGCGAGTAATTGATGGTTCGTCGATAGAGATCGTCTATCGATCCATGGGCACTGCGGGATTGCCCATCACTTTGGAAAGGTTCAATTATTTGACTGGAGCCAGGCATGAACGTTCAAAATCCGCCACGTGTTGCAGGTCCGCGCGGCCGCAAGCCGCCGCGTACGCCGAAAGGGCGGCAGGTTGATCCGAGGGCGCTCGAAGAGGTGCGCGCGCTGCTCGGTGAGCGATCGCGGCAGCGCGATCTTCTGATCGAGCACCTGCATCTGATCCAGGACAAATACGGGTATCTGTCCGCAGCGCATCTCACGGCGCTCGCGAGCGAGATGAAGCTCGCGCTCACCGAAGTCTACGAAGTCGCGACCTTCTACGCCCATTTCGACGTGGTGAAGGAAGGCGAAACGCCGCCGCCGGAAACCACGGTGCGCGTCTGCGACTCGCTCTCGTGCGCGATGGCGGGCGCGGAAAAACTGCTCGCCGAACTGCCGAAGAAACTCGGCGCGCAGGTGCGCGTGGTGCGTGCGCCCTGCATGGGGGCCTGCGATCGCGCCCCGGTCTGCGCGGTCGGGCACGTGCAAGTGATGAAGGCGACGACGGACAGCGTATCCGCGGCGGCGAAAAGCAAACCGCACGCGCATGCCTACAAGCCGGGCGCGAATTTCGACGCTTATCGCGCCGACGGCGGCTACGCGCTGCTCGCGGCGTGCCTCGACGGCCAACGCGCGCGCGACGAGATCATAAAAATCGTCAGCGATGCAGGCTTGCGCGGGCTTGGCGGCGCTGGATTCCCGACCGGGCGCAAATGGTCGCTGGTGCGTGCCGAGCCGGCACCGCGGCTCATGGCCGTCAACGCCGACGAAGGCGAGCCCGGCACATTCAAGGATCGCCATTACCTCGAGCGCGATCCGCACCGCTTCGTCGAAGGCATGCTGATCGCGGCCTGGGTGGTGGAGGCGAGGGACGTCTACATCTACATCCGCGACGAATATCCGGAAGTGCGATTGATGCTGGCCGAGGAGATAGCCAAGGTTGAAAAGGCGGGGCTGGCGAAGGGCGCGAAGATTCATCTGCGACGTGGCGCCGGCGCCTACATCTGCGGCGAAGAGTCGGCGATGATCGAATCGATCGAAGGCAAGCGCGGGTTGCCGCGCCATCGCCCGCCGTATGTGGCGCAGGTTGGCCTGTTCGGCCGTCCAACGCTGGAGCAGAACGTCGAAACGCTGTTCTGGATCCGCGATATCATTGAAAAAGGCCCGGTGTGGTTCACGTCGCACGGTCGCCACGAGCGTAAGGGGCTGCGCAGCTTCTCGGTGTCGGGACGCGTCAAAGAGCCGGGCGTGAAACTTGCGCCGGCAGGGATCACGGCGCGTGAACTGCTCAATGAATATTGCGGCGGTATGCTGCCCGGCCATGCGTTCAAAGGATATCTTCCGGGCGGCGCATCCGGTGGCATCCTGCCGGCATCGATGGCCGACGAGCCGCTCGACTTCGGCACGCTCGAAAAACATGGCTGCTTCGTGGGGTCACACGCGGTTGTGTTCTTGTCGGACAAGGACGACATGAAGGCGGTGGCGCTCAATTTGATGAAGTTCTTCGAAGACGAGAGCTGCGGTCAGTGCACGCCCTGCCGCGTGGGCAGCGAGAAGGCCGTCAAACTGATGGAAAAGGGTCCTTGGGACCCTGCGCTGCTGACCGAGCTATCGGCGCTGATGCGCGATGCGTCGATCTGCGGGCTCGGCCAGGCGGCGCCAAATCCCATGCTGTGTGTTTTGAAGTACTTCCCCGATGAACTCACAAAGCCGCTGGGGCGTTGGTAAGGAGGTGGCTATGCTCGATTATGAATGCCCCCATTGCCACATGCGTGCGATCTCAATGTGGCGTGCGATGCGCTTCCCCGGGCAAGCAACGGCGTCAATCTCGTGTTCGCAATGTGGGACGGAAGTCGAGCCAACGTGGTGGAGCGTGATTCGGACCAACATTCCCTTCGTGGCCGCCTACTTGCTGGCGTGGAATTTCATTAGTTCAACCTTCGTGTTCATTGCGGTTGTCTCTGCAGCCCTCGTGGCGTCGCTCTGGCTCAGCAGCCGGTTCGTAGTCTGGACCGAGAAACGATGATGCTTCCATGACCGATACGACCAAGCCCAACACCTTTTTCATCGACGAGCGCGAGATCGACATCCGCGAAGGCGAGACGATCTTCCGCGCCGCGCGCCGGCTCGGCATCAAGCTGCCGCACCTGTGCTATTCGCCCAAGCCGGGGTACCGGCCAGACGGCAACTGCCGCGTCTGCATGGTCGAGATCGAGGGCGAACGCGTGTTGGCGGCGAGCTGCATTCGCATGCCGACGTCCGGCATGAAGGTGAAAACCCAGACCGACCGTGCCAAGACCGCACGCAAGATGGTGGCCGAGCTCCTGCTCACCGACCAGCCGGCGATCGAGGTGGCGCACGATCCTGATTCCGAGCTCTGGAAGATCGTCAAGCGCCAGAAAATCGAAGCCGGCCGCTTCCCGAAACGCGAACCGATCAAGGTGCCACAGCCCGACCGCAGCCACGTGGCGATGGCTGTCAATCTCGACGCCTGCATCCATTGCAATCTCTGTGTCCGCGCCTGTCGCGAAGTGCAGGTCAACGACGTGATCGGCATGGCGGGCCGCGGGCATCTCGAAAAAATCGTGTTCGATTTCGGCGATCCGATGGGCAATTCGACCTGCGTTGCCTGCGGCGAATGCGTGCAGGCCTGCCCGACCGGCGCGCTGATGCCGGCGACGATGGTGGACGAGCGCAACGTCTACAAGGGCAAGCCGGACCGCGAAGTACACAGCGTGTGCCCCTATTGCGGCGTCGGCTGCCAGCTCACCTATCAGATCAAGGACGACAAGATCGTGGCCGTCACCGGTCGAAACGGACCGGCGAACCAGAACCGGCTGTGCGTAAAGGGCCGCTTCGGCTTCGACTACGTGCACAACAAGCAGCGCCTGCTCAAACCGATGATCCGGAAAGAGGGCGTGCCGAAGGTGCCGCACGAGTTCATCGACCCGTCGAATCCGTGGACGCATTTCCGCGAGGCGAGCTGGGACGAGGCGCTCGACCGCGCGGCTTCTGGGCTGAAGACGATCCGCGACCGCGACGGCGCCAAGGCGCTCGCCGGATTCGGTTCGGCGAAGGCTTCGAACGAGGAAGCCTATCTGTTCCAGAAGCTCGTGCGCGCAGGTTTCGGCACCAACAACGTCGACCATTGCACGCGGTTGTGCCATGCGTCTTCGGTGGCGGCGCTGCTGGAAGGCGTCGGCTCGGGTGCGGTGTCGGCCACCTTCAACGAAGTGAAGAATTCCGACGTCATCATCGTCATCGGCGCGAACCCGACCGAAAATCATCCGGTTGCCGCGACCTTCTTCAAGCAGGCGGCCAAGCGCAACGCCAAGCTGATCGTCATGGATCCGCGCGGCCAGGCGCTCAAGCGCCATGCCTGGCGGATGATGCAGTTCAAGAATGGCACCGACGTGGCGATGCTCAACGCCATGCTCAACACGATCGTGAGCGAGAGGCTGTACGATCAGCAATACATCCAGACCTATGTCGAGGGCTTCGACCAATTCAAGGAAAGTATCAAGGACTTCACGCCGGAGGAGATGGCGCCGATCTGCGGCATTCCGGCCGACACGCTGCGCGAGGTGGCGCGCACGTATGCGCGCGCAAAGGCTGCGATCATCTTCTGGGGTATGGGCGTGTCGCAGCACACCCACGGCACCGACAATGCGCGCTGTTTGATCGCGCTGTCGCTGATCACCGGCCAGATCGGCCGGCCGGGCACCGGCCTGCATCCGCTGCGCGGGCAGAACAACGTGCAGGGCGCGTCCGATGCGGGCCTCATCCCCATGTTCTTCCCCGACTATCGTTCGGTGGAGAATGCAGACATCCGCGCGCAGGTGGAAAAGACTTGGGGCGCCAAGCTCGATCCCAAGCGCGGGCTAACCGTGGTCGAGATCATGACCGCGATCCATAACAATGTGATCAAGGGCATGTACATCCTGGGCGAAAATCCGGCGATGTCGGACCCCGACCTCAATCACGCGCGCGAAGCGCTGGCGCATCTTGAGCACCTGGTGGTGCAGGACCTGTTCCTCACCGAGACCGCCGTCTACGCCGACGTGATCCTGCCGGCATCGGCGTGGCCGGAGAAGGACGGCACCGTGACGAATACAAATCGTCAGGTGCAGATGGGCCGCCAGGCGCTGCCGCTGCCGGGCGAAGCGAAGTGGGACTGGTGGATCACGCAGGAGATCGGCAAGCGTATCGGTCTGCCGTGGAATTACCAGCATCCGAGCGAAATCTACACCGAGATGGCCTCGCTGATGCCGGCGCTCGACAATATTTCTTGGGAGCGCGTGGAGCGCGAAAGCGCGGTGACCTATCCGAGCGATGCGCCGGACAAGCCGGGCCGCGACGTGGTGTTCGACAAGGGATTCCCGCGGCCAGGTGGTTTCGGAAAACTGGTTGCCGCTAAGCTGTCGCCGCCGGACGAAGAGATCGATGCCGAATATCCGTTCATTCTCACCACCGGCCGGCAGCTCGAGCATTGGCATACCGGCGCGATGACGCGCCGCGCCACGACGCTCGATGCCTTGGAACCGGGCGCAGTGGCCAATGTCTCGCGCGGTACGCTTGCCAAGCTCGGAATCAAGGCAGGCGACATGATCCGCGTGACCACGCGGCGCGGCGAGATCGAGCTTGCCTCACGGCAGGATGATGCGATCCCCGATGGGGTCGTGTTCATTCCGTTCGCGTTCGTGGAGGCGGCGGCAAACCTGCTCACCAATCCGGCGCTCGATCCGTTCGGGAAAATTCCCGAGTTCAAATATTGCGCCGCCAAGGTCGAGGCGATCGATCCGTCAACCAGGATTGCCGCGGAATAGCGCATCCCTGAGCTGACGGCCGCCATCGTGCCGTGGCTGATCACCAGGCTGGTCTTCCTCGTGCCGGCGGCATGCGTTCCGGTGCTGTCGCTCTGGCTGCCGCGTACGCTCGGGAAAATATAGCCGATGATTCAGCGCTGCGGTGCCGCGATATCGGTCTTGGCGATTGCCATCGGCTCGCCGGAACGCGGCAGATGCGCGACCACGGCAAACGCGATCAGCGCAAGCGCAACCGAGGCATAGATTGGAATCATGATGCCTGAAAGTTTCTTCACTTCTTCCTGTTCGGCATGTGTAAGCCGGATGCGCGTGAACTGACACATGGCGATCTCTCTTCGAGGAAATCCTGAACCGGAGCCATTCTATGAGGTTCGCCGCGGTGCGTCTTGCACATTCCGGTGATTGACCCGGCGCGCGCTTGCCGGTAGCGTTCGCGGCGATGGGGATGGGGTCCCCCGACAACCGCCAGTTCGAGCTGTTTCGAAAGTGGCTGATGACTCCTACCGCGTAGTCAGGCGGTAGGACTCTGTCCCGAAACCGCCGCAGGGCGGTTTTTTGCTGCCCAGAAAAGGAAAGGTCGAGCGAATGGGTTTCTTGATCGTCTTCTTCGGCGGCGGCTTGGGGGCCGCACTTCGGCACGGCGTCAATCTTGCCTCGGCGCGGTTGTTAGGCACCGCATTTCCTTATGCGACGCTGATCGAGAATGTGACCGGATCGCTGGTGATGGGCCTGCTGGCGGCGTATTTCGCGTTCAGAGGCGATGCGTCGCAGCACTGGCGTCTGTTTTTCACCACCGGAATTTTGGGCGGTTACACCACGTTCTCGGCGTTCTCGCTCGACACCGCGTTGCTCTATGAGCGCGGCGAGCTGGCGGTTGCGGCCGCCTACGTGTTGGCCTCGGTTGCGTTGTCGGTCGGCGGGCTGTTCGCAGGCTTGGCGCTGGTGCGGCAGTTTTCGTGAGCGATTATGCGCCGTCTCAGCGCTCCATCGGCACCATGCCGAGCCTGTCCATGAGATCGCGATCGCGATCGGGGCCCGGGTTGGGCGTAGTCAGCAGCTTTGGTCCATAGAAGATCGAATTGGCGCCGGCGAGGAAGCAAAGCGCCTGGGTTTCCTCGCTCATGTCCTCGCGGCCGGCGGAGAGCCGAACCACCGATTTCGGCATGCAGATGCGGGCGACCGCGATGGTGCGTACGAAATCGAACGGGTCGAGCTTGGTCTGCTGCGCGAGCGGCGTTCCTTCAACCCGCACCAGCATGTTGATCGGCACCGATTCCGGATGCTCGGGAAGATTGGCCAGCGTCACGATCATGCCGACGCGGTCCTCAACCGTTTCGCCCATGCCGACGATGCCGCCGCAGCAGACGTGGATGCCGGCCGTGCGCACGGCGTCGAGGGTATCGAGGCGATCCTGATAGGTGCGCGTGGTGACGATGCGGCCGTAATATTCGGGCGAAGTGTCGAGGTTGTGATTGTAGTAGTCGAGGCCCGCGGCTTTGAGGCGACGGGCCTGGGCGTTGGTCAGCATGCCGAGCGTGGCGCAGGTTTCCAGGCCGAGATTTTTCACGCCCAAGACCATTTCGCAGACCTTGTCGAGATCGCGATCCTTCGGCTCGCGCCAGGCGGCGCCCATGCAGAAGCGGCTCGCGCCGGCATTCTTGGCCGCGCGCGCCTCGGCGAGCACGGCGGCGAGGTCCATGATTTTCGCGGCATCGACGCCGGTGTCGTAGCGTGCGGCCTGCGGACAATAGGCGCAATCCTCCGGGCAGCCGCCGGTCTTGATCGAAAGCAGCGTGGAAATCTGCACTTCGTTCGGATCGAAGTGCTGGCGGTGAATTCGCTGCGCTTCGAACATCAGTTCGGGGAACGCCAACGCGAACAGCACACGTACTTCTTCGCGCGTCCAGTCGTGGCGGATCGCCGCGCGTGATGCGGGTGCCGATCCGGCGATCAATTCATCGAGGCTACGCAATGGCGCCGCGCCTTTTTGCATTCGAGTTGAGCTGATTCCGCAAGCGGCGCGCATCATGTCCGCTTGAACCGCGGGCCGCAAGTGCTAAGGATACGGTAATACCACAGCATCGATCTCGCATTGTCCTCCACGCCGCAATTTCATCGCCGCCTGCGTAAACCGTTCGACTGGTCGACGGCAACCATTGGGCTGGTGGTCGCTAGCGCGGCGGTGTTCGTCTATGTACGCGAAGGTCAGGCACGATTTCTCGACATTCTGGCGAGCGACTTCGGCCTGTTTCTCGACATACAACCGAAGGTGCTGGCGGCCTGCCTGATCGCGGCCATGGTGGCGGTCTTGCTGCCGCGCGAAATGGTCGCGCGCTGGGTCGGCGCCGAATCCGGATTTCTCGGCCTCGTCATCGGTACGCTCGCAGGGGTGATCCTGCCAGGCGGCCCGATCACGATCTTTCCGATCGCGAGTGCCTTTATCGCGGTCGGCGCGGACGTCGGCGTGGCGATTGCCTTCATCACAAGTTGGACGTTGCTCGGCTATTCGCGCGCGCTGGTATGGGAGCTGCCGATCTTCGGCCTCGACTTCCTGATCTGGCGCAGCATCGCGGCAATTCCGCTGCCGCTGGTCGCGGGCATGCTGGCGCGGGCGCTTGCCCATGCCTTCGCCAAAAAGGCTGCCGACGAATGATCATTCTGGTCGATATTCTTCTGTGGGCGCTGGTCGTCGTCCTGATGACGGCCACGCTGACGCACGGATGGGCCGTATTGCGCGCGTGCGTGCGAGATGGCGCAATGGACTATCTGCGACTCATCCCGCGCATCTTCATCGGCGTGGTGGGCTCTGGTTATCTCGCCGAAATCCTGCCGCAGGACGTGGTCGCGCGTTGGCTCGGGCCGGATTCCGGCGCAGTCGGAGTCGCGATCGCGGTGCTCGGCGGCGCGCTCACGCCGGGCGGACCGGTGGTCGGCTTCTCGATCGGGGCGGCCGCGCTCAAAGGCGGCGCCGGCGCGCCGCAGGTCATCGCCTATGTCACGGCCTGGGCGCTGTTCGCGGTGCAGCGGCTATTCATGTGGGAGATGCCGGTCATGCCGGCGCGGCTGGTCTGGCTGCGCGTAGCTGCTTCCGCGCCGCTGCCGTTTCTGGCAGCGGCTGGCGCGATGCTGCTCGGACGCCCCTAGGCTCGTGTGCAGCGAGAGCTCATACCTTGATCTTCTCGTCCTCCAGCACGCGCTGGGTCGCGGGCCGCTTCACCATGCGATCCTTGAATGCCGTGTAGTTCTTGAGCTCGGCCACCGGCAGCTCGCGGCGGACGCCCCAGACGTAGAATACGAAGCCGTAGGGATCGAGCACGGAATATTTGTCGGAAAACCATTCACGGCCGGCCAGCATGCCGTCGATTTGCTTGAGGTAGCCGTGAAATGTTTTCAGCCCCATTTCCTTGATGCCGGGAAAGGCCGCCTGATCGGCGGTGTAGCGTTCCGGCCGGCCGACATGGGCGTGCGCCGGATGCACGCTGGTGGCGAAAAAACCGATCAGCGAGAGCGCCTTGGCTTCCGCCTTCGGGTCGGTCGGCCAGAGCTTAAGCCGCTTGCCGAGGTAAGGCAGGATCGCAGTATTCTCGGCGAGGTACTCGCCATCATCAAGACGCAAGAGCGGGACGCGGCCGAGCGGATTCTTCTTCAGATACTCCGAAGTGCGCTGCTCGCCCTTGGACAAATCCATCCGCAGCGGTTCGTATTTTTCGCCGCTCTCCTCGAGCACGAGATGCGCAGCCATCGAGCACGCGCCGGGACCGTAGTACAAACCTAACATTGCACTCTCCTCCGTCCGTAACGTTCGAATTTGATCAATGCACCATGGTCGCCGCACGCGGCATGATGGCGCCGCGGTGGCGGATTTTCTGGCCGGCGAGCCGATGCGCGGCGGCGGCGGCCGCGAGCGGGTTTTCATTGCCGAGGCGCGCGGCGAGATAAGCAGCATTAAAGCTGTCGCCGACGGCGGTCGTATCGACCGGCTCGACGACCTCCGGCACCGGCACGAAATCGCGCTGGCCGCCGACGGCGACGAGCGCGCTGTTCGGGCCGTTCTTGACGACGATCTCGCCAATGCCAAACGCGCCGAGCCGATCGACCGTGGCTTCCGGGCTGGGGTCACCCCACAGCACGGCTTCGTCGTCATAAGCCGGCAATGCAATGTCGATGCGCTTGAGCGCCTCCACGAATACGGTGCGGGTGCGCGGCAGGTCGCCTTTCCAACCATGCGGACGGAAATTGCCGTCGAAGGCGATCTTGGCGCCTTGCTGGCGCGCGAGTTCGATCACGGCGAGAAAGCGGCCAAGCCCGGTATTGGAATAGAGCGATAGCGTCACGCCGGAAAAATAGATGAGGCGAGCGGACAACAGGCTGTCGGCAACACGGCTCCAGTCATTGAGTTCGAACAGTTCGCGCGCGGGCGCCTCGTCGCGCCAATAGGACCTGCATTGTTTGCCGGTCGGATCGTTGTCGATCAGCGCAAGGGCAGGTCGGCGGCCCGGAACTCGAAGAATCAGATCGGTCGCGATCCCCTCGGCGGCAGCGAGCGCGAGGATGCCGTCCGAGTAAAGATCGTCGCCGAGGGCCGTGGCATAAGCCACATTGATACCAGCCCGGGCGAGATAGACCGCGGTATTGAACGTGTCGCCGCCACAGGTCAGGCCGAAACGGCCGTCGCTGCCGCGGGAAAGCTCGATGATGGCTTCGCCGACGGCGATGGCGCGGGATTTTTTATCGCTCATGCTATTATCAGAAATGGTCGGTTGATTCATATCAAGGCGGGTCGGCAGCATGGCGTGGTTGCTATGCATTTGCAATTGCCAGAGTCCCGTTGCCGAAAACGCTGGTTGTGCCCATTTTATGGGAATTAGTCTCGGTCGGTGACGATGCTTGCACGCGACGATATGCATTCGCCTGCGTCCGCACTCGCGGGCCATGTCGTGCTCGACATCAGCGGCATGACCTGCGCCGCCTGTGCTGGTCGCGTCGAAGGTGCGCTTGATGCGGTGCCGGGCGTTGCGCACGCGGAGGTCAATCTCGCGCTCGAGCGTGCCGATGTGGCGCTTAAGGCGGAAGGCGCAAGCACGGATGCGCTGATCGAGGCGGTCGCGCGCGCCGGCTATGGCGCGCATCTGCGCGGCGGCTCGGCAGCCGAGCGGCGGCGTGCGGAAGAGCAGCGCGAAGCAGAAGCGGTCGCAACCGAGCGCTACGATCTGATGCTATTTCTCCTTTCAGCCGCGCTCACGTTGCCGCTCGTCCTGCCAATGCTGATCGCACCGTTTGGCGCGCGTCCGCATATCAATCCGTGGATTGCGCTGGTCCTGGCGACGGTGGTGCAATTCGTCGTCGGCGCGCGATTTTATCGCGGGGCGTGGAATGCGCTGCGCGCGTTTTCCAGCAATATGGATGTGCTGGTCGCGCTCGGCACATCGGCGGCCTATCTGTTCAGCCTCTACATGGTGTTGCTGAAGGGATCGGCCGCGGGACCCCATCTCTATTTCGAAGGATCGGCGGCGGTCATAACGCTCGTCGTGCTTGGGAAATGGCTGGAGGCGCGTGCAAAACGCGGCACCACCGCGGCGATCCGTGCGCTGCTGCGGCTGCGGCCGGAGGTGGCGCAGGTGGTGCGCGGCGGTGCCGAGGTTGCGGTGCCGGTGGAGGATGTGCGCATCGGCGAGCGCATCGTGGTGCGGCCAGGCGAGCGCTTCCCGGTCGACGGCAATGTCATTGAAGGCGAGAGCGAAGCGGACGAGTCGCTCGTCACCGGCGAAAGCGACCCGGTGGTCAAACGGCCCGGCAATCCGGTCACGGCGGGCGCGCTCAACGGCACCGGCCGGCTGCTGATCGCGGCGGCTGCGGTCGGCGAGGACACGACCCTCGCCCGCATCATCCGCATGGTCGAGAACGCGCAAACCGGCAAGGCGCCGGTGCAGCGGCTGGTGGACAGGGTTTCGGCGATCTTCGTGCCGGCCGTGGTGGCCATCGCGATCGGCACGTTCATCGCTTCGTTCATGGTCTACGGCTTTGAGGATGCGCTGATCGCAGCCGTCTCGGTTCTGGTGATCGCATGCCCGTGCGCGCTGGGGCTTGCGACCCCGGCGGCGCTGGTCGCCGGAACCGGAGCCGCCGCGCGCGCCGGCATCCTGGTCAAGGATATCGAGACGCTCGAACGGGCGGCGGGGCTCGACACCGTGATCTTCGACAAGACCGGAACGCTGACCGTCGGCCATCCGGCGATTGCGACCGTAACGCCGGTGGCCGGCGTCGATGCGGCCAAGCTGTTGCGTATTGCGGCGGCGGTTCAACTCGGCAGCGAGCATCCGCTCGCGCGAGCCTTTCTCGATGCCGTGCCGAATGCGACGGCCTTGCCGGCGGTGACGCAGTTCCTGGCCGATCCCGGGCGCGGCGTGACCGGCGTCGTGGAGAAAAACAAGGTTGCGGTCGGCAACCGCGATTTGATGAATTTGCTGGGAGTCAGTCTTCTTCCGATCGAGGCTGCGGTTGCCCGCATCGAGCGGGCCGGGCTCACCGCGATCATCGTCTCCGCCAATGGACGTGCGTTCGGCGTGGTCGGTATCGCCGATCCGATACGACCGGAAGCCAGCGAGGCAAGCCGTATGTTGAAGGCGCGGGGAATCCGGGTCGAAATGCTGACCGGCGATACCGAGCGGGTGGCGCAACGGGTGGCGGGCGAGCTTGCGATCCAGAGTTTCCGCGCCGCGGTCAAGCCGGGTGAGAAAGCCGCGATCGTACGTGTGCTCGAAGCGGAAGGTCGGCACGTCGCGATGGTCGGCGACGGCATCAACGATGCGCCGGCGCTCGCGGCAGCGCCGGTCGGGATTGCGCTCGGCAGCGGCACCGACGTGGCGATGGAGGCGGCGGGGATCACATTGATGCGCTCGGATCCGCGCCTTGTACCGGCCGCCATCGACATCGCGCGCATCACGGTTACGAAGATTCGGCAAAATCTGTTTTGGGCCTTCATCTTCAACGTGGTCGGGATTCCAGCGGCGGCCCTCGGCTTGCTGACGCCGGCGCTGGCAGGCGCAGCCATGGCCATGTCCTCGGTTACGGTGGTGACGAATTCGTTGTGGCTGAAACGCTGGCGGCCGGATTTCGAGCGATAACAATAACTTGGCGTTCTCGACCGCGCCCCCTATGTTATATTATAACATTTGGCCAAGAAATGTTCTTAGAGGTCAGAATACGTGACAATCCATCATCACCACGATCCCAACCATGCGCATCCACCGGCATCGGTGCATCCCTCGATCCTGAGGCTCTCGGTGATGGAACGCCTTGCGGCCGCGGCGGTTGTGATCGCGCTGGTGTGGGGCGCGGTCTATTGGGCGATCCGGTGAGAGGCCGATGACCGCGCAGCTTCGATTTCACAATCTCACGCTTGGTTACGACCGCCACCCGGCGGTGCATCATCTCGACGGCACGGTCGCGAGCGGTGCGCTGATGGCGGTGGTCGGTCCGAACGGCGCCGGCAAGTCGACGCTGTTCAAAGGTGTGGTCGGCGCGATCAAGCCGCTCGCAGGCCGGATCGAGCGCAACGGCATGACGCCGCAGGAGATCGCATATCTTCCACAAGTGATCGAGATCGATCGCACGTTCCCGATCAACGTCTACGACATGGTTGCGATGGGGCTTTGGCGGCATGCCGGATTGTTCGGTGGCATCGGTCGGAAAGAGCGTAATCGCATCGAAGCGGCGATTTCGACCGTGGGTTTGACCGGATTCGAGGAACGCACGATCGGCACGCTTTCCGGCGGGCAAATGCAGCGCATGCTGTTTGCACGGCTGTTGCTGCAGGACGCGCGCGTGATCGTGCTGGACGAACCGTTCAATGCGATCGATACGAAGACATCGGCCGATCTGCTTGCGCTGGTGCGGCAATGGCATAACGAACAGCGCACCATCATGGCGGCGCTGCATGACATAGATTTGGTGCGGGCGAATTTTCCGCAAACGCTGTTGCTTGCGCGCGAACCGGTGGCCTGGGGCATCACGCGCGACGTTCTGACTCCGGAAAATCTGCTCAAAGCGCGCCACATGTGCGAGGCGTTCGATGAGCAGGCCGAGGCTTGCGCCGTCGAAGCGGCCGAATGATCGCATCATGATTTACGAATTGCTGTTCGCGCCGTTCGAGACCGAAGGAATGCGCCTGTCGCTTGCCGCGGTGTTGGCGCTGGTTTTCAGCGCGGCGCCGGTTGGCGTGTTCCTGATGCTGCGGCGTATGAGTCTGGTCGGAGACGCGATGTCGCATGCCATTCTGCCGGGCGCGGCGATCGGATACCTGCTGGGCGGGCTCAATGTTTTTGCGATGACGTTCGGTGCGCTTGTCGCCGGACTGCTGATCGCCCTGCTGGCGGGTGTCATCGCGCGGACAACCGAATTGAAGGAAGACGCGTCGCTTGCGGTGTTCTTGCTGGTCTCGCTGGCGCTTGGCGTCGTGATCGTCACCGCCAAGGGCACGGACGTCGACCTGATGGATTTTCTGTTCGGCGAAATCGGCAACATCAGCCGTGAGAAATTGCTGGTCATCACGGGCAACACCACGATCAGTCTGATTGTACTGGCGCTGATATACCGGCCGCTGGTGCTCGATTGCGTCGACCCCGGATTTCTGCGCTCGGTCAGCCGAGCCGGAGCGGTGGCGCATCTGGCTTTTCTCGCGCTGCTGGTCATCAACCTGATCAGCGGCTTCCATGCGCTCGGAACCCTGCTCGGGGTCGGCATCATGATCATTCCGGCCACCACGGCGGCGTTCTGGACCCGCGACATCACCGGCATGATCGCGGTGGCGATCGCGAGCGGCTCGGTCTCCGGCCTGTTGGGGATACTGCTATCCTTCGATGCGAAGATCCCGGCCGGCGCCGGAGTCATTCTGGTGGCGGGATTGTTCTATATCGGCTCGGTCCTGTTCGGCCGCATCGGCGGGCTGGTTTGGCGGGCATTCCCGGGCCGCCATCTGGAGGCCTAATCTTAGCTGTTTCTTGTTTGAGCATGACCTTATCCGAAAACCGGTTCCCATTTTTCGGGATCATGCTCGAGCGAGGGGTTTTGTTTTGCCGCGGCACTCAATATATCTGCGGCACCCTGGAGCCAGTCCCTCATGTCCGACTTGTCGCAAGCTGAAAAAATCCCCGTCACCGTGCTCACCGGCTATCTCGGCGCCGGCAAGACCACGCTGCTCAACCGCATCCTGTCGGAACCGCACGGCAAGAAGTACGCGGTCATCGTCAACGAATTCGGCGAGATCGGCATCGACAACGAGCTCGTGGTCAATGCCGACGAGGAAGTGTTCGAGATGAACAACGGCTGCATCTGCTGCACCGTGCGCGGCGATCTGATCCGTATCATCGAGGGTTTGATGCGGCGCAGGGGCAAGTTCGACGCCATCATCGTGGAAACCACCGGGTTGGCGGACCCCGCGCCGGTGGCGCAGACTTTTTTCGTCGACGAAAACGTCGGGCGGCGGACCAAACTCGATGCGGTGGTGACGGTCGCCGATGCGAAGTGGCTCAAAGACAGGTTGAGGGACGCGCCGGAAGCCAAGAACCAGATTGCGTTTGCCGACGTCATCCTGGTCAACAAGACCGATCTCGTGAGCGACGGCGAATTGCGGGAACTCGAAGCGCGCATCCGCGGCATCAATCCGTATGCCAAGCTGCATCGCACGCAGCGCTCGCAGATCGCGCTCGACCAGGTGCTCGGCCGCAATGCGTTCGACCTCGACCGCATCCTCGACATCGAACCGGAGTTTCTGCACGCGGACGATCACGACCATGATCATGATCATGGGCACGATCATCACCACGATCACGACCACTCGCATGGCGGCTTGAAGCACTATCACGATGAAGAAATGCAATCGCTCTCGCTCGCGACCGACAAGCCGCTCGATCCCGACAAGTTTTTCCCCTGGGTGCAGGATCTGGTGGCCAAGGATGGCCCCAGTATCCTGCGCTGCAAGGGCATCCTCTCGTTCAAGGACGATCCGGAACGGTTCGTGTTCCAGGGCGTGCACATGATTCTCGACGGCGATCACCAGCGGCCGTGGAAGGACGGCGAGAGGCGAGAGAGCCGCATCGTGTTCATCGGCCGCAATCTGCCGGAGGAGAAAATCCGGCAGGGCTTTGCGAGCTGCGTGGCGTAAATCAGATTGACCTCATGCTGAGGAGCGTCGCGAAGCGACGCGTCTCGAAGCATGAGGCTACCCCCATCCTTCGAGACGCGGGCTGCGCCCGCTCCTCAGGATGAGGGCGGAAGGGACTTCGTGACTATCGAACATCCCAACACACCTTCCGTGGTCGATCGCACGCGGCCGGTTGAGGCGGGCGGGTCGATCGTAGGCGCGCATTTCCTGGGCCGCACAGCCTTCTTCGTGCTTGGCGAAGAGGCACTGCTGCTTGTTCCGGAAGAGGGCGAGGCGAGGCGCGTTGCGGTTCACGGTGGCGGCATCCTTGCGGCGGCGAGCGACGGCGCGCGCATCGTCACCGGCGGCGACGACGGCAAGCTGGCCGCGACCGATGCCAACGGCGAGGTCCATATCATTGCGACCGACGCGAAACGACGTTGGATCGGCCGCGTCGCGGCGGGTCCCGACGGTGCGGTGGCGTGGGCCGTGGCCAAGACCGTTTCGGTGCGAAGCGGCAAAGGCGAAGTGCGGACGCTCGACGTTCCGTCAAGCGCGGGGGGCCTTGCGTTCGCCCCCAAGGGGCTGCGGCTCGCGATTACCCATTACAATGGCGTGACGCTGTGGTTCCCCAACGCGCAGGCGGCGCCCGAGACGCTGATCTGGAAGGGATCGCATCACGAGGTGACGTTCAGCCCGGACGGCAAGTTCCTGATCACCTCGATGCAGGAGCCGACCCTGCACGGCTGGCGCCTGGTCGACGGCAAGGACATGCGCATGTCGGGCTATTCGGCGCGCGTGCGCTCGCTGGGCTGGACGACGGGCGGACGGTGGCTCGCCACCAGCGGCTCCGAGCAGCTCATCCTGTGGCCGTTCTCGGGGAAAGACGGCCCAATGGGCAAGACGCCGCGCCAGCTGTCGGCCTTCGGCGTGCGGGCAGAGGTGGTGGCATGCCATCCCAGGCAAGACGTGATCGCGATCGGCTATGCGGATGGCCTGGTGCTGCTGGTGAGGATCGACGATGGTGCCGAAATTCTCGCCAAGAAGCCCGACCAAGTGCCGGTCTCGGCCCTGGCGTGGGATGGCAGCGGCTCTTTGCTTGCCTGGGGCGGCGAGGACGGCAAGGCGGGCGTCATCCCGCTCAGCTGATCGAGGAGCTTGCGGTTGAAACCGGTGTCGCCACAAAAAAATGACCCCCGGCCATGCCGGGGGTCACCGGAAGGGTTGGCAGGGACGTCAGCTAGATCACGTACTGCCGCAGCGGCGGATAGCCGTTGAATCCGACCGACGAGTAGGTCGCGGTGTAGGCGCCGGCCGCCTCAATCAACACCTTGTCGCCGATCGCGAGCGAGACCGGGAGCGGGTAAGGCGTCTTCTGATACAGCACGTCGACGGAGTCGCAGGTGGGACCGGCGATGATGCAGGGTGCCATTTCGTCGCGGTCCCTTGGCGTCTTGATCGGATAGCGGATCGACTCGTCGATGGTCTCGGCAAGGCCATGGAACTTGCCAATGTCGAGATAGACCCAGCGGATCTCGTCCTCAGGGCTGCGCTTGGCGATCAGCACCACTTCCGCTTCGATCATGCCCGCATTGGCGACCAGGCCGCGGCCGGGCTCGACGATCGTTTCCGGGATGGAGTTGCCGAAGTGTTTCCGTAACGCGCGGAAGATCGCCTTGCCGTAGGATTCGAGCTTGGGCGTCTTGCGCACATATTTGGCCGGGAAGCCGCCGCCCAGGTTGACCATCTGCAGGAAGATCCCGCGCTCGGCGCAGGAGCGGAAGATGGCGGCCGCGGATGCCAGCGCGCGGTCCCAGGCTTCGACGTTATGCTGCTGGGAGCCGACATGGAAGGAGATGCCGTGTGGGACGAGGCCGAGCTTGTGGGCGTGTTCGAGGATGTCGACCGCGTAGTCGGGCTCGCAGCCGAACTTGCGCGAAAGCGGCCATTCGGCGCCGGTTCCGTCGCAATGGATGCGGCACACCACGCGCGTGCCAGGCGCGACGCGGGCGAGCTTTTCCACCTCGGCCTCGCAGTCCACGGTGAACATGCTGACGCCGAGCTTGGTGGCGGCCGCGATCTCGCTCTCTTTCTTGATGGTGTTGCCGTAAGAGATGTGGTCGGCGGTCGCGCCAGCGGCCAGCACGGCCTCGGTCTCGGCCACGGATGCGACGTCGAAGCATGAGCCGAGCGCCGCCAGCATCTTGAGAATTTCAGGGGCCGGATTGGCCTTGACGGCGTAGAAAACCTTGCTGTCCGGCAGTGCCTTGGCGAAGGACAGATAGTTGTCGCGGACGACATCGAGGTCGACCACGAGACATGGTCCGTCGGCTTTGCGGTGTTTCAAAAATTCGCGAATGCGTGCGGTCATTTCGACCTAGCTCCTCTATCCGGTCTCGGCGACTGACGTCGCCTTGCAGGTGAACCTCCTGTGATGTTTCGCGGTCCTGCCAGGGCAGGACTCGAACACCACGCGATGGCTGCCTTAAGTCCGGATGAGGGAGATCCCGTTCCGCACTGCTGGCAAAGATGGACAAGCCTCTTCGGTGTCCCCGGCATTGGCGCCGGCAGTACCCAAAAAAGCCCTTCCGTCGTTGCTTTAAGCCGCGTCCCCCGTTGAGCGCGGGGTGCGCCGGTTTCGCCTCCGGCTGTCGATCACGTCGGCGTCACATCGGGACACGTCCCTTTGGACACCTAGCAAGGAAGAGAGACTTGCTCTTCCGTAGGCGGCTGCCCGGCCTCTTGTCCGGACCCCACCGATCGACACACGGCCACAGGCACGTGCGAAGTTGGGCAAGGGTCAAATACGCGATTCACAAACGCTTCGCAAGAGAAATGGTCGCAAAACGCGATGACCCCCGACGAATGGTTTACGTGTGGTGCATTAAACGCACGTTAAGGCGCGCGCCGAGCAACATGACAGCGCAGTCGTGTCGCTTACTCGGAAGTGAACGGCTCGATTCGGCGCGCGGCGCGTATGAACTGGGCGATGACGGCGACGCCCACAAGGAAGAAGATACCTTGCAGAGTGCGTACGCCAGCCTGGTCGGAGACTTGGAAGTCGAACCCGACGAGCGACAGAGTGAAATGCGCCGCGCCGACCAGAATATGGCCAAATCCCGTCAGATTCTCGAACGCCCAGCCGCCGGCAAAGGCGGCGCCGAACACTTCAGCGCCGATCAGGATGGCGGCGCTGAGCACGGTGAGCATGTGAACCCAAACGACGCGTCGGCGTTTTTGGACGGTCTGGTCCATGGGTCGGTCCTCTGCGGCGGCACTCTCCTCGAAACCGGCGACCGGATCAAGCGTTGCAAGCACCAACGCCTATCGGCCCTTCATGGTGCGGCGTTCGATCTGCAGCAGGCGCGGCAGCTCGCAGGTCTCCTGGGCGGCCTTCATCTCATGGTCGGCGCCGCCGGGGCCGAGGAAAGGGTCGATCTTGCCTTGGGCGAGGCATTCGTAGGACTGCCGGACGGCCTTCACCATGGCGGCAAAGGCGGTGCCGGAGGAGGCGGCGAGGCGATAGCCGAGCTTGGCCAGATCGGTGGGCGAATAAGGGAAGCCGGCGAAGCCGTCGACCGGCGCGAAGGTCATGAGCGGCGGCGGCAGGCGCTCGCCGACGGTGCGGATTTCGTCGGCATTGCGGGTGTGCACGAACAGCATGTCGGCGCCGGCCTGCTTGAAGGCCTCGGCGCGGCGTAATGCTTCGTCGAGCGTGGAAATACGCCGGGCGTTGGTGCGGGCGATGATGACCAGATCGCCGCCGGTGCGGGCGGCAAGGGCTTCCTTGATCTTGTCGACCATCAGCTCGGTCGGCACCAGATGGTCGATGCCGGCATGGTGTTCGACGCGGCGCGGCAGTAGCTGGTCTTCGAGCTCGAGCGCGGCGATGCCGGCGGCTTCCGAGAGCGCGACGGTGCGATGCAGGTGCACGGGATCGCCGAAGCCGCCGCCGACGTCGAGCACGACCGGCAGCGGACAGGCGGCGCGCATGTCGAGGGCAACCTCGATCAACTCGGATAGCGAGAGATTGGCCTCGGTTACGCATTTGAGCCAGCCGAGCGAGCCGCCGCTCAGGTAGAGCGCCTTGAAGCCGGCATCAGCGGCAAGCCGCGCCATGAGGGGATTGAGCGCGACCGGCGCAACGATCAGCTGGTTGCCGGCGATCAAATCGCGAAATGTCGCCAAGCCAGGCTCCAGTCTCATTCAGTGAAACGTCGCCATGATCTTTTCGCCGGATGTCGCGCGTTCGGCCGCCCGACGATGGTAAGCCTGGCTGCGCAGCATCCGCACGATCACTTCAGAGAAGCGGCGGTTGATCGTCTGCCGGTAGGGATTGTCGGCGGGGAGATGTTCGAGCAGGCGGCGATGGGCCTGTCCGAGACTGTGATAGGGCAGATTGGGCAGGAGATGATGCAAGGCGTGATAGCGCAAGCCGACGGGCGCCCAAAGCATGGGAAGCATGGCGGGGGGTGGGACGTTCACCGTATCCAGGAGCTGCGCCACCACGTCGATAGGTTCGCCGTCGTTTTCATAATGATGGGCCGCGAGCGTCCGGAGCATATTGATGACACTCATGGCGGACCAGGCCGCGAGCCACATCAGCACGAATTTAACGGGAACGAGGCCGGTCAGGACCAGGATCACGACGGTCCAGGCGTAAATCGTGGTCACGGTTTCGAGCATCAGCCACGAGGTGCGAAACGGCGGAGGCTCGCAGCGGCGGAAAGCCGCGTTCATCACCATGGCCGACATGCGCTCGACCACGAAGCCGCGCGCCGGCGGAAACACCGCCGCAACCGGCGTCACCAGGAGAAATCGCAACACAAGCAACAGCGGTTCGGCGGCCGAGATCGGGAACATCAAGGCGATGTGCAACGGACGGCCGCGGCCGAATTGGAGATATTCGGGATCCTCGACGGTCCCGTAATGCGCCTTGGAGTGATGCAGATTGTGCACACCGTCGTAGAGGAACGACGGCAGCAGGAGCGGAACACCGACCAACACATGCCAAGCGGTCCAAAATCCCCGTGGCGTGCGTTTTCTCAAATGCGTCAGCTCGTGGATGAACAATATGCAGCGATACAGCGCGAGCACGGAGATGACGGCGGCCAAAAACCCGATCAACGTCATCCCGGCGACGAACCAGACGGCGAAGGCGCCGTAGCCGATGGCGGCGCTCAGCATCAGATCGGTCCAGTAGATGGCGGCATTCGGTTTCGCCAAATCCACCGTGAGGCGATAGGCCACGCGAGCGAGATCGATGTCGGGATTTGGCGCGACGACCCGCGCCTGCACCTCATCCCTTACCATTGTCGGCATGATCAACGCACCCCGCGCCTCTTGACGCATAGTCATGATATCACAGGCAATATGCAGTTTGGAGGCTCTGGTGGCAAAAATTAGGGTGATGTGCGCGCGCTCGATGCATAAGGCGGTCGAAACTCTTACCGGAGAATTCGACAAGCGAACCGGTCATGAGGTCGCGCTCGATTTTGGGACCGTGGGGGCGCTCGAGGGAAAGATCGCGGCGGGCGAAATCGCCGACGTGATGATCCTTTCACTGCCGGCGATCGGAAAATTGAAAGCGGCGGGTTTGATCGATGCCGGCACGCAAGCAAACGTTGCACGCACATCGATCGGGGTTGCGGTGCGTGCGGGCGCGGTCGTTCCCGATATCGCGACGGCGGAGGCGTTCAAACGTTTGCTACTCAATGCGCAGGCGGTCGCGTTCAGCGACGCGGCGGTCGGAGGATCAGCCGGAGTCTATCTCGCGGGATTGTTCGAGCGCATGGGGCTGAGCGCCGCGATCAAGGAAAAGGGCATGCCGCAGCAGTCGGGCGCCGAAGTGGCGCGGCGGGTCGCGGAAGGCAAGGCCGAAATCGGTCTCACGCTGATCGGTGAGATCGTTCCGATTGCGGGCGTGACAATCGCCGGGCCGTTGCCGCCACCGCTCGGCAACGACACCACCTATTGCGCCGCGGTTGCAGTGGCGAGCAAGGAGCGCCCGGTGGCGCTGGCTTTCATCGCAGCGTTGACGGCGCCTGCAACGCGGCCGGTCTGGCAGACCGCCGGATTTGATCTGCCAGCGTGATCATTCACTCCGGCTTGATGCCCGCCTTCTGGACCACGTCGCGCCAGCGCGCGACTTCGGATTTCATCAGCGCGCTGGTCGCGGCGGAGTTCATGTAAGCCGGTGTCAGGCCCTGCCGATCGAGGGCCGCTTGCACATCGGGCATCTTGCTGACGGCGGCAAGTTCCTGTTCCCACATGCTCACGATCGGCTGCGGCGTGTTGGCGGGCGCCATGAAGCCGAACCACAGATTGAAATCGAGGCTGGGGTGCCCGAGTTCCGTGAGCGTGGGAATGTCCGGCACGATGGTCGAACGCTGCGAGCCGGCGGCCGCGATGATGCGCAATTTGCCGGCGCGCACATGCGCCAGGACCGAATTGACCGGGATGTAGGTCATGTGAACCTGGCCGCCGAGGAAATCGGTTATGGCCTGCGCCTGTCCACGGTATGGCACGTGCTGGATGTCGAGGCCGAGCTGCTGCTTGAACAGCTCCATGCCCAATTGCTGCAGCGTTCCGACGCCGGGCGAGGAGTAGTTGTAATAGCCGGGCTTGGCTTTCACGGCGGCAATCAATTCATCGAGCGAGTTGACGGGAAACACGGTGGGGTTGACCACGAGCACGACGGTGTTGGTCGCGAGCACACCGAGCGGCGTGAAATTCGCAATCGGGTCGTAACGCAGGTTCTTGATGGTCGACGGATGGACGGTCTGCGGCGCACCGCAGGTTACGATCGTGTAGCCGTCGGGCGGCGAGGTGGCGACCAGCTCCGTGCCCAGCGTGCCGGCAGCGCCCGGCTTATTGTCCACGATGACCGGCTGCCCCCAGCGGTCCTGCAGCTTCTGGCCAGCCACGCGCGCGATCGTGTCAAATGCGGTCGCAGGCGAAAACGGCACGACAATCGTGATGCGACGGGAAGGATAGGTCTGTGCCGCGGCCGGCCGGGATACGGGCAGGGCTGAAGCGGTCAGCGCGAGACAAAAGTATAATCGCAGCAAGGATCTTCGTTTCATGACTGATGGTCCGGTTTCCGATCACGCTATTTTGTCAGCCGAACGCCGCCGCGGCGGCCCAGGTGCTTGCAGTCTTCATCGGTTTTCAAGCCTGCCGCATGGATGCCATAAGCGGCAAGCTCCTCGTCGCGATCCTCGGTGTCGCCGGTGACGCCGACCGCGCCGATGACCTCGCCATCCTTGTCGCGGATCTGCATGCCGCCGCCTTCGGGGAAGATTTGCTCGCCACTCGCCGCGCTCAGATATTTCATGAAGACGGGTTTTTCCTCGGCGCGGACGCGTACGAGCTTGGACGTGCGGCCGAGCGCGAGCGCGGCATAGGCCTTGCCGTAAGCCATTTCGAAACGGATCATCGAGGAGCCATCTTCCTTCTGGAATGCTTTCACCTTGCAGCCGGGCTCGACCACGATCACCGAGAGAGGCCGGCAATCGAGCTTGGCGCCGCGCTTGAGGATCGCGGCGATGATGCGGTTGGCCTGCTCGAGGGTGATGGCGGTCATGAATTGCTCCAAGTTCCGGTCAACACCACTATATCAGGACTGGAACGGCAATCGGCGGGGACGTAGATAGGAGATTGCATGGCAGACCAACAGGCAGCCGCCACCTCAGAAAATCCCTTCTTTGCCGATTGGTCGGCGGCGTTCGGCGTGCCGCCATTTGACGCGATCAAGCCGGAGCATTTCCGGCCGGCCTTCGCGCGCGCGTTCGCCGAACATGAGGCTGAGATCAAGACGATTGCGGGAAATCCCGCGCCGCCGTCGTTCGAGAATACCATTGCCGCGCTTGAGTTGAGCGGGCGGGCGCTCTCGCGCGTGAACGACGTGTTCCATGTGCTGGCGGGCGCGGACACCAATGATGCACTGCTCGCGATCGAGCGCGAGCTTTTGCCGCGCATGGCGAAGCATTGGAATGCCATCCGGATGAATCCGGCGCTGTTCGCGCGGATCGAGGTGCTGTTTCGGGGGCACGACAAGCTTGGGCTGACTCCCGAGCAGGCACGCGTGCTCGAACGCTATCATACGAGCTTCCGGCGCAGCGGTGCGGCGCTCGATGCCGCCGACAAACAGAAGCTGGCTGCGCTTACCGAGCGGCTCGCAACGCTTGGCACGGCATTCAGCCAGAATGTGCTGGCCGACGAACAGGCGTTTGCACTGGTGCTGGAGCGCGAGGAGGAACTTGCCGGATTGCCGGATTTCGTGCGTGCGGCGGCGCGGGCGGCGGCCGATCAGCGGGGACATGCGGGCAAGCACGCCATCACGACATCGCGTTCGAGCGTCGAGCCGTTCCTGCAATTTTCCTCGCGGCGCGATCTGCGCGAGAAGATTTTTCGTGCCTGGATGGCGCGCGGTGAGAGCGGTGGAAAAACCGATAATGCGGCAATCATCGCGGAAACCGTGCGGCTGCGCGAGGAGCGGGCCAAGCTGCTCGGCTATTCGACATTCGCGCACTACCGACTGGACGACGCCATGGCCAAGACGCCAACTGCGGTACGCGGGCTGCTCGAACGCGTCTGGGCGCCGGCGCAACAACGCGCGCTGGTCGATCGCGACGATCTGCAGGCGCTGGTCGCGGAGGAGGGCGGAAATTTCAGGCTGGCGCCCTGGGACTGGCGTTACTATGCCGAGAAATTGCGCAAGCGCCGCTGCGATCTCGATGAAGCGGCGATCAAGCCGTATCTGCAGCTCGAGCAGATGATCGCGGCGGCATTCGATTGCGCGCAGCGACTGTTCGGCTTGCGCTTCGCGCGTGTGGACGTGCCGGTCTGGCATCCGGATGTGCGCGCGTGGGAAGTGCGAGACACGAGCGGACGACACGTCGGCCTGTTCTTCGGCGACTATTTCGCGCGTCCGTCGAAACATAGCGGCGCCTGGATGACGGCGTTGCGGCGCCAGCGCAAGCTTGACGGCGACATCCGCCCGCTGATCGTCAACGTGATGAACTTCAACAAGGGTGAGCCGACGCTGCTCAGTATCGAGGATGCGCGCACACTGTTTCACGAGTTCGGACACGCATTGCACGGGCTGTTGTCCGATGTCACCTATCCGATGGTATCGGGCACGAGCGTGCTGACGGATTTTGTCGAGCTGCCGTCGCAACTTTACGAGCATTGGCTGGAGCAGCCACAGGTGCTGCGCCGATTCGCCAAGCACGTGAATACAGGCGAGCCGATCCCGGAGGGGCTGCTACAGAAACTGATTGCTGCTCGCACGTTCGACCGCGCGCGCGAGACTCTGGAGTATCTCGGTTCGGCCTTCTTCGATCTCGATCTGCACGCTGCCTCTGCGCAAAATTTTGCCAAGCCCATTGAGGCGAAATCCTTCGAGCAGGCGGAACTTGCGCGTCTCGGCATGCCGGCGGAAATTACCATGCGGCATCGGCCGCCGCATTTCGCGCATGTTTTCTCCGGCGGCGGTTATGCCAGTGCCTATTACAGCTACCTGTGGTCGGAAGTGCTCGACGCCGACGCCTTCAACGCCTTCGAGGAGACAGGTGACATTTTCGATCCCGCCACGGCGCGGAAGCTGAAGGATCACATCTATTCGGCCGGCGGCACGCGCGATCCGGAGACGCTGTACATCGCGTTCCGCGGGCGGCTGCCGACGCCCGACGCGCTGTTAAAGAAGCGCGGCTTTGCCGTGACGGCGTAGGCGTATGACCGAGCTGCACAGCGCGGGGCATCGGCGGGGGGTGGTCGCTGCGCCGCACGGTGCGACCGTGGCCGCTGGCGGGCAGATCCTGGCCGAGGGCGGCAATGCTCTCGAAGCCATGGTGGCGATGGCAGCGAGCATTGCCGCAGTCTATCCGCATATGAATCATATCGGGGGCGACGGCATCTGGCTCGTGCGCGAGCCCAAGGGCCGCGTGCGTGCGATCATCGCTGCGGGGCCAGCCGGCGCAAATGCAAAGCCCGAGCTCTACCGCGAGCACGAAACCATCCCGGCCCGCGGGCCACTCGCGGCGCTGACGGTGCCGGGCGCGGTCGGCGGCTGGCTGCTCGCGCTTGAACTCGCGCAGGCGCACGGCGGTCGGATGCCGCTCGACGTGCTGTTTGGCTCAGCCATGCGCGCTGCGAGCGACGGATACACGGTTTGCCGGAGCCAGGCGCGGCTGACAACAGAGAAGCTCTCAGAGCTGAAAAGTGTGCCGGGATTTTCTGCCACGTTTCTGGTGGACGGCAAGCCGCCCGAGATCGGCGAGACGCTTCGACAAACGACGCTCGCGGCGACGCTCGAACAACTTGCCCATGCGGGGCTCGACGATTTTTATCGCGGCGACGTGGGTCGTGAAATCGCGGCTGATCTGGAGCGCATCGGCAGTCCAGTGACGCGCGCGGATCTCGCGCGCTATCGCGCGGCAGTTACCGAACCGCTGTCGGTCGGCTTGCGCACGGGCACGCTTTACAACTCACCGCCGCCGACGCAGGGGCTTGCCTCGCTCATGATCCTTGCGTTGTTCGAGCGCTTGCGAGTCGCGCATGCGGAAAGTTTCGATCATGTGCATGGCTTGGTCGAAGCCACCAAGCGTGCCTTCCGCGTGCGTGACCGGATCGTCACCGATCCGATGCGCGTGCCGCATCCGCTCGATCGATATCTTGATACGAAATTTCTCGACGGCGAGGTGGTCAATATTGACAGACGCAAGGCGGCGAAATGGCCGGCGCGCTTCGGCGAGGGCGATACGATCTGGATGGGTGCCGCGGACACGTCAGGCCTCGTCGTCTCCTACATTCAATCGCTCTATTGGGAATTCGGTTCCGGCTGCGTGCTACCGCGCACCGGCGTGCTGATGCAGAATCGCGGGGCGAGTTTTTCGCTCGATGCGAATTCGCTCAATGCGCTCGCGCCGGGTCGCCTGCCGTTCCATACGCTCAACCCCGCAATCGCCGTGCTCGCCGATGGTCGCGTGCTCGGTTACGGCACCATGGGAGGCGATGGCCAGCCGCAGACGCAGGCCATGCTGTTCACGCGCCACGTGCTCTATCGGCAGCCGCTGGAAAAGGCCATGGATGCGCCGCGCTGGCTGCTCGGCCGGACCTGGGGATCGGCGGTGACCAGCCTGCGCATGGAGCAGCGTTTCGACGGCAATCTGATCGACAGGCTGTTGTCTGCGGGTCACGATGTTGAGGTGTTGGAGCAGCGCTACTCGGACCTCGTCGGTCATGCCGGTATGGTCGTGTTGCATCCCGATGGCACTTGCGAGGGAGCGCACGATCCGCGGGCCGATGGCGGGGCCGCAGGCGCATGAGTGCCGAATGATATAACATTAACTTGCATCGATTCTTCAGAGATTTATCCAGAGCAAGCCTCACCTGCGCCACAGTCCGTGGTATGGTGCCAACGCCTATGATCCACCGATTTGCTGCAGCCATGTTGGGTCTGCTCGCGGGGTTGCTCGCCGCCGGCGCGCCAGCGGCTGCGCATCCGCACGTGTGGGTGACGTTCACGAGCGAGATCGTCTATTCGCCCGATGGTTCAGCGACCGGCGTGCGCCACGCCTGGACGTTCGACGAAACATATTCCGCCTTCGCCACGCAGGATATCAACAATGCGAAAGTGAAAGACCAGTTCACGCGCGAGGAGCTGCAGGACCTCACCAACGAGAACATGCTCTCGCTCAAGGACTTCGACTATTTCACCCACGTGGTTGCGGACGGCGTGATGCTGACGTTCGGCAAACCGGTCGACGCTTGGCAGGACTATAAAGATCAGCTGCTCACGCTTCATTTCACCTTGCCGTTCGCCAAACCGGTGCGAGCGGCAAAGTTGAGCGTGGATGTTTACGATCCGGAATATTTCATCGATTTCGAGTTTGCCGAAAAGAATCCCGTCGCGCTCGCAGGCGCGCCTGTGGACTGCAAACTGAAAGTGATCCGGCCGGATGGCGGCGGCGCCCAGGGCGTGCAGACCCTACCGGACGCGTTGGCAGGCCAGCCCGATACCATGAATTTCGGCGCGCAGTTCGCCAACCGGGCGGTGGTGGAATGCTCCAACATGGTGACCATCGTTGAAACGGTGCCGGCGCAGCCAACGATCCCGGGGGTGCGTACGCGCAGCGCGCCGCCGGCCGGCGGATTAGTCGGCTGGCTGTTGGCAAAGCAGGCGGAATTCTATCGCGCGATCTCGGCGATGATCCGTGCGGCCAAGGCGGACGGCAGCGCCGTCTGGGCGCTGCTTGTCCTGTCATTTCTCTACGGCATTTTTCACGCCGCCGGACCCGGTCACGGCAAGGCGGTGATCTCATCCTATCTCGTTGCCAACGAGGAGACGTGGCGGCGCGGCGTGGTGCTTTCCTTTGCATCCGCGCTGCTGCAGGCGGTCGTCGCGGTGGCGCTCGTGGGCGTGGCGATGCTGGCGTTCCAAGTCACGACCCGCACAATGTGTGACACCGAGCGTGTGGTCGAGATTGCGAGTTACGGATTGATCGCTTTGGTTGGTGCGCGGCTATTGTGGGTCAAGGGGCGCGAATTCATGAGCGCATTACGCGAGCTTGAAAGCCCGCTGCGCGCGGTCGGGGCGGCGGTCACGCCGCCGCGTCGGCACGACCATCATCATCGCCACGGACACGGTCATCGCCACGGCCACGATCATCATCATGGCCACGACCACGATGATCATGCTTCGGCCTGGGGCCATGCGCACGGACCGGAACCGGAAGAATTGGCCGGGCCGGGCGGATGGCGGCGCGGGCTTTCCGCGATCATCGCGGTGGGTTTGCGGCCATGTTCGGGCGCGATCCTGGTACTGGTCTTCGCGCTGGCGCAGGGCCTGTTCTGGGTCGGCGTGGTATCGACGTTCGTGATGGGGTTTGGCACCGCGATCACGGTTGCGGCGATTGCGACACTCGCGGTCAGCGCAAAATCGGTTGCGCGACGGTTGGCGCGTTCACGCGCCGGCTACGGCATGCTGACGATGCGCGGAATCGAGGTCGGCGCAGCCGTCGTTGTCCTGCTGTTCGGCACGCTGCTGCTTTTCGGCTATGTGGTGGCCGAGCGCGGCGCCTGCCTCTAGAATTTCGCCGGACCTGATCCAACGGAAACTCGGAAGTCTTCCGGTCTCAATTCGATCGGTTTGCCATGCGGCGTACGGTCGGCAGCATGATCCCAGGCGTCGTGGTAGCGCGCGAGCATCGCCCGGTCGGTTATGCCCTTCTCGGAGAC
>Ga0335081_10000517_pt1 | contig 65504 bp, 55 predicted proteins | sample Lox_Sample_35_FD_206713 | JGI IMG/M metagenome (GOLD analysis project Ga0335081, IMG submission 206713) | Soil microbial communities from Loxahatchee National Wildlife Refuge, Florida, United States - Lox_Sample_3.5 | ecosystem: Environmental > Terrestrial > Soil > Wetlands | place: USA...
AAACTACATCCCTACGATTTGAAATCTGCGAAACAACTCACCGAGCGACCGGTTTGGGTGATCGAGGGATATCGTTACACCTACTATCCTTACGATCCGGTGCGGCACCGGACCAACTTCAAGGTCGAAGCCGGCCTGCTGCTGCCTCTGCAAAAACTCGAAATCAAAGATGTCATTACCGACATCACGCCAGGTTCTTCCGATCAGAGGCAGATGATGGCGGTTTTCCCGCTTTTCGGCAAACTCTACGCATTCCCCATCGGATCGGTGCAGAACGGCGACTATCAGATCTACTCCGACGACATGCTTTACATTCAGGATCCACGCGAGCTTTACAAACATTGGCCGGCAGAAACCTGGGCTGCCATCGAAAGTCACACGGTAAAACCGGGCATGGATGAAATTCAAGCCGGTTTCGCCATTGGCATGGGCATTCCGCAGCGGTCGAGCGACCCGGAAATCAAGACCGTGAAATATCCGAACGGGGGCAAGCCGGTGACGATCACTTATCGAAATGGCAAGGCGGCGGAGATAAACAACTCACCCGCTTGATGGTCGCGCGTCACTTCACCACCGCTGCATTCTCGTCTGCCGGCCCTTGCTCGCTGGCGTGGATCACGCCGTCTTCCTTCGCATAAAAAGCGCGGTGCTCGGTGTCCTGCTGCTTCGGCGTGAGCGTCAATTCGAACCGGTCTTCGCCCTTTTCCTTGAAGGACCGATAACTCACGGTGTAGTCACCCTGCTCCGTATTTGCCATGCGCCGGGTAAATGATCCGCTATGTACCAGGTCGGCGAGGGTGGGCGCGTATTTGTTGTACTTCTTGTAGTAGAGCTTCTGCGCGCGCAGAGTCGTGCGCATGTAGCCGAGCGCGGCGGCCTCGGAATCTGATCGTGCCGGGTCGCCCTTGAACTTGGGCTGATAAGTTGTTTGCGAGGTCACGGGGATCGTGCCGGCCAGCAGGAAAAAAGCGATCGCCGCAAACACCCTTCTATAGCTTGGTTTCATGCTTTCCCACCCTTTTTAATGCCGTCTCTTTTATGTTACCGCCGTAATTGCCGATCCATTACCGCATGCTTTCCAACCAGCCCGATTGCAGCTATGCTAAGCCGAGTTATGCTAAATCAGGGAACCCTATGAAGGCTGCAACCGCTACCAAAGCCGCACCGGCAAAGAAGCCGTCAATCCGCGTCGCCGTGGTGGAGAGCGATCCACTGCGGTTTGTGGGATTTCGCGCCTTGTTCGACGAAGAGAGCGATTTCGAACTGGTTTCTGCCTCTCTTCCCGATATTGGAACCATGCCCAATATTGACCTGGTTTTGCTGGGCAATTGCAGCGGCCAGAATCTGTTCGATCTCATGGCCGGCCTCAAAGCCTCCCGGCCTGACCTCCGCATCATTGTGACAGGTTCGGGCATGGATGACGAAACTGTTCTCAAGGCCATCGCCTCAGGCGCAAAGGGCTATGTGGACGAAGCCGCCACACCCGCCGAATTTGTGCAGGCCATCCGCGTGGTTAATCAAGGGTCCGTCTGGGCTCCGCGCCGCGTGCTTTCGATGTTCATCGAACGCGTCAGTTCGGCTCCGGGACGCATTTTCCCAGCTGGCCGGGTCACGTTTACCGATCGCGAGAAGGAAGTTCTGGAAATGCTGGTTGCGGGCCGCTCCAACAAGGAAATCGGAGCCGCATTGGGCATTGAGGAACGTACCGTCAAGGCCCACGTGGCGAAGTTGATGCGGAAAGTGGGAGTGCAGAATCGAATCGCGCTTTCCGTTCACGCCATCACGCACTCGCTAGTGACGGCGAAGTGAGCTGTTTTCAGGCGTTACCTTGGGACAGTGTCCCTAGGTAATCTTGTTCTCCTCGCGACCCTAACCCATACTCGCCTCACCTACCACAGAACCTGGGAGACGGGGTTGGGAGGGGCGACGAGAGTCACCGCTGTCAACCCCGAATTTTTTTGCCTTCTATCGCCAGGTTCCCGAGCAACCACCCGTTCCAAGCTGGAATCCTTTACAATCATTGATTCCCAGGGAAAACTATTTACTTCCCGAAAGCTGAGGACAAATGAGAAAGATTCTGCCTGTGTGCATAGCCGTAGCTTTAGCCCTGTCTGTTTGCGCCGCGGAGGAAACCCAGAGCAAAGCCGAAGATCGCGTCAAGGCCGCTGCGACCGTTCTGGATGAGATTCAGTCCGCGCCAGACACTGGTATTCCGGAGGAAGTTCTAGGCTCGGCCGAGTGCGTTGCCGTTGTTCCTTCTATGCTCAAGGGAGGGTTCATCTTTGGCGCCCGCTATGGGCGGGGAGTTGCAAGCTGTCGCACGCCAAAAGGATGGAGCGCGCCGGTCTTCTTCACCATCGAAGGCGGCAGTTTCGGCTTGCAGATCGGCGGACAGGCGGTAGATTTGATCATGCTCATCATGAACAAAGACGGCATGCAGCACTTGCTTTCGAGCGAGTTCAAATTGGGCGCCGACGCGAGTGTGGCCGCAGGTCCGGTTGGCCGCCATGCCGCGGCTGACACCGACTGGAAAATGCGAGCGCAGGTATTGAGTTACTCCCGTGCCCGTGGCGTCTTCGCTGGACTTGAACTGAATGGCGCGGTCATCAAACAGGACAAAGACAGCACCCGCGAATTTTACGGCCGGATGGTTTCCTTCGATAGCGCTTTGAATGGCCAAATCGAGGCTCCCAAAGGCGCCTACCCATTTTTGAGCACGCTCGCCAAGTGGGCGAAAGAGGCGAGCAAATAAGGCGGGTTTGACAATATTTTTTGCTCAGTGCTACCGTCACTCTTCCTCTGAATGCGCCAAAGGGTCGAGTACGCGGTTGCCTGGCCGTTCATCAAGATCCTCGGAGTCCTGCCCCGCCCGCTGGCGCGCAGCTTTGCTATTGCGCTGGCCTGGGCTGTCTGTGTTCTTCACGTGCGCTTGCGACGCGTGGGCATGCGCAACCTGGAGATGGCGTTCCCTGAAAAGACCCGGCCTGAGCGCGCCCGCATTTTGCGCGGAGAATTCACTTCACTGGGCCGCCAATTAGCCGAAGTCTGCCGCTTCCCCAAATATACCCGCGAAAATATTGACGAGATCGTTGTTTACGATGGCCTCGAAAACTACCAGTGCGCGTCGGCACGCGGCAAGGGGGTGTTATTTCTGACTGCCCATTTCGGCGGCTGGGAACTCTCGGCTTTCGCGCACTCGTTGCATGGCTACCCGATGCATGTGGTCATGCGGCCAATGGATAACATCTATCTCGACCGGCTCATTCAGCATTACCGCAGCATGCACGGCAATAAGATCGTAGAGAAAGACAACTTCGTTCGAGGACTGCTGGAGGCCATGAAGGCAAATGAAGCTGTTGGTATTCTCATGGACACGAACATGACACCTCCGCAAGGGGTGTTTGTGGATTTCTTTGGCATTCCCGCTTGTACCGCCAGCGGTCTGGCCAGGATCGCACTCCGTACTGACGCCGCTGTCGTTCCTGGATTTACCATCTGGGACCCGGAGCTGGGGAAATATCGTTTGCGCTTCGATCCGGCTGTCCAGCTCATCCGCACCGGCGACGACGAAGCGGACTCCGTGGCCAACACTCAACTCTTTACTAAAATTATCGAGGAGTACGTTCGCCGCTATCCCGATCAATGGCTGTGGGTGCATCGTCGCTGGAAGACACGCCCTGAAGGCGAACCGCCGCTATATTGATCGGACTGAAAACCGTGTGGAGGCGGGCGACTCGCCCGCCTGCTCGAGCGAAGCTCGAGAATTCCGCGGCCCCGTCAAAACCACTCGCTTCTATATGCGATCCACCAGCTCGCAAATGCGATGGGAACAGTTGCCGCTAATGCCCACCACAGTGGCAACAGGAAATCCGCGACTAGGCCGAGTGCCATGAAGACGATCCAAAAGACCTTTTTCTCCATCTCCGCATTCTAGCCCGCTGGCAGCTTTTTGCTGGCAAACCTCGAAGGTCGAACGTATAACAAAAGGCCATGAACGTTTCACTTGAGCAGATCGCTGAGTTTGCCGGGGGCCGGGTGATCGGAGCGGACCTCGAAATCTCAGCGATCTCGAGCATCGACTCGGCCAGGCCAGGAGATTTGGTTTTCGTCGAGGATGAAGCGACCCTCGCTCGGGCCTTGCGGTCACAAGCATCGGCAATCGTCGCCGGAGAATTCGCAGCGAAAAACTCAGTGTCCAAACCCCTGCTGCTGGCAAGCCAGCCGCGCCTGGTTTTTTCCCGTGCCGCTCGATTGCTATATCCGGCATCTTCCGTCCAGTCCGGAATTCACCCAACCGCTGTTGTGCATCCTTCAGCGCGCGTCGGCAAAAACGTCAGCATCGCAGAATGCGCTGTAATTGGCGAGCACGCGGTAATTGGAGATGGTTCGTGCATCGGAGCCGGATGTGTTTTAGGCGGGAGTGTGTGTCTGGGGCAGGAATGCCAGCTATATCCTAACGTGACTATCTATCCCCGCGCTCGGCTTGGCAATCGCGTAATTGTTCATGCCGGAGCGGTCTTGGGAAGCGATGGCTTCGGCTACGTACGAGATGCGAGCACGGGGCGCTATGAGAAATTTCCGCAAATCGGGCGCCTTGAGATTGAAGACGACGTCGAAATCGGCGCCAACAGCACCATCGATCGCGGCACGCTCGATGTCACCCGCATCCGCCGAGGCGTCAAGATCGACAATCTGGTGCATATCGGCCACAACTGCGAAGTAGCGGAGGATGTTGTGATCGCAGCCCAAACCGGGCTTTCCGGGAGTGCAGTGGTCGAGCGAGACGTCGTGATCGGCGGCCAGGTCGGCATTGCTGATCATGTTCGAATCAGCGAAGGGGCGATTCTCGGAGCGCAGAGCGGCATTCCGTCGAAAAAGATTATCCGTGGCAAGGGCGTGGTTTTCTGGGGCACACCGGCCAGACCGATTCGTGAATATCTCAGGGAATTGGCAGTGCTTGCACGTCTGACCAGGAAACAATAGAAATACATTTCTTGCTGGAATTTTTTCCTCCGCGTCCTCTGTGTCCTCTGTGGTAATGGTTTATTGTTTTACTGATGAACCCTGCTCCCATTAAGCCGTCAATCCCGATCGACGTTCTGAATCAGATTGATATTCGCGTGGGGACGATTGTCTCTGTATCTGACGTGCCAGACTCTGAAAAGCTTGTTCAACTCCGCGTGAGTTTTGGCGATCACGAACGCACGATTGTCGCCGGGCTGAAACAGGAGCGCGCCGATCCGCGCGAGATCGAGGGTAAGCAGGCGCTATTTGTTGTCAACTTAGAGCCGAGAAAAATGCGCGGAGTCATTTCGGAAGGCATGTTGTTCGATATCGGTTACGCCGATGGCGTGCGCCCAGTCCTCGCTCAACCTGAAAGACCGGTTCCCGACGGCACACGGGCGGGATGAGGCCTCAACCACATTGTCATCTGAGCGGAGTTGAACGATTCGTGAAGCAAATCGCCCAATGCCGTCAAAGGATCTCCCTCTTATTGCGAGACTCGCGACCTTCCCAGCTCCCATGCCTTCGCGTATTTCCATGACACGTAAAAGGAGTGATAGAGGTGGAGTAACAATCCTTCCCGGCCATCAAGAAATCCCAGGCGAAAAAAATAATTGTAAACAAAAGTAAAGAACGGCCGCAAAACAATGTCGATCCGGCTGAAGCTGCTGTGGCCCTGCGCGGCGGCCATCTCAGCTGCGAGCGATGAATAGCGGTTCATGTGATCGATATAGTCCGCTAGCGACGGATAAGAATGGTGTACGAGAGCATGTTTGAGTTGACCTGCGGCTCCGGTCGTCAATTTCGCGTCCTCGTGTACTAAACGACTCTCAAACTTCGCTGTTCCTCTGCGAAAAAAGCGAAGCTTAGGATCCGGCCAATAACCGCCATGACTTATCCAACGGCCCAGGAAAAAATTCTTGCGGGGAATCCAAAATGCTGAACAGCCTTCGCCTTTTTCAATCGCGCTACGAATTTCTTCCGGCAGACCTGACTCCAGACTTTCGTCCGCATCCAAACTCAAAATCCATTCCCCGGTCGCTTTCTCAATCGCCGAATTTTTTTGCGCGGCGTAGCCCTTCCAGGGCTCAACAAAAACTCTAGCTCCAAAAGATCGCGCAATCTCGACTGTGCGGTCGTTAGAACCAGAGTCAACGACAATGATCTCGCCCTGGCCGTTGCGCACCAGCGCCGACACGCTTTCGAGCGTTCTGGGAAGGTTCGCTTCCTCGTTGAACGTGATGATCACGACCGACAATTTCACGGCACGAAGGATACCCCGGACCCCGGCAAGTGTGAAATCCGGCCGATCGAGACTGCCGATGTGATTCGCGATCATGGCGCCCCCGTTCGAGATTGGCCCAGGCTCTGAGTCTGTTCCGGCAGAGGCCCAATACCATCTGGAGTCGCCAGAGATTGAGAAGGACTAGAGGGCAAATCCTGCCTCGGTGCGACATCAGGCACACTCGGCAGATGCGTAATTTCACCGCGCTCCACTTCCGCAAGCTCGATCCCCGCATGTTCGAGTAAAAGTCCGGTCGCCCGGTCCATTTCCACTCGCGATTTCTCGTAGGCGGCCATGGCGGATACCAGGTTCGACTCCACCGTCGTCAACGCCGCCTGATCTTGCAGGACGTTGGTCGGCGTAGAGACTCCCGCCGCAAGCTTTTTCTGTTCTGAATCCAGCGTCTGGCGCGAGAAATCTACGGCTGCCTGCGCCGACCTTACCGCCGCCCGATTCTGCCTGAGAGCGAACTGCGCATTGCGGACTTCGATTCGTACCTGGTTCTCCAGTTGCTGCAATCGCATCTGGGCCTGCCGAAGCTCAAGTTGCGAGCGTATCTGGTTTGCCTGAGCTGCACGGTTGCGCAAGGGGATGCTTAATGTCAGGCCAATCCCCTTATCCGGCGCTGTGGAATCCACGAGCTGGTTCAGAGTTGTTGCGTAACTTACCGGCCCGCCGTTACGAAACGCAGGTGGCGCTTTCGCCGCATCAAAGCAGCCGAAGGTCTCCCCGGGCTGACATGGAAGAATTTGAGGATTCAGATCACCACCGATGCCCGATCCTCCATAGTAAGCGTAGAGGTTAAGGCTTGGGAGCAGAGCATTCCGGACTACTTTGGTATTTAGTTCGCGGCTATTCAGGTCGATTCGCGACTCCGCCAATTCTGGGCGGTGCGCCAGTCCCTGATTGATAAGGTCTTGAATTGGCCCGGCGGCTTCCTGCGCGGGCACCTGCATCGTGGAGGTGGGAACTACCTCTGCGTCCGCCAGGGTTGGGTCTTCCATGATCCTGCTGAGAGCATTTTTCATGAGTAATTCCTGCAACTCGAGATTGGTTTGCGCCACGATCAAATTTTGCTGATCGGTAGCGACCGTGCTTTGCGCGCTGACCACCTGAATAGGAGGAAGTGTGCCGAATTTCACCTGTTTTTCGCTATCGGAAAGCGTCTTTTCCGCTGCGGCCAGCGCTTCCTCCTGAACTCTTACGTTTTCGTAGGCATACACCAGGTCCCAATAGATGTTTTCGATCTGATCGACGGTTGTAATCACTTGCAGGCGGAAAGCCACGTCGGTGATTTCCCGATTGTTCTTAGCGAAGTGGATATAGCGCGTGTTGGGCGCGAATCCGAAACCCTGGAGCAAATTCTGGGTCACCCGGAATTGAAAATTGGAACTCAGGCCCGGCGTAACGAAGGTGGTTGGATTGTTCGTCGTCGTGTGACTGTTGTTGAAACCGACCTGCATGTTCGTGCCCGATTGAAAGCCTTGCAGGTAGGAGAAGTTCGCAGTTCCCGTGTTCAGATTCAGAACCGGTACCTGGCTCAGCGTGTTTGCCGATTGGGAATTATTGCGGTCCATTTGCAGAGTGCTCGTCACGACTGGATCGAAACTGGTGATCGTCGAGCCGATGCCGAGCGTAGAACTTACTAAACCGTTGGTGCCGGCGGCCACGCCGCCTGAGCCGATATTTGTACCGCCTGTTCCCGAGCCCACTTGTCCACCCAGGCCGCCGACGCCGCCGCCCGGCGTGTTTTGCACAATACCGGCGTTCACACCCAGAATCGAACTTCCGGCCCTGGCGCGAAGAATGTCGGTGTCGGCGATGTTGAGGTTGTAGTGCGCGATGGCGATGTCCATGTTGTTTTCCAGGGCCAGAGCAATCGCGTCATTCAAAGAAAGCATCAGCTTGCCGTTCTGGATCAAGGTCTCGATTCGCGGGCTGTTGCTCAGATTGGGAGCAGCAACCTCCTGGCCGCTGTAGGGCGCGAGAATGTTGGGGAACGGCGGGTTTGGCTTGGAATAATCCTGCACCAGAAACCGCGGCTGCGCCGCCATTGTGGGCTGCGGGGCAGCCGGCAATTCAGCCGATGGCGTCGGAGGCATTGTCCCCTGCGACGGTTGTTGACCCCAGCTAGCTTGCGAAAGCGCCAGCGCTAGCAGCGCGATAACAACCCGCTCAATCGAGAAACCGAAACGAGGTACGAACATGATTTTTCTCCCTTGCAAAATGGCACCGCCAGGACTCCGGTGCTTCGAAGTTTGGATGCAAAAGTGTGAAAGCTTCACTGGTTTGATTTTGAGGCCGGGACAGCTAGATCACGACGGAAGAAATTGTAAAGAAGTGTAAGAAAACGAAAGGCGAGGTTGTCGGATATTGCTGGAAAAAGAACTCCCCGGGGCCAGGACCCGGGAAGGGTTGAATCGAGTTTTCTAATGTCGTTCTCTATTGCGGCGGTTGCGCGGGCGCCTCCGGCTGCATGGCCGGTGCTTGCGTTGTGGGCGCCGACTCCCGGGGACGGGGAGCGACGTACGGGGCATTCGGCATATGGGTGACCTCTCCGCGCACAGCGTCAGATATCAAAATTCCAGCATGGTCGAGTAGCAGGCCCGTGGCTCGATCGAGCTCTACCCGCGATTTCTCGTAAGCCGCACGGGCGGAAACCAAACCCGATTCGGCCGTTGCGAGTTGCGATTGATATTGCAGGACCAGGGTTGTGGTGGAGGCGCCCAGCGTGTATTTCTTCTGTTCCGCATCCAGCGATTGCCGAGCGTAGTCGACAGCAGCCTGGGCCGATTCCACGCTGGCCCGGTTTTGCTCCACAGAGAACTGCGCATTGCGGACTTCAATTCGAACCTGGTTCTCGATCTGCTGGAGACGCATTTGCGCCTGCCGCAACTCAAGCTCTGACCTGATCTGCGTGGCCTGCGCCACGCGATTGCGGATGGGGATGTTGAGCGAAACCCCGATACCCTTGTCGGCTGAAGTGGAATCCACGAGCTGGTTAAACGTAGAACCGAGACCAACCGTAGGCGCTACTGGGAATTGACCGATGCTGGTGTCAGGGTTTGTCGTGGCGCAGAAAGTTTGACCAGGGCTTGTGCAGAGACCAGCCGGATTCTGAACACCACCTAGCCCCGAACCCCCGTAGTAGGCGAACAGATCCAGACTGGGCAGGAGAGCATTGCGCACTGCCTTGTTGCTGAGCTCGCGGTTAGTGAGATCAATGCGCGATTCTGCCAGCTCGGCGCGATGGCCGAGCGCTTCATTGATCAAGTCCTCAGTAGGCGTAACTTCTTCGTTGCTGGGAACATTCATTATGGAAGTCGGGATCACTTCCGCGCCTGCCAGGCGGGGGTCTACCAGCGTGCGGCTGAGGGCGTTCTTCATAAGCAGCTGTTGCAGTTGTAAGTTTGTCAGCGCGACCGTCAGAGCCTGCTGATCCCCTGACACGCTGCTCTGCGCGTGCACAATTTCAATCGGCGCGAGGCTGCCAATTTCTACTTGCTTCTTGTTGTCCGACAGCGTCTTTTGCGCGAACGCCAGCGCTTCCCGCTGCACCCGCACGTTTTCGTAGGCGTAAACCAGGTCCCAATAAATATTCTCGATCTGGTCAACCGTAGTTATGACCTGTAGGCGGAAGGCCACGTCTGAGATTTCACGGTCGTTCTTGGCGATTCGAATGAAGCGAGTATTGGGCGCAAACCCTAACCCCTGCAACAAATGCTGCGTCATCTTGAACTGAAATCCCGAGGCCAGTTGTGGGCTATATTTCGCGAATGACCCGTTGGTGGTGATCCGCGAGTTGTTCCAGCCCAAGGACAGATTACTTCCCCACTGGAAACCCTGGTTATACAGAAAATTGTACGTATTGGTGTTCTGGTTGACGATGGGCGCTCCAGCAAACGGACTAGTAGCGATAGCATTGCCCCGATCGCCCTGAATTGTCGAAGTAATTATCGGATCGTAACTCGAGAGAGTTGGCCCTAAGCCCAGCGTTGAGCTCACAATCCCCAGAGTTCCCGCCCCAGCCCCCCCCCCCGCTACAGTCGTCCCTCCGGCGCCGGAACCAACCACTCCGCTTAACCCGCCAGTTCCGCCACCCGGTGTTCCTTGCACAATGCCCGTATTGACACCCAAGATCGCGGCGCCAGCTTTGGTCCGCAAAATGTCCGTGTCGGCGATGTTGAGGTTGTAGCGGGCGATCGCGATGTCCAAATTGTTCTCAAGCGCCAGCGCAATGGCGTCGTCCATCGATAGATACAGCTTACCGTCCCGCATCAGGCTATCGATTCGCGGCGTGTTACTTAGATTGGGAGGCGCTACGTGGTGGGATTCATACGGCGCCAAAGGGTTCGGAAATGACGAGTACGGCTTGGAGTAATCCTGCACGAACCGCTGCGGTTGGGGCGCTATGGGCGCCGGCTGACCCGAGTGTGCCGAGGTCTGGGACCACCCGGCGGCCGTGAAGAGACTGGCGACCACGAGAATTCGCCACCACGCAAGACTTCTACAGAACGAAACCATGAGTTTCTCTCCCTGAATCAAAGGCAGTTGCTGATGATGACAAAGACTTTCCAGCAATCGTGATTACGCAGAAAACCTGGGGCCGGTTCACATTTTTGCATTTGGCAGCAGCCGCAGCAATTTCACGTTCGAAAATGAGTCAAATAGTATAGCTGAGGCAATGATGCATTCTCGCCCCGCGGTTGAACCCGGCTCGAGACCGAAGCTATTTTGATTGAAGGCAGTGCGCTTGGGACTCGAAAAGTATTCGCTATGCGAAACATAAAATTAGTTCTAGCCTATGACGGCACAGACTTTTACGGCTGGCAGGTGCAGTCCGGCTCTCCTACAATTCAGGGCACACTGAGCACTGCTATTGGACGACTTACCGGCGAAAAGGTCTTGCCCCAGGGCTCAGGACGCACCGACGCCGGAGTTCACGCACAGGGCCAAATTGCGAACTTTCCCACCGAATCCCCCATTCCGACGGAGAACTTTGTCAGAGCTTTGAACGATATTTTGCCGGCTACGATCCGCGTGATGCAGGCCGCGGAGGCGCCCGCCGATTTTCATGCCCGCAAATCAGCCAAGGCAAAAACCTACCGTTACCGGATTTACCGCGGCGCTATTTGCCCGCCTTTTCTGGCGCGTCATGTCTGGCACTATCCCTACCCTTTGGATGAGACCGCCATGGCCGAGGCTGCGGCTCTGGTCGAAGGTGAACACGACTTTACCTCCTTCGCTGCCGTCGATTCCGAGTGCGGCCGCGAGGAAGAACCCTCCAATGTTCGACGCATTTTTTCCTCGGTTTGGGAGCGCCAGAAGGAGGAACTGATTTATACCGTGCATGGCAACGGATTTCTCCATCACATGGTGCGCAACCTGGTCGGGACCTTCATCCTGGTGGGCAAGGGTACCCTAAAGGCAGCGGACGTCGAGCGAGTTCTCCACGCCCGTGACCGTTCTGCCGCCGGGGCCACGGCTCCGGCGGCCGGATTATGCTTGATGAGCGTTGAGTATTAAACTTGGCAATAAATGGCCACCGATCTTCAGATCGCCGCGCGAAAAGTAGTTTCGGTGAACCCGGCAACCGGCGAATTGCTACGCGAGTTATCTTGTGCCACCGATTCCGAGGTCCATGCCGCTGTTGCCAGGGCGCATGCAGGTCAGCAGAAATGGAACGAGCTTGGAATTCGCTCCCGCGTTGACATTCTTCGCAGGTTTCAGCAGCACCTCCATCACAGAAAATCTGACATTGCGGGTCTTATCACGCGAGAAGCCGGCAAGCCCGTTGTCGAGGCTCTGCTCACGGAAATTTTGGTTGTGCTCGATGCCGTACGTTTCCTGGCAGACAACGCTTATACCCTGCTTCGCGACCAGCCGCTTCCGCACGGCAATCTCACGATGAAGACGAAGTCCGGCCGCATCCTGCATGAACCTTACGGAGTGATCGGGATTATCTCTCCTTGGAATTATCCCTTCTCGATTCCGGCGACTGAGGCCTTAGCGGCGCTGGTCGCAGGGAACTGCGTGATTTTGAAACCTTCCGAGTTCACATCGTTGACCGCTCTGGAGCTGGCTTCACTTTTGCACGATGCCGGAGTTCCGCAGGATGCGTTTCAGGTAGTCGTTGGAGACGGCGCAACCGGGGCCGCGTTGCTGAACTCGGAAATCGACAAACTGATCTTCACTGGCAGCCTGGCCACCGGAAAACGCATCGCCCATGCTGCCGCCTCGCGCCTGTTGCCGGTTGTGCTGGAACTCGGGGGCAAAGACCCGATGGTTGTGCTGGAAGATGCGGATCTTGAGGTTGCATCGAGCGGAGCGGTGTGGGGCGCACTCGTGAATGCCGGCCAGACTTGCCTCTCAGTCGAGCGCTGCTACGTGCACCGCAGCCTGTACGACCGGTTTCTTGAAGCCTGCGTTTGCAAGACAGGGCAATTGCGTGTGGGTGATGGAATGAATCCAGAAACTGACATCGGCCCGATGATCCACGAGCGGCAGTTGAAAATCGTCGAAGCCCAGGTCGAAGACGCCATAGCACGCGGAGCTCGTATTCTGGCCGGGGGCTCACGTTTGCCAGAAGTCGGCCCAAATTTCTACGCTCCGACCGTGCTCGCAGACGTGACTCACGAAATGCGCATTATGCGCGAGGAAACATTCGGTCCGGTTTTGCCGGTAATGCTTTTTGACAATGACGAAGAAGCTGTCCGCCTCGCCAACGACTCAGAGTTCGGATTGGCCGCCAGTGTTTGGACACGCGACCGCAGCCACGGCGAAGCGATAGCACAGCGGATTCAGGCAGGTACGGTCATGATCAACGACGTCGTCTCCTGTTTCGGAATCAGCGAAGCTCCGCACGGCGGGGTCAAGGCAAGCGGCATAGGCCGCACCCATGGACGATTCGGGCTGGAAGAGATGGTTCGCATCAAATATGTTGACTCTGATCGCTTGCCGAACATGAAGAAACTCTGGTGGTATCCGTATGGCCGGAGCTTTGCGCAGCAGATGGAAGCATTCACAGACTGGCAATTTGCCAGGGGCATTGGACAACGCCTGCGCGGCGCACTGAAGGCGTCCGGGATTTTTGCAGGCAAAGGGAAATTGTAGCCGTTCATTTGGCAAGTGCGTGCCGGCCTTCCCGCTGAAGCGTCGCGGTATGACTGATCCGCCTTCCTGCTGTGGGCTAACCAGCCTTCGAGTAAAATTGGTTTGGTATCGGACTCCGGCAAGCACCGCCGCAATTGCGAGGATTCTTGGCCATCACTGAAGCCGCAAACGCCGCAACTCAAACTGTGCCCCAACTGCCTAATCACAAAGTGAAAATCAAGAAGCCGGGCCAGCGCGCCTGTAACGAGAAAGACGCCAAAGGCAAGCCATGTGGAGGGCATCTCAAGCGCTGGTACTACATGTCAGACGTGTTGGAGCTGGAGTGCGGTGACGTTGAGAAGGCCTGGGGCAAAAACGCGGAAGTCTATCGCTGCGAGCATTGCAAAACGCTCTATTTGCCCAATCCGGAGGACGTTCGCGGCATCAACGTAGCCGGACAAGGGACGACGTCTGTGTTTGGTTTGACCGTGCCGCCGAAAGAAAAATAACCCCGTGTAGAGCCGGGTCTGTGACCCGGAAGAAGTCCGGGGCTGGTCGTTTTATGAACACGTCTGAACTTATCTACGATTGGAACCGCAGCCACCCGGCCTCGCTTCACCCCGCGAAGCAGGTCCTGCTAAACGACGAAACCTTGCGTGATGGCCTGCAATCGCCCTCTGTGCGGGATCCTTCCATCGAAGAAAAAATCGAAATTCTGCACTTGATGGAAGCGCTGGGGATCAATTCGCTCGATCTGGGACTCCCCGGCGCTGGCGCCCGCGCCACCGAACATGCCGAGGCGCTGGCACGCGAGGTTGCTCATCACAAGATGAAAATCCGTGCCAACTGCGCCGCCCGTACACACGAGAACGACATCCGGCCGATCGCCGGCATTGTGCAGCGCACCGGCTTGAACATCGAAGCTGCAATGTTCCTCGGCTCCAGCCCTATCCGCCGCTATACCGAAGGGTGGAGTGATGACTTTCTGCTCCAGACCACGGAGAAAGCGGTCCAATGTGGTGTCGCTCTCGGCCTTGACGTCATGTACGTGACTGAAGACACCTCGCGCTGCGATCCCGCCACGGTCAAGCGCCTTTACTCAGCGGCAATTAATTGCGGTGCGCGATCGATTGTGATTTGCGACACGGCTGGCCACGCCACGCCGATGGGCGCTTATGCGCTGGTGAAATTTGTGATCGAAGAAGTGGTAAAGCCTTCTGGCGAAAGCATCCGGGTTGACTGGCACGGTCATTGCGACCGCGGCCTCGCCATAGCCAACTCCATGGCTGCCCTGGTCGCTGGCGCGGACTGCGTCCATGCTTGCGCTATCGGCCTGGGCGAGCGTGTCGGCAACACCCAGATGGACCAGATGCTCGTGAATTTGAAACTCATGGGAATCGCACCCTGGGCCACGCAGGACCTTACCAAGCTGAAACATTATTGCGAGGCAGTTTCTCGAGCCACGGGCGTGCCGATTCCTCCGCATTATCCCGTTGTCGGCGAAGATGCCTTCCGCACCGCCACCGGTGTGCACGCCGCTGCGATCGTCAAGGCCTACAAGAGGAACGACATCGAACTGGCCAACGCGGTTTACTCGGGCGTGCCCTCACACGTCTTCGGTCTCGAACAGATCATCGACGTCGGCCCCATGAGCGGCAAGTCCAATGTGCTGTTCTGGCTGGAACGCCATGGCATCCCCGTGAGCGATGATGTTGTGGAGCGCATCTACCGCCTCGCCAAGTCTTCCAATCACACACTGACCGATGCGGAAATTCGCGAATGTCTTGACGGCGTGACCAGTTAAGCCGAGACGAGTCTTATCCCGCGACCGCGTTGTAATATGACGGCATCAGTCCATGGCTCCTGTTTCGCGCGCCGAGGTTTCGCCGGCCTTTCCCGATGTGCAGCAGGAAGTGGCTCGCCTGGCCGGTTCACCCGAATTTCGTTCAGCCTCGGCATGGCTTCGCGCCCAGGAGGCTCAATTCGCGCAATGGCAACTCGAAGTGGCTCGCATTGCGGCGCCTCCGTTTGGCGAGGCTGCTCGCGCCGAATGGCTGGCAGGAAAATTTCGCGAGCTTGGTCTTGAAGACGTTCACACCGACGATGTCGGCAATGTCTTCGGTATCCGTCCGGGCTGGGGCCCCAGCTACATTTCGCTGAGCGCCCACCTGGATACCGTTTTCCCCGCTGGCATCCCCCTGAACATCCGGCAACAGGGCAGCCGCCTATACGGGCCGGGGGTCTCTGATAACGGCGCCGGACTGGCCGCGATGTTGGCCGCGATTGCGGTTTTGCAGGCTCTCCGCATCCGCCATGTGTTGCCCTTTGTCTTTATCGGCAACGTTGGAGAGGAAGGCGAAGGCGATTTGCGCGGCATGCGACACATTTTCACGACGCCGCGCTGGAAAGATGCAATTCATTACAGCCTTGTCCTGGACGGCGCCGGTTCCGACACTATCGTTGCCGAGGCCCTGGGCAGCCGGCGTTTCGAGGTGATTGTGCGCGGGCCGGGAGGACACTCCTGGAGTGATTTTGGCGCGCCCAATCCGATCGTCGTACTGGCGCGCGCCATTCAGGCGTTTGCGCAGTCTCCGGTTCCAACCTCACCCAAAACCACCTTCAACATTGGTGTGATTCGAGGCGGCACTTCGGTCAATTCCATTCCGGAATCTGCGAGCATGCGGGTGGACATTCGCTCGACTTCCATGGCTGAGATCGAGCGACTTGAGAAGGCTTTGCGGCGTGCGCTCGATCACGCTGTACAGGAAGAATCGCGTGCCTGCGAAGCGCGCGCGTCGGCGCAAAAACGCCCGGTAGGGGTGAGCTGCGAAGTGGTTGCGATCGGCGACCGTCCTGCCGGCGAACTTAATTCCGGCGCACGCATCCTGCATGTGGTCCGCGCTGTGGATGCGTTGCTCGGCAACGTCTCGCAAGTGCAACGGGCGTCCACAGACGCCAACATCCCGCTTTCTCTTGGGCGTGAAGCCATTGCGATTGGCGGCGGCGGGACTGGCGGCGGCGCCCATACCTTACAGGAGTGGTTCGACTGCACCGGCCGGGAGTTAGGACTTAAGCGCATCCTTCTCACCTTGCTCACGCTCGCCGGAGTGGGGGCATGAGACCAGAGTTACCTGGATTGCTCACGTGCAGCCAACACTTTTGCTCTGTCACGGCGTCTAACTAATCCGTCGCAGGCAAAGGTAGTTAGTGCCGGCTAGCACGAAAAGGTATAATCATCGAGTTCTCATATCCGCGGAGGAAGTGACTTATGGTTGCGCGCGCAAGCGCTCTTTGGCTCCGGCTTCGGGCGAATCGTCTGGCGTACACGATGACAATTCTGGCGACCCTGGCGGTCGGGATCTTGATCGGGACCGTAATCTCTTTTGGCGTCAAGGGCCAGGAAACCAAGAAGGCTTCCGATGCCACTCCTTTGACCGTTCCTGCGCCTCGCCAACTCTCCAGCCAGTTTTCCCAGATATCAAAACAGTTGGAACCGAGTGTGGTCAACATAAACACCGAATCCACGATCAAGAATCCTCATCGCCGTCGCGGAATGCCGGGGGACGACGACGACAACGACAATCCGTCCGACGATTTCTTCAACCGTTTCTTTGGCGGCCCCGGCAACGGTGGTGATATTCGCGAGCGCTCTTTGGGCTCGGGAGTGATCGTAGATCCCAAGGGCTATATTCTCACCAACCGCCACGTAGTGGAGAAAGCTGATCGCATTCGAGTGAGATTGCGGGACGACTCGCCGGGCGTGTTGCACGATGCCAAAGTTATCGGCTCCGACCAGGAAACCGACCTGGCTGTCATTAAAATCGACGTTGACCGCAGTTTGCCGACGGCCAAATTGGGCAACTCTGACGGCATGGAAGTGGGCGACTGGGTACTCGCGATTGGCAGTCCTTTCGGTTTGCAAGAGACCGTGACCGCCGGCATTGTCTCTGCCAAGGGCCGAAACATAGTGCCGCAGAGACAATTTCAATCGTTCATTCAAACCGATGCCGCGATCAATCCCGGAAACTCTGGCGGGCCGCTGGTGAATATGGCCGGCGAGGTGATCGGTATTAATACCGCCATCCTTACAGATACCAACGCTTACGCCGGCGTAGGTTTCGCGCTGCCGTCGAACACGATTGTGCAGGTCTATAACCAACTCATTGGCCCCGATCATCGCGTGGCTCGGGGCTCAATCGGCATCATGTTCAATGCCCAGGAGAATCCCGCGATCACGCGTGTATACGGCGCGGGATCGGGCGTCACCATCTCTGATGTCACGGCAGGCAGCCCGGCCGACCAGGGCGGCTTGAAAATCGGTGACACGATCGTCGCGGTCGATGGCAAGCCGGTGAAAAATGGCGACGAACTCGTGGCTGACATTGCCGGCCGTAAGCCCGGCAGCAAAGTCGACATCGGTTTCCTGCGCAACGGCAAAAAAGAGGAGACTACCGTGACCGTCGCCGACCGCGCCAAGCTGTTTGCTGCGCGTTTGGGCGATGATGATCAGGGCGGCGAAGAGTCGACGCCCAAGCAGAGCAAGCTCGGTTTGAATGTCCGCCCGCTCACTCAGGAGATGGCGGATCGTCTCGATGTTCCGGCTGGCAAGGGCGTGATCGTGCAGGATGTTAAGCCGGGTTCTTTCGCCGAGGACGTAGGACTCAATCGCGGCGATATTATCCTTGAGCTTAATAAGCAACCGGTAAACAATGAGGACGATTTTGGCCGGGTTGTCGCCTCGCTTAAAAGTGGGCAGGACGTGGTTTTCCTCGTCCGCCAGCGTGGTTCTCAGGGGGGAACGATCTTTCTTGCCGGAACTCTGCCCTAAACGGGAATTGGCCCAAAGGAACTTTCACTAAAGTCCAGAAACCAGGATGATGTGTGAAGAGCCCTTGGGCCTTGTTGTTTTATGGGGAGAAGTGAATCTTGCGATTAGATATCTCATTGGCGGCAAAGGGGCTAGGCGCCGTTGGGGTGCTGCTTGTGGCTTTCGTGGCTGGCGGGGCACAAAACTCCGCGACCACTTCGTCCAATTCTCACGCCAAGCCGGGTACTTCCTCCCACGTCAGTTCGAAGAAGCACAAGAAGTCGCACAAGTCGGCGAGTTGGCGCCGCGGCCAGCAAAAAATCGATCCGGCTCGTGCGCGCGAAATCCAGAACGCTCTGATCCGCGAGCACTATCTCAAGGGCGCCCCTTCAGGAAAGTGGGATGACGCTTCGCAAAAAGCGATGGAGCGCTACCAGGCGGACAACGGGTGGCAGACAAAAACCATTCCCGATTCGCGAGCGCTGATAAAAATGGGCCTGGGGCCCGACCAGGCGCACCTGCTCAATCCGGAAAGCGCGATGACAAGTTCGCCGCAGGCTCCCAAGTCGGCGGCTTCTCCAAAACCAGCCCCGGCGACAGCACCAAGCCGAGCGCCTTTAACAAATCCCCCGCAATAGCTATCGGTCAACCGCCGGATTCGGAAAATACGGCAGCGGCAACCCGCTGATGATAGCGCGGGGATTATCGTCCACCAGCGCTCGCGCTACATCAGGATTGCAAAATTCCTCGGCAGCTTCACGGGCAGACGAGAGCAGTGGCTTGCGGTGCTTCGTGTCGTGGGCATCGCTGGCCAGGACATGAACTGCATCGCGCTCCAATAACCATTTCGCGGCCCGCCAGACGCGCTCTCCCCAATCTCCCGTCAGCGCCGAGCCCGTTAGCTGAACTACGCAGCCCAGTTCGATCCATTGCAGCACGCGCTGCGGAGTACGTTGCAGAATCGGATTTCGTTCCGGATGTGTGATCACCGGCGTGATGCCCTTGTCACCGAGATGCGCCAGGGAATTATCAACTTGTGCCGGGATGCTGAAATCGCTCAGTTCCACCAGAAGATAGCGGCTGTTCTGGATCGTAAACTCGTCTGGCTGAACGAGCACCGCCTGAAGGTTTTCGTAGGAGAGATGAAAATCGCAGCCCAGGCTCAACCCTGGCGCGGCCCCTACAAGTTTTGACAGATGCTCGAGCGCCTCAGCGTTTTGTTTGCGGTCGTAAACGTAGCGCTCGTTCGCGTGAGGCGTTGCAACGATGTGCTCAATGCCATCGGCCGCCGCCATCCGGCACATTTCCTGTGAAATTTCCCAGGACTTCGGGCCGTCGTCGACTTCCGCAAGAATATGGCAGTGGATATCAATCACGCGAGGAGGCTCCCGCTGCATCGATTTAAGCAAATTTCCTGAGCAGAGGCTACTGCCTGCTTTTCCCCTCGCGAAAAAAGCTGTCTAAAGCGCCAACAGAGATGCAAACCCTGGATCGTGATTTGCATCACGTATCCGGGTGACTGCGGCTATATTCGGGCCACCTTCCCCGATGAAGACTAGTGCGGTCATCAAAAGAGCGGCCGACCTTGCTTGAACGATGCTGGGAGAGGCAGGGTCGGCCGCTTTTCTTTTCTCGCCCGGGAAGCCCGGATCCCTAAGCGTATCTTGCCGCGATGAATTCGCCGATCGCGCGGTACGCCTTGCTCAGCGTTTGTTCATCCGGCAGGAACACGATGCGGAAATGCCTGGTTCCGGGCCTTTGGCCAAAGCCCGAGCCATTGACCACGAGCACATGCTTTTGCAGGCAAAGCTCTTTGACGAAAACGTCGTCGCCCTCGGGAATGTCGAGCCGGGGAAATGCGTAAAACGCGCCGCGCGGCGGAACACAGCTTACCCGCGGAGTCGAATTGCACCACGCTACCGTGAGATCACGGCGGGCTCGCAGTTTGGCGCGAATCTCAGATAAATGATTCTGCGGCCCTTCCAGTGCGGGCTTGATCGCATACTGTTCGGGATGATTGGCGCACAATCGCGCCCGCAACAGGCGGTGAGTGCCCTCGATGTAAGGCTTGACCGCTGCGGCGTCACCGCTGACCATGCCCCATCCAATTCGCCAGCCGGGCGCAAGATAATTCTTGGAAAGTCCGCCGAAAGTCACAACCGGAACATCAGGCGCAACGGAAGCGAATGCGATGTGCTGGTCATCGTCCAACATCAGCTTGTCGTAGATTTCATCGGCGAAAATAACCAGATTGTGCTGCCGCGCCAGTTCCGCCAACTGCTCCAGCATTTTCCGCGAACAAACCGAGCCAGTTGGATTGTTGGGATTGATCAGCACGATTGCCCGCGTGCGCGGGTTGATCTTGCGCCGGATATCGTCGAGATCGGGCTGCCAGCCGTCCTCTTCGTTCAACTCGTATGGGGTGAGCGGAATTCCCAGCTTGGTAAGCACCGCGGAGTACATCGGGTAATCGGGGCTGGGAGTAAGCACGTTCTCGCCCGGATTGACCAACGCCGTGAGGCAAACATCGACGCTCTCGCTCACACCCGTGGTGACGAAAGCATTTTGCAGGCTCGGAATCCCTTTGCGACTGGCCTCGCCCCGAATCGCTTCCAGCGCTTCTTTTATGCCGGGCGATGGCGCATAGCCGTTCTTGCCATCCCGCATGGCTTTGTAAACTGCTTCGATTAAGTGCGGCGGCGTTTTGAAGTCGAAAATATTAGGATCACCGACGTTCAGGTAGAGAACTTGATGCCCTTGCCTGCAAACTTCATCAGCGACCAGCGCGAGATCGCGGATCGCATAACGAACATTCGCAAGCCGCTCGGCGGCTGCAACTTCGGTGATATGGGTGCTTGGCATGAGCTTTGGAAAACGAACCATTAACCACAGAGGACCCAGAGATCACAGAGGAAACAAAGCAGCTCCGTGTTCCTCTGTGGTTGAAAGTTAATCCGCCCGATCAATCTGCGCCTTCTGCAGCTTGTCAGAATAATCCACGTAGACTGACTTCCATTCCGTATAAAAATCAATCGCGCCAATTCCACCTTCGCGATGGCCGTTCCCCGTAGCCTTGACGCCCCCGAACGGCAGGTGCACTTCCGCCCCGATCGTCGGCGCATTGATGTACGTAATTCCAGCCTGCAAATCGCGCATGGCTTTGAACGCGCGGTTTACATCCTTGGTGTAAAGCGCCGAAGAAAGCCCATACTCGATGCCGTTAGCAATTTCGATCGCATCTTCGAGATCATCGCAAGGAATGATCGAAACCACTGGCCCAAAAATTTCCTCCTGCGCAATGCGCATCTTGGGATCGACATCAATGAACACCGTCGGCTCCATAAAAAAGCCGTACTTGTATTCGCCCTGATCCAGCTTATTGCCGCCGCATTTCAGCTTGGCGCCCTCCGCGCGGCCGATCTCGACATACCCCAGATCAGTTTGAAGCTGGCTGGCGTTGACCGCTGGCCCCATATCAGTAGTTTCATCGAGCCCGTTGCCGACCCTCAAAGCTTTCGCCCGCTCCACATAGCGCTCTACGAAATCGCTGTAAATACCTTTCTGCACAATGATGCGGCTGGTCGCAGTGCAGCGCTGGCCGGTCGTGCCAAACCCGCCCCACACGCCGCCCTCGATCGCCAAATCGAGATTGGCGTCGTCGAGCACGATCATCGGGTTCTTGCCACCCAGTTCGAGCGAGCAATGCTTGAAGGTCCGCGCCGCAGTCGTGCCTACAATGCGGCCGACTTCGGTTGATCCCGTGAGTGAAATCGCGCGCACATCCGGATGCTCCATCAGCGGCCCGCCCACTTGGGCGCCAAATCCGGTGACGATATTGACCACGCCGTCGGGAACCCCCGCATCGCTGAGCACGCGCACCAGGTTGAAAGTAGAAGCCGGCGTGTCCTGCGCCGGCTTGATCACGCAGGTGTTACCGCAGACAATCGCTGGCAGCAGCTTCCACGAGGGAATCGCCATAGGAAAGTTCCACGGCGTGATCATGCCGCAGATGCCCACCGGCTGACGCACCGCCATGGCAAATTTGTTTGGCAACTCAGAAGGCGTTGTTGGCCCGAACATGCGGCGTCCTTCGCCGGCCATGTAATAAGCAGTGTCCACTGCCTCTTGCACATCGCCGCGGGTTTCTTTAAGAATTTTGCCCATCTCGCGGGTCATTTCGCGGGCATATTCTTCTTTGCGCTCGAACAACATCTCTGCCGCGCCAAACACCAGCTCCGCCCGGCGCGGAGCCGGAACCAACCGCCATCTGGCAAACGCACGTTTGGCGGCGTCGACAGCGGCGTCCACATCCGCCTTGCCCGATTTCTGAAAGATACCGACCACATCGCGGGTATCGGCAGGGTTCTTGTTTTCAAAAGTTTCGCCGGTCGAAGATTCAACCCATTGGCCGTCGATGAAGTTTTTAAAGACTTTCGGCTTCGTCGCGCTGCCGAGGATGGCGGGTGCTGCCACGGTTTCCGTTGCCACGAGTCCTCCTGGGATCAATAAGGAGAATGCGGAACAATTAATGCTACAGGGCGGGCGAAGGCGCGGCAAGGGAGGGATTGCGGGCTGAGAGTGTTGGCGGGATTGGCGCGGGCGCCTCGTCCCCGCAGCAGCCTTCAGGCCTTATGTAGCAATGCGCTTTGTGTCCTGCGGATCGACGGGTGATCGGCCGCCATGAATCCCGCCTCCGTTGCGGCTTTGAGCTCGGCCTGAAAGACGGCTTCATTCACGTGGCCCCGGGGTTCGGAAAAAAGCAGCGCCGCACCTGTTTTCGAGGCAGCGGCAACCTGATCAAAGAAGTGTCTCGCGTCAGGCAGTTCGTGGACTACGGCGAACGCGAGCGTGAAATCGACCGCCCCCGCCAAATCGCCGACGCCCAGACAATCCGGCGAAGCGAGACGAGCATCCACTCGCCCAAGAAGGCCAGCTTTGGCGGCACGGCTCTTCAGTTTCGACAGCATCCTGGGTTGAATGTCGACGGCGATGACCCGGCCAGAAGGTCCGACCAGGCGGGCAAGCTCCAGTGTGAAGAAGCCCATGCCGGGCCCCGGCTCCAGTACCGTCATGCCTTCACGGACATACGGTGAAAGAATCCGGTTCGGATTTTGCCCCAACCGCCGCCACGGGCCTAAAAGAAAATATCCAATCCACCAGGGACAAACCGAATGCGGCATGACTCGCGATGATACCAGCCCGGCCCGGGATGCCTCAGCCGCGTCGCGTTCTTCGCGACATGTCTCTCGGCACCCCACGCCACCAGCTCGCCGTGCAAGCAGGCTGCCGTGGTGGTATCTTTCGGTGTCAACTTCGAAGAAGACTCTGATGTACTTCAAGACCGCCGACGTTACTGGGGTTAAGCTCTTCTACCGCGAGGCCGGGGACCAGTCCAAGCCAACCATCGTCTTGCTGCACGGTTATCCCTCATCATCGGCCCAGTTCCGTGACCTCATTCCACTTCTGTCGGACCGCTTTTACATCATCGCGCCCGATTACCCGGGCATGGGTTACAGCGAGGTGCCGGATCCAACCGTCCTGCAGCCGACCTTCGCCGAGGTGACCAGAGTCATCGACGCTTTCATCGCGCGGTGCACATCCGGCCCAATCATCTTGTACCTGCACGACATCGGCGGCCCGATCGGAATGCGCATCGCCACAGCCCACCCGGAGCGGATCGCCGGCCTGATCTTTCAGAACTTCACCATCTCTTTGGGGGGCTGGAACCCTGAGCGCCTGAAAGTCTACGAGCAGCTCGGCGGCCCCGAAACTCCAGAGAAACTGGCTGAGACCGAGCAATTTGCCACCGTGGAACGCGCCATGTTTCTCCACAAGAAGGGCGCACGCCAGCCCGAGGCCCTCAATCCGGACAATTGGGCCATCGACGCCTATGCATTCTCAGACGAAAAAAAACGCGTCTTTATGTCGAGGCTGTTTATGACCATCGGGACAAACTTTCCGCTCTACCCGGAATGGGCCGCCTATCTGAAAGAGCGGCAGCCAAAGACGCTGATTGTGTGGGGACGAAATGATCCTATTATCTGGCCGGCGGCCGCAGAATTCGTGAAGCAGGTTGTGCCCGCGGCCGACCTGCGCTATTTCGACTCCGGCCACTTCGCACTCGACGAGAATGCCGACGCGATAGCTCAGGCGATCATCGATACGTTTTCCCGGTAGGATTGAAACTTTCATTCACCAAATCGAAGCGCACCTCAGCTGCTCCGGTCTCGGGCAAGGGCTACGTGATCGTGTCCGACGGCGCATAATCTGAAACTCGGTGCAACCGCCGCGCTGGCCTCGTAATCCAAAACCAAGGGCGCATCGATGCGCGATAGGGACACGAGAACCTTTTGATCCATGCGGCCATTTTACGGATTTCTCCGTCCCGCGTTTCCCATAGGGGACGCCTCAGGGATCGAGAATGTCCAATGGAGGTCCCATGCAGATAAGTCCGCTGGCAGGAACGGTCCCGAAAGCGTCCATGCTGGTGAACGTACCAAGGCTTCTTACCGCTTATTATGTGGAGCGGCCCGACCCTGGCATTCCAGGGCAGCGCGTTGCGTTCGGTACGTCGGGTCACCGGGGCTCTGCGCTCGATCGAACGTTCAACGAAGCACACATTCTGGCGATTACGCAGGCGATTTGCGCCTACCGCAAGCGTCACCGCATCAAGGGGCCGCTTTTCCTGGGGAAAGACACACACGCGCTGTCAGAGCCGGCATTCGTCAGCGCGCTCGAAGTGCTCGCAGCGAACAATGTCGAAGTGATGATTGCAAAAGACGAAGAGTACACGCCCACTCCGGTCATTTCGCACGCCATTCTCACTTACAATCGCGGCCGGAAAAGCGGACTCGCCGATGGCATTGTAATCACGCCTTCGCATAATCCTCCGGAGGACGGAGGCTTCAAATACAATCCACCATCCGGCGGGCCCGCGGATAAAAAGATAACAAGCTGGATCGAGACCAAAGCCAATGAGTGCCTGGCAAACCGGATGCGCCGCGTGAAGCGGGTCCCGTTTGAAGAAGCACTGCGATCGGCCACAACCCACAAACATGATTATCTCGATGCATATGTAAGCGACCTCGGGACTGTCCTGGATTTCGACGCGATTCGGAGTCAGGAATTAAGGCTGGGGGCCGACCCACTCGGCGGCGCGGGAGTGCATTATTGGCCGCACATAGCCGAGCGCTACGGGCTTAATCTTACGGTTGTGAACGACACGGTCGATCCAACCTTCCGCTTTATGACGCTCGATTGGGACGGCAGGATTCGCATGGATCCTTCGTCCCCCTACGCAATGCGATCGCTCATCTCTCTCAAGGACAAATTTGACATTGCGTTCGCCTGCGATACCGACCACGATCGCCATGGCGTAGTGACAAAGAGCGTGGGGCTCTTGCCGCCGAACCATTATTTGGCTGTCTGCATTCACTATCTTTTTTCCAATCGACCGGAGTGGAAGAACCATATCAGCGTCGGCAAGACCATTGTCAGCAGCAGCATCATCGACCGGGTAACGGCCAAGCTCGGAAGGAAACTCTACGAAGTGCCGGTTGGTTTCAAATGGTTTGTAAAAGGGCTGCTCAGCGGGGCCTTAGGCTTTGGCGGCGAAGAAAGTGCCGGAGCCTCATTCTTGCGGCGGAACGGGACGGTCTGGACCACGGACAAGGACGGAATTGTCCCGGCGCTGCTTTCGGCCGAGATCACCGCAAAGTTGCAGCGCGACCCCGGTGAAGTTTACCAGGATCTTACGCGCGAGCTTGGCGACCCGATCTACGAACGCATCGAGGCGCCGGCCACGGCTGAAGAGAAGGCAGTTCTTGAAAAGCTCTCGCCGGAACACATCGGGGTTTGCGAGCTCGCTGGAGATCGAATCGAAAAAATTCTCACTACCGCGCCTGGGGATGGCGAGCCGATCGGGGGCGTAAAGGTCATCGCCGAGGGGGGATGGTTCGCGGCCCGGCCGTCGGGCACAGAGGAAATATACAAGATCTATGCGGAAAGTTTTCGCGGCAAAGATCATCTGCTCCGAATCGAAAAGGAAGCCCAGGAGATAGTCCGGGCAGCGTTAGCTGCGGCTGGCCGGGTTGCCGCGTGACGAAAGCGCGCACAGAGAGATCGAATGGCTGATCAAGAGAGTAAAAGTCACGCGGCACACTCGATTCTGCCCGCTCTCAGAGAGTTGGCGTTGGATTTGCGCTGGTCGTGGAACCACTCCAGCGATGAGCTATGGAGACAACTCGATGCGGAGCTCTGGGCGTTGACGCAGAACCCCTGGGTGGTCCTGCAAACTGTTTCCCGGCGCGCGATTCATACAGCAGCTGCCGATCCTGACTTTTGCAAGCAGGTCGAGCGCATACTTCTTCGTAAGCGCGAGATCGAGCGGAAGTCAGCGTGGTTTCAGACAGCCCATCCAAAGTCCGCACTCACGAAAGTTGCCTACTTCAGCATGGAATTCATGTTGAGCGAGGCCCTTCCCATCTATTCCGGCGGTTTGGGGAATGTCGCCGGAGATCAACTCAAAGCGGCGAGCGATCTGTGTGTTCCTGTTGTCGGTGTTGGCCTTCTTTATCAACAAGGATATTTTCGCCAGGAAATCGATCGCAACGGATACCAGCGGGCACTCTATCCGTTCAATGACCCGGGGCAACTGCCTATTGAGCCTCTGCGGGATGCGCAAGGCGAGTGGTTGCGCATTCCCCTGCAGTTGCGCGAAGCGACTCTCTGGGTGCGCACCTGGCAAGCGCAGGTGGGAAGAGGCCGGTTGTATTTGCTCGACACTAACGATTCCGCGAACCTGCCGACGTACCGTGGGATCGCAAGTGAGTTGTATGGCGGAGGGCCAGAACTGCGACTTCAGCAGGAAATAGTACTGGGTATTGCGGGCTGGAGGCTCTTGTCTGCTTTGGGATGTCGGCCCGAGGTTTGTCATTTGAACGAGGGGCACGCTTCGTTTCTGGTGCTGGAGCGAGCCTATGCTTACATGCAACAGAATGAGCAGCCGTTTGACGTTGCCCTCAACGTAACCCGGGCAGGCAATCTTTTCACAACCCACACCCCGGTTGAAGCAGGCTTTGATCGCTTCGCTCCCGAATTAATGAGGCAGTATCTTCAAACGTACGCCGAGCACGAACTCAGGATCGGGTTTGATGATTTGCTGGCCCTGGGGAGAAAGAACGCATCGGATCGCACCGAACCGTTCAACATGGCATATCTCGCGGTTCGCGGAAGCGGGGCGGTCAATGGAGTGAGCCGGCTTCATGGTCAGGTCAGCAGAAGAATCTTTCTGCCGCTTTTCCCACGGTGGCCGGAAGCAGAAGTGCCAGTGGGACACGTGACCAACGGCGTTCACACCCCCAGCTGGGATTCCCCAGAGGCGGACGAACTGTGGACCAAAACCTGTGGCGCCGACCGGTGGCGGGGAACGTTGGAGGACGCCGAGCGTGTGAAGACAGCGAGCGACGAACAGCTATGGAGCTTTCGTACCAAAGCGTGCCAGTCTCTTGTCGAGTACACGCGGCGGCATTTATCGCGACAGCGCGCTTACCAGGGCGCCTCTCCGCACGATATTTCCGAGGCCGAGTCCATCTTTAGCCCAGGCGCCTTGACCATGGGATTTGCCCGCCGCTTCGCCACTTACAAACGTCCCACACTGTTGCTTCACGATCCCGAGCGGCTGGTTCGCATCCTTACCAATCCCCAACGGCCCGTGCAGCTCGTTCTCGCCGGCAAAGCGCATCCGCAAGACCAGGCGGGTCAGGCCATGATCAAACAATGGAGTGACTTTATCGCCCGCTCCGACGTTCGTTCCCATGTTGCTTTCCTAAGCGATTACGACGTCCTGCTGACTTCTCAACTGGTCCAGGGTGTAGACATCTGGTTGAACACGCCACGCCGTCCCTGGGAAGCTTCAGGCACCAGCGGCATGAAGGTTCTGGTGAACGGAGGATTGAACCTCTCGGAACTCGACGGGTGGTGGGCAGAGGCCTATTCTCCCGAGGTGGGCTGGGCGCTGGGCGATGGAAAAGAGCACGGAGACGATCCCAATTGGGACACTTATGAAGCGAATACTCTGTACGACATTCTGGAGAAAGAGGTAATCCCGTCTTTCTACACACGCGACCAACGTGGAATTCCAACCGCCTGGCTGGCGAAAATGCGCGCCAGCATGGTGCAGTTGACCGCGAGGTTTTCCTCCAATCGGGCGGTTCGTCAGTATGTTGAGCAATATTACCTGCCCGCCGCCTCGGCTTATGGGGCACGCGCCGCCAGCCAGGGCAAGCTTGGCATTGAACTGACAAGCTGGTCAAAAGCGATCGCCGAGCATTGGTCGAGTTTGCGTTTCGGCGCGGTAAGTGTGCGATCGCAAGGCCAGGAATACGTTTTTGAAGTACAAGTGTTTTTCGGGCAAATGGACAGCGATGCGGTCGAGGTTGAACTTTATGCCGAAGCGAAGCAGTCGAGCCAGCGCTTCCAGCAAAACATGGATCGGATTCAGCTGGCTGCTGACCCGGACTCCTACGATTTGTACTCTTGTAAAGCCCCTGCAAATCGCCCCGCCGGCGATTACACGCCGCGTCTCATCCCGCGCAATCCGGCAGCATCCGTGCCTCTCGAGGCCAACCAGATTCTGTGGCAACACTAAGGGGGCTGGCCCAGCTTTGGTCTTTCGTCTAAGCACGTCAAACGAAGAGGCCGCCCCAGCTTTCGCGGTTTTCGAAAGCTGGGTGCAGTGACGATAGTAGCATCGGACCGCTCCTCCCTCGCATCAACCGCGGGATAAGGAAACTTCCAGGTGGGGGTTGGCTCAGCTTTGGTTTTTCATCTGGGCAGGTCAAACAAAGAGGCTGCCCCAGCTTTCGCGGTTTTCGAAAGCTGGGTGGCAGCGACGATAGTAGCATCGGACCGCTCCTCCCTCGCATCAGCCGCGGGATAACGAAACGCCCAGGTGCATAGGTCCGTGGTGGCCACGCTTCGAAAACCGCGAAGCGTGGGGCAGCTGTGATCTTTCAACACGTTGTTCCCAGGAAGTGAATAGTCCATTCGAGCAAGACCGGAGAAGCTGATGGTGCTGACCAATCCGCTTCCGAAGGAGTCGATCGAATGGACCTTCACCAGAATGCCCGACTTAGCTTTCGTAGTCGAGAGGCTTTAGCGAACCAGATCGTGATCGAGAAGCTCCGCTTGTTCCGGGCGCCGACGTGCAATACAGTTCCTCGGGCATTGCGTCGTATCGCGTCTTTGACTGGCGGGCCAACAAAATTATCGGTTCCTCAGCCAGCCAGGCCTACATCTTTGGTGCCGACTATGCTCCCTTTGGCGAAATCGAATGGTCGAATGGCAGCGGATACAACGTGTTTGGCGGGATCACCAATGCAACCGCTTCCGACGAATACGATGCTCTTGCCCGCAAGCAGCATCCCGTGCAGGGCCGCTGGCTCTCGCCCGATCCGGCGGGACTGGCTGCGGTTGACCCAACCAACCCGCAAACCTGGAACCGCTACGCCTACGTCGCGAACAGCCCCTTAGACACTATTGATCCTTCAGGGAAGTTTTGCCTCACGGTGGCGGGCAGCAGTGCATGCAGCACCTCCGGCGGTGAGCCTGATCCCAATGCAACATGCTATGAATCCGACTTCTGCGATATAGTGAACGCCCTCGACAATCAGGCAGCCCTGATCTCAGAGGCGCAGGAGGCCTCGGTCGGCCCAGGTTTCTCCCCGGGCAACAGCATTTTGCCGGGGGAGAATTCGCTGAATTTCCCGCTGGGGCCGAGCCCCGCGCAGATACTGAACGACATCCTCACCGGCAACTTCGGCGATTTGCTGGGCATCGGCTGCCAGACCGAATTCGGGGCGCCGTGCGAAGGACAGGGTACACCGGGAGCGATGTCGGCTTTCGGTGGTGCAACCAATTGCACACCGGGCGAAGCCGGTTGCTTCAACGTTCCGACCCAGCAGCAACAGGAGGTGCTACAGATCGACGCGATATATAATCAGTGCCAGCAAAATGCCAGCGCAGCGTCCGGTCCGATGGCGCCAAACGTTTACCAGTGGGAGGCCTCCTTTTCGAGCGGTCTTGTGAGCACATTCGGGCCGGGAGGGGCCGGAACGCTGGCGAAATTTGCCAGGGGCGTGGGTGTTTCGCAAGCTGTGACCTTCATCGGGAAGGCAGCAATTCGGACGAGCATCCTCAACTCCTGCCTTGAACAAAACGGAATACCTGCTCCCAGCCCGAACGGGGTTCGCTAAGTGAACGATAACGGGAATCGTGCGGGGTTATGAAATCCAGGCTAGAGTCAAGCTCTTGGCCGCGGTGGGCGGCGAAAGCGGCTGTCCTCGCCATTCCGCCAAGCATGGCCACCATTTACTTCCCCGCCGAGAGGCATCAGTTAGTCTTTGCGTTGTCGATGCTCGTCGGCGTATTGCTCCAAGCCCTCATCCCACCGAGAAAGAAAGGGCTGCTCGCATTGCTGTCCGCTGTGGTCGCGATCTGTACCGTGAACTTCATTCTTTGGAGGTGAGGGGGGCTGGCCCAGCCTAAGGCGTAAGATGACTCTCAAGGGTGCCCCGCTCAAGCTCTGCTTGGGCGGGGATTTTGACGTTCATTCGTCACAGACGGCAAGGCATTTCCGCCCATACGCTTCTCCGATGCCATGGTCTCTGCGAAGATTTCAGCGGTCTCAGCAACTGCATTTTCTTACCCCCGGCTGCTACAAGCGGCAGGCAAAATTCGCGACGGCTGCGTGACGCAGAATTTTCGAGTCCGCACTGGTCAAGAGTAGAATTGCACGTGGTTGGCCGGGCCACCCAGCGGGCAAAAAGTGTTTGCGGAGATGACCAACGACACCACATCCGACGAATGGGACGCTCTTGCCCGCAAGCAGCACCCCACGCAAGGCCGCTGGGTTTCGCCCGATCCGTCGGGGCTGAGCGCGGTCGATCCCACGAATCCGCAGACTTGGAACCGCTACGCTTATGTGGCGAACAGTCCTCTCGATACGATCGATCCCTCCGGCCTCTCATGCCAGCCGGTTGCGGCTTTTGCAGGTGGCGGATGTGACACTTCGGGCGGCGAGCCGTTCGACCCGAATATCTACGCAAGCACCACTGCTTTCTACCAATTCGTGTACGAGGAAGATTCGTGGGCGAATGCCATGTGGCAGGCGCGCACCATTGGCCCTGGCCCTTCGATGAGCAACAGCATTCTGCCGGGGGAGAATTCGCTGAATTTCCCGCTGGGGCCGAGCCCCGCGCAGATACTCAACGACATCCTCACCGGCAACTTCGGCGATTTGCTGGGCATCAACGAGAACAACTGCAACCCGATCTGCGACTCTGGTACCGATCCCAACAACGCTTCAAACGACGGACAACCTAGCCCACAGGCAGTTCGACAAAGCATGTTGCAAATACTTTGGAAGCCGGCACTAGGGACTCTGTGCAGCTCAATCAACAGTTGGAGCGGGGAGGATGCTGAGCACGCGAAGCAGGACTCCTTGATCGGCGGCCTCGCCGTGACCGTTGCTCCTCCCGTAAGCGTGGTGATGCTGGGAACCGCTGGCGTCTATGAGATTGCCAGCAAGGTTGAGGAAGAGACATACAACGCGATCTGTCAGTGAGTCTCGAATGTGAGGATGCCTATGGGGAAGCGAATGTCTGTACTTATGACGGTCATATTCTTAGCGTCATTGCTAGAATTTTGCTTACATCTGGCTCACGACTGGAAGAGCCTGACCTCGCAGGTTCGGATGGATGAAGTTTACCTAGCAGGCCTCTTTCTAGCGCTCATGTTGCAGCTATGGCACGAGAAGAGCGAAACTGCGTGGATGCTTATGACGACCGCGGTCATAGCATTCGTGACAGCGACCCATCTGTCCCATTTTGTTGTGCCACGCTAAGAGTCTGGGGGCTGGCCAAGCCTTTCGCGACAAATCTTCACCCGGGGTGCCCCACCCTTGTCGCGTTTTTTGCGACAGGGTTGGGGAAGTTTCCGCTCTTCCACACCGTGACTAAAAGCCCCGCCCTGTCCCCGTAAAAAGCGCAGGGACAAGGACGGGGCACCCCAAGTGTAAAATGTGCATCGGAAAAGATGGGCCACCCGCCCCAGAAGATTAAGCAGATCGGCGCTGACGCGAACGCAAAGTGGACAGCCGCCGGTTGCTCAGGTAGCGTACAGAGTGGTACCGGCGTTCTTGATATGCCTCCTCCGGATGTCGAGTGAGCGCACTCTCGTTGTGCAAGAGGGATTCATGACTAGGCGAAATGCGTGGGTAGCGTCCATCGGGTTCGGTCTGCTTTGGGCCGGCCTAAGGTATGTCTACATCGGAGTCCAAGGTTCGTCGCAACTGAAGGAAATGAACAACAGCCCCAATCCACTCTGGCTCGCAATCGCGGTCGCCTATTTCCTCGCGGATTTATTGCTAGTTCTGACTTACATGTACATCGTAAAGAGTCCGTTGGGGCAACCGCTCCCGAAAGGGTTTCCGTTTTGGTACGTCGCATCCGACGCCGCCGTTCTTGTTTTTCTAGTGCACTTATCGCTTCTGTGCGCTGAGCACGCCGTCTATATGGAGCTCGAATCAGTTGGGCTGTCGTTTGCGTACCTCGTTTTCCTGTTAAGCGCCGCCTGTTGGGCCGTGGTCTCAGGGATGAGGTACGTCTCCGTGAGAAAACTTTACCTAAGGGAAAGCTGACCCCGAAGGACCGATTGGCGGGTGTGCGGGGCTGCCCCAGCCTTTCGCGGACAGCTGGCCCACACAACACGGTTTTCGTTGTGTGGGTAATTTGAGGGCTGGCGGACCGCCATGTCTATCCGCGCTCGCGGCCCTCGCGCACAATGGCGACCAAATCAGAAGCAGAGACTTTCAGCTTTACGCCTTGCACGTCCAGCGGCGATGCCTTTCTTCGCAGAGGCAGAATGCGAAACACGGTCCCGTCGCGGCGGCGAATTTCCACAGCGCCGTCGCGCTCGGCTTCATCGAGCACGGTGGCAAAATTTCCCCGCGCTTCAGAATAAGTGTAGGACTTCATCGGGTTCCGACCTCCAGTACGTCAAGTTTCAATTCTCTCGCGCGCTCTCTCAACCCGCCGTCCAGCGTAAGCAGTGGCGCTCCCTGGTTTAGAGCGCAGGCAAGCACGTAAGCATCGTAGGCGTACACATTCAATCGAGCCGATAACTCCACTGCCTGCCTCAAGCCTACCTCGGCCATGCGAATGGGGATTGCCGCGTAGGCTTCCAATAGCTCGAGCGCTTCCTTGATGCCGATTGCCTTGCGCTTGAACATGGCCGACAACGCGTTCCCAACTTCCCAGTGCAGCGACGCCGGAGCGACCAGAGTTGCTCCCCGCGTCCGCCTGACCAAGTCCATCTTCTCCGGCTGCTCCCCGATGACGGCGAGAATGGCGGAGGTGTCGATCACTATTTCCACATTCCTATTGTATAACGCGTACAATTGTACAACAATATTATGTCTTTCGCGGGGTGGCCATACACAACGTTGTGTGGGGAAGCTTATCTTTTCGAGAATCCACTGTCCGCAGCTGCTTCCCGCTCAATCGCTTACGCGTCTGTACATTCCCGTCATGACGATGTGTTCCACGTGGAACATTTTTCCAATCCTCACACCGACGTACATGATCGAACGGACATGCGGGCCAAGCGAATTCCCCTGCCCACCCCGTTAGGCTTGTGATAACCTCAAAATCACCCCATATTCTCTGAATTTGGCTGGGTTTTGAGGCCTGCGTGTCCGCCGAGAACAAACCAGGAATCCACGTCGCGTGGAAGACGGTCACCTACCGTAGTGTGATCCTGACCATTTTGGCTGGCTTCGTACTCTTTTCCGTGGGATTGCACTTTGCTTTTCCCCAGGCTACCGAGAAGGGCATGGAATCGGTCAGCAGCCTGAGCAGCAAGTTGCTGAACCTGGTCGCCGGCTACGGGGACGCGGCCAAGCCCAGCTCCGTCAATGCCAAACAGGCCCACTTCACTGCGCTCGACGGTACGGTTCGAGTAAAAAAAGGCAATCGCAATACCTGGATCACCGCCGACTACAACGTTCCCCTCGAAAAAGGCGACGTGGTCCAGACCGGCGGCGAAGGCATGGCCAAGATCGTTTTCACCGACGGCACGAATTACACGGTGAAACAGGATTCGCTGATCGTTATCGAGGAAAGCTCGACCAACGAGCAGCAGCAGACCAACGTAGCGGTCGCGGTGAGCACCGGTACGGTCGATCTTGCGACTTCAACTTATGTGCAAGGTTCGAAGTCGCAGGTGATCGTGGCGGGCGCTACCGCTTCACTCGCTCCCGATAGCGCGGCCATGGTGCACAACGATCCTCAGCATGACCAGCACGAAATCCTGGTGAAAAAAGGATCGGGCGAAGTACAGCGCAACGGCGAGGTGGTCCGTCTGGCTGACTGGGAGAAGGTAGCTTTCAAGGAAGATTCGCCGCACATGGCCAAGGAGAAAGAAATCGGCCCGCCAACTCCCATCGCTCCCGCCAACATGGCGCCGATTTTTGCCTCCGGAGAATCGAAGCCGGTGGAGTTTTCCTGGACGCCAATGGCGAACGCAGTTGGTTATCGCCTGCGGATCTCCCGCAATCCTTATTTTTCGTCTACCATTGTTGATCGAAAGGTAAACACGGCCGACGTCATCGTTTCGGGCCTGGAAGAAGGCGCGTACTACTGGGTGGTGCAGTCGTTTGGCGCGGATGACAAAGAGTCAGCGGAGAGCGAAAAGAACCGCTTCACGATCATTCCAAAAATTCATGGTACCGAGGCCATTGATCTGGAACTCGACCCGCTCATTCAGCACGGGCATGTGCTGGAACTTACAGGGAAAACCGAGGCGGGAGCGCGGGTGATGGTGAATGGGCAGGAAGTACCAGTGGTGGGCGGCGATGGCAAGTTTCATTACTTCACACCCCCGATGCCGTTGGGAGAGAGCGTGATTACGATTACTGCGCAGAATAAGCAGGGTGGCGTAAACACACTGCAGAAGAAGGTTGTAATTCAGTAGCAGCAAGAAGACTTGATGTCTTGCCGGGTAGCGCCGATGGAACCAGGCGATGAGTGGAGCGCAGCGCCCGAAGTGCAGGCACTTTCGTTTGCAGAACGGGCGAGCCAAATCCCATAGAATGAGGCCATTGGCTCCCCACCAGGATTTGAAGGAACCGGGCTGAGCCCGGAATGACAGCGATCGGAAAGGCCGAAAGAGTTCGCGTATGTCATCGAATGGATTTCACTCCGGCGCGTCGCGCCTGCACAACCTGAGATCGCTGTTCAGCGTTTTCTCCAGCGACCTTGCGATTGACCTGGGAACGGCCAACACCTTGGTTTATGCACGAGGCAAAGGCATCGTGGTGAATGAGCCTTCCATCGTGGCCCTCAACAAAAGCACGAACGAAGTGGAAGCGGTGGGCAAGGAAGCCAAAGAAATGCTCGGCCGCACGCCGGGAAACATTGTCGCCATCAAGCCGATGAAAGATGGCGTGATCGCGGACTTCAAAGTTACGGAAAAAATGCTGAATTACTTCATTCAGAAGGCGCACAACCGCAAGATGCTGGTGCATCCGCGGATTGTGATCGGCGTGCCTTCGGAAATTACGCAGGTGGAAAAGCGGGCGGTCATGGATTCGGCATACCGCGCCAAGGCGAGCGAAGTTTATCTCGTCGAACAGGCGATGGTTGCAGCCATCGGCGCGGGCCTGCCGATTACTGAACCTTCCGGCAACATGGTCGTCGATATTGGCGGCGGCACGACTGATATCGCAGTGATTTCACTCAGCGGCATCGTCTACTCCCGCTCCGTGCGCATGGCGGGCAATCAGATGGATGAAGCAGTAATGAATTATTTGAAGAGGAAATACAACCTGCTGATCGGCGAGCGCACAGCTGAACAGATCAAGATTGAAATCGGTTCCGCCTACCCGCTCGACAAGCCGCTGACTTTGGAAATCAAGGGCCGCAACCTGATCGAAGGTGTGCCCAAGACGATCACCGTCGATGACAGCGAAATCCGCGAGGCACTGAGCGAGTGCGTTTCCACCATCATGAATGCGGTGCGCGTGGCACTGGAGCGCACGCCGCCGGAGCTTTCTGCCGACATCAGCGATCGCGGTATCGTTTTGACTGGCGGCGGGGCGCTGCTCAAGAATTTGGACAAGCGCATCCGCGAAGAAACCGGTCTGCCGGTTTCTATCGCTGACGATCCGCTGTGCAGCGTGGTGCTGGGCACAGGCAAGATGCTCAGCGACTTCAAGCTGCTGCGGAAGATTTCGATTGAGTAAAGCTGCTGGCTTCTAGCTTCTGGCCGCTAGCTACCGTGCAGGACCCAGGAAACCTGAGTTTATTAAAAGCGAGGAGCTAGTAGCCAGAAGCTAGCAGCTGTTTTCATGGAAACCATTCTCACCCGCTACCGCAACGTCACCATCCTGGCGGCGGTCCTGTTTGCGCAGGTTCTGGGGCTGGCGGTGCAGGTCAAACGGACTACGGAAAACGAGTCCACCCGCTTGATCCGCATCTGGACGGTCAGCGCAGTTACCCCTCTTGAAAAAGCAATCAGCTGGTTCGGGCACGGCACCTCGAATCTTTGGCGCAACTATGTTTACCTGCGTGGGGTGCGGCAGGAGAACCGTGAACTTAAAGAAGAGATCGAACAGCTTCGGCTGGAGCAAGTGCGTCTGAGCGACGATGCGGACCAGGCCCGGCGCCTGCAAGCATTGCTCGGCTTTAAGGAGAAGTTTATTTCGAAAACGATGGCCGCGCAGGTCATCGGCTCCAGCGGCAGCGAGCAGTCGCGATCGGTTTACATCGACAAGGGTGAGAAAGACGGTATCGAAAAAGACATGCCCGTGATCACCGCTGAGGGCGTGATCGGGAAAGTGCTGCGAGTGTATAGGTCGACGGCGCAGGTTCTCTTGGTCGACGATCAAACGAGCGGTGTAGGAGTGCTGCTGGAAAAATCACGCTTGCAGGGTGTGTTGCGGGGAACGCCGGCAGGCGAAGTCGTGCTGGAAAAAGTGATGTCGGATGAACAGGTCGAGCCCGGTGAGCGAGTGCTGACCAGCGGCGGCGACCAGATTTTTCCCAAAGGCCTACCTGTAGGAACGGTGACAAAAGTTTCTCCCGGACCAGACCTGTTTCTGAACATCCGTGTTCGTCCGGCCGCCAATTTGAGCAGGCTGGAAGAAGTGCTGGTGATCACGCAGCAAGAAGAGAAAACGCCTTCTTTGGCGGAAACGCCGCAACGCGCGGCGGACATTTTGGCAGAGCGCCTGCCTTCGGTTCCGGAAAAACCTGTTGCAGAGGCTGAAAAGCCGTCTGCCAACAGTGCCGGTACGGGAGCGCAGCCGCCAGCGAAGACGCCTGCTACAAAAGTAGAAGCTGCCAAGACGCCGGCCGCCGTAAAAGCCACTGCCCAAGCGCCCAAACCAACGGCGGATGCGCCGAAGCCGGCCTCTGAGACTCCTCCCGCAGAAACCCCACCGCAGGACAGGCCGCAATAAGTGCAGATCAGCTACACATCACAGGAGCAAGTCGAAGTCTACCGGTTCAGCATTCCGGTGACGATCCTGCTTCCTTTGATTGCCCTGTTTCTGCAGGCGTTTCTGCCCCTTCATCTGCATTTTTTCTCGGTGTTTGATCTGCCATTGCTGGTGGTGATTTTTTTTGCCGTGGCGCGGCGCAACCCGGTTTCCGGATTATTGACCGGGGCGGTGATCGGCGTGTTGCAGGATTCGCTGACGCATCAGCCGATTGGAGTCTACGGCATTGCCATGACCGTGGTGGGCTATGGCGCTTCATCGCTGGGAGCGAAGCTGGACGTGGAAAACGTCGGCTCGCGGTTTTTGGTGACCCTGGTCTTCTATGTGGTACATGAAGTGGTTTACTTTGTGGTCGCCCGCGGCCTGGTAGGACTGGCGCTCGCCTGGAGCTGGCCGCATGAGCTGATCGGGGCCTTGGCTAATGCCATGCTGGCAGCGATATTGTTTACGTTGCTGGACCGCTTTAAGCAGAGAACGTGAGAACCGTCGTTGGTCGTTAGCCGTTCGTCGTTGGCAAAGAGGGGAATCGTTGCCGACCGACTCCTAATGGCAGTGTCCCTTTGTCACACTCCCGCTGGCGAACACTAGGTTTACAATGAAGTTAACCCGAATGCCCAACAACCGCACGACCAACGACTGATTCTATGTTTGGCCGCGATGAAAAAGTCTCGTCCTTCCGCCTGACCGCGGTGCAGTACGCCATCCTGGCGATATTTCTGATTCTGGCTTACGGGCTGTGGCGCTTGCAGGTGGTGCAGAGCGATTTCTACGCCAATCTGGCAGAACGGAACCGGGTGCGCAATGTCCCGATTCTCGCCCCGCGGGGCAAGATTGTGGACCGCGAAGGCCGCATTATCGTCGACAACTACCCATCTTTCACGGCGCTGCTGCTGCGTGACTCTTCGCGCGATCTTTCCGGAGACGCTGATCTGATTGCGGAAGGCTTGCATTTGGACCCCAAGGAAGTGCGCGAGCGCATTCACCGCTTTGGCTCAACTCCGCAATATCAGCCGATTTACTTGAAGGAAGACATCACACCGGACGAGCTGGCGTTCATCGAATCGCACCGCAATGAACTTCCCGAGCTCGACACGATTATGGCGCACCGGCGCCTCTATCCGCGGAATGGGTTCATGGCCCATTTGATCGGCTATGTGGGCGAAGTGAGCGAAGACATGCTCAACCAGCCGCAATGGGAGCTTTACAACCCCGGCGATGTGGTCGGGAAATCGGGCGTGGAACTTCAGTACAACCAGATTTTGATGGGAAAGAACGGATCGCGGCAAGTTGTCGTCAACAGCCACGGCAAGGAGATGGGAGAGCTTGAAGAAAAACCGGCGGAGCCGGGAAAGCCGTTAAAGCTGACCGTGGACATTGACCTGCAAATTGCCGCGGAGCAGGCGCTGGAAGGTCACAATGGGGCAATTGTGGCGATGGACCCGAGGACGGGCGAAATTCTGGCCATGGCGAGCCGGCCAACCTTCGATCCGAATGATTTTGCGGTCCGCATTAAGAAAGACGAATGGGCGAAGCTGGTCAATGACGAAGACCATCCTCTGCTGAATAAAGCCATTCAGGCGCAGCTGGCGCCGGGCTCCGTGTTCAAAATCATCATGGCGACGGCGGGATTGCAGGAAGGCATCGCGCAGGACATGAAGGTAGTGTGCAACGGCGGAGCAGTTTTCTACGGCCGCTATTTCAAATGCTGGGTAGTGGCGGAACATCGGGTGCACGGCGTGGTTGATATCAGCAAGGCGATTTATCAATCCTGCGACGTTTTCTTCTACACGCTGGCGGAGCGGCTGGGCATCGGACGCATCGCCAAGTACGCCACGATGTTTGGATTGGGGCAGAAGACGGGCATCGATCTGCCGCAGGAAGTGAGCGGAGTGATGCCGTCGGAAGAATGGAAGATACGCAACTTCAAGCAGAAATGGTACGCGGGAGAAACGATCTCGGTGGGCATCGGCCAGGGCGCAGTGGCGGTCACGCCGATTCAGTTGGCGCGTGCCATCGGCGGCATCGCCAGCGGGGGACTTTTGGTTCGGCCACACGTGACCAATCCCAGCGACTTGCCGCCGGGATTTCTTCCAGCCTCAAATCCTTCCAATATGCCGGACAAAGTGACGGTCCCGATCGATCCCAAGAATTGGGAAATCATCACGGATGCAATGGCCGGCGTGGTAAACCCAGGAGGAACGGCCCCGAGCGCCCATTTGCAAGGGATCGACTTTGCGGGCAAGACAGGCAGCGCTCAGACGATCAGCAACGCGCTGAAAGCCAAACTAGGCGCGGTGGGCAAAACCAAATTCAAAGACAATGGCTGGTTTGCCGGCGTCGAGCCGCGGCGGAATCCGGAAATCGTGGTGTGCGGTTTGCTTGAGGAAGGCGAACACGGATATCTGGCTGCGCGCACCGTCGCCCAGGTGATTAAGGCGTACGTTGAGAAGCAGCGGCGGACGCCGAGCAAGCTGGCCCAGGGCGCCGGGAAAGTTGAAATCGGGGGTGTGTGGAATGCTCCGGATGCAGATGGCGGAGACGCATTGCACGCAGGGCAGTTTTCGCTGGATCTGAACGCAGCGGCAGGGCCATTGGCGACGGCTGCGCCGGGAGTGCAGTAGGGAAGTACATCGCCAGGGCCGGAAAGGCAGGTCCTTCGACTGCAAGGATCGCCCGCAAGCGAGCGATCATGTTTCGCTCAGGATGCCGGGATTGATAGATGTCAACGCGATACATCTCGTACCGTGATTTTGACTGGGTGCTGCTGATCTTCGTGCTGTTGATCTGCGCGGTGGGGGTCCTCGAGATCCGCAGCGCGACCGCTTATACCAAGTTTGCCGGCGCACACATCAGGCAACTGTATTGGATCGCGGGCGGTGTGGCGGGGATGTTCCTGGTGAGCCTGGTCAACTACCAGGTACTGCTTGATCGTGTGCATTGGTTTTACATTGCGGCCCTGGCTTCGCTGATGGCCGTTTTGCTCTTCGGGCAGAGATATTTGGGTGCGAAGCGGTGGGTGAAGTTGCCGGGTGGAGTGCATTTTCAGCCCTCGGAATGGGTCAAGCTGATATTGATCCTGGCGGTGGCCAAATATTTTGCCGATATGCATCAGCGGGAACTCACGTGGACTGATTTCTTCAAAGCGGGAGCAATTGTAGGCATCCCGATGCTGATGGTGCTGAGGCAGCCGGACCTGGGGACCGCTTTAACCTATTTGCCGATTGCGATCATGGGACTCTTTCTTGGGGGGCTGCGCGGCAAGCAGGCGCTCGCGGTGCTGTTAGTTGGCGGATTATTGCTGCCGATCGCCTGGATGAAAGGCTTGAAAAGTTATCAGCGTGACCGGCTGACAATCTTCATGCATCCGGACGCGGACAATGAGGGCAAGGGGTACCAAGTTAATCAATCCCTGATTGCGGTCGGTTCGGGGGCGATTTGGGGCAGCGCTGAGGGCTCCCAGACGCATTTGGCGTTTCTGCCCGTACCCCAAACCGATTTTATTTTCGCCGCGTTTGCCGAGGAACACGGATTTGTAGGAGCTTTGGGAGTAATGCTGTTATACTTCATAGTGCTGATGCGTTTGACCCAGAACGCGCAAACCGCGCCTGATCGCGCTGGCATGTTTCTGGTGATGGGGGTGGTGGCGGTATTGACCTTCCACATTCTTGTCAACATCGGCATGGTAGTCGGCTTCATGCCTGTGACCGGAATACCTTTACCTTTAATGAGTTACGGTGGGTCTTCGGTCCTGTTCATGTTTTTGGCGCTGGGCATGGTAATGAACGTCCGTATGCGCCGTTTTGTGAACTGAAGCGAGAGTTGTAAGTGCCGCGCCATGGTGCGGCAAGAACAAGATTACGTTCGCCCTCACGTGAAGAGGGCAATCATCGGCCGAACAGTTGGTTAGGCCGGGCAGGATTAGCTGAAGCGAACCGGGCGGGTAACGGCCCCCTCACTTGTGAGAGAGCGGTCACAAACCTGGGACGCCACTGCGATAAGTGCAAAAGATTCCTAAGCTTGCGTTGCGGATTAGGCCACGGACAAGGTTCCGGGGCCCAAGCCGTCCCTTGTCTGGAACCATCAGCAGAGCACTCGATCCTCCCCGTCCCTTCCTGTCTTTAAGCCGGTGAAACCGCAGCCGCATGACGGCTGCCAAACCGGAGTTTGCATGACAAAGGAATTGTTTGTTTCTTCCACTCCTCACGAAACCAAAGTGGGCCTGGTGGAGGATGATCAGTTAGCAGAAATTTATCTCGAACGCGAGAACGAATACACCCTCGCCGGATCCATCTATAAGGGACGTGTGACCCGCGTGCTTCCCGGCATGCAGTCGGCGTTTGTCGACATCGGCCTGGAACGCGATGCGTTCCTTTACGTTTCCGACTTTATGGAACTGGAGGACCAGGAGGAACTCGAAGAGGTCCCTACCAGTCCGCCGCCATCGGAAAACCGATTTCAGGCAAGGGCGGTGCAGGGAACTACAACGGCTGCCGCGGCAGCTCCTGCGCCCGAAACTTCAGAGACAACGCCTGGTGAAGCGCCCGAGGAGACGGAGGCGCGTCCAGTAGAGGGCCAACCTGGGGCCGAGCCGCGTGAGGACCGCAACTGGCGCGGACGCCGCCGCCGCCGCGGCCGGCGCGGGGAGCGGCTTCCGGAGTCGAAATTTGCCCGCCCGGCAGCGGAGCCGGCGCGGGAGCCACAGGCGCGCAACTCTTATGGGCCGCCACCCGGATATCAGCCCATCATCCTGCCGGGCGAGTCGATCTCGAAGTATCAGCGCTATGCCCAAGCCACCACGCCGGCGCAACAGAACGTGACCCCTTCTGGGGCGCCGGAAGATTCTGCGATCGCGCATAGTTTTCCAACTGATGAACCGTTGTTTTCAACCTCGCCCACTGCGGGAAGTCTTGCTTCCCCGACAAGGGCCGCGGAGCAGCAAAATGAACCCCGCGAATTGGATGAGGAATCGGCCGGCCTCGACGTGGGATCTGCGGAATGGGACCGCGAGCAGAAGCGTCTCCACGAAATGAATGTAGCCTCCGTATTCGGAGAGGCCGAGCCAAGGGAGAACGGGACAGCGGAACTTGATAGCGAAGAAGGAGAGCTGACCCCCTCTCCGGAGCTCTCCAAGCCTAGAGCGGCTCCCGGACTGGCGTTCGAGGAAGAGGAAATCGAAGAAGAAGAGGCGGATCTGGCGCATTACGTAGAAGACATCGAAGAAGACGCCTCGTTTGAAGAACTCGAGGAAGAGACTCACGCGGCCGACGAATATCACGAGCCTGGGCATGAGATTGCGGCATCGGCTGAGCCGAGTGCGGCTGAAGCAGTTGCGATTTCCGAGCAGGCAGAAGACGCCGAAGTAGAAGAAACCGAAGAAAACGGGGAGGAAGTGACGGACGAAGAAGCTGCGCTCGACGAGGCTCAGGCCGAAGCCGAGGCCGCTCTCGACGCGGAAAGCCGTGAAAATGGAGCTGTCGATGCTCGCGCCGAAGTGCGTGCCCCTGGTGCGACCGCGGGCTATACGCAACGCGCGCAGCGGCCCGCCTTCGACCGGCGCGGCCCACGCGGGCGCCGAGGAGGACGCCGCTTCCGCCGTCACCAGCCACAGAATCTTCCCCAGATCACGGACTTGCTCAAGGAGGGCCAGGAAGTTCTGGTCCAAATCGCAAAAGAGCCCATTGGCAAGAAAGGCGCGCGCATCACCAGCCATATTGCATTGCCCGGCCGTTTTCTGGTTTTCATGCCAACGGTGAACCACACCGGGGTTTCGCGGAAAATCTCTTCTGAGGAAGAGAGGCAACGGCTGAAACGGATCATCCTGAGCGAGCGGGAGAACGGGCAAGGCGGATTCATCGTGCGCACGGCGGCGCAAAATGCTAGCGAAGAAGAGTTGCGCGCGGACATCCGCTTTTTGAAAGGCTTGTGGGCGGAAATTCGTTCGCGGGCCGAAAATTCCAAATCGCCGGCGCTGATTTATCACGATCTCAATGTTGTGGAGCGCGTGTTGCGCGATCAGGTCACGGCCGATTTTTCCGCGATCTGGGTTGACACGGAACAGGAGTACGAGCGAATTCTGCGCTTTGCCAACCGTTTTCAGCCGGCGTTGGTCCGCCGAGTGAAGCTTTACACGAAAGAGACGCCGCTGTTCGAGCAGTTCGGCCTGACGGAAGAAATCAACAAGGCGCTGAAGTCGAAAGTGTGGCTGAAGAGCGGAGGTTACATCGTCATCAATCAAACCGAGGCCCTGGTTGCGATTGATGTGAACACCGGAAAATACGTCGGCAAGACGGCACGGCTGGAAGACACCATCGTCAAGACCAACGTCGATGCCATCAAGGAAATCGTGCGGCAGATCAGGCTGCGCGATCTGGGCGGCATTATCGTGATCGACTTCATTGACATGGACGAGCGCCGCAACCGCCAGAAAGTCATGCAGGCCCTCGAAGAAGCCCTGCGCAGCGACCGCGCGCCATCGAAGGCGCTGCAGTTCAATGATTTTGGTCTGGTGGCGATCACGCGCAAGCGCGTCAAGCAATCACTCGAGCGGACGATCGGTTCCCCGTGCCCGTATTGTTCGGCTACGGGTTATGTGAAGTCAGTACAGACTATCTGCAACGAAATTTACGTTGAGATGAGAAAGCTGGCCAAACATCTCGAACACCCCGATGTGATGCTGCGCGTGAATCCAGAAGTCGCGAAAGCGCTCAAGTCCAACAATGGGCGCGCCCTGAATGAAATGGAAGAATTGACCAAGAAAACGATCATCGTGAAAAGCGATCCGACGCTCCATCAGGAGCAGTTCGACGTCAATTGAGCGATGCCAGGTAGGGCGGACGCCTCGTCCGCCCGAAAATTTCCCCGGGACGAGGGCGTCCGGGGCTACGTGAATTCTTACCTTCCCGCCACAAGTACGACGAAACTATCCGGCAAGATTGCGGGCCGGGGATGTGGTTGATCGGCGGTGGGCGCGGGCGCCGGCCCGAAGTCCGCAGTTACAAGGTAGATTTCATGCGTTCCGGGATTCAAAGCCATCGTGCGCGCACCGCGTTTGGTCGGAACGTTCTCCACGACAATGAATTTATCGGGTGAATCTTCGTGGACTACGGTAAGCACGCCTTCTCCACAAGAAGCGAACGCAAACTGCGTCTCCGGATCAAAACGGTTCGCATCCACGCCACCGCCAATAGGAACCGTGGTAATGACTTTCCCGCTGTCTGCGTTCACAACCGCCATTAATTTGTTGCTACAGCCAGAAAACAAGCGGCGATTCTTGCGATCCATGGCCAGCCCGCTCGGTTCCTCGCATGGAGCAAGCGGCCAGACCGCTTTCACTTGCAATTTATTTGCGTCGATCGCCGCCATTTTACTTTTGTCCTCGATGTTGACGAAGATCTCGCCCTTTTCATCGCTGACGGCAAACTCCGGCTTGCCATCGAGCTTGATCGTTCCGGCAACGGTATCTTTTTCGGCATCGATTGCAGTGGCGTCATGGCTACGGCCATTGAAAGCAAAAACTCGCTTCGTGACCCGGTCATAAATGATGGCGTCAGGGTTTTCACCGGCCTTCACTTTGCTCAGAGCCTTCAATGAGGACAAATCAAAAATGGTGACTGTGCCTTCGCGGCCATTGCTGATGAAGCCCCGATTCAGCTCCGGCGCCAGGGCAATGCCGTGGACACCGGGAGTGTCGGGGATATCGCCTACAGGACTGCCGGAGTCCATATCAAGAACAATGACGTGCGTGGCCCGTGAGATGAAGAGCCGATTAGAAGACGCATCGAAAGTTAGATAGTCCCAACCGCCTTCTCCACCCAATTTGTATGACTTGGTGACGTGGTATCCAGATCCAGCGGCCAATGCGAGGGTAACGGCGAGAAGACTGACCACCGTAACTAGTCGAAACGCAGCCCAGAAGCCTTTCATTTTCATTCTCCCAATGCATAAGTAATAACTAAAGTACCTGCGGTAACTTTACCGCATTCCGGTCCCACCCTACACTTTTGAGCATGCACTCGTGGGAAGGAAATCCGCGTCCCTTGACGGGAGCTGAGCTGGCAACCCCGGATTACGGGAAGGCCGGGCAGGACCGTTCAATCGATCCGGAGGCGGGAGGCTGGAGAATCCTGCTGGCTATCGTCGCGGGATTTCTTCTGGCCATTCCTTTTGCGACTCCCGGCGCCCGCGGCTTCTTCGCGCGAATTGCACAGTGGCTGACTCCAAGGGAAAGTGTAAAGCTGCAGACTCCGGGGGGCCTGTCGCAAAAAGAACTGAGCAGCCTGGACCATTTGAGCGCGCAAGGCCAAGCCGAGTTCTTGCTGGAAAGCGCAGTGAGCCACCGCCCGGGCTCGGCAGACCAGATCATGGACCGTGCCCAAAAGTGGCGCGGCAAGATGAAGCTTGATCAGAGGCTGAACGCGTTGCTCACCGCCGCGTTCGACACCGACGATCTCGGAGTCCGCGCCGCCGCCGTGGAAGTGGACCTGGCCGCACTTGATCTGCCGAAATCGCCGCAGACGGTCGAGCGACTGGAGACCCTGGCCGACTCAGGTGCGCAATCGCAGCGGGTTTGGGCACTATGGGAGTTGGGGCTGCTAGGCAGCCGGGGTGTCGAGAGCGCGCGCGTGGCGCGAGTGTTGCAAACTGCGATGCAAGATTCCAATCCTGAAGTGCGCCACTGGGCGGTTGAGGGCATGGCTTATTTAGGGACAGAGGACGCGCTTGAGGCGCTTCTCAAGGTCATGCATGACGATTCCGCACCCTCCGTGAGAGAACGCGCTGCCTGCGGGCTGGCAGAGTCGGGCATGTTCACCAGCCAGGAAAGGCGCCGAGCAGTGCCGAAATTGCTGGACTATGCCGAGGATCCGTCTCTGGGTGCGCAGACCCGCTCCTGGTCTTTTCATGCTCTGCGGGACATCACAGGACAGAAGCTGCCGGACGATGCGGCGGCCTGGAGAAATTGGTACGCCAACGGCATGGCCAGGAATTAAGCCGCTCGCGCTTCAACCGCGCTTACGATCGACGGGCGAGTCGCCTGCCGCCACACGGTCCAGGGGACCTCACTCCGCCATCTTGGCCAGATGCAAATCAAAGCCGGTATTGGGTAATAACGATGCGAGCTCGAAAACTCGGAATCCGTCGCCAGCGATTTCCGTTTGCCGATAGAGACCCGGTTCGCTGTCGACAGTTTGGTGGCGGCCGTCAAGACGAGAAAGAAATTCCTGCGCTTCCTTCACTCCGATTTCGTGGTCCTTGGATCTGGTAACGACCGCTTCGGCCGCATAAGAACGGACCAGCTTGGGCCAGTATTTTTCGAGAAGAGACGTGCTTGCGAAAACGTCGGCCCAAACGATTTGCCCGTTGACTGCCACCACGACGCCGACGGCGTTCTGGTCGCGAAGTTGCCTGATTAGACTTTGATAATTCTGCTGAATCGGCTCTGCGACTGAGTCAACCTGTCGCGCCACCCCGGGATTCTGCATAACCCGAGCGTAAGAAGAAGTTCCCCCAAGAACCGGGGCCTCACCATTGACTTCGACGGTCTCCGACATTTCAGCACGTGCTTTGTTCACCTCTTCCCAAACCCGGCCTTGATCTTTCGGCCCCATGGCCTTGGCCCGGACTGCGGGTTGTGCCATTGGGGCATTCAGGGAGTTGAAGTTGAGTGAGGCCCCAGTCCAGCGACCGGGCTCAACGCAGAACACTCCCAGGTCGATGGGATCGCTCTCGGGAGGAACGATGCGGTCTTTGCCGATCACGCGATCCTGCTTACCGCCCGTCACAATTTCACCAGCCAACAGAATCAGCGGTCGCTTGGAGTTATTGATCAGCACCAACTGATTCACCTGCGCGCCGCCTTGTGGCGGAACAGGCGGGGACCACGTTCGCGGGTGACGCGGGCGGATCAGCGGAGCTGCACTCCCCGCTTCGGTCACAGCCACTTCTCCCGAGCGCAAACCTTCATCCAGGGTAAGGAACATTTGAGTATCGTGTGACCTGGCGGTGACCACGGGGAACACCGTGAGATTTCCGTGCCGAAAAGGTTGCAGGACTTTGTACCCGGAGGTCGTTGAGACATCGCCGGCGGACGCTTTGTGAAGGGCCAGTCCCGCGAGAACTGCGAAAGCGAGGATTGCTACCGACAACTTGGGGCTCATGAAGTCCTCCCCAGTCAGGGTTTTGAGGACACCTGGGGGGCGGTGCGCCGGACGCCCTCACCGAGGTGCCCTTTTCCCATCGTGCTGCATGTGGAACGGCAAAATTTGGTTTTCTTGCGTCTAAAAATTGATAGCATCCGGGGAGGTGGTTCACCGTATGGCCAATCGCGGCGTCCAATCCGACGGAGCCTCTTTGCTGTCGGATTCAACCGTGAACGAGCTATACGAGAAAAGTGGTGGCGCATCAATTGGGTTGGGTTGCGCTGAGTTCGCAGACATTTTGCAGGAGATTGCTGCAAAATATCTTGCCCGCAATGCCAAGGAAGATGAAGTCAGAGCATTCTGCGCGACGCTTCGCGTCGAGGAACTGGCGCTGGCGCGGGCCTGCGCGGCCGGCGGCGAACGGGCGTGGGAGATCTTTCTGACACGATATCGGGAGAAGCTTTACGACATCGGCACGTACATCGCGAAAGAAAGCTCAGCGGGGCGCGAGCTGGCAGATTCCATTTATGCGGATTTGTATGGCACAACGCTGCGCGATGGGCAACGAGTTTCCAAGCTGGCTTCCTATACGGGTCGTGGTTCGCTCGAAGGCTGGCTGCGAACCGTGATGGCGCAGGAGCATGTAAACCGCTACCGGCGGACGCGGCGGCTGACCAGTCTCGATGAGGAAACAGAGGAGGGTGTGCAGTTTGCCGCGGAGAATCCACAGCCTGTCGTGGCGGCTGACTCGCGGCTTGAGGCCTCTACCGATGAAGTGCTGGCGGGCGTTTCAGCGGAAGACCGCTTCGTTCTGGCCGCTTACTATCTCGACGGACGCAGATTGGCGGAAATTGCCGGCATGCTGGGAGTGCATGAGTCCACTGTCAGCCGCAAGCTCGACAAGCTGGCAAAGCTTTTGCGCAAGCAGATTCTGGCAAAATTGGTTCAGAAGGGAATGAGCCGCCGCCAGGCGGAAGAGGCGCTTCAAGCGGACGTGCGCGACCTACGGCTTAAAGTGCGGGAAACTCTGACGCAAGAAACAGCTCCTGCGACGTTCTCAAGACAGGTCATGGAAGAGCATGTTGGTGAGGGTAGCAAGGAACGTCTCGGGGCCCCGGGCGTCATGAAAGATGCGCTCTCGCCAGCAGCAAAGGAGATAAGAAACCCAGAAGTTTGAAGGGCATGGAAAGAGTTCCAAAGATGGCCAAAATTCCAACAATCGTGGAGCGGCGGCTGCGGGCAGCAACAAAGGAGGCGGTGCACCCTGACGCCGGCGCGTTGACCGAATTTCTCGAACGCTCTCTTGGTGAGGGTGAGCGGTCGCAAGTTTTGGAACATCTGGCGCACTGCGCGGATTGCCGGGAAATCGTATTACTCGCACTGCCAGAAGCGGCTTTGGAGACAGAAGTGCGCCCAGGATTTAGTAAGAGGTGGCTGAGTTGGCCAACTCTCCGCTGGGCTGCCGCTGCGGCCTGCCTGTTGTTAGTCGGAGGAGCTATCGTCGGCCGCCACGCGCGACATGAAAAACTGGAAGTGGCCACGTTCACCGCAGCGCCACAGGAACCGGATGGTCAGCTAGCTTCCAAAACTATTCATGCCGGCCCGAACGCGGCGACACTCGATAAGATCGAAGCGCAACCCTCGCCAACTTCTCAAGGCAATCTCGAAGCAAACGGACCTGCATTGTCCAAAGCTCCTCGCGTCAATTCGGGAACGGCGGGCGGGATGCTTGCCGCGATGAACTCCTACAAGAATGAAAACGCGCCGACTACGGCCCTGCCTTCTCACGATGCGAAATTGCCAGCTTCATCGGAGGCTGTCGAAGTTGCCGAAGCGCCCGCGCCGGCTGCACCGGGCGCAAATGCAGCGGCAGGTGCGGGGATCGTGACTGGAGGCGTCCAGAGCCGGATGGAGACGCCGCCCGCCACCAACGAGACCGTCGAAGTCACGGCAGAGACTCCGGTTATTCAGGCCGAGAGCGCGCAAATGGCCAGGGGCAAAGCCAAAGACTCAAACATTGACCTCGACAACAAGAAGGAAGAATTACCTTTCCAAGGGCGCAATTTCACGCAATTGGCGGGGTTGGCGCCTGCGGGACTCTGGCGGCTGAGCGATTCGGGCACGGTCGAGCGTTCTATTGATGGGGGCAAGACCTGGCAAGTTATACCTGTAGCAGGTCATGTTGTGTTTCGCGCGATTAGCATATCCCGCAGCGAGGTTTGGGTCGGAGGCGCAGGCGGGGCGCTGTATCACTCCGGCGACGATGGCCAGTCCTGGGTGCAAGTAAAACTCTCCAAGGATGGAGTGCCGCTCGGCGCCGACATTACCACTTTGGAATTCAAAGATGCCGACCATGGCAGGCTCACGACCATCGACCGCCAAGTCTGGACCACGATCGATGGCGGCGTGAGTTGGCAGAAGCAATAGACGGTTCCCGGCAAGAACCTCATTCAGGCGTCTTTTCCTATTGCTGTCAGGCGGTTAGCTGGCATCCGCGGAACATTGGATTTCTCCGGCAATGGCGCGTCCGATACGTCTCTCGGAGTTACTTCAAACCGGTCGTTTCGTTACGGAAGTGACATTTACAGAATTTCGGCGCGCCCTTACCATCGCATTCGTGGTTTGGCAGTTCTGGGGGAGGGCTGCCGAGGCGTCCTAAACTGGAAAGTTTAGGACGCTTTTTTCTGCCTGATTTCCCAGCTATGACCGGCAGTCATCATTGGCAACATCCGCCGCCCTTGCGACTATCGCGTACTGCGGTGCATCGAATATTGGTGCTAGGATAGCTGTGGGCGAGCGTTCTTCGCCGATACATTGCTCACAGCAAATTTGCGGCGAATAGCGCCATCGGAGGAAGGAAATGGCAGGTAACGGAATTTTAGAAGTAACGGATTCAAATTTTGATCAGGATGTACTGAAGTCGGATACGCCTGTGTTGGTGGATTTTTGGGCGACCTGGTGCGGTCCATGCCGCGCCATTGCGCCGATCGTTGAGGAATTGGCCAAGGATTATCAGGGCAAAATCAAAGTTGGGAAGATGGATGTAGACCACAACAGCGCCACTCCAATGCGATATGGCGTGCGCGGGATACCGACGTTGCTAGTATTCAAGGGTGGACAGGTGAAGGAGCAAATTGTAGGCTACGTTCCTAAGGAAACGATCCAGAAGGCCCTGGACAAGCACATCGGCTGAGACGCTCAGCTATTATTCTGTTTCATTTTGACGAACGCCCGGGATATATTCCGGGCGCTCTTTTTTGATGGAGGTGACGCCGATCAGCTAGTACTTCCTCAACACGCCAATCACTCTTCCTTGTATGTTGACGGCAGCAGCGGGCACTATGATCGGCTGCATGGCCGCGTTCGAAGGCTGCAAGCGGATATTGTCTCCCTCGCGATAGAAACGCTTCAGCGTGGCATCGCTGCCATCCACGAGGGCCACGACGATATCTCCATTGTGGGCGGTATTGCTTTTTTCGATCAGCACGTAATCCCCGTCGAGGATATGTTCATCCTGCATCGATTGTCCGCGCACTTCGAGTACGAAAACTTCCCTGGAGCGAACAAAATCAGCGAGTGAGATGGTCTCCGGGTTCTCGACCGCTTCGATCGGCTGTCCGGCTGCGATCCGGCCCACCAGCGGCAGCACCATGGTTGTATTCACCGCCATCGCCTGCTTGAGGCGTCCCTTCGGCGGCAACAGATCGATGGAGCGGCTGCGGTTGTAATCCCGGGTAAGCAGGCCTTTCTTTTCGAGATTCGAAATATGTTTGTGCACTGTGGCCAGCGAGCTCAGACCTAGCCCCTGGCCGATCTCTTCAAACGACGGTGAGTAACCATGCCTCTGGACGAATTCGGAAATGTAGTCGTAAACCTGCCGCTGCCGCCGGGTGATTGCCATGCCGCCATTCTGGGCGAATGGAAGGCGAAATGTCAACTGCATAATGAAAAGGCTAGCGCTGTTTGTGACGCGTACAGAACTTCGGGATTGACTCAGTGGTCGGCGTTAGGTCGCCTAGGTATCTCATGAAGCTTGTATCTCCGGTTGTGACCTTCAGCTGTACCGGCGGGAACCTCAAATCCAATGCGACGTTTATTCGCGCGCAGCGGTGCCGTCAACTGGCGAATGGCCTCGACGATCTGTTGAATCTCAGAGTCATGATTTTCCAGGCGGCGCTCCAGTCGATGTTCCAACTCAGCCAGTTTGGCTGCAATTTGCTGGTTCGTGGCCAGGATTTCGCGCATCCGCGCAAAGGCTCGGACCACGAAAATGCTCATCGCGATGGCGCGATTTGAGTTCAGGATCGTTGCCGCCATGATCGCACCATGCTCGGTGAAGGCGTAGGGGAAATAACGCCGCCCGCCATGTACGGAACTTGAGGTTGCAAATTGCAACCTCAAGTTATCATGCTCAGTCCGCGACAGACGGAACACGAAGTCGGGGGGAAAGCGGCGGGCATTCCGTTTGACCTGCTGGTTCAGGCGCTTGACCGGAACGTCGTAGAGCTCGGCCAGATCAGCGTCCAGTATTACCTTGTGGCCACGAAGAACCAGGATCTTCGTGTCGACTCTTCGCGCGAGTGTAATTGCAGCCGTTCTCATGGGTCTAACTTGAGGTCACAAATTGTGACCTCAAGATTTCCGGGGAAACGACCAGAGCAGCATAACCAGAGGTGAGGTCCACAGGAAACAAAGAAATCGAACTTTTGCAGCTCTGTTTTCAAAATGGGAAAGTCCGAGCCTTGGGGACTACTCGAGTACGCTGTCGTCCAACTTCTTTCTTCCCCAATCAGCCGCAGCTTGCACAAACGCCACAATCAACGGGTGCGGATGATTTGGCCTGGAAGAGAGTTGAGGCTGAAAAAGGGTCGCGATGAAGAAGCGGTGGGTGGGTGATTCGATGGCGCGAATCTCGCTTTTCGGTCCCCGCGCAACCACTGGAAAGCCGGCTTCGATTGCTGCCCACTCATATTCAGGATTGATTTCAAAATTGCAGAAAAACTCCTCCGCAACCACATCTTTCCCGTAGAAAGCTTGCAGGTAAGATCCAGGCCGCAAGCGGATTTCGGGGACCACGCCCGAGAGTTTGGGCGCGCCTTTTTTGCGATCCGGCACGGCGCACGCGACCGGATGGATCATGATGTTTTTCGATCCTGCATTGTTCTCCGCTGAGTCGGCGTCCTTGATGCCCAGCACATTGCGCGCACATTCGATGAAGGCGTATTGGAATCCCCCGCAGGTTCCCAGGAAAGGCCAGTCCCGCTCCCGCGCAAACTGAATGCCCTTCAACATGCCGTCAAAACTCTTGTAGGGGCTGCCGGGCGCAGCCCAAATTCCGTCAAAGTGCTCGAGAGTTTTGCATGCGCCCGGTTCGAGCAGCGAAGGTGTGGCCAGCCACTTTGCCTCGACCGCGATATTAAGCTGCGCCGAGGCGTGTTGTAGCGATTTTTCGATTGCCGGAAGCGTGGGCGACTTGGGGTCGTAGTCGCCCAGAACCGCGATTTTCACCGACTCCACCACGAGTGCCATTCTACTGGAGAAAAATGCGAGACGACTCTCGGACAGGTGAGAAGGTTGGTGACAGGTTGAATCAATGAAGCCGGGCGGATCGAGACCCGATTCGAAACTAGAGCAAGTGATAACGGGCCAGCAAAATATAGAGACAGACCAACGTTAAGATAGGCCCGCCCCAAATCATCAGGGTGGACTGCCAAGCGAGAGATTGCACAACTTCCCGCTGGCTGCGCCACGAGATGAAGAATGCCGGATTGTTCCCGCCTTTCATAAGTACGGTCTTCGGGCTCAAATCGAACTCTCCTGAATCGGCGCTGGCAGCGGGGCTTGCACTCGGGCCCGGTTGAGACAAGCCAGCGGCGGCCCAGGCAGCAGGGTTTGTGATTCCGGCTTTTGTCAGGGCTGCGGCGATCTTCTCCGGAGGGACGGAACCTCTGGCGACCGCGACGTCCGCTTGCGCGTGAGCCGATGAACTGCTTCCAAGGTTGATGCTTTGCGTTTGCCAGGAGAGGGTGACTCCTGGCAACACTTCCAGGGCTCGGGCCGTCTCCTGACGAACCGTGCCGGGAAGTTGAATGTTGAGGCTGCGGCCGGGTGTTCCAGCAACCGGAGTGGGACTCACCGACAAGCCGGGGTTTTCCGCCAGAGTGCCAAGCACGAACAGCGCATTCTTCGGCTTGATACAGTATTCGTCGATCTTTATGGAATGCTCTCCCGAAATGCCATGCCGGGCCATGAAACTAGCCACTGTCGTGGGAGTTTCGAGCTGGCTTGAGAAAAGAGATTTACTGAACTCCTCGTGGAAGTCGCGATGCAAATCCATTTCCGCGCCGCGCGGGTCGATCAAAACGCGGCCCGTATTGTCGTCGAGAAAAAAGGGTACGTGCAGACTTTCGTCGGCCACCTTGCGCCATTCTTTGTCCTTGCCTGATTGGCGCAGTTCCCAGGCTTGGGTGCGATAGTAGTAGCAGGGAACCGCGGTAATCGGCGCGGGCATCGTATACGGGCCGACCGCCAGGCCGCTGACTTCCACCAGTCCCATAGAAGCGCTGCGAACTTTCGAAGCGGGAATATTCAGAATGAGGCGGCGCCGCTGCAACATCCGAAAGCCGCGATAGAAGAGATAGACTCCTGCACCAGCGCCGATTACGGCCCAAGCTGTCGGGTCGTCACTTTTGCTGAAGAGGACGATTGCGGTTAGGACAAACATCAAGCGTTGGCTCTCGCGAAAAAGGATTTATGGCAAAGAGTATAGACCGGAGAACTGCGCTGTCGAAACTCGAGAAGAGAACCGGACTTACGTCCGTAATGCTGGATACCGGTTGCGGCGCTAGCCCGCTGCCACGGACCTTTCCCTCAGAATTTCTTCGACGGCCGCCAATGCAGCTTCCACTTCGTCGTCCGTGTTGTAAAAGTGCGGGGCAAAGCGTACGCCAGCTTTAGGCCGCCAATCCACCAAAATGTCCCGCTTAAGCAATTCGCGGCAGACCTCACGGGAATCGGGCATGTCGATGGAAACAGTTCCCCCGCGTTTTTCGGGATCGCGGGGCGAGTTCACGCGCCAGCCATGTCGATCAGCAAGTTCGATCAGACGCGCGGTCTGGCGCTTGGATTTTTGACGGATTCGCTCAATGCCAGCTTCGGCGATGATTTTCAATCCCGGCCCGGCAGCTTCGAGCGAAGGGATGTGCGTTGTGCCGTTCATGAAGCGAAAGGGCGGGTCGGCGTAGCGGATCGGTCCGGTTTCAAAGGCCATGGAATCCTGATGCGCAAACCACCCGGTAAACTTTGGTTCAAGCTTGAGACCCAGATCCGGACGGACATACAGATAAGCCACGCCAGGACCGCCGCAGAGCCATTTCAGAACACCCCCGCAGGCGAAATCAACGTTCAATGCCTGAACGTCGACCGGAACGCTGCCCAGCGATTGAAAAGTGTCGAGCACTACGAGAGCTCCAACGCGGTGTGCCTTTTCGATGATTGCTTTGGCGTCGTTGATATATGAAGAGCGAAATATCACGTGTGAAATCGGCACCAGGAGCGTGGTTTCATCGATTGCATCGAGCAGACGCTCGGTCGGCACGCTAATGCCGTCATCTGTTTTCACCATGTGAACGCGGGCGCCATATTCTCTTTGCGCCTCCCAGAAATACATGACGGAAGGAAAATTCAGGTCGTCATAAACGACTTTGTTGCGCTTCCCGGAAAAATCGAGGCAGGAGGCCACGATCGCCTGACAAGTCGTTACATTCTGATGGGTGGAAACGGAGCCATTCGGCGCGTTCATTAGCGCCCCGATCTGCTCTCCCACTCGCACCGCGAGCATCCACCAGCGTTCTTCCCAGGCACGGACGCCGCGCGTGGCCCACGTGTCCGCGTAACCCTTAAGCGCGTCATAGACTCCCCGAGGCATCGCGCCGAGCGAGTTGCTGATCATGTAGGTGGTGCGCTCGAGAATGGGGAACTCGCTGCGATAGCGGAGCAGATCGTCGGTGTTCGCTGGAGGCATGATGAAATTGTACCGCCGCTCATCGCCAGAACTTCAGCGCTTGCCGAAAATCAGATATGCCAGGCTCAAAATCGCGAGATAAGGCACGCCGCTGACAATTGTTATTCGCGATTGCGGCACCCACCAGGTTGAGGCCACGGCGAGCACAATCCCTATGAATCCGACGGCGGAAAATGTTGCTCCCCCGGGAGCGCGCATCGGCAAAGCCGACAGTTCCGCTGGCGAGAGCCGCCTCCGAAAGGCAATATGGGACGCCAGCGCCACGCACCAGGCCAGCATCCCGCCGGATAACGATGCGCCGATGAGGTACAAGAAAGCTGATCGGGGCATCCAGCGCTCGGTGATCAGGGCGAGCGGCACTCCAAGGCCCGACGCCAGCAACGCGAGCCGGGGCGATCCGGAAGCATTGAGACGTCCAAGCGACGGAGCAGCGTGCCCGCTTCGAGCCAAAGAAAACAGCATGCGGCTGGCGGCGTAGAGGTTGGCGTTGGCTCCCGAGAGTGCGGCAGTGAGTACGACAAAGTTCATTAATGTGGATGCCGCTGGAATTCCAGCCACAACAAAAACGGTGACGAATGGACTCTGGGCTACCCCGGCGCGATTCCACGGCAAAACGCCTACCAGCACAGCCGTTGCTCCGAGGTAGACGAATGCCAGTAAGGCAAACATCATCTTTGTGGCGCGAGGGATTTCCTTTGCTGCCTTCGCTTCGCCCGAAGAGATCGCCACCATTTCCAGTCCGAGAAAACTGAATAAGGCAAACGTCACCGCCAAGAGGGGCGAGACCGGACCGTTCGGAAAGAACCCGCCGTTGTTCAGGTATTGGGGCATGACTCGCCTGCTGAGTAGCAAGAAAACTCCGGCCAGTACGAAGACGACAATTGTGACCACTTTCACCATGGCGAACCAGAATTCAAAGCTTCCGTAATCCCCGACCGTGCGCAGGTTGATGAATAAGAGGAGGGCCGAATACAGCGCAACCCACACCACGTCGGGGACAGCGGGAAACCAATAATTGGAATAGGTGGATGCCGCCACCAGTTCCGCGCCAACGGCCACCGTGATGGAGAACCAATACCCGTAGCGGGCGACGAAACTTGCCCAGGGATTCAGATACATTTCGGCATAGAGCCCAAACGATCCAGCCCCGGGATGCGCGCTGGACAACTCTCCCAAGGCATTCGTGACCGTCCAGGCCAGAAATGCGCCCACCGCGTAAGTCAGGACCAAGGCTGGACCCGCGATTTGGATCGCCGCCCCTGAACCGAGCAAGAGGCCAGTTCCAATCGACCCACCCACGGCCACCATCGCCATCTGCCCAGCGGTGAGTTGGTGCCGGAGACCCTCCTCCGGGTTCTCCAGTAGGTCCGAAGTCATGGATGGACGTATATCAGAAGCACCGATTGGTCCGAGCAAATTATTCCGCTGGTGACCTTCGTAATCACGGGCGGCTGTTGCTTCGTTGCTGGCTGGAAGACCGGCTCCTAGAATTTGAGATGGGTTAGTCCGCCCCCACCATTCTCTTCATGCCGGATACCAGCAAACGAGTCGACCGGGCTGAGATTGCCAAGCGCGTGGAACGGGCAGAAAAGCTGCTGCAAAAAGGCAAGACCGCAGACGCCCTGGCCGAGTACCAGCAAATCCTGGTTGAAGATCCGCTCAACGACAACGTCCGCCAGGTCACTGCTGATCTTTGCCTTTCTCTCCAACGGACCGCCGAGGCGGTGAGGTTGCTCGGCGATCTGTTTGAGCGTCAGGTGGAGAATGGCGACAACACCCGCGCCAGCCTGACTTACAAGAAACTTTCCCGCTATGTGACTCCGACCTGCGAACAGAAAATCCGGTTCGCGCAGATTCTCGAGACCTCAAACCGCAAGCTGGCAGTGGAATCCTATGAAAACGCACTGGTGGACCTGACCAAGCAGGCGAGAGGGCAGGAAGCTTTGCTGGTCTTGAAGAGAATTGTCAACCTGGATCCAAGCGAGCAGAACTGGCTGCGGGTGGGCGAACTCTCGGCCCAGACCGGCGACAGCAAGGCGGCAGCGGCGGCATTCTTACAGCTCGCCGAGATGGCCGCGAGTTCGGGAGGAGATGCCTCTCGCTGGTTCGAGCGGGCTTATAACGAGGACGCTTCCGATCCTCGCATCGCGCTGGGCTACGGCAAGAGCCTGCTGGCGCAAGGGCAAGTGGGAGCGGCCATATTCGTTCTTGAGGCGCTGATTAAGGCCGGCCCGCCAACCCTGGAAGCGCGCGAGGCTTATGCCAAAGCTTTAGTGGCAGCCAACCGTCTTACCGAGGCAACACCCCTGGTTTGGCAACTGTTTGAGCTGAATCCATCGCGCCTTCCCGAAGTCGCGAACCTGATCGCGTTGTTGATCGATGCCCAGCAGGACGATGAAGCCGTAGCTGTGGCGCGCAAACTGGAGCAATTCCAGCGCGGGCGCGGCGACCGCCGGGCGTTTATTGCAATGATGCAGGACCTGGCAGGCAAACATCGCGCATCACCGCAGCTGCTCGAATTCATGAGCGAGCTCTTTAACTCCTCCAATCGCGAGGGGGATTATTGTCAGACGCTCCTCAAGCTTTTCGATCTGCATTGCAGCATGGGCGATTTCAACAAGGCCGCTGAGTGCCTGGACCGGGCCGCTGATGTAGATCCATACGAGCGCGGCCATCAAAAGCGGCTGGAGATGCTTCGCGGCAAAATCGATGACAACCGTTACAAAATGATTGCCTCTCGCCTGACAACCATGGCCAAGCCTGAGACCGGCCCGGCGCGAAACCCGGAACCCATGCTTGGCGCGGGCGCTTTGCAGGATTTGATGCTGCAAGCCGAAATCCTCGTGCAGTACGGAATGCGGTCGAAAGCGATTGAGCGATTGCAGCGCATCCAGGAACTTTTCCCTCATGAAGAAGAGCGTAACCAGGACTTGCAGCAACTTTATCTGGCCGCCGGAATGACTCCGCGATATGCGGATTCTGGTCGGAATGCTCCGGCTCAGAATTCCTCGCCTCCGAAAGCCTCCGCCGTCCCTTTGTCGCGGACTTCGCAGGCTAACGAGCCTGCCGACCTCAGCAACTTCACGAGAATTGCCGAGATCACGCGCAAGCTTTACCGGCAGGGCAATGCTGACGGCGTAATGTCGGCTGCAGTGCAAGAGATTGGGACGCAATGGAAGGCCAGCCGTTGTATCGTTGCGACGCGCAAGCCGGGGCTCGCGGCCGGCGCCATCAAAGAATATTGCGGGGAAGGAGCGAAACCTGGAGGAGCCGGCGCGCTGAGCAAATTGGTGTCCGTAGTGCAGGACCAGGCGATTTCCCAGGGCACATTGACGCTCGCCGATGCCCCTGCCGCAGAGGAATTAAAAGAAGCTCGAAGCGTGCTTGCGGAATTGAACGTCAATTCGCTGCTCGCGCTTCCCTTGAGCGACGGCCCCGATCATGTTGGAGTTCTTTTGCTGGCGCAGAATGCTCCCCGTGGCTGGCACGCAAGCGACATTGAAGTGCTGAAATCGATCAGCGACCAGATTGTCATCGCTTTGAACAACGCAGGTCTGCGCCGGCTGGTCAAGAGTCTTTCGGTCACCGATGAACAATCCGGACTGCTTAAACGTGCCTCGTACCTGGATCTGCTCATGGCCGAGGCCCGACGCGGCATTCAGCAAAGCACTCCGCTGACGGTAGCCCTGATGCAATTCGGCAAGGCTGCGGCCGTTGTAAAGGAACACGGGGAAAAGGCCGTAGAAGCTCTTATGCAACAGATTGGTCAGAAGATCGCGGCCAACATCCGGCAGAATGATCTGGCCTTCCGCTACGAAATGACCACCATCGCGCTGGTCTTGGGCGAGACCGCCGAAAAGGAAGCGCTCATGGCGGTCGAAAAGTTGCGCAAGCTTATTGCCGATATCAAAATGTCCGAGGGCGATGTTCTGCGCTTCAACGCCGGAGTGGCCGAAGCCGTCGTGCGCCAGCAATTCGATCCGGTCGATATTGTCACGGAAGTGGTCAATCGCGCCGAACTGGCGCTGGATATGGCCATCGCGCAAGGCAGCGGAAAGGCCGTGAATCTCGCTCCTTCGACGGCGGCCGCGGCTGTGGCCTGAGAACAGGCACTGGTCTCCCTAAATAGCACAAATCACTTCTCGCTGCTAAACTGACGAGTTTACTTTTCCAAAAATCTGAAAACGGGACCTTCATGCTAAAACCGGGCGATATTGCCATTGTGAGCGGGGCGCGCACGCCGTTTGGCCGCTATTGCGGTAAGTTGAAAGACTTCAGCGCGCAGGAGTTGGGCGCGATCGCCGCGAAAGGCGCGATCGAGCGGGCCGGAGTGGACACAAAAGAATTCGATCACGTGGTCTTCGGCAACGCGCAACAAACCTCGGGAGATGCCATTTACGGCGCGCGGCATGTCGGGCTGCGGGCAGGCTTGCCGATAGAAACTCCGGCACTGACTGTGAACCGGCTCTGCGGCAGCGGCATGCAGGCAATGGTGAATGCCGCGCAAATGATTCAACTTGACGAAGCGTCTGTTGTGCTTGCCGGCGGAATGGAAGCGATGTCGCAGGCGCCGTTTGTGATTCGCGGGCGCGATGGATTTACTCTGGCTCCGGGTGGAAAAATGGAAGACTCGCTGATGGTCGCGCTGCTCGATAGCTACTGCGGCTCCTACATGGCAAATACGGCTGAGCTGTACGGCTCGCAGCAAGGAATCTCTCGCGAAATGCAGGATGAGTTTGCACTGCGCTCGCAGCAACGGGCCGATGCAGCCTACAAAGAAAGCAGATTGCAGGAAGAGCTGGTTCCGGTGCCGTTGAAAAATTCCAAGGGCGAGCCGACTGGCGAGATGTTCACGGAAGACGATCATCGGCGCGGGCAGACCACGATGGAGGGATTGGCCAAACTGAAGCCGTCCTTCGGCAGGAATGGAACGGTCACGGCGGGGAACGCCAGCGGCATTGTCGATGGCGGAGCAGCGGTAGTGATGATGTCGCTGGAAGAAGCGGGCAAGCGCGGGATCAAGCCGCTGGGGCGGATTGTGAGCTGGGGCATTGCGGGAGTCGAGCCGAAGCTGATGGGCCGAGGGCCAGTGCCGGCGTCGAAGATCGCGTTGCAGAAAGCTGCGCTAACGCTCGATTACATTGATCTGATCGAGGTGAACGAGGCTTTCGCGGCGCAATATCTGGCGGTGGAAAAGGAACTGGGATTGGATCGCGAAAAAGTGAACGTGAACGGCGGCGCGATTGCATTGGGGCATCCGCTAGGTGCCACGGGAACGCGGCTGGTGATCACGCTGTTATACGAACTGCGCCGGAGGAAGAAGAAATATGGTCTGGCAGCGGCGTGCATCGGCGGCGGGCAAGGAATTGCGATGGTGGTGGAGAGTTTGAACTAGTGTCTGAATTAGCCACCGGTAACATCTGTCATCCTGAGCGAAGCGAAGGACCTATGTATTGGTACACGCTAACAAAATACATAGGTTCTTCGCTTCGCTCAGAATGACAATAAGTTGGAGAAAACGGCAATCATGGAAATCAAGAAAGTTGGCGTTCTCGGTTGTGGCCTCATGGGATCTGGAATAGCGCAGGTTTGCGCCATGGCCGGATTTGATACGACCGTGCTCGAAGTCGAGCAGAAATTTCTTGACAAGGGTTTTGCCGGGATCGAGAAGTCTCTGGCGAAGTTTGCAGAGAAAGGCACGATCAAAGAGACGCCGCAGGCCATCAGCGGGCGGCTCAAGGGCACGACCAACGCTCAGGAGTTAGCAAGCTGCGACATCGTCATCGAGGCCGTCATCGAAAACGTCGGCGAAAAGAAAAAGATGTATGCCGCGCTCGATGGCATCGTAAAAAAAGACGCAATCTTTGCCTCGAACACTTCTTCCATTTCGATCACCGAGCTGATGACCGCGACCAAACGGCCGGAGCGGTTCATCGGGCTGCACTTTTTTAATCCGGTTCCGCTGATGAAGCTGGTGGAAGTGGTTCGCACCATCGCCACGGCGGACGACGTTTATGAGACCGCCTACGAGTTTGCGAAAAAACTCGGCAAAGTTCCCGTGCGCACCAGCGACAAGACCGGATTCATCGTGAACCGGCTGCTGGTGCCGTATCTGCTGGATGCCATTCGTGCCTATGAAGAAGGCGTCGGCTCGATCGAAGATATCGACAACGCCATGAAGCTGGGTTGCGGGTATCCCATGGGGCCGTTCACGCTGCTCGATTTCGTCGGCCTTGATACGACCTACTACATCACGCATGTGATGTACGACGAGTTCAAAGAGCGCCGGTTCGCTTCGCCGCCGTTGCTGAAGCGGCTGGTGATGGCCGGCTGGTACGGGCGGAAGACGGGTAAAGGATTTTATGATTACTCGGACCCGAATAATCCCAGGGCGAATAAGTTATAACCGCACACGTGGGGACGGCCGCCCTCGGCCGTCCGGCGGAGCGAAGCTCCGCAAGATTTGGACTGGGAGGCAACACATAGGTTCTTCGCTTCGCTCAGAATGACAATCATGAAGAACCGGTGAAATTGGAACTTATGAACTTCTCCAACATTCTCTTCGAAAAGAAAAACTCGATCGCTTACGTCACCATCAACCGCCCCAAAGTGCTCAATGCTCTGAATATGGCCACGATGGAAGAGCTGCGCGCGGCGTTTCACGACATCAAGAATGATTCCTCGGTCCGCGTGGTGATCTTCACCGGTGCGGGCGAGAAGGCTTTCATCGCGGGCGCTGACATTAGCGAGTTGGCCAAGCAGGATGCGGTGTCCGCGAAAGAGTACACGCACCGTGGGCAGAGCGTGCTCAACCTGATCGAAAACCTCGGCAAGCCGGTTATCGCCTGCATCAATGGTTTCGCGCTCGGCGGCGGGTGTGAAATTGCCATGGCCTGTACGTTCCGCCTGGCTAGCGAAAATGCCAGGCTGGGCCAACCTGAGGTAAAGCTGGGAATCATCCCCGGCTACGGCGGTTCACAGCGCCTGCCCCGGCTGGTGGGCAAGGGGCTCGCCATGCAGGTGGTGCTCACGGGCGAAATGATCACGGCGCAGGAGGCGCATCGCATCGGCCTGGTGAATGAAGTGACCGCGCCCGCCGACCTGATTCCACGCGCCGAAGCCATTGCTCAGAAGATCATTGCCAATGCTCCGCTCGCGGTTCAGTACACGATGGAAGCGGTGAACAAAGGGCTGGAGATGCCGCTGGCCGAGGGGTTGTATTTGGAAGCGGTGCTGTTCGGCGTGACCTGCGCTACGGAAGACAAGAAAGAAGGCACGACGGCGTTTCTCGAGAAGCGGCCGGCGGTGTTCAAAGGGAAGTAGATTTTCCTCTGTGGAACTCTGTGACCTCTGTGGTTTAGTTTCTCAAAATCATGAACCGCAGATGACACGGAGGTTTACAGAGGAACCGCTCGAATTCAGGCTGAGGTTTGCGGATTCCCATTTATCATTGTCATCCTGACGCGGCTTTAGCCGGCGAAGGACCCATGTATTTCGCGGCATAAAATACATAGGTTCTTCGCTTCGCTCAGAATGACAAGATAGTTCTCAAGGCCAAAATAATTCCAACACGACGACATCGAAACGTGGAGAAGACTGCCGGGCTACAACTTCGACGGAAAATACGCGCGGGCAAACTGGATGCGTCGCAATCCCGGTTCGCGATTGTCGTCTCGCGGTTCAATGAGTTCATTACCGATCGCTTGTTAAGGAGTGCCTATGACGGGTTGGTGCGTTCGGGCGCTCGAGAAAAGAGAATTGAGGTCGTCCGCGTTCCCGGCTCCTTCGAAATTCCGTCCGCAGCGCGGACGCTCGCCGAGACCGGAAAGTATGACGCAATCATTTGTCTCGGCTGCCTGCTGCGCGGCGATACCGCCCACTACGATGTGATCGTCAACGAAGTCACGCGTGGCATTGGCCAATCGGCGCAGGAAACTGGAGTGCCTCACGCCTTCGGCGTTCTCACCTGCGACACGCTGGAACAGGCCATCGACCGTGCCGGCCTGAAAATGGGCAATAAGGGATTCGAAGCGGCGCTGGCGGCCGTCGAGATGGCGAATCTGAAAAAAGCCGTCGCCGGCCGTTCGCCGCTGGTCGGCGGCAAAAACTCTGGCCGCAGGCATCGGCGCTCTCCGAAAGCAAGAATGCGACGCTGAAAAATACCGGCTCGGTCTCTCCACACTGTAAACTGAAAATGGCCCTGGGTTGCCAACGACCAAGGACCAAAGACCGCTTTATGGGCACGCGGCGCAAATCCCGCGAACTGGCATTGCAGATGCTTTTTCAGGCCGACATGGGAAAGCAGAACGCGGAACAGGTCCGCCACACCTTTTGGCGTGAGCGTGGCGATGTGGACCACGACGTTCAAGGCTTCGCCGAAGACTTGTTTCGCGCCGCCAGCGAGCACTCACCCGAAATCGATCGTTTGATCGAGACACATGCCGACAACTGGCGGATGGACCGCATGGCCGCCGTGGACCGCAACATTCTCCGTGCTGCGGTGGCTGAACTGCTCAAATTTCCCGACACTCCCCGCGCAGTCGTCATCAACGAAGCTCTCGAGATCGCCCGCCGTTTTTCCAGCCCCGAGTCGGTGCAATTCATCAACGGAGTGCTCGACAGCGTAGGGCGCGAACTGGAAAAGGCCAAAGCTTAACCGCCAATCCAATCGCTAAGGCTTTACCGCGACCAGGTCCGGGTTGCACGCCAGGTTCACCGTCCCCGTTCCGCTTTGCCCGCTGGCAGTTACACCGCTTGCATTGGTTACGGTGAACGTTCCCGAACCGACCGTCGTGACGGTGAATGTTCCATTGTCCGCCGGATCCGACATTCCGGTAATCACGATGGTCGCGCCAGCTTCAATCGGCGGGCCTGAAGTCACCGTATAGGTATAACTGGTAGTTGAACCAGTTTGTGATGCCGCGGTGATGCTCAGCACACTTTGCAGCGGGAAAGTTACTCCCGTGCAAAGGCCACCCAGCAAGGTCTCGGGGTTTGTGGGGAAGGAAATCTGCAGCAAATCTACGTTCCCCTGTGTATCAAGAACGTGGATGGTTCCGTCATTCGCTGCCACATACAGCCGAGTGCCGTCCGGAGTGAGCGATGCCCGAAGCGGCAATGGACTTCCCGTGAGCGCAATCGAAGAAGAAGCCTGATTCGACAGGTCGAATACCAGTACACTGCCGACGTGATCGGTCAGCAGGTAAGCGCGCAGGCCATCGGACGAGAGGATAAGTTGCGTAGCAATGAACGCGCCCTGGCCTAGGTTAAATGATGTGACAGCGCCATTTGTGACGCTTGGAGGACAACCGACGGGGGTAGAGCTCACGTTGATGATATTGATGTTGGGCGGTGAGACTGCGAGGAGACCGCTGGCATCGGGCAGCGTCTTGATAAAAGTAGGAGTGAAGGTCGTGCTGGGGGAAGTGGTGAGTTGGTCCGTGCACGTTGTGAAGGCTGTGATTCCGGAGGTTGCGCTTCCTCCGGCCAGAAAAGCAAAAGCGCCGTTGGCAAGGAATGAAACGTCAATGGCCGGAGCTGAAAGCGTGATGCTGGTCAAGGGATCGATCGTTGAATAGACATACAGGTTACTTCCGGCC
>Ga0335081_10000518_pt1 | contig 65499 bp, 58 predicted proteins | sample Lox_Sample_35_FD_206713 | JGI IMG/M metagenome (GOLD analysis project Ga0335081, IMG submission 206713) | Soil microbial communities from Loxahatchee National Wildlife Refuge, Florida, United States - Lox_Sample_3.5 | ecosystem: Environmental > Terrestrial > Soil > Wetlands | place: USA...
CGCTGCATCGGTTGGGCGTTACAGCGCAGCCTGGAAGCGGCCCTGGCGCTGGAAGCTTTGCGCATGGCGCTCGGGCAACGCAGGCCCAAGTCCGGCCTGGTGCATCACTCCGATCGCGGTGTGCAATATGCTTCGCACGACTACACCATGCTGCTGCAACACCACGGCATCCGCATCAGTATGAGCCGCACCGCTGCTCCCTATGACAATGCCCAAGCCGAGAGTTTTATGAAAACTCTTAAGTACGAAGAAGTCTACCGTAGCGAATATCGCGATCTGGAAGAAGCACGGGCTTCCATTGGACAGTTCCTGGAAAACGTCTATAACCGGGAACGTTTGCATTCGGCGCTGGGCTATCGTCCGCCCGTGGAGTTCGAGCGTCGCTTGCCGCGCACACCGGCGGTGGAGAAAAGACGAGCATGAGTTTTCTAAGGCATGGGGAATCTATCGATCCGATAATTTATTTGCTACTGGGAGCAAGCAGTTGTGCTCGCTCCCAGCGCTCATCGGCCTCGATGAGTTCCAGCCGACTATTCCTTGGCAGGTTGCTCTCCAGCAGCGCCTGCCTCCGCTTTGCCGGCCGCGAGCGATTTTCCGAAACCGAACCTCGCCGTACAATGATTTTTCAGCGAACGGCGATAACCCCCTTAACTTCGTGTCTCAGCCCAAGGGTGCACTCCACTCATCTCCCTTCAATGTATGTCGGCCCTTAACTCCGTGTCTCATTTTTGGGGTGCACTCCACTTTTTCTCTTATCGCGTCGCAGAGTGGCTTGATGTCCCGTCGTTCGAGTGCTCCAATTTGCAAGTCAGTTAAGTATGCCTGTGCATCCGTGCTCAGTCTTTCCTTCGCCAACCATTTGGCCAATAACGTGTCATCGAAGCCGCCGTGCTTGTGACCGAGGTCAAGCATTGTTCGGAAGATGCGCTGATGATCCTGCAATGAGAAATCGTCGGGTCGCAAAAGCTGCGCGGCATCCTTCCAGAGGTCGCTGTTAAGAAGCAAAGGCCCGAGAACAGAGCGCTCGATTTCTGGTTTCGCGGGGAGCGCGGAGATTTCAGCTTCGACGGCCATAATGCACCTCACCTCCGCACGAACGAGCCGTTATCCAGGCGTCCAGTGCAGCGCGCTCGAATCGCAAAGCCTTGGATCCAATTCGGGTGTGAGGTACAGTCCGCAGCCGAACGTTCTTTCTCAGAAATCCAACGCTCATGCCGATGTATCGGGCAGCCTCGCTGATGGTGAGCCACTTCTTGTCTGTCTGCATTTTCAAAGCACCTCCGTAGCATTTGGTTGTCGGGAAGGCGTACTGCCTGCCAACTAGAGGCACTTTGCGACGGCCGGAACTGATGCCAGCGTCAACGCGGCGCACAGGCCGGTTGCCATGATCCACTGCGACTTACAGCTCATTTGCGTTTTCTCCTCTGAAACTTGATCGTGAATTCGCTCTTCGTATCACAACGGAGCTTAGACCTGAACCTCCGGAGCCTGAGCGTGTTACGGATAACAAAGCGGCATCCGCGCTCCCCTGAGGCGAACTGGCTCTAGCCTGCTCAGGGCTCCGGAGGTTCCCTCTAATCATGTAGGCGAAAACGGGGGCTGAATTTTGCCGCCGACAGCAAGTTCTTGATGCGAGAGGAATACCAAGACAGATGATTTGACCCGACCTGCCTCGAGCCGTACAATCTGCGTGGTTTTCCCACCATTTGCTTTCCAAATCAAGAGCGTGCGCCTTGCAGAGCGCATTTTTCGGCCAGCCACAGCGAGACCTGCGGCTAGGAGTGTACCCATCATGTTTGCGATCTCGTTGCGCCGGCGATTCCATCGTGCGCGCGGCATTCTCCTTGCGGTCTTACTGATTATTTCGTCATTCGCTGCAGCCGACACGAATACTTCGGTGAAGGACCCCGGATGGCCGCGCCAGTTCTCGCGCCATGGTACGACCTTGGTCGTCTATCAGCCGCAGATTGAAACGTGGGAGCGTTTTCGCGAGTTGACCGCGGATACGGCAGTTTCCATCACCGAGCCTGGGCAGAAGCCGGTGCTGGGCGTGATCAGCTGGCACGCGCAGACCATTCCCGACCTGATGGACCGCACCGTCACCATCGCCGATCTTCATGTAACCAGCGCACGCTTTCCATCTCTCGATCCACCTGCGGCGGCGGCGATGCAGGAGAAGGCGATGCATATTTACCCCCAGGCGGGGATGGTTGTCAGCATGGATCGCATGCTGGCCGGCTTTCGCTCCCGGCAAAAACCGCCGACGGCGGTGCTCAACACCGCTCCTCCGCCGATTCACGTCAGCACATCGCCCGCAATTCTCTTATTTGTTGACGGCGAACCTGTCCGCGTGCCCATCCCGGGCACGCACATCGAGTACGTTGTGAACACGACCTGGGACTTATTCCATGAGGGATCGAACTACTACCTGCTGGATGACAAGATATGGCTCACCGCGCCTCAACTAACGGGACCGTGGGTTGCAACCACGAACCTGCCCGCGGACATGATAAAGGTCCCAAGTGGGAACAATTGGCAGGAAGTGAAGGCAGCGCTGCCGGCAAGAGCTGCTGCAGGCGCTACGCCAAAGATAGTGTTCACAACAAAGCCCGCGGAACTGCTGGTCTTTAGCGGCAAGCCTGCCTTCGCTAAAATTCCGCCTACCCAGCTGAGCTACGCGACCAATACCACCAGCAATGTATTTCAATACAACCTGGACCACGGCTATTATATTCTGGTGTCCGGGCGATGGTTTCGCGCTGCCAGCCTGGATGGTCCTTGGGTGTATACGAGCGATACCTTGCCGGCGGACTTCAAGCAGATTCCCCCGGCCAGCCCGGCAGCTTCGGTGCTTTCTTCCGTCCCCGGCACTCAACAGGCGCACGATGCCGTTTTGCTGGCGCAAATTCCTACGGTTGCCGTCGTAAACAAATCCGAGGCCGAGGCAAAGATAAAGGTACAGTACACGGGCGCGCCGAAGTTCGAACCGATCCAAAGTACGTCATTGTCCTATGCAGCGAACACAAACGACAAGGTAATCAAGGTTGGCGACCTATACTATCTGTGTTTCCAGGGAATATGGTTCATGTCCACAAGTCCTATAGGACCGTGGAAGACGGCCGACGCGGTGCCCTCGGTCATTTACACGATTCCGCCCAGTTCTCCGGTCTATAACGTAACTTATGTAACAGTGTCGAATCCGACACCCACTACCGTCGTGTGCAGTTACACAGCGGGATATTATGGGGTGTTCCTAATGGGATATGCGGTAGGCGCAACGGTCGTTTACGGTACAGGCTACTACTATCCACCATACTTTTATCCGGGGGTCTATCCATATCCTGTCTATTATCCTTATCCATATACTTACGGCGTGGGTGCGGTCTATCATTCCTACACAGGAGCATATAGCTACACAGGGGTGGTCTATGGTCCGTATGCCGCCGCGGGAAGCACGGCATGGTATAACCCTACCACCGGCGCCTATGGTCGCGCGGTGACCTACCAGAACGCGTATGGCGGCAGTACCTATGCTCAGGCCTACAATCCGTGGACAGGGAACTATGCCGCCACCCAGCAGCACCACAATACCTATAGTCAGTGGGGCAGCTCGGTCGTTTCCACGCCGTATCAGACAGTGAACACGCAGCATTACGCGACCGCCAACGGCGCGGTCGGTTCTTACCAGACTTCAAAAGGCGGCAGCGGAGCGGGTGCGGTGGGACCCGATGGCCAGACCGTCTATCACGGCACCACGAACAGCGGCACGCAATACGCCGGCAAGGACGGCAACATTTATAAGCAGAACCCGGACGGCTCGTGGAGCAAATACGACAACGGCTCGTGGGCCCCGGTGAACAGCTCACAGGCGCAGCAGCAGGTGCAGCAAAAGACACAGAACTCGCCCGGCTCCCAGAACCTGAGCAAGTCGTCGACGACAACGCAAACCAGGAACGGTGGCACGGCAACCACGAACACCGTGACCAACAGCAAAGGGAATAGCGCGAGTTCCGTCACCGGACCCGAAGGCAACACGGGATATGTTGCCAAGGGCGCAAACAACAATGTTTACGCCGGCAAGGACGGCAACATCTATAAGGAAAACTCGAGTGGGGGATGGAGCAAATACGAGAATGGGCAGTGGAACACAGTCCAGCCGCCGCAGCGCGCGCCGCAGGCACAATCAGCCGGACGGGTCAGCGGCACAGACTTATCCACGCAAAGCCCTCGGAGCAGCGGCAAGATGTCTTCGGAAACTTACCAGCAGTTGAATCAGGACGCCGCAGCACGCCGGCAGGGTAACGTGCGCGGGCAACAGCAACGCAGCCGCGCGGGCGAGAGAGAGAGATAACTCGGCGCTCTGCACCCCGGCTAATTCTCGACCAGAGTGCACTCGACGTTGAGCTGCTTACAGATCCTGCTGGATGCTCTTGCCAACCAGCGAACTGGTGCTTGGCTGCGACAACCAGTTGCGTCAGTTTGTCGCCCAAGGGATTCGCCTGCAGGCTCGCCGCGAGCCAGTAACATCGGCTCGATCCACACGGTCTTTAAGGCAAATTTCCGCTTGCGGCCCTCAAGCTGACACGTTACACTCCGGCTACCCTGATTCCTTCAAGAGTCGCGACCGCGCCGCGCACGGGTGCAGCGGGGCCGCTGTGCACGCATCATCCCCGCGATTACCGCGACCTCAGACGACCCAGGCGCGTACGCATGCAGACGAACGTTTGCGAGATCGGCAGTTGCCCACACGCGTTTACACGCCACAAGTCAGCCTTCATTTCGGCACTCCTTGGGCTGATATTGTTGGCTTCAGCCGCGTCCGCACAGCAGCCGGATCAAGCGGACGTGCTGACGGTCGATGATGCAGTCAAGATCGCGCTGGCGAACAATCGCACGCTGAAGGTTGTCTCGCTGAATTTGGGCGCGCAGAACGAGAAGCTTGCTGCCGACAAGACCAAACGCCTGCCTTCGTTGGATAGTTACATTTTTGCCTCGCAGCTGCTCACGCCTGTCTCCTACACAGTTCCAGCGGGACAGTTCGGGACCTTCCCGGCTCCGATCGGCCCGATTCCGGCGAGCAGCAATAGCATCACGACCGGCGCCCACCCGACGGCCCTCGTAACGCTCAGCGCCTCGCAGCCGTTGTTGACGCTCTACAAGATCAACCTTCGTCTTCACGGCCAGCAGCTTTCGGTTGATCAGGCCGTTCAGCAACTCCGCGAGCAGCGCCTGAACGTCATTGATCAAGTGCGGCAGGCGTACTACAAGATGCTGCAAATCCAAGACCAGATTGATTCCATCAACGCCAGCATCAAGCAGTACGACGAACTCGACCGCATCACCCTGCAATATGTCGCGCAACAGGTCGCGCTGGAATCCGAAAATCTCGAAGTAAAGAGCCGGCTGGCCGACGAGCAACTGAAGCTTCTGAAGGCGGAGGACAAGCTGGAGACGGCCAAAGAATCGTTGAACGACCTGATGGGTCGTGAGCTCGAGACGCCGTTTCGTACTGCCGCGCTGTCGTCGGTTACCGCGCCGGAGGAAAGTCTCGATGTCGCGCGCACGACGGCGCTGCAGGATAATCCGCAGGTCGCGGAAGCCGAAATCGATGTAAGAAAGGCTACGAATGCGCGCGACCTCGCCAAGTCGCAGTTCCTTCCCGACCTCAACTTCTCCATCCACTATAGTTCGCCCTTCGGCTACAACTTTGTTCCGCAAAATACAGCCAGCGCCGGCCTGGAGTTCCGCTGGGAGCCGTGGGACTGGGGGCGTCGCAAGGACGAGGTGGAGGAGAAGAACATCAACATCGAGCAGAGCAAGCTGAAGCTCGACAGCACCAAGTCGCAGCTGCTCATCAACGTCGGCGACTCCTTCCGTTCGCTCCAGGAAGCGCGCACCGCGGTCGTCGTCGCGGAAGCCAAGCAGAAGGCCGCGCGCGAAAAGCTGCGCGAAGTCACGCTGCAATACCGGGAGAAAACCACGCTGCTACGCGACGTGCTGCAGCAGCAAGCCGCGGTGGATGGCGCTGATTCCGACTACGCCAACGCGGTAGCCGAGTTTTGGAGCGCACGAGCGACATTCCAGAAAGCGATAGGTGAGGAATGATCCGCCAACAAACACTCACGCGTTATAAGCTGGTGGTCAGCCTGGCGGCACCGCTGGCGTGCATCAGCATCACCACGTCGTGCCACCAGGCGGCGTCTGAACTGAAGCCGCTGACGCCGGTCCGCACCGCGGAAGTGCAAACCGTCGATACAAGTATCTCGAACACCTACTCGGCGAATATTCAGCCGTATCAGCAGGTCGATCTCGCCTTCAAGTCCAACGGGTATCTCGCGAGCATCCGGCAGGTGAAAGATGCCGACGGCAGACTGCGCAACATCGACGTGGGCGACTGGGTGACGAAGGACACGGTGCTGGCTGTCGTCCAGCAGGACGATTACAAACAGCGCCTGCAGCAGGCGAAGGCGCAACTGGACCGCGCCAAGGCCAACGCCGAAAGGGCCAAGCTCCAGTTCGATCGCATGTCGGTGCTCTACCAGGCTGGGGCCGCGACCAAGCCGGATTACGACCGCTCCAATTCCGAGGCGCAAGACACGCAGGCGTCGATTGACGCTGCGAAAGCCAGCGTCACCGAAGCGCAGATCGCGCTGGCCTATTGCGAACTCCGCGCTCCCTTCGAGGGTTGGCTGGTGAAGCGCAATGTCGATGTCGGCCAGCTCGTCGGTCCGGCAACCAATGGCTTCACCATCGCCGACGTGCGCTCGGTGAAAGCGGTGTTCGGCGTGCCCGATACGGCGATGGAGCATGTCCGCCTCGGCAGCCCCGAAAGCATCGCCACGGACGCCTTGCCCGGCAGTTTCCACGGGCGGGTGACCGCCATTTCTCCCTCTGCCGATCCGAAGAGCCGGGTTTATTCCGTCGAAGTGGCAATTCCGAACGGTGACAATCGGCTCAAGGCCGGCATGATCGCCTCCATCGCGATATCGCCGGGGCCCGTCGGCAAACGCGTCACGGTGGTGCCGCTTATTGCGGTCGTGCGCAGCCTGACTGACCCGAACGGCTTCGCTGTGTTCATCCCTGAAGGCAGCGGCGAGACCGCGACCGTTCGCCAGCACGACGTGCAGGTGGGCGCGACGTACGGCAATCTCATCGCGGTTGAGCAGGGGCTCGCGCCCGGCGCGCGCGTGGTCACCACCGGCGCAACTATGATCAAGAACGGAGAGCAGGTGCGCGTCATCCCCTAGCCCGCAACCATGGCGCACGTTCACAAATCCGACGCGCAGTACGTTGCCACCACGCACAACACCGCACGCTTCTTCACCGAGCATCGCCAGGTTGCCATGACGCTGCTGCTGGGGGTCTTCGTCTGGGGCTGGTACGGCTACCAGAACATGCCCAAGCGCAAGGACCCGAACATCCCGGTGCGTGTGGCCGCCGCTCAGTGTCCATGGCCGGGCGCAACCGCCGAGCAGGTGGAACAACTGGTGACGCGGCCTATCGAGCAAACCGTCGCTCTGAACAGCACGATCAAGGCGCCAAGCCCGTCGGACTTCGGCATTCGTTCACTCAGCTTTCCGGGGATGGCTGTCGTGTACGTGCAGCTCGACGACGGCGTGAAGGACAAGAAGCAACAGTTCTCGGACATCAACTTGAAGTTGAACCAGCTCAAGCTGCCGCCGGGAGCCGGGCCGATTCAGTTCAACAGCGACTTCGGCGATACCGCCGCGCTCATGCTGACGGTCGCCAGCCCTCTGGCATCGCCTACGGAGATCGCGCTGCGCGGCCGCTCGGTGCGGGCGAAGATTGAGGAGACACGCGCCGCGGAAGGGCCGAAGGCGCCGCAGCCCCGCCTGAGCATCGTGCAGTCGTTCCCCATGTCGGTCTCGACGGCGCTGGTGCGGCAGACCTTTCAAGGTGTTATCGAGGCGGGGGCCGAAAGCGGCGTGCTGCACGATCTGCACTATTTCGAAGCGCCAGGATTTGTTGGTGTCGACCTCAGCACGAACGTCAACCCCGCTGCGCTCCGCGCGTTGGGAAGCAAATGGATCGAGGAGAAGATCCATCGCTCCGAGATCCATCCCGACGCCTGGGTTGCGATGTTCGTGCACGATCCCGGTGAGACGGAGGCTCGACTGCAGGAGGTCGCCGGGGCGAAATACTCGTACAGCGATCTCGATAACTACACCGACCTGATCCAGCGCACGCTGCAGGGCGTGCCCGAAGCGTCGCAGGTCAGCCGCTCCGGTGTCCTCCCGCAGCAGATTTACCTCGACTACTCGCAACAACGGCTGGCGCAGTACGGCTACGATCCTTCGAAGCTTAAAGACATCCTCAACGCGCAAAACATCACGCTGCCGGCCGGATCGCTGGAAGTGGGAGCGAAGGACATCAGCATCAATCCCTCCGGTCTGTTTCCCGACGCGCAGGCCATCGGCAATGTCATCGTCGGCGTCTCCAGTTCGAACAGCCCGGTCTATCTCCGCGACCTGGTGGACATCTCGCGCGGATATCAAAGCCCGCCGCAGTTCCTGAACTATCTCGCCTGGAAGGGTGCTGATGGCAAGTGGATCCGCTCGCGCGCCATCACCCTGGGCGTGAATATGCGCGATGGGCAGCAGATCGGGCTTTTCGGCCAGCACGTCGATGCTGCGCTTGCCAATGTCCGCCAGTACCTGCCCGAGGACCTAGCGATGCGCCGCACCTCCGACCAGCCGGTGCAGGTGAAGGAAAACATCGACCTGTTCATGGACGCGCTATATGAAGCCATCGGCCTGGTCGTGCTGGTTTCGCTCATCGGCTTTTGGGAGTGGCGTTCCGCACTGCTCATGGCTGTCTCCATCCCGATCACGCTGGCCATGACGTTCGGGATGATTTACCTGCTGGGCATCGACATCCAGCAGGTATCGGTAGCTTCGCTGATCATCGCGCTCGGCTTGCTGGTGGACGATCCCGTCGTTGCCGGCGACTCCATCAAGCGCTCGCTGGAAGAAGGTCAGCCGCGTGTCGTCGCACCGTGGCTGGGTCCGACGAAGATTGCAAACGCAATCCTGTACGCCACCATCACCAATATTGTCGCCTATTTACCATTTCTGCTGGTCACGGGGAACACGGGCGAATTTATTTTCAGCTTGCCGATCGTGATGGCGTGCGCGTTGATTGCGTCCCGCCTGGCCTCAATGAGCTTCATCCCGCTGCTGGGTTATTACATCCTGCGGCCCGGCAAGCAGCCGGAAAAGCCGATCGACGTCCGCCGCCGCCAGGGATTCACCGGCTTCTACGCGCGCAGTGCGAAGTTCGCCATCGAGCACCGTTGGAAGGTCGCGCTGGTATCGCTGCTGTTCATTGTTGCCGGTGGCCTGATGTTCGCGCGGTTGAAGACTTCGTTCTTCCCCGACGATGTGCAGTACTGGTCTTACATCGACGTGTGGCTGCCGAACGATACCAACCTGCAAACCACGGGTGAGGCCGCGGTGAAGGTGGAAGACATCGTTCGCCGGCAGGCGGCCGAGTGGGACGAGCGGCATCCCGGCCAGCACGAGCCAATCCTGCGTTATGTCACCAGTTGGGTTGGAGGCGGCAGCCCGCGTTTCTGGTTTTCGCTCTCTCCGCAGGCACGACAGCTGAATTATGCGCAGGTGCTGGTAGAACTCACAGACAAAGAAGCTACTCCGGAATTCGTTAGCCAGGTGCAGCCGATCCTTACCTCGACATTGCCCGGCGTACGCTGTGATTATCGCCAACTGCAGACCAATCCGGTCAACTATCCCGTAGAGATCCGGGTCAGCAACCAGGCGGATGTGAGCAGCGCCGCGAGTGCGGCCGACATCAGCAACCTGCGTCAGATGGCGCGCAAGGTCGAAGACATACTGAACTCGGCGCCGCAGGCGCGGCGCGTGCGCAATGAGTGGCAGGCGGAAAGCTCACAGGTAACGCTGCAGGTCGATCCCGATCGTGCCAACCTTGCCGGCGTGACCAACTACGACGTTGCCAACTCGGCCACCAGCGCACTAAGCGGCGTCACGCTGACGGCGTTGCAGGAAGGGAACAAGAACATCCCGGTGGTTGCCCGGTTGCGTCCGGACGAGCGTGCCCAACTCTCCGACATCCAGAACCTCTATGTCTATTCGTCGGAGACCAACACGAAGATCCCGCTGGTGCAGATTTCGAAGGTCCAGAACAGCCTGCAAAGCGAGCGCATCATTCGACTCGATCATTTCCGCACCATTTCGATTTATGCCTTCCCGGCCGCCGGACACTTGGCTTCGGAAATCTTGAATGCCAGCCTGCCGAAGCTGCGGGAGCTGCAAAACACCCTGCCTCCGGGATACAGCCTGCAAATCGGTGGTGAGTACGACAAACAGAAGGAAGGCTTCAAGAACCTCACGGTTGTACTTGCGATCTCGGTAGCGATGATCTATCTCGCATTGCTGTTCCAGTTCAACAATGCGATCAAGCCATTCCTCGTCTTCGCGGCGGCGCCGTACGGCGTGGTGGGTGCGATTGCAGCCTTGTGGGTGATGCATACGTCGTTCGGCTTCATGGCGTTCCTGGGAATTGCCAGCCTGATCGGCGTGATCGTGAGCCACGTTATTGTACTATTCGACTTCATCGAGGAGATGCACGCCAGGGGTGAACCTTTTGAGGAGGCGGTAATCGACGCCGGCATAATCCGTTTGCGTCCGGTGCTGATCACCGTTGGCGCAACTGTACTCGCGCTGCTTCCCCTCGCGGCGCATGGCGGCCCGCTGTGGCAGCCGCTGTGTTATGCCCAGATTGGCGGGCTAACGGTTGCTACTTTCATTACCTTGCTGATGGTACCGGTCTTGTATTCGATCGCAGTACTCGATCTGAGGATATTAACGTGGAATGACAAACCTGAAGTAGAAGTCGGGCCAAATACCGTGCTGTCAGCGGCGGAAAGCATGCATGCAGACTGACGGCCAAGCCTGTCATGTGACGAAAAGGAGAGGTCTATATGCAACAGTTAAGAAGTGTCCGTACTGCCGTGGTCACTGGTGCAACGCTGATCGTCCTCGTCCCATTTGCGTTGGGCCAGGCGGGACAAGAAAAGCTTGCAGCCCTAAAACAATCCGCCGCCCAGAACAAGCAGCGGCTTATGCAGTATCAATGGACCGAAACACAACAGATTACCTTGAAAGGCGAACCAAAAGGGACAAAGGAGTTTCTTTGCCGCTATGGACCGGACGGTCAAGTTGCAAAGACGCCTATCGGAGTTTCGGACTCGCAGCCACCGCAGGGTGGCAGGCTAAAACAGCGAGTTGTTCAAAAGAAGAAAGAAGAGATGCAGGATTATATGGGCGACGTGAAGAGTGTTCTCGCGCTTTACTTACCGCCCGATCCCCAGAAGATGCAACGGGCATTCCAGTCGGGAAATGCGTCGTTCACGCCTGCGGAGGGCATGCTGAATATTGCTTTCAAGAACTATGCCCAGCCTGGCGATCAGATGACGGTTGCCTTCAACCAGCAAGAGAAAAAGATCAGTCACATTGACGTGAACACCTATACTCAGTCGCCCGACCAGGTGGTGACGCTCGCCGTGCAAATGGGGAGCTTACCGGATGGAACCAATTACACGGAGCAGACAATACTAAATGCGAAGACTAAGAATCTGGTCGTCACTACAACCAACACTAACTACCAAAAGTTGGGGAATTAAGCTTCATGGTTATGATGTGAGTCTCAGACTTGCGACGGAAGGGGCGTTCCGCCTGATGATGCCGGCATATTCTTATAGGAGATCACTATGAATAAGTTCCGACCTGGAGCTATCGCAGCATTAGCCGTGATGCTTGCGTCGCCGATGGCGTTGGCGCAACAAGGCACGGGAGCACCGGCGGTACTCCCAGCAAGCGGGAGGTCGTCGCGAAGCTGGAGAAAATGTCAACTGCACTCCAGTTAACTCCCCTCCAGAAGAAGCAGATGCTTTTTATCCTGATGGAAGAGGCCCCCAAGCTCGAGGTGCTGAAAAGTGACGCCACCCTCGGACCTCTGCAAAAGGCGATGAAGATGAAAGAGATCGGCAGCGAAAACCGATGCCAAGGTAAAGCCGATCCTGAATCCGGGACAATACCAGAAGTGGTAGGCAATACGCGCTCAGGAAAGGCAACAGATGTTGCAGAAGGCCGAAATGCCGAAGTGATCAGAGTCGAGCGGAACCGACTTCTTAATCACGACAAGCGCTAGTGTAAAGTCGAAGCCCCTGGCAGCCAAGCTGGGGACTTCGACGGAATACGTCCACAGCGGAACGGTCTGACCGGATGCACTCTCGCGCAGCACGTTCTCGACGGTGTTTCCATGCAGAGGAATCGTGCCGAACTGTGGCTGCGACTGCTGCAGGTCATCCTGGGCGGTCGCTGCGGGCAGGCAGATCAAAAGGCTGAGAGCGAGACAGCTAACCAGCATAGCCCATATAACCTTCATATGCTCCTCCTAACGAGCAACTGAATTCGACTGAGGCTAGGGTCCTAATATTGAGCGCCAAGGTCGCGCCGCAAATGGTGCCCGCCGTAGCCAGCTACAGCGCGCACTGGCTACGGCGCGATCTCGAAGACAACACCATTGCCGCTTGAACCGCCTTCTGACGTCGTACTGTACAGATTGCCGTTCGCGTCAAGGACCACGCCTCCATATGGGTACGCTCCGTCACTGCCGCCGGTAAAATCGTGCAGCGACGTATAGCTCCAGCCGCCATCGGAGGGCGACAGCTTGAAGATAGATCCGTATCCATAGGCGCCGTCACCGTAAGTGGTGCCATATAGATTCCCAGCGCCATCCATCAGCGGGGTGTCCAGAGGTCCTCCGCCACCAGAGAAGCTGTAGAGGGTATTTAACGTCCAACCGTCATTGGAGGGCGTTAAGTCAAACGCCGTGCCTCCTCCGTTCGTGCCGGCTCCATATGTGGTGCCGTAGAGGCCGCCCGCGCCGTCAGAAATCAAACCTCCATAGGGACCCGCGCCGTCGCTTCCTCCAGGGAAGCTGTAGAGGATGCTTGAAGTACCTGAAAGCGTGGCCTTGTAGACGACGCCCCACCCCGTTCCACCGGCTGATGCGGTGCCATAGAGATTGCCGGCGTTGTCCAAGGTTACGCCGCTGTAGGGGTACGCGTAGGAAATCGGGCCACCCCCTCCGACCGTGTCGAAATTCAACAGAACGTCCTCCGTCCAACCTCCGCCGGAGGGGCTTAGCTCAAAGATGACGCCACAACCGCCAACTAGCCCCGTGCCACAGGGTCCGAGATAGTAGCCAGAGCCGCCGAGAGGGGTTGTGCCGTACCTATTCCCCTGTTGGTCGAAGACCAAATCGGCCGATTGAGGGTATGCCCCGTCGTCTTGCGCGAACGAGTTCAACACCGTCTCTCTCCATGGACACGAGAACGAAGCGCAGAAGTTTGGAGGCGGACTTAGCTTGAAGACCGTGCCGCAACCGCCCCACGGGGCGCAGAAACCCGTTCCCCCCAGGTTCGTCGTGCCGTAGAGATCACCGTCCGGGCCGATGATCACGCGGGCTTCGGGATTAGCCCCGTCGGGCTGCCCAGAGAAGGCATACAGCGTCTCAAAGATCCAGCTGGAGCTGTGATGTGAGAGCTTGAAGACCGTTCCACAGCTGATGCCGCCATAGGGGTCACCGAGGCAAGTGTTGTTGCCGCTGATGCCACCGCCAGCGGCCGTACCATACAAATTTCCAGCGCGATCCATCGTCAACCCGGCGAAAGGATTCGCTCCGTCCGCCCCGCCTGTGAAAGTGTGAAGCACAGTAAAGGTTTGCACCCGTGCCGCATGGCTCGCAGCCATCGTCACTACAAGCATCCCTATCACGCGCACAGCCCTCGACAAGACATTGTGATACTGGTTGTGTCTCGTCATGCGTCCTCCTTTAGGCGAATGTCTTGACCCTGGTCACTTATGGTTAATTCGCCATAAGCCGTTGAATCCAGAAATTAAAATCATCGCCAAGCGACTACGGCGTCCGCAGGAAACCGTGTTGCGCGTTGCTGCTGTCTATGTACCATCCGTCGATTGCTCCCTCCGCGTTGTTGCAGTAAGGAACAGTGCCTTGACCGCTGCCTGTGCCCGCTCCTGAAACATCGAACGTCGCGATCCTGCCATCGGGGGATCGCACGAAGCCGTGATACACGCTGTTCGTGTCAATGTACTCTCCTGCGATCGCCCCCCAGTCATTGATGTTTGCGGGCTGGTGCCCTGGCCGGAGCCAGTACCCGCGCCGCGAACGTCGAACTTGGTGATACTTCCATCCCCAGCTCGCACGAAGCCGTGATAGACATAGCTCCCGTCGACGTACGCTCCCTCAATCTGCCCCAGCAGGTTAATGCCGTAAGGCACGGTGCCCTGGCCGGAACCACTGCCTGCTCCTCGAACATCGAACTCGGTGATGCGGCCGTCCCCAGCACGCACGAAACCGTGGTATGCGTTGCTCGCATCGATGTACGATCCTGCCGTGACGCCCTCGGCGTTAACACAATCGATAGTGCACGGTTCGGCCCTGGCCGGGGCCGGTTCCAGCACCCGGGACGTCAAACTCTGTGATCTCGCCAACAGGGTTGCGCACGTACCCGTGCCAGACCTGGGTTCCTGAGAATATGTCTCCCGTGTCAACATAGCTCCCGCCATCTCGCCCTGCGAGTTGATATTCCAGTCAAACGTGCCCTGGCCGGTTCCTGTGCCTGCGCCAGGAACCTCGAAGCTGGTAAAGGTGCCGTCCCTTGCCAGCAAAAAGCCGTGATAGACGCTGTTGGGGTCGATATATTGGCCCGCTGCTGCCCCTTCCCAATTGACGCTGTAGAAGGCGGTGCCCTGGAAGGGTCCAGTGCCCGCGCCTGGGGCGTCGAAGATCGTGAATGCACCGTCGGGAGCGCGCCGGTAGGCGTGATAGACGTCGCTTGCGTCAAGGTAGGCTCCTCGATCACCCCCGCTGAGTTGATGCCAAAGGCGTAGGTGAATATAGAGCCCGGGGGATCGAAGCTGACAATGGTTGGTTCATGAGCTACCGCGGTGACAGCCGTGACCATCAGGTAAAGGCTCAGGCAAAGTACGAGGTTTCCCTTTTGTTTCATCAGAGAACTCAGTTTCGTGAATAGCCGTTGATTTGTCATGGTTGCTTCTCCTTTTAAAGCTTTGCTTCGTTGTTGATTTAAGGTGTCATTTCGAACACCGCACCGACGTAATAAAGATCGCCTGTGCAGCCGATCAACCAGATCCCGGTGCCGGGTAGAGCTGGCTTTCGGTTGTTATTCCTTCGGGAGCGTTTCGGAATTTTGGGGAGTGTGGCGCGAAGTGCGGAGATAGTCGATGCACTGAAGGCGAAAAATAGGTGAAATCGAGGTGAAATGGCCTAAGTGACTGGCGTGAAAGCTAATGGGCCGGGCGAGGCGATGGAAACGGTGGCGGCATTCCTGCTCCGGTGATAAACCTTGCAGCCATCCAAAAGGCCGTCCGGAACCTGCTGCAAGCATGAACGTGCGCGCCTCAGACCGGGTCCGTTTTGCTGGGTTCGAACTCGACCTCCAGACCGGTGAACTGTCCGACGGCCACGCCAGGTCGATGCTTCAACATCAGCCATTCCACATCATGCGCCTTTTGATCGAGGCAGATGGCCAGCTCGTCGAACACGAAGAGATCAGGAAGAAGCTCTGGCCGAACGACACGGTCGTGGAGTTCGATCACAGCATCAACGCTGCCATCAAGAACCTGCGCCGGGTGCTGGGCGACTCGGCTGATGCCCCCAGATACATCGAGACCTTGCCAAGGCGCGGCTACCGCTTGATGGTGCCAACGGAATGGATCAAACAGCCAACTTCGAACGGTGAGATTGCCGCCCCCGAAATGGCCGCCACTGCGCAACGGGATTCGGCTGCAGGCCTGGTCGGCCGCAAAGTTTCCCATTACCGTGTGTTGGAGGTTATCGGTGGCGGTGGCATGGGGATGGTGTACAAGGCCGAGGATCTGAAGCTAGGCCGCCGTGTAGCACTCAAGTTCTTGCCCGAAGAGCTGGCGAATGACCCCGTCGCTCTGCAACGCTTCGAGCGCGAAGCGCAAACCGCCTCATCACTAAATCATCCCAACATCTGCACGATCTATGAGGTCGAGGAGCGCGACGGGCAGCCATTCATCGTGATGGAGTTATTGGATGACGAGACGTTGCGCGACAGATTAGTGAACTCGGGTGATCTGAAGTTCCGTCTCGGCGAGTTGCTCGACATTGCGTTGCAGATCTGTGAGGGACTGCAGGCGGCACACGAACAGGGCATTCTTCATCGCGATATCAAGCCGGCCAACATCTTTCTCACCACGTCGGGACGGGTCGGCAATTTTGTCGCTCGCGAGATTGGCACACTGCATCCTGCCTGTAAGGGTGGCCGGCGCAGGGTCGTTCCACGGCACGCCAAGCGGAGTGTGCCTCTAGTTAACCACCTTTCCCGATTACCAGTCCGCTCGCCCTATGAGCAGGCTGCCACCTTGTGAGATTCCAAAATGAGTTTCCCAGTGCTTCAACGCGTGTGTCACTCAGGCTTCGTTGGCTTGGAAGGCTTGGCTGAACTTGCGTTTTGCATGCTGCGGCCTCGCATTGAGCACCGTCGTGTAACATGAAGGACGCTCGGTCTGAGTCCCGCGCTCGCACGAATGCACAGCCGCCTTCATCTGAAAACCTATGTGCTCATCGCCATCATGATTGTGGCCGGGCCGGTCGGTAATCTGCTGATTGCCAAGGCCATGAGGCAGGCCGGAGACGTGAAGCTGTGGCCAATGTCGATGCTGCTGCCAACCTTTGAACGCGTCTTTGGCTCGTTTACGATCTGGCTTGGCATTGGCTCACTCATCGCGTTCATTGTGGCGTATATGCTGGCGCTGTCACTGGCCGACTATAGCTACGTGCAACCGGCGGCGGCGCTGGGCTATGGTGTGGTGGCAGTGCTGGGCTACCTCGTGCTGCACGAATCGATTTCGCCCCTGCGCTGGGCCGGCATTGCAGTTATCTGTTTCGGAGTGGCCTTCATTCGCAATACCCATCCTCGCACGACCGAGACTCTCAACTGATGCTGGAATTCGTACTCTTTGTGTTGATCATTGTCGTCGGCACCGGCGGCGAACTGTGTCTGGGCCGCGCCATGCGCGAGACCGGGGAGCTGGAGCGCTTTCGTCCTCGCGCCGCGGCCGGCCTGTTGTGGCGAGCTCTGCGCGTGAAGTGGATTTGGATTGGCATAGCCATGATGACTTTGGCATTCTTCTCGCTGCTGCTGCTGCTCTCCTTCGAAGAGGTTAGTTTTGTGGTTCCGGTCACTGCGCTAAGCTATCTTGTAGGAGCGCTGGGAGGCATGTTCTTTCTGGGCGAGCGTGTGGACCGGCAGCGCTGGATGGGAATCGGCCTGGTCTGCGTTGGCGTGACGCTGGTGCTGATGGCGAAGTGAGCCGCCTCGGCCTTTTGCTGCTTGCGACCGCTTGGTAGATTAGGCTGTCTATATAAGCAATGCCGCAGACCCTCGCCGAACCGTTGACCATCGGCCCCGTGAGCGCCTCGCGCACGCTGGTATTTCGCGAGGTCCTGTCCATGGGCATGGACTCGATTCGCGCCGACAAAATCCGCGCGGCGATGACGGCGCTCGGCATGGCCGTGGGCACAGCGGCGCTGATCCTCGTCGTCACCGTCGCACTCACCGGCAAACACTATGTTTTGGCGCAAATTGAAGGGGTCGGCACCAACGTCATCTGGGCGGAGTACAACGGCGTCTCCAGCGCGGGAACTAATCCCAGCATGGCCGACTATCTCACCATCCAGGACATGGACTCGATCGAGCGACAGGTGCCGGGAATCAAGCAGGCCAGTCCGGTCTTCAATTCGCACCAGAACATGGTGGTCGGCGAGGGCGGTAAGGAGAAGGACATCCTGGTGCTCGCGGTTGATCCTCAATACCAGACCATACGCCGCATGGTCGTGACCTCCGGGCGCTTCTTCGATCAGCAGGACTCAAATTCCGGCGCCAAAGTCGCGGTGATCACGGACACGCTGGCGCGCGAAGCCTTCGGCTCGCTCGACCTGGCGCTCGGGCAGCCGATCAGGATCCACGAAGTCCCCTTCACCATCATCGGCACCTTCCACGAGGGCGTCGACACCATGGGTCACTCCGAGATCGAAGACGACACGGTGCTGATTCCGTATAAGGTCGCTCGCGCGATGACAGAATCGAACTACGTGAATCAGATCTATTTCTCCATGGCGAGCGCTAATGGCATTCCGGAGGCGACCGAACAGATCCACAAGCTGATTGCTTCCCGCCATCGGTCCGAATCCGTCTACAACGTCAGCGACATGAGCGAAGTGCTGGCCCTGGCCAATAAGACCGCCGCGGCCTTCACTGCGGTGCTTCTGTTGTTCGCAGCGGTAACGTTGATCGCCGCCGGCGTCGGTATCATGAATATCATGCTGGCGACCGTGCACTCGCGCATTCACGAGATCGGCGTGCGCATGGCCATCGGCGCCACGCGCAACGCGATCTTGCTACAGTTTCTGTCAGAAGCGGTGCTGATCGCTCTGCTCGGCGGCATCGTGGGAGCTATTGTCGGACTAGGCATTCCAATCGCCGTCGAGACACTCAGCAACATCCGTCTGACGATTTCGCCCATGTCAGCGTTTGTCGCGCTGTTCGTCTCGTGCGTCGTCGGCATTGCATTTGGCATTACTCCGGCCAACAACGCCTCCCGCCTCGATCCCGTCGAGTGCCTGCGCCACGAATGATTGGGGTTGCGTTCCCTTCTACTGGCCCGGATAGCTCTCCAGTGAATAGTTACATGTGCCGTTTGTCGGCTGCACCGGCAACGGCGGCACCTGCAGCAATTGTGGTGAGCTGAAATCGAACGGGCCATTCATGGGATCGGTTAGGTCTGCAGTCGTTGAGTCGCGATGGGTCAGCGGCGGCAAATTGAAGCGTGTCTCAATCAGCTTCAGAATACTGGTGAAATCGGTTTGCTGATGCCAAACGGTTTGCGGCTTGGAATACGGCGAAACCACAATCACCGGAATGCGAAAACCGGTGACATTGAAATATCCCCGGATATACACGCCTGCCTGGGCCGGACTCGGAGTTTTGTCGTCCGGCTGCGCGACCAGGATCGGCGGCTCCTGATCGTAAAGCCCTCCGCCCTCGTCATAGGTCAGGATGAAGGCGGAATCCGGCCACGCGGTGCTGGTCAGCAGAGCGTTCAGTATCTGCTGCACCCGTGCCGCTCCCAGTTGAATGTTGTTGCCGGGGTGCTCATCGTAGCCGGTGGCGGCGGCGTGCTCGATGAAGATCACCTGCGGCAAATCCTGATCGGCATTCGGGCTGGCGAGGATGTTGTACCATTCCTGGATATTGCGCACATTGGCCTGAATTTGCGGATTGTTATAGTCGTCCCATTGCGCCAGGAAGACGCTGTTGTCCTGGTAGTAGTAGCGCCAATTGATGCCCGCGTCCTGCAGCACGCGAAACAGAGTTGGCCTCACCCACAGCCAATTGTTCGGCTGCGGCGGGAAGATATCGCCATACGAAGTGGCGGCGAATAGGTACGCGCGGTTGATGACCGTCGTGTCCGGCACCGGCGAATAGAACGTGTCACTGGTGTCGAATTGCGATGCCAGTTCGTAGTAGAACGGTAGGTCCGTCCAATCGTAGTAGCCCAGCGGCCGCGAGTTGGTGGGATCGTTGTGGCTGGGCGTGGTAAGGACCAGGAAATCGTCCATCAGGAACTGCGAATTCTGCGTCAGGTTCAGCCAGTTGCCTCCCACCAGGTCCATGTCGGAATGGCTCGCGTTCCAGTCGATGTTGAGCCCGTCGATGCATTCGGTCCGCTGGTGATAAGCAGGAAAGCTTTGCCCCGCAGAGTTCATCAACATGAAGCCGGACGGCAAATTGTGCAGATCGTTAACGTCGCTTAATTGCGCGCCCGGGAGCTGATCAATGTAAACGCGATAGTAGGCCAGGTTGCCGAAGTAATTATCGAAGGTCCGATTTTCCTGCAGTATATAGACTATGTGGTTGAGGTTGTTCACACCGCCGGTACTCACGATAACCTTGGCCCGCATGGAAACATGGTCGCCGGAGGGATGGGTCGCCGTACAGGTATAGGTAGTGGTCTGGGTTGGCCGCACCGTGACACTCCCGTGGGTTGCCGGGCTTACTTCTCCCACCCCCTGGTCAATGTGCATCGAGGCTGCGTTGGTCGCGGTCCACGCTATGGTCACCGGCTGTCCAGGTTGCGGCACGGCGGGGCGGGCCGAGCAGCTCACCGACATTCCGCCCTGGACGGTAACGGCAACTTGCTGCGAGTACGCCTGTCCCTGGTATGGCCCGTTTGCACCGACCATGAAGCTTCGGTTGCTGGCCAATGCAGGAGTCACATAGCTGCCGGTGCAAGTTGTGCCGCCGCAGAAATCCGGAATCAGCGGCGTTTTCGAGTTCTCCGGCAGAGTGACCAAGAAGAAAGAGCTGCCATTGTTCGGCCCAACGAAATGAAAGGTCAGCGACTGGCCTGCAGCGATGCTGTTTTTCGAGGCTTTCAAGGTTATGGGCACGATGCTCAGTACCGTATTGAGCGGCAGTCCGGTTTGGGCGCCGTCGCTCCCAACGGAAACTCCGCTGTAGACCGTGGTGGACAAAGGCGCAACTTGCAGGAAATTCGACGCCGTGAGCGGCAGCGGAGTCTGGTCTTCGGCCGTGGGGCTGGGGCTGATCGTGAAAGCTGTCCCCGTGCTCCCCTGCCAGTTGAATCGGACGAATTGTCCTGGGGCCGCAACTGCGGGAGACACTGTGAAATAGCCCCCGCCGGCGGCAGGAGTAGCAGCGCTCTGGTTTATCTGACCGGCAGAGGCGTAGCCGGCAGCAGCAATAATTAACAGCAAAAACAGGAAAAAGCTCGTGGAAAGAGCTCTGTGGACGGCCAGCATGGAAAGACCTCCCCGGCCCGGGGAACGAAGGCGCAATTACAAGTACGATTCTGCCACTCGACTCGAGGTTGTCAGCAGATCACTTTCGCAAGCTGGCCAGTGCGGCGTTTTGCCCGGACTTCTGGAAAGCGTCGATCGCCTCATGCAATCGCGGGAAGAGCAGTTGCGGCCCGACAAGCTCAGTGACATGGTGCCGGTCGAAATCAGCCCGTAAAGACGGCGGCACGCGCGCGAACCCCAGCGTCACCCCCGCCTGCGTCAGCTCCTGATCGAGCTCGCGCACGACGCGCGCCGCAGTGTAATCGAGGTTGGTGATCGCTTCGGCGTCCACCACTACCCAGCGAACCGGCGACGGCTCCGGCCCGACGATGGTACGAATCTGCTCCGAGAAGCGTCCGGCGTTGGCATAAAACAGGGGAGCCCCAAAGCTGTAGATCGTCATCCCGGGATACGTCATGGCGTTGCGGGTAGGCGGGACGTGGTTCCAATGTACGCCGTCGGGAACCAGCACGCCCGTGTGCGGGTGATAGCTGTGGCTGACGATGCGCAGCAGCGAGATCGCCATGGCCAGGATAATGCCCTGCTCGACGCCAACCACCACCACCACGACGGCCGTCATAATCGCCAAGGCCCATTCTCCGGGGCTCTCGATCCGCATCCGGCGCAATTTGCCAAAGTCCGGCAGCCGCGTGGCGATGACGAACACGATCGCTCCGAGCACGCAGCGCGGCAGATATTGCAGCGGCCAGGTGAAAAACAAAAGCACCAGCGCAACCACCGCAGAAGTGGAAAGCTGCGCCAGTTGGCTCCCGGCGCCGGAACTCTCGACCATGGCCGTCTGCGTGGGACTTCCGTTGACCACGAATGTCCCGCTGAATCCCGCCAAGGCATTGGCCGCCGATAGGCCCAGCAGATCGGAGTTTTCATCGAGTTCCTGGTGATGGCGCTCGGCGTAGAGGCGGGCGGTAGCCGCGCTCTGCGCCAGGATCATCACAAAGCACGCAAACCCGACCGGAACCAGAACTTCGATGTCGTGCCAATGCAAATCCGGCAGCCCAAAATGTGGCAATCCACCGGCGATGGGCCCGATGACGGCGATGTTGTGACCGGCGAAATCGAACACTTTGCTGGCCGCGATTCCGGCGATCACCGCAATCAGCGATACCGGAACTTTGGGTGCGATCCGCTTGACCGACAGGATGAATGCTACGACGGAGACGGATATGGCGAGCGTCGTCCAATGCAAACTGGGCAGCTTGCGGATCACTTCCACTAGTTGCAACACGCTCCGGTGAGCGACGACCTCGATGCCCAGCATTCCGCCGAGCACCGCGATGCCCACCTGAAAACCAACCCCCATCAGAAAGCCGACCAGTACGGTGCGGGAGAGGAAATCGGCGACGAACCCCAGCTTCAGTAGCCGCGCCAGAAGCAGAAATCCCGCGGTAAGCAGCGCCACTAGGCTCGCGAGCGCAACATATCGTGGACTGGCAATGGGCGCCATTGTGGACAGGGCGCCGAAGATAATCGCTGCCGTCGCTGAATCGGCAGCAACCACCAGATACCGCGACGAGCCAAAAGCAGCGAAGCCGGCGGCCGGGAGCAAGAGCGTGTACAGGCCGGTCACGACCGGCGTTCCCGCAATCTTGGTATAACCCAGTGCCTGCGGGATGTTCATCGCTGCAAGCTGGACGCCGGCCAGAATGTCGCGGACGGCTTGCTCGCGGCGCAGCGGTCGCAAGCTCTGGAAAGGGCGCCACGCTGGCGGAGCGGCTGAATCGGATTCGTCTTGCGCAGTAGGCGTCGGCAACAGTTGTGCTCGCAGTAGCAGGTTCAAGAGAATGTAACATTGAATCGGCAGCAACACGCTACTTGCTTTGCGCTTGCGAGACTCGTCCGCCGTTGGAAAGCCTACTGACGAGTAGCCGTGAACGCACTGCTCCGAGGCTTCGCGACAGATGTTATCCTTGACCTTCTCGATGAGGCTGTACCTCCGCTATGTCCAACGACAGTCTTCCTGATTCCAATCCAGACAACGATTCCAGCGAATCTTTCGGCGACCTGCTTTCGCAATTCGAGAGCCGCCATTCGCGCCGCTCGGCCGACGGCAGCCGCCAACTCGAAGGCACGGTGGTCGCCATCACCGCCGACTCCGTGTTGCTCGATATCGGGTACAAAAGCGAAGGCATCTTGCCACTGACCGCGCTTGAGAGCGCCGGTGAGAGTGTGCGTGTCGGCGACAAGCTTCCCGTCACGGTGAAAGGGCGCGATCCCGAAGGCTACTACGAACTCACGCGCTTCAAGGTCGCCCGCCCGGCAGACTGGCCCGGGCTTGAGCGCGCTTTCGTCGAGAAGGCCACGATTGTCGGCACCGTGACTGCCCAAGTGAAGGGCGGCTTCAGCGTCGATGTTGGCGTGCGCGCCTTCATGCCGGCGTCGCGCAGCGGCGTGCGCGAGGCCTCGGAGATGGAGAAACTCGTTGGCCAGGAAATTCGCTGCCGCATCACCAAGCTCGATACGACGGAAGAGGACGTCGTTGTCGATCGCCGCGTGATTGCCGAAGAGGAAGAGCGCTCGACCAAACAGCAGCGGTACTCCGCGATGCGCGAAGGCGACATCATGACCGGCACGGTGCGCAATCTGACCGATTACGGAGCGTTCATCGATGTTGGTGGCGTCGATGGCCTGCTGCACGTAGCCGACATCTCCTGGGGCCGTGTCAACAAGCCTTCGGATGTTCTGAGCGTTGGCCAGGAAATCGAAGCCAAGGTGCTCAAGATCGATGCCGACAAGCAGCGCATTTCGCTGGGCATGAAGCAACTGCAGCCGCATCCCTGGGATTCAGTCGCCGAGAAGTACAAGACGGGCGAGCGGGTGCGCGGCACGGTCTCGCGCCTGGCCGATTTCGGGGCGTTTGTCGAACTTGAGCCCGGAGTCGAAGGTCTCATCCACATCTCCGAGATGTCGTGGGCGAAGCGCGTGCGCAAACCCAGTGATGTGGTCAAAGTCGGCGACACAGTTGAGGGCGTCATTCTCGGCGTGAACGTCGGCGAGCAGCGGCTCTCGCTCGGGCTGAAGCAGGCGCTGGGCGATCCCTGGGCTGATGTGCCGCAGCGCTTCCCCGCCGGATCGGCCATCGAGGGCCCGATCACCAGCATCACGAAATTCGGTGCATTCGTGCAAGTCAGCGCAGGCGTCGAAGGCATGATTCATGTCAGCGAAATCAGTGCCGAGAAGCGCATCAACCATCCCCAGGACGTGCTGAAGCTGGCACAGATCGTGAAAGCTCAGGTGCTCGCCGTGGATACCGAGCGGCGCCTGATGCGCCTGAGCATGAAGCAACTGGTTCCGACTAGCCTTGACGAGTACCTTGCTGAGCACAATTCCGGCGATGTGGTGACCGGGCGAATCAGCGAGGAGTCGAATGGGACCGCTCGCGTGGAGTTGGGCGAAGGCGTGCAAGCCACCTGCCGCGTTACGACAACAGCTCCGGCGGCCGAGCAGCCCAGTGCGGCCGCGGCAGACTTGTCGTCGTTGACTTCCATGCTGCAAGCCCGCTGGAAGGGCGGCGCTTCCTCAAGAGGAACCAGGAAGCAGGAGGCGATTCATGCCGGCCAAGTCCGCAGCTTCCGGATCGTCAGGCTCGACCGTGAGGCCAAGACGATCGAGCTGGAGCTGATGTAAAGCGTTGCTCGAGGCAAAGCTCCCGAAACCTCGCGTTGCGGTTTATCGCGTTGACCATTGCGAAGCTCCCCGTTTAGGATGAACTCGGTTTCATATCGTTGAGCGCTCTCCGGTTTGTCTGTGGGCATCATTTCTGGAGGCACTCTGATTCTTTACAGGCCTTCCTGCCTGCAATTAGACTTAAGCGTTTGCGCCCACGTGCGCAACAGGCGTGCGCTTGGGAACACGGGTGTATTGTGCAGCCGCGCGACAGGAGAGAAGCATGGCTTCCATTGAGGAACGGGTGAAACAGATTATCGTGGAGCAGTTGGGCGTGGATGAGGCGGAGGTGACCCCCAACGCTTCGTTTGTGGACGACCTCGGCGCCGATTCGCTCGACACGGTCGAACTGGTCATGGCCTTTGAAGAGGCCTTCGAGATCGAAATCCCGGACGAAGACGCGGAGAAAATCCGCACCGTGCAGGACGCGATCACCTACATCGACCAGCACGCCAAGGCAACCAAGAAGTAACCGGGAGTGGCGAAATTTGCGGCTTCTGTGAGCCCGGCTTTCATCGAATCAGAGATTGCAGCAGCGCCCAATGCATAACGCCAGACGATCGGCGAAAGGCGAATAGCGAAAGGCGAATAGCGAAATGGCTTCCATTGAAGAACGCGTTAAACAGATCATTGTGGAACAGCTCGGAGTCGAGGAGAGCGAGGTCACACCCAATGCCTCCTTCGTGGACGACCTGGGCGCGGATTCGCTCGACACGGTCGAGCTGGTAATGGCCTTCGAAGAGGCCTTCGAAATCGAGATCCCCGACGAGGACGCGGAGAAGATCCGCACCGTCAAAGACGCCATCGACTACATCAACGCGCACGCGAAAGGAAAGTAGTTTGGACCGGCGCGTCGTGGTCACCGGCATCGGCGTCATCTGCGCCGTCGGCAACAACGCAGAAGCCAGTTGGCAGGCTCTGCTGGCCGGCAAGAGCGGCATTGAGCGCATCACCAGCTTCGATGTCTCCGCCTTTGCCTGCCAGATCGCGGCCGAGGTCAAGGGCTTCGACCCGCTCGCCTTCGTTGAGAAGAAAGAAGCGCGCAAGATGGCGCGCTTTATTCATCTCGCCATCGCCGCCAGCGATGAAGCGCTGCGTATGGCCAACTACAAGGTCGAAAACGAAGAACTGGCCGAGCGCACCGGCGTCAATATCGGGTCGGGCATTGGCGGGTTCGACATCATCGAGCGCGAGCATTCCAACCTGCTGAACGGCGGCCCGCGCAAAATCTCGCCCTTCTTCATTCCGTCCGCCATCGTCAACCTCGCCGCCGGACAGGTCAGCATCCGCCATGACGCCAAGGGGCCGAACGAAGCCACCTGCACGGCCTGTACTACCAGCGCGCATTCGATCGGTGACGCCGCACGCGTCATTAAGTACGGCGATGCCGAGGTGATGATTGCCGGCGGCAGCGAAGCCGCGATCACGCCTATGGGCGTGGGCGGATTCGCCGCCATGCGGGCGCTGTCCACCCGCAATGACGATCCGCATCGCTCCAGCCGTCCCTGGGACAAAGATCGCGACGGCTTCGTCATCGGCGAAGGAGCGGGGATCTTAATTCTCGAAGAACTCGAATTCGCGAAGAAGCGTGGCGCGAACCTCATTGCCGAAGTGGTAGGCTACGGCATGAGTGCCGACGCCAACCACATCACGCAGCCTGCGCCAGGAGGCGAAGGCGGCTATCGCGTGATGCGCAACGCCCTGCGCGATGCCCGGCTGGCGCCGGAGCAGATCGGCTACGTCAACGCGCACGGCACTTCAACGCCGCTGGGCGACGAACTGGAAGCCAATGCCATCAAGCGCGCCTTCGGCCCGCACGCCTACAGGATGCTGGTCAGTTCGACGAAATCGATGACCGGCCATCTGCTGGGCGGCGCGGGAGGACTGGAAGCGGCCATCACCGTGCTCGCACTGCGCGATCAGATCGTGCCTCCGACCATCAACCTCGACCACCCCGACGAAGGCTGCGACCTCGACTTCGTGGCGCACAAAGCTCGCGAGGTCAAGATGGACTACGCCATGACCAACTCCTTCGGCTTCGGCGGGACAAATGGATGCCTGGTGTTTAAGCGGTGGGCGGATTGATTGCCGTTTCCATTTCACGGACGTGCGAACATTTCCGCGAGAGTAGCCGAAACCAAAACTGCGGTTTTCGGGGAAATGGTTCCCAGCTTTCGCACCAGCCGCTGGCGATCGACGGCCCGAAGCTGGTCCAGCGCCACCTGCCCTTTCTTGCCCTGAAACGTCACCGCAACGCGCGTGGGATAAGCGCGCTCGGTTGTGGTCATGGGCGCGACGATCGCGGTCATCAGGTGACGATTCATCTCGTCGGGAGAAACGATCAGGCAAGGGCGGGTTTTGCGAATCTCACTGCCTTGGCTAGGATCGAAGGCCACCAGCCAGACCTCGTCGCGCCTCGGCGAGCTGGTCACCAACTCCATTCCTCGCGGTCAAACCGGTTCGGCAGCATACCCGCCAACAGAAGCGGCTCGCGGTTGCCAGGATCTGCGGCGCGAAAAGCTTCCTCCCAGCCTTGCCGCGGGCTGCGTTCGCGTGAGATGACCAGCCGCTCATCCTCAACGCGCAACTCGACGGTACCGCCCAGCCGGCATTGCTCAATCAGCGGTTTGGGGATGCGAATGCCGCGTGAATTCCCAATACGGACGAGTTCTGTTTTCATGGCAATCTGTCCCAAGTAATTACATCGTAATCACAATAGAACTTACCGTCAAACCGCCAGGAGGGCTTCGCCCTCGTTCCCCGGTGCATTTAGGTCACAGCTTGCGCAGCACCTCGAAGATGTCCTCGTTGCTCGGCACCTGGGCGATGGGGTAGATCTTCTTGAACGCCAGCTTGCCTTGCTTATCGACGATGAAGATGGCGCGCTCATTGATGCCGGGAATTGGATCGCCTTCGCGCAAGATGCCGAACTCCTGCGCAACCTTGCCGTGAGGATAGAAGTCGCTGGCCAGGGGGAAACCGAGGATGCCGATTTCTTTCTTCTGCCAGGCGGTGTGGCTGGGAATGGAATCGACGCTGATGCCGACCAGCTGCGCATCGTAGCCGGCGATACGTTCCAGGTCGGAGTTCAGGCTGGGCAATTGTGAGGCGCACACCGGCGTCCAGTCGGCGGGATAAAACGCCAGCACCACATTCTTCTCGCCGCGGTAGTCGCTCAGCCGGAACTGACTTTTGATGTTGCCCACCACCGCGGGAAGTTCAAAATCCGGCACTTCATCGCCGATGTTCAAGGTCGCCATCTGTACCTCCAAACCCTGTTACACGCAAACTGCGATTTTATTGGCGTGCGGGAACGCGGGCAAGTCGGGAAGCTGCTCTTTTGTTACGAGTTGATGAAAGCCGTTATAACTTAGATGAGTACGCGGTCCGCCTGATAAAATGGTCACACGGGTGACCACATGAAAATCAGTACGATACGCGAGTTTCGCGATCATGCAACCGGTTTGATGCGATCGAAGGACCCCATTCTGATTACCCGGCGCGGCCGCCTCGCAGGCATCTTCTTCCCCAGCAAGGAGGGCAGCTTCCCCTTGGAATTAAGGCGCGAGATGTTCGCCCTGCTCAGTTCGGAAATCGCCCGCCAGATCAAGAAACGAGGCTTAAAGGAAGAAGAAATTCTGGCCGACTTTGAGCGCTGGCGGAAGAACAAACGTGAAGCTGGTCGCCGACGCTAACGTTCTGCTCGCGGCGGTCCTGGGCGGCCGCGCGAAGTTGATTCTCGCCCATCCCGAGATTGAGACGGTTTTTGCAACCACACGGGTACTCGACGAGGTAGAAGAGTATGCTGTGTTGCTCGCGCGCAAGCGACGGCTCGCGCTGGATACCGTTTTGCTCGCGGTAGCCGCTCTCCCGGTCGTGGTCATCGGGCGCCAAAATTACGCCGCAAAGCTGACGCGGGCGCAGCGCCTCATCGGGCGCAGCGACCCGGATGACGTGGACACTCTGGCCCTCGCATTCCATCTCAAGCTCCCGATATCGTCGAACGACAATGATTTTGAGGATGCGGGCGTTGAGTGGCACACGACGGCCGAGCTGCTGTCGATGCTAAGGATTTCTGAACACCATTAATCATCCAAATTGGGCTTTTACAGCTCCACTTCCTGCAGCACTGGCTTGGGCGGCGGCATGGTGTGCAGCGCCTCGACCATGGCATCGGCGAACTCGGTCGTTCCGGCCGTGCCGCCGACGTCGCGCGTGATGTGCGTCTTCTCGCCGTAAACCTTCTCCAGCGCGAGGCGGATATGATTCGCCGCATTCTCCTCGCCGAGATGGCGCAGCATCAGAATGCCGGAGCGCAGCACTGCCGTCGGGTTCGCGATGTCTTTGCCGGCGATATCAGGCGCAGAGCCGTGTACCGCCTCGAAGATCGCGCAGCGCTCGCCGAAGTTCGCGCCCGGCACCAGCCCCAGTCCGCCGACAAACGCCGCGCACAAATCGGAGATGATGTCGCCGTACAGGTTCTCCAGCAGCAGCACATCGTACTGATACGGGTTCATGACGAGCTGCATGCAGGTGTTGTCCACGATGTGCTCGCCGTAAGTGATCTCGGGATACTCCTTCGAAACATTGCGCGAGCAGCGGATAAACAGTCCGTCCGACAGCTTCATGATGTTGGCTTTATGGATGGCGTGGATCTTCTTGCGATGGACGCGGCGCGCGTATTCGAAGGCAAAGCGCGCGATGCGCGTGGAAGCCTTCTCAGTGATGATCTTCAGGCTCTCGACTACGCCAGGGACGACTTCGTGCTCAATACCGGAGTACAGGCCTTCGGTATTCTCACGAATAACGATGAGATCGACGCCGGGATACCGCGTGGGTACAGCGGGCAGATTCCGGATGGGCCGGAAGTTCGCGAACAGCTCGAATTGCCGGCGCAACGCAACGTTGATGCTGGAGAAGCCGCCGCCGATCGGCGTCGTGACCGGGCCTTTCAGCCCGACGTGGGTGCGCTCAATGGACTCGATCAGCTCCTTGGGAATGTACTCCTTGTACTTTTCGTAGGCTTCGGCGCCCGCGGCGAAGCTCTCCCAGGCGAACTTGACGCCGGTGGCTTCCAGAATGCGCACCGTCGCGCGGACGACCTCAGGGCCGATACCGTCGCCGGGGATTAAAGTGACTTGGTGTGCCATGAAGATGTTCGGGTAGAGCTGGCCTTCAGGCCAGCGAATAATGACGAAACCTCATAGATTTTGTCCTCCCGACCAAGGGCTTCAGCCCGCGCGCAGGGACCCGCTGTTCGCCGGAGTCAGCAGGGTGGTCGCTGCACGCAGGGCTGAAGCCCTGCTGCCCCTCTGCCGTCCCTATGGGACTCGGATCCGTTATTCGCACCTACCCAACGCTTAAGCGCTGGGCTAACCTCTTCCGTGCCTCCGGCACTCGTGGTTCGCCGGACGCGCCAGCCATGCAAATACAACCGTATTCCGAGACGGAGCCTAATCGCCCGACCTCGCCTTCGCCGCCGGGGCCTCCTTCGTGTCCAGCAGCTCCTTTAGCTCGCTCATGAATTCGCCGACATCTTTGAAATCCAGATACACGGAGGCGAAGCGCACGTACGCAACTTTGTCGATACGCCGCAGCCGGTTCATGATGAGCTCGCCGATCTGGCGGGTGGTGCGCTCGCGCTCCGGCGAGTCGATCACCAGGCCTTCCGCGTCGTTGACGATCTGCTCCAGCTTGCCCATGGGGACAGGCCGCTTCTCGCATGCGCGCAGCAGGCCGTTGAGCACTTTCTGCCGTTCGAACTTCTCCCGCCGGCCGTCCTTCTTCACCACCATGTAGGGGATTTCGTCGATGCGCTCGTAGGTGGTGAAGCGCTTCTCGCACTTCAAGCATTCGCGGCGGCGGCGGATCGATTCGCCTTCCTTGCTCTCGCGCGAATCCACTACTTTGTCGTTTTCATAGCCGCAAAACGGGCACTTCATGGAAGATAGAGCGGGCGACAGTCCCGAACTTCGATTGTAGCAGGGTAAATTCAGAGCTCATCGGCGGGACCAGCAAGGGCCAGGCGCAGCAAAATCGCAAAACAAGATGCCCGGCTATTTCTGGTCGATATTGCTCGCTATGGCAGGCGGCCTGGGATCCATCTTCCCCTTCTGCTCAAAAAGCACGACCTCGCCCGGCTTCACGTAGCCGAGTTGTTCCCGGGCTTCTTTCTCGATCAAGGGAGGATCGCCCCGGCGCAGTCCGTCGACACGGCGCTGCAGTTTTTCCTGATCATTCCGCATTCGCTCGATCTCTTGCTGCAATCGCGTAGCTTCGGCCTTCTTGCCTTGCCACACTTTCATTCCGTTGGCGCCGAAGACGACCTTATAACCAATCGGCACGGTGAGGGCGGCCAGGCACAGCGTCGCCAGCACGCGACGCATGCGATAAAACCAGCGTTCGCCGTTGCGGATTGTAACCTTCACGCGTTACCTGCTGCTTGTCTTGAATTTCGGCGCGCTGCTGATGGCCGCTGGCCAGCTTGGGGAAGCCATGCCAGTTTTCAGTGAACTTCGCGGTCATGGCCGCGTCAAGCGAACGGAGGGCGAAAGACGCAAGGCAGTAACGTCGCTCCGGCAGGGACGGCCGGAATCTTGGCGTCGCGCGGTGCTGGTATAACTCTATCGAACGCCTGCGACCGGAGGAGGTGCAATTGCCGGAGGAGCGACCCCTATTCATCCCGGTGATATTGGGAACGACTCGCCACGGACGACGTAGCGAACCCGTAGCGGGCTTCATCGTGGCCGAACTCGCTAAGCGTCCGGGGATTGCCACGGAGTTGATCGATATCGCCACACTGCCGCTGCCCACCAATGATGCCGGCGAAGCCATCAAGGATCCCGGCTTCTCGGCAAAGATGGACCGGGCCGATGCCCTGGTCATCGTCTCTCCCGAGTACAACCACGGCTATCCCGGCCTGCTCAAGCATGTGCTCGACAGTTGTTTGAAGGAGTACATCCACAAGGCCGTCGGGATTGCGGGTGTTTCGGCGGGCACCTTCGGCGGTGCGCGCGTTATCGAAAATCTCTTGCCGGTGATGCGCGAGCTGGGCCTGGTGACGATCTTCTGGGACTTGAATTTCGGTAACTCCGGGCAGCTCTTCGATCCGGCAGGAACTTTGCTCGAGCCCGCGTTTCTCGTCCGGACAGAGAAATTTCTGAACGAACTGATCTGGATGGCGACGACCCTACGCTATGGACGGGAGTACGTGCCGCTGAGTGAGTAGATCAAGATGGCGAGCGCGAACCAGCATCCAGCGATTGCCTGCCCGAATTGTGGCACGGCCATGAATCACCATGCGGACAAGCTGGTCTACCACCACGCAGAAGCTGTGAGCGCAGAGGACGGTGAATGGCTTGAGGAGTTTTACCGTTGTCCGCACTGCGGAACAGGTTTCTCACAACGGGCGAACTTCACGGGAGAAATCGAGTTTTGAGCTCCTGGCCACTAGCGGTTTCAGACTAACTGTATTCCAGCTTTGACACCCCGAGGGGACCTTCCCTCAGCGGCTAAAGCCGATTTCGTTGTAAGTTGCGGCACGCCTTCAAGGCGTGCCCTTTCAAAGGGCTGAACCCACCCTGAAATGGCTCAGCCCACCGCCCGCTTTGACCGCGGATTCAAGTTGGTTTAGAGTAGCTGCTCTATTTCTGAACCGCGATGGTGCGTAGCAACCCGTATGTCCAATTACCTGGCATGTCGCTGTTCGCACTGTTCGAAGTGGATACCGATTCGGCAGTGCGAGGGCGACGATCCCACCTTCGACCCCAGCCTTTTAATCGAACTGCTGTGTCCCAACTGCGGCAAGAAAACCAAGCTGCACGCCAAGGCGCTCGAAGTGGTGGCCGAGTCCAAGCTCCAGTCGTCCTGAGGGTATCGACCGGCATCCAGATTTGCTTCACTCGGGCAGTGTCTTGCCGCGCGTCTCGTGTCCCAGGGGGATCGCCAGCAGCCCGATTCCAAAGGCGATGGCCGTGAACGCCACGGGTTTGCCCAGCGTCCCCATATCCCGCACCAGCGCTCCGATACTGAAGTTCACTGCGGCGGCGATAAAACGGCCGAAGGAAGTTGCAAACGCAAAGGCAGTGGCCCGTACGGTGGTCTCGTACTGTTCCGGCAGCCACAAGCTGAACATGGTGAAGTTGCCACCGAAGAACCCCAGGAAGAACAGTACGAGGATGAAGGTATTCAGTCCGTGCGGCAGGTAAAATGCCCAGCCGAAGCTCAGCAAAATGCACAAGGCCATTCCCAGAAAATAGAATGCCAGCGTGAGCCGGCGTCCGAAGCGCTCGGCCAGCGGCGGCAGGGCCAGACAACCGAGGATGGTCCCCAGCGACAGCAGCCCCATACCGAATGATGCCGTCTTTACTGCCGCCTCCTTCACGATGCCTGCCCGGTTCGCAAGATTGATCAGCGCCGTGGGAGCATAGACCGCGCCCGCCCACAATCCGCAGATGGCCGCCGTCAGCAGTACCGTGTTGACCAGCGTTCGGCGCGTATATGGCGGGCTGAAGATGCCGATTAACGGGTGACGCGAGAGAGCATGCTTCGTAGCTTTGCGCTGCCAGCGCTCCGGCTCCTTCACGCGCCGCAGCACAAGATAGGCGACGATCACCGGCGTCAGGCCGCAGGCGAACATCCAGCGCCAGCCGAAGCGCGCACCTACCGTGAAGTTCAGGGCGGAAGCCAGAAAGAATCCGGCGTAGTATCCGGTTTGCAGATAGCCGGCTCCCATCTTGCGGCGATCTTCCGGCCAGGCCTCGGCGACGTACGTCCCGGCCAGCGCCCATTCGCCGCCAATGCCGATGCCCGCCAGCAATCGGAACAAACCGAGTTGCCACACGCTTTGCGCTAGGGCCGACGCTCCGGTGAAGACGGCATAAACAAAAATGGTCGCAGCCAGCACGCGGGTGCGGCCAAAGCGGTCGGCGATCGGTCCCCAGATCAGCGAGAGTCCCCATCCGCCAAGGAACAGGGCGAACAGGACGGAGCCGGCGTAACCTACCGTCGCAGGAGTGGCTTTATAGCCCGACTTGGGCAGCAGCTCCCGGAGCGCGGGGCTAAGCACCAGGGCATAGATGACCGAGTCCATGCCATCGAGGGTCCATCCCGTCCAGGCCCCCCAGAAGCCGACGATTTGCGAGCGATTGAGTTTGGTGTAGGTGCGAACTGCCGGGAGCGGAGCCGCGGTGTCTGACATGATTGTCCTCTTTCCGCAGAATTGGACGCCAGACTGCTAATTGCTTTGCGGGCAGCGTAACATACGCGTCAATTTCTATTTTGCAGTGGCAGTCGAATCTGCCTGGAACAGCTCTCGAATCGCGGGTTTCGTCACCTTGCCCATGGCATTGCGCGGAAGCGCCTGCAGCACCATAAGCCGCGATGGCACCTTATAAACCGCCATCCGATCCTTGGCCCAGGTGCGCAGCTCTTCGATTTGGAGGGCGCTGCCGTTTCGCGTCACCACCGCCGCACTGACGCGTTCGCCCCATTCGGTATCCGGGACGCCGACCACGGCGCACTCCGCGATCGCGGGATGCTCGCGCAGCGTCTCCTCGACCTCCAGCGCGGAAACTTTGTGCCCGCCGGTTTTGAGGATGTCAACGTTGCTGCGTCCCAGAATGCGATAGACACCCTTGTCGATATCGATCACGGCCGTGTCGCCGGTGCGAAACCGGCCATCGCGAAAGGCCTCGCGCGTTGCCTCGGGCTTGCCCCAATACTCGGTGAACACGTTTGGGCCCATGACCTCAATCTCGCCAGGCGTGCCCGGCCAGACCTCGTCGCCGCCTTCGTTGACCAGGCGGACGACCACTCCCGGCAACGGCCGCCCAACGCTGCCCGGGATGCGCTCACCGCGATACGAGTTCGAGATCGCCATGCCGATCTCGGTCATGCCATAGCGCTCCAGCAAGGTATGGCCGGTGATCTCGCGCCAGCGCTCCAGCGTGCTGACCGGCAGCGCCGCCGATCCCGAGACCATCAGCCGCAGCTTCGCGGCGCCTTCGCTCCAGGCTTTGCGGCGTTCGGGTGACGCCTGCTCCCATGCCGCGATGAGCTTCACGTAGATCGTCGGCACTGCCATGAACAGCGTCAGTTCACTGCTGGCGATGCGCTGCCACACGATCTCCGCATCGAAGCCCGGCAGCATCTCACAGACCGCGCCCGACCACAGCGCGCAAGAAACAACGTTAACGATTCCGTGGACATGGTGCAGCGGAAGACAGAGCAGGATGCGGTCATCCGCTGACCACTCCCACGCCTCAATCAGGCTGCCGATCTGCGCGGCGATGTTGGTGTGCGTCGTGACCACGCCTTTGGGACGGCTGGTGGTGCCGCTGGTGTAGAGAATCATCGCGCGCCGCGGATTAGCCACTGCGGGCAGCGCGACGTGCTCGCTTGTCAGCATGTCCTCGTAGCGAAGCACAGGAAACTTGCCGGCAGCGGCGGCCGGTGCGAGGACGGCTTCGTTCGCCGGATCGCAAATTAGCGCAGAAGCCTGGCTGTCGGTGACGTAATATGCCAGTTCCGACCAGGGCGTGCCGAGCGGCAGTGGGACGGCAATGCCTCCGGCCCGCCAGATGCCCCATTGCACCGCGACCCAAGGAAATTCCGGCACCATGAGGAATGCCACGCGCTGTTGCTGCAGATCGTCGCGACCCGCGTTGGTGCGATCCGCGGAGCGCCCGGCAAGCAGCGTAGTGGCCACCCGCGCCGAGGCATCCAGCAGGTCGTTATAACTGTAGCTGCCGTGGCCATCGAGAATGGCAGTCCGGGCGCCGTACTGCTGCGCGCGGGCGATCAGGTCGGGCTGCCTGGAATGCGGCATGGCGCAGACTATACGGCGAGACAGGGCTTTTGTCACGTGTCCCACGTCGCAGCACGCAGTGCATAGAGTCCTGAAGGTGCGTTGCTGTAAGCGAGGGCGTTGCGCAAATCCCTCTGGCATTTTTCACACGCCGTGCTAGACTTTGCGGCAAATCGGCATTCATCGGCCGCGAACAAAGGAGTTGCCCATGGCAACGCAGGCGCAACGGCGTACGGCAACCAGCGAAGGCGGCTTGGCGCGCTTCGGCCTGACGCTGGCGAATTGGAGCGAGCGCTGGTTTCCTGATCCGCTGGTCTTCGCCTTGATCGGCATTGTGTTCGTCTTCCTTACCGGCCTATGCCTCCGCCAGTCGCCCAGCAAGCTCGCCATTCAGGGCGGCAAGAACTTCTGGACGCTGGTTCCCTTCACCATGCAGATGGTGATGATCATCATTGGTGGCTATGTGGTGGCGACCACGCCGCTGGTGAACCGCCTGATCCGGGCGCTGGCGCGGATACCGAAAACCGGTCGCGGCGCCATCGCCATGATCGCGCTGTTTTCCATGCTGAGTTCCCTGATCTCCTGGGGGCTGAGCCTGATCTTCAGCGGACTGTTGGCGCGCGAGATGGCGGCCCGGGTGAAGGGCATGGATTATCGCGCGGCCGGCGCCGCTGCTTACCTTGGCCTGGGTGCAACGTGGGCGCTAGGGCTGTCTTCGTCGGCCGCCATGCTGATGGCCACCAAGAGCGCCATCCCGGCGGCGCTGCTCAACGTCTCCGGCCTCATCCCACTGCGTCAGACATTGTTCCTGTGGCAGAGCATCACCATGGCGATCGTGCTGATTGTCGTCTCCGTCATCATCGCCTATCTTTCGGCGCCTTCGCCGGAGAATGCGCGCACCGCCGAGCAGTTCGGCCTCGAAGTTGGCGTCGCGGAGCGCCCCGATGAGCCGCGCACCAAACCGGGCGAATGGCTGGAGTACAGCCCGCTGTTGTCGGTGTTGGTGGGCGCGCTGATTGCCTGGTACCTCATCGATTTCTTCCGCAGCTCTCCTACCGGCGCGCTTGCCGCGCTCGACCTCAACACCTACAACCTGATGTTCATCACCGCAGGTCTTTTGTTGCATTGGCGGCCGCGGCGTTTCATCCGTTCGGTTGCCGACGCCGTACCCGCAACCGGCGGCGTGCTCATCCAGTTCCCGTTTTACGCGGTCATCTTCGGCATGATCGTGGGCACCGGCATCTCTACCTGGCTGGCCGATCTGTTTGCGCGCGTGACGACACACGAAACCTATCCGCTGCTAGTCGCGCTTTATTCCGCGGTGCTGGGGACGTTCGTTCCTTCCGGTGGCAGCAAGTGGGTCATTGAAGCACCGTACGTGCTGCAGGCCGCGAACCTGCATCATGTGCATCTAGGCTGGGTGGTACAGATCTACAATGCCGCCGAGGCCCTGCCCAACTTGGTCAACCCGTTCTGGATGCTGCCGCTGCTGGGGATTCTGCGGCTCAAGGCGCGCGATCTGGTCGGCTACACCGTGCTGCAGATGATGTTGCACATTCCCATCGTGTTCTTCCTGTGCTGGTTCTTCGCGCGCTACATCGCCTACGTGCCGCCGGTGAAGTGAGGGTGGACCCGGTTGTCAGTTGAAAATTAGTTCGAATTTTTGACGCTTTGAGCCTTAAGCCACTGCTGGCCGCCCTCGCTTCATGCTTGGAAATCGCCGGATTTTCGGTTGCTTCTTACGCTGTGCTTGCCACAAGTCGTATTGCATCTGCATTTTGAGCCAGAACTCGGACGAAGTGCCGAGCGCCGCCGCGAGCCTGAGCGACATTGCCGGCGAAATTCCGGCACGCCGGTTCAGAACGCGGGACAAGTGCGCGCGAGTCACGCCCAGTCGCGTTGCCGCTTCCGAAACGCTCATTTGCCCCAAATAGTCCCTCAAAACCTCTCCCGGATGCGCTGGATTGTAGATCATTCAGCCCCCCTAGTGATAATCGTGATAGTCCACCAGCACGACATCTTCTCCCTCGAATGAAAAGGTCAGCCGCCAATTACCGCTGACCCTCACGGCCCAGTGCCCTTCAGTCTCCCTTCAGGGCATGCAGGTCGTTGCCGGGAGCGTTCAAGTCCGCGGGACGACTGGCCGCGTCCAACGCCGTGAGCAGCCGCCTGAGCCGCTGCACGTGCTTTGCCTGAACGCCCGCCTGGGAACCGGTCTCGGCAAATCGCTTGAGCCCTTTGTGCCGATAGCTCCGGATTGCGGCTCTCCAGCCTGCACCCCTGCAAGGATGGGGGGGCGCGCGCGCACCGGTCGGCCATGGACGCGGGTAACGCGAAATTAATATCAATTGTGAATGGGGCGTTATAGAATCTCGCTCATGCAAGAGAAGCCATTGGAAATAGAGAAGATTGAGAAGGCGCCCGGTGTAACCGTCCTGCGGCTTCATGGGCCTTTGCTCCTGGGCAACTTCTTTCCCCTGCAGACCATGGTGCGTGCCGATAATTCGGACCTGCTGGTCATCGACGTATCCGATATGCCCTACATCGATTCTGCCGGTATCGGCTGTCTGGTCGGAGCTGAGGTCTCGCGCCAAAATTCCGGCCGCAAGCTGGTGCTGGTCGGCGCTAGCGAGCGACTGATTACTTCCTTTAAAGTCACCAAGGTGGAGCAACTCTTCACCCTCGCTCCCAACATCGAACAGGCGATGGCGCAATCCAGCGGGAGTTAACCTATACCCGCGCTGCGAACCCTTCCCGATGCTCTAACGATCGAGCCGCTCCGGTTATCCCGTCCTCTGATACACTCTCTGGCTGAACGCGGGAGCAGCATTCCTGGCGCGTGCTCCCACTCTCTTCCGTACGAATTCTGCAGGAGGTCCTTATGGCTACAGCAACAATGGCGCAGGTCCATCCACGGGTGCAAAAGTTCATTGCGACCGCGCGCAAAATGTTCATCAACGGCAAATGGGTGAATGCCGCTTCGGAGAAGACGTTTCCCGTGTACAACCCCGCTACCGGTGAGGCCATGGCCAACATCGCCGCCGGCGATCGCGACGACGTCAATCGCGCGGTGGCGTCCGCGCGCAAGGCTTTCGATGATGGTGCGTGGCCGCAGATGAGCCCCTCGGAACGCGGCCGTCTGGTGTGGAAGCTGGCCGACCTGGTGGAGCAGCGCGCCGAGGAGTTCGCGCAGCTTGAGAGCCTCGACAATGGCAAGCCGCTCTCCGTCGCACGCGTGGCCGATGTGCCGCTGGCCGTCGATCTCTTCCGCTACATGGCGGGATGGGCAACCAAGATCGAGGGCAACACAATTCCGTTTTCGTCGAAGTATCTCGCCTACACGCGGCGCGAGCCAGTCGGTGTCGTCGGCCAGATCATTCCCTGGAATTTTCCGCTGCTGATGGCCGCCTGGAAGCTTGGCCCCGCGCTGGCTACCGGCTGCACGGTCGTACTGAAGCCGGCGGAGCAAACGCCGCTGAGCGCGTTGCTGTTGGCAGAACTGATTGCGGAAGCGGGCTTTCCCGAAGGCGTGGTCAACGTTGTTACCGGATACGGCGAGACTGCCGGCGCTGCGCTGGCCGTGCATCCCGGCGTCGACAAGGTAGCCTTCACCGGTTCAACCGAAGTCGGCAAGCTGATCGTGCAAGCTGCCGCCGGGAATCTGAAGAAGATTTCGCTCGAACTCGGCGGCAAGTCGCCGAACATCGTCTTCGATGACGCCGACATGAACGCGACCATTACCGGCGCGGCCGGTGCCATCTTCTTCAATCATGGGCAGTGTTGCTGTGCCGGCTCGCGGCTGTATATCGAGCAACCCATCTTCGACCGCGTGGTCGAGGGTGTGGCCGAGCGCGCCAAGAAGATCAAGCTGGGTCCCGGCTTCGATCCCGAAACCGACATGGGGCCGCTGGTTTCGACCGAGCAGCTTGACCGCGTCTGTAGCTACCTGGAGGCCGGATTCAGCGAGGGTGCGGAGGCCGTGGTGGGCGGCAAGAAGCGCGAAGGCGCCGGCTACTTCGTCGAGCCGACGGTCATGGTGAAGACCAAGCCGGAAATGAAGGTGGTGCGCGAGGAAATCTTCGGCCCGGTTGTGTGCGCGATGCCGTTCAAAGGCGACGATCTTGACAAGCTCGTCGCCGAAGCCAACCAGAGCGAGTACGGTCTGGCCGCTGCCGTGTGGACGCGCGACATCAGCAAAGCGCACCGGGTCGCCGAGAAGCTGCGCGCGGGCACTGTGTGGATCAACTGCTATAACGTCTTCGACGCTGCCCTGCCGTTCGGCGGATACAAGCAGTCCGGCTGGGGCCGCGAGATGGGCCACGAAGTGCTCGAGATGTACACCGAGGTGAAGACGGTGTGCATCGGGCTATGAGCGAAGCCGTCTTGAAAGGGCGCAGCTTTAGCTGCGCCGTTCTCCCATCCGGTGTCATCCTGAGCGCAGCGCCGCGCTGATTTTTTGACTCGCGTCTTTTGCGAGTCGGGCGGGCGCGCAGTCCCGGGACCTGCTGTTCCGCGCGGCGGCTATGCGGCTCAAGGCGCAAAGCAGGTCCCTCGACTCCGCCCGCTGAAGGGGGCTGCGCTCGGGATGACCACTTCTTGATGATGGGGTCGAGATCGCGCAACCCATCGGGGCAGGCGCACCCGAGATCACAGCCAGATTCCGGGATCCGACCGGAAACGTGATCGGGCTGTTATCAACAACCCGGATAGCCTCGCCCGAATGAAAGCCTTTGTTGATTCCTTGTCGATCGGCTCGGGAGCGATCCTAGTGGCCCTTCTATCAGCAGGTGTTGTTTGGCTGCTCTGCTCCGCCGTGCCGTCGGCTTCACGGTCGCTCTGGGTTTACACTGTGCCGTTGGTTATTGCGTATTCCCTTTACTGGCTGCCGGTTTGGCTTGGAAATGATCCATCGGAATACGGCGCATGGGCGCTCGTGGTGGTGACGCCATGGTTTATAGCTGGCGCCATGTCCTCAGCCGCGACAATCCTGGTTTTTCGGAAGCGCCGCAACTAACCTCTGACCCCTGACAACCGGCCTCGGCCTTTGACCAACTCTGCCCGCTCAGGCTATACTTTCATGGTTTGCCTGAAGTGACAGCTCCGTCAGGGGCGCCCCGCTCGTGCGCCGATTTGGCGCGATTCGGGAAGACCAGGCCACTCGGCCGGTTAAGCTTCTTCCCGGCTGGGAAAGTGCAAGCGCACAAAGAGTTTATCGCCGCCCGCGTATCTTTGGGTGGCGGGAGGGATTGCTATGTACGCGGTCATCCGCGCCGGGGGAAAACAATATCGCGTCGCACCCGGAGACGTGATCGAAATCGAGAAGCTGCCGCAGGCCGGCGGCGAGAACGTACAGTTTGACGAGGTGCTGGCAGTCAGCGGCAACGAAGGCGAACTGGCTAAGCCGTCGAAGGCATTCGTCACCGGGCAAGTGGTCGAGCAGGGCCGCGCCGACAAGGTGCTGGTCTTCCACTTCAAGCGCAAGAAGCAGTACAAGAAGCTGAACGGGCATCGCCAACCGTACACGGCGGTGAAGATTACCGGCATCAGCGTGGACGGCCAGGAGCTCAAAGCTTAAGCCCGGATGCTGCTCCACCAGTTCATTCTTGTTTTGGCAGCAATGTGCCGGCGCTTCGACTCTGTGCTAATGAATGCAGTGTCGATGGCTCGTCGCGTGGTGTTGCGAGCAGTCGGCGGCTCGGACTTCCAGCAGACGTAGCGTGGTCGAGCTGGCCTTTAGATCAGCGTCCCGTCGATAAACGGTATCTGTCCGCATCGACGATTGAAGGCCACATACACCAGCCGCGAAGCGGCGGGATGAATTTAGCCCGGGGCGCGAGCCCCGGGTCAGGCAACAAACGGATTTGAGCCGCGGAGCGGCGACACCGCTCGGCCAGTCCCATCGACCGTTACGAAGCGAAGTAACGAGCGCCGTAGGCGCGAAACAGGTTAGCCCAGCGCTTCAGCGCTGGGTAGGCGTGGTTTCATGATCCGAGTCCCGTAGGGACGGCAGAGTTCGAGCCGGGCTTCAGAGACTGTGTTACAACCGGAAATGAATTTGCGCGGTGGGAAGAACAATCAGAATTGCAGCAGAAATAGCCGCGACACGGCGAGATGGGTTTAGCCCGGGGCGTGAGCCCCGGGTAGGATAGAGAAAAGTTGCCGAGCCGCGGAGCGGCGACACTCCTCGCGGCGGACAGCAGGTCCCTCCGCTCGGGCTGAAGCCCTCGGTCGGGATGACAATCGATAAAAATTCGGTGGACGCTGGCCTGAAGAGACTGTGTCGCGACCGGAAATCGTTGCTTGGTGGACTAAGCAGCGCGAATTGCGAAGGAAACAGCCGCGCAGCGGCGGAATGGTGTTAGCCCGGCGCGTAAGCGCCGGTCTGAGTGGGAAAGGAACCGAGCCGCGGCAGCGGCGACACCGCTCGCGACACCAGTCTCTTCAGCCCGGCGTAGCGCCTAAGCACCCGGCAACCGCGATGCTTCGGACGAACAGCAGGTCCCTCCACGCGGGCTAAAGCCCTTGGTCGGGATGACACATTTTGAGGATTCGGGATACGCTGCCCTAAGGGCGCGGCTCCTAACTGAGGATCACCAATGGCACACAAGAAAGGTTTAGGCAGCTCACGTAACGGCCGCGACTCCAACGCGCAGCGGCTGGGCGTTAAATCCTTCGGCGGACAACTCGTCTCCGGCGGGTCCATCATCGTTCGCCAGCGCGGCACGCGCATCAAGCCGGGGCTGAACGTCGGCCGCGGCAAAGACGACACGCTTTTTGCCAAGGTCACCGGCGTGGTCGAATACAAAGACCGCGGCTCCATGGGCAAGTTCGTGTCGGTGGTACCGCAGGAAACAGGCAGTTAGCATTTAGCACTTAGCATTTAGCCAAAGCTCGTCACTCGTGCTGCAGGCTTATGCTACCGAAGGCAGAAGGCCTCGTCGCGACGAGGCCTTTGTTGTTGGACGACAGGTTGTTCATGCGCCTTGCACCATCCGTCGCTTTAGAGGATTGCTGCGCATCTGAGGATCAGAACTAAATGCTAAGGAGACTCTGAACAAGTGGATCGGTCGGCCTCGGGGGCTAAAGCCCGCACTGATCTTGCTGAACTTCCGGCACGGCTGAAGCCGTGCCCTTTCAAAAACTGGGGCTTAATCAGAGTCTCCCTAAGTGCTAATTGCTACTTGCTGCTTTTTCATGTTCGTCGATGAAGCCAAAATTCGCGTCAAGGCCGGCGACGGCGGCAATGGCTGCATGGCCTTTCGCCGCGAGAAGTTCGTGCCGCGCGGCGGTCCCTCCGGCGGCGACGGCGGTCGCGGCGGTGACGTCATCATGGAATCCAGCGAGCGCCACAACACGCTGGTCCACTTCCGCTTCAATCCCGAATACAAGGCGGAGCGTGGGCGCCACGGCGAAGGCTCCAACAAGACCGGGCGCGAAGGCGAGAGCATCGTGTTGAAGGTTCCCGTCGGCACCATTGTTTACGACCAGCTCACGGGCGAGCTGGTACACGACTTCTCGCATCCTGACGAGCGCGTCATCGTCGCGCGCGGGGGACGCGGCGGTCGCGGCAACGCGCAGTTCGCGACTTCTACCCATCAGGCGCCGCGCGAGCATGAGGAAGGCCGTCCCGGCGAAGAGCGCGAGCTTCGGCTGGAGCTAAAGCTGCTGGCCGATGTCGGTCTCGTCGGCTATCCCAACGCCGGCAAGAGCACGCTGATCTCGCGCATCTCGGCCGCAAAACCGAAGATCGCCGATTATCCGTTCACCACCCTGCAACCGAATCTCGGCGTCGTCGCCGTGGGCGAACCGCCGGACGACGTCAGCTTTGTCGTCGCCGATATTCCCGGGCTGATCGAGGGCGCGAGCCAAGGTGCGGGGCTGGGCACGCAGTTCCTGAAGCACATCGAGCGCACGCGATTTCTCGTGCATCTGGTCGATGTTTCGGACGCGAGCGGCCGCCCCGATCCGGTGCAGGATTACGAGGTCATCACGCGCGAGCTGGCCAGCTTCGGCGGCGGGCTGGATACCAAGCCGACCGTCGTCGTCGCATCGAAAACCGACATCGCCAACAAGGACAAACTCGCCAAGCTGAAGCGCTATTCGAAGCGCAAGAAGCTGGAGCTGTATCCGATCTCCGCCGTGACCGGCGCCGGCATCGAAGAGTTGAAGTGGGCCATGGCGAAAAGAGTGATGGCTCAAGAACCGGCGGAAGCCAACCACAGAGACACTGGGACACAGAGATCTTAGGGAGCAAGTCCTCCAGGCCGCTCCGGGGAAGAAATCGTCCCTGCTGATTCGCGGTGCTTTGTATCAGGGTACGGCGTCAGTCGTGCTCCCCCATTTGCCCATTTCCTATCATTGTCATCCCGAGCGGAGCGCCCGCAGGTTTTTCCGGCCGCTTCCTTGCGGCCCGGGCGGGCGCGTAGTCGAGGGACCTGCTTTTCGTCCGCGTTAGAATGGGTAGCCCTCACAGGTGTAACCGGTCCAGCTTGAATCCGCCGACCATTCGCGTCCTGACGTTGATCGAGAGCGCCACGGTAACAGGACCGGCGCGCAATCTGATCGAATTCGCCAAGGCCGCCCGCCACGCCGAAGACGATCTTCCCGCCGTTGAAGTCACGATCCTTACTTATCGTCGCGGGCGCGACGAAAGCGCGTTGGCGCTGGCCGCGCGCGACGCTCAAATACCCGTCATCACGGTCGCCGAACGGCGGCGATGGGATACGCGTGTCTTCCCGCAGCTACGCCAAGCCATCGCCCACCACAATCCCGACATCCTGGAAACGCGCAACGTGAAGTCGCATTTTTTCGTGCGCCGGCTCGGGCTGCATCGCAAATATCCCTGGGTAGCGTGGAACCACGGCTACACCGCCACGAGCTGGCTCGACCGCGCCTACACCCAGATGGACCGCTGGTCGCTGCGTGGCACCTATCGCATGGTGACGGTCTGCCGGCCATTTGCCGACAAGCTGGTCAGTTTGGGCGTGCCGCGCGAGAAGATCACGATCCTGCACAACTCCGTTCAGCCATTCGTAACGCCTGCGCAAGAACAAGTCGATCAACTGCGCCATAGCCTGGCGTTCGCTGATGACGAAGCCGTGATCCTTTCGGTCGGCAGGCTTTCACTCGAGAAAGGTCACGCTGACCTACTGCGCGCCGGCGCCGCGCTAGCTGCAAGGCCGGAAGCGCCCCGGTTTCGCATCGTCATTGTTGGCGACGGGCCCGAGCGCGACGCGCTGCTACGTTTGGCGTCGCAGCTCGGGATGGACAAGCAAGTAACTCTTGCCGGTTTTCAGCGCGACACCAAGCCGTATTACGCGCTCGCCACGTTGGTTGCGGTGCCCTCCCACAGTGAGGGATCTCCGAATGTAGTATTGGAGGCCATGGCAGCCGGCGTGGCTATCGTGGCAAATGCCGTCGGCGGAGTACCCGAGATTCTGGACGAGGGCGTCACCGGGTTGATGGTTCCGGCGCGCAATCCCAACGCTATGGCGCAGGGGCTTATGCGAGTTCTTTCCGACGCAGAGCTTCGCAAGCGGCTGGGAGCGGCAGCGCAAACACAGGCGTCATCGGACTATACGCCTCAGGCCTACACGCGCAGGTTAGTGGGCTTCTATTGCAATCTGCTGCAAACACGGGGGTTAAATACTACCCGTTAAGCTAAAAAAATCGAAATCTTACCAGTAAGACAGTCTTACCAGTAAGATTTTAGCGATAATCTTACTGGTAAGATTTTGCATGATTTTAACCGGCTGAGGAGGCATTCCTATGAGGAGCCCTGCTACCACGCGACTGTCATCTCGCGGCCAAGTCGTCATTCCCGACACCGTTCGCAAGCTGTTGCGCCTGCAGCCAGGAACAATGTTCGTTGTGGTCGCCCGAGGCGATACCGTCGTGCTGCAGCGGGTGAAGGAGCCGTCGTGGGACCAGTTCAGCGACTTAACCGCGCAAGCGCATAAGCAGGCATTCCACGTAGGGGAAGCGATATCGGCATTTCGCCGGGCCATGAAGATGCTGCGCTCTTGAACGCTGAACGTCCTAGATTCCCAAGCCGGTCACGCGCCAGCCAGCCCCATGTACCTTGTGCCGGATGTTGAGCGTGATCAACAGCGCCGTCATCGCTTCCACAATTCGGGCGTTCTCCAGTTTGCCGCCATCGATGGCGCGCACCCCGGGGATCTTGGCGGCCAATTGTGAGGCGACCTGGCGCGCCCGATCGTCGTCGCTGCACACGATGACGTCGCAATCGACATCGTCATCGCTATTCAACACCGTTGACGACAAGCTGTGGAACGCCGCCGCAACCGCGACATTCTTGCCCACGATCTCCTGCGCCTGCTCCGCCGCCGAGCCCTGCCACACGCCCAGCAGACGGGTGGGACGCCCGCCCACCGCGGCGGCGAGTGGCACCGTGGCATCGATCAGCACCGTGCCTTGGCGGAATGAGGGCTTGAGCTGCTTGAGCAGTTCGGCGTGGCCGGCAAAAGGAACGGTAAGGACGATGGTGTCGCACATCTTCACCGCGACCACGTTTTCGACGCCTTCCACGCTGCCCAGCACCCCGGCTTTCTCTGCGATCAGCGCCGCGGCTGCCCGAGCCCGGTCGCCATTCCGCGAGCCAATTACAACCGACTCGCCGGCGCGCGCCCAGCGCAAGGCCAGTCCCGAGCCTTCGGGGCCGGTGCCGCCGACGATCGCGATCATGCGGCCTCACCTGCGCGCGCAGGCGTGGGTAGGGGATCGACGTAGTGCGTGTAGAGCGTGTTGCGTTGCGCGGGGACGCGACCCAATTCGAGGATGCGCTCCTGGAACTCCGCCGCCGCGGTGTACTGCCCGGCGGTCGATCCCGCGAGGCGTGAAATGTTCTCCTCGAAGAGTGTCCCTCCGTAATCGTCCGCGCCTGCCAACAGTGCGAGCTGCGAAATCTCGCGGCCGAGCTTCACCCACGAAACCTGGATGTGGTTAATCGATCCGGCCAGCATGATGCGCGCCAACGCGTGTACTTTAAGGTGCTCCGGCAGTGTGCCGCCGCTGCGGGCCAGGCCCTGCGCGAAGAGCAGCGTGTTGTCATGGATGAAGCCGAGCGGCACAAACTCGGTGAAGCCGCCGGTGCGCGACTGAATTTCTCGCAACAACAGCAACTGGTCAACCCAGTGCTCCGGGGTCTCGCGGTGGCCGTACATCATGGTCGAGGTGCTGCGGATGCCGCATTCGTGCGCCGTCTCAATGACCTCGCGCCATTGCGCCACGCTGAGCTTGTTGCGCGAGAGCACGTGGCGCACCTCGTCATTCAAGATTTCTGCTGCGGTACCGGGCAAGGTATCCAGCCCGTTGGCTTTCAGCATCAGCAGGTATTCGCGCAAGGGCATGCCCGTGAGTTCGACGCCATAAACCATTTCCATCGGCGAGAAGGCGTGCGCGTGCATCTTCGGAGTTGCCGACTTCACCGCGCGCAAGATGTCGCGGTAATAAAACCGCGGCAGGGAATGCGGCAGACCACCCTGAATGCAGACTTCGGTCGCGCCCCACTGCTCGGCTTCGCGGCACTTCTGGGCGACTTCGTCCAGCGAGAGAAAGTACGCGGTTTCGTCGCGCGGCCCGACGCCGAAGGCGCAGAACTTGCAGCCCACGAAACAGACGTTGGTGAAGTTGATATTGCGAGTGACGACGTAGCTGATGACGTCGCCCACCAACTGGCGCCGGATTTCATTGGCCGCGACTACCAGTCCGAAAAGATCGTCTCCCTCGCTGTGGGCCAGCAGAACGCACTCCTCGCGGGTCAGGACCCCGCCCGCGAGAGAGGACAAAGCTTTTTCGATCGCCGAACGTACCCCGGCGGATACACGCGGCCGAATGTCGTTCCAGGAAGAATCTCGAAGCGTCTGCTGATTGCACCAACTCAGGCCTTGCATGTCTTGCTTGCTCATTACCGAAATAAATCTTTCTCCGCCGGACGCACTAAGTGGCGCGCCGTGCCGCGTCCGCGCCGATAAGGATAACCCCGGATTATACAAGCCGGAATTCGCGAGTTCTTGCCGCACAACAGGCCGGCAACGCACGCCAGTTCGTCGGCCACAGCTTCCTCGGTGGCGTGCATTTTGTAGCCGTAATCGTCTTGCTCGCCGCGATAGTCGAGCGTGACCTTCATCCCCGCAATTCCGATCGCCACCTCGGTCAAACCTTCGCGCCAGGGACGCCCAAAGCTGTCGGCGATGATCACAGGGATGTGCAGTTCAGTACGCTTCCGCAAGCGGCGATGAATGCGAGCCGCCGAAGCGTCGGCGTCGATCGGCAGGAGCACGGCGGTTTTTCCTCCGTCGACATTGGAAACATCGACTCCGCTATTGGCGCAGACGAATCCGTGCCGGGTTTCGGTGATGAGCACGTGCTGCTTGCGGACCACTCGCTTCGCTTCACGCAGCGCGAGTTCCACCACGCGCGCATCCACGCCGTTCGCCGCAGCAAATCTCCGCGCCGCAGCCGATGGCGTCACGGTGTCCAACGGGACTCTTCGGTCTTCCGCCTTCGACACGATTTTGTGCTTCACCACGAGGATGTCGCCTTGCTGCAGGCGCACGCCCCCGAGTGCAAGCGCATCCACAAGCACATCGGCGATAGAAGCGTTGGAAGGGATCTCCCGCACGCCGCGCACTGGAATCGCTCGTATCTCACCATCGATTTCGGAAGCTCGCAGCGATTTCTTCACACCGCCGCTTCCCACGCGTCGTTCTCGTTCTGGCCAAATCCCCACGACTTGAGCAAACGCTGTGCGTGTGTGCTGCCCTCGCGCTCGACCAGCAAATCCAGTTCGTGCGGATTATCCACGTCAAGTCCTATGCCGGACATTTCCAGAATGACCAGTTCTGTGCCGGTGCGCTTCATCGCCTCGCAATGCGGAAGAAAGCTGTCGTTGCCAAAGCGCAGCGGGATGATGGCTGCGGGCCGCCGCAGGATACAGTTGCTGCCACGGCGATCGTAGGCGGGGACGATGACCACGCCCTCGTCCGGCGCCGCATCGAGGACACGATGCAACTCCTCGGCAGTGATCAGCGGAATGTCGGCAGGCACAACGATGGTAGTGTCGTAACCCTGTTCCACCGACCACGCTGTGGCCATCGAGATCGCCGCGGTTTCGCTCTCGTTGCGCTCGTCTTCAATTACGCTGAAACTCAATTCCTTCGCCATCGACTGGGCGCGCGGATCGCCGGTGACGACCGCGACATCGAGTCGTCCGGCAACGCCCGCGGCGGCGTTCAGCACATCGCGCAGCATGGCCGCGGCGAGTTGGGAACGTTGCTGCGCGTTCAGCGCCTCCGCCAAGCGTTGCTTCGCCGTCGCGAGACTCTTGAACGGTATGAGAAGAATGCCTTTCATGACACCGTGGTGGAACAGACATCCAGGACGCACTGCGCCAGTGCCCGCTTGTCATCGGCGGAGCGCATAACCGTTTTCGTGCAGCAGACGCGTATAGTTTCGTTCGACCATCCTCTGGCCTCGTTTTCGTCGGCTTTATCCACGATCAGTATGTCCAGGAAATCCTCGTAGGCTTTCGCCACACCGCTGATCGAACACGGCCAGCCCATCATCTGCATCAACTGGCCGGCTGGGCCGGATACAGCCGCGCCTCCGACGATCGGGCTTACGGCTGCGACCGCGGCGTCGCTTCGCCGTAGCGCATCGCGAACTCCGGGCACGGCGAGAATGGGTCCGATGCTCGTTACCGGATTACTCGGCGCGAAGATGATCGACTGCGCCTGCTTAATGCTCTCGATCACCCCGGGTGCGGGTCGCGCCTGCTCCGCGCCTTCGAAGCGGACCGCCTGCACCCCTACTTGATATCGCTCGCGGACGAAGTACTCCTGGAAGGTCAGCGTGCCGTTCTCTGTCTCCAGCATCGTGGAGACGCGATCATTCGACATCGGCAGCACCCGCGCGCGAACACGCAGTTTTTGCGCCAGCGCGGCGGTAGCCTCGGTGAGGGTCTTTCCCGCACGCAGCATCGTGGTGCGCGCCAGGTGAGTCGCCAGGTCCAGATCGCCGAGGCTGAACCACGATGGCTCGCCGAGCTGCTTCATGCGGTCTAGGCAACGAAAGCTGTCGCCGTCTATGCCCCAGCCGCGGTCCGCGCTCAGCAGTCCAGCCAGCGCATACAGCACGGAATCGAGATCGGGCGAAACGTGCAGTCCCCACCATTCGAGGTCGTCACCGGTGTTGACGATGACCGTGAGGTCCTCGGGCGCGACCACTTGCTGCAGCCCTTGCACCAGCTTGGCGCCGCCAGTCCCGCCGGTGAAGACGACGATCATCTAACCTCCAGGTAATTTGAAAGGGACGGCCTTCAGGCCGTCCGCATGCCGCACCCGTCGATTGCGGCTTCAGCCGCTGGGGGCGCTGGCCGTCGTTATAAAGCGAAGTCCCTCAGTGGCTGAAGCCACGTTGGGGAAAATCGTTTCGGCGCGGCTGAAGCCGCGCCCCTTCAAAGCAGTTTACGCGGCCCTCGCATATCCTTCGGCGCTCACCGCTGCCGTCAGCCGCTCGCCCAGCAATCCGCCGCGCCGCGCAACCGAAGAAACAAATTCCGGATACACGGGCAGTCGCTGCACCAGCTTCTGTCCGGCGGCTTCGGTGCGACGTTGCAAGTCGAGCAGATGCGGCCAGGGCGCTTCGGGATTGATGTAATCCGGAGTCAACGGCGAAACCCCGCCCCAGTCGTTGATGCCGGCCTCGAGCAATCGCTCATAGCCAGCCTGGGTAGACGCGCGCCGGTTTTGCGCCAGTTGGGGTGCAAGGTTGGGCGGCGCCTGAATGTTCATATCGCGCAGCAACAGGCGCGCGACCGCGATGGTTCGCAGCATGTCTCCGATATCAGGTTCCGGCCACGCGGCCATCGCAATCGGCGGCTTGGCGCAAAAATTTTGGATGATGACTTCCTGGATGTGCCCATAGCGCTCATGCAGGCGCTTGATCGCCAGCAACGATTCAACACGGTCTTCCATGGCTTCACCGATGCCGATCAGGATACCGGTGGTGAAGGGCACACCGAGTTTTCCGGCGCCTTCGATCATGCGCAGTCGCAGCTCGGGAGCCTTGTCCGGGGTTCGCCCCTGCGGGTGCGCCATCGCGAGCTTGGTGCTAGTGCTTTCCAGCATCAGCCCGAGGCTCGGATTCGAGGCGCTCAGGCGCTCGATCCAGTTGGCACTCAGCAGCCCGGGATTGGCGTGCGGCAGCAGACGCGTCTGGCGCAGCACCAGCTCGCACATCGCCTCCAGATAATGCAGCGTGCTGCGATAGCCCAGCCTGCGGAGCATCTCGCGCATCTCGGGAAAGATAGCCTCCGGCCGGTCGCCCAACGAGAACAGGGCTTCGGTGCAGCCGAGCTTCTCGCCTTGTTTGGCGACAGCAAGAACCTCCTCCGGCATCAGGGTGTGCGCGCCTACATCGCCTGGATCGCGGCGATAGGTGCAATAGCCGCAGTAATCGCGGCAGAGATTGGTGAGCGGAATGAAGACCTTGCGCGAGTAGGTGATGATCTTGGGACGAAGCTGCTCCTTCAAGGCGCGCGCTGTCGCGAGCAGTTCGGGCAGGATTTCGTCATCCGAGCGCAGCAGCTCGCATGCGGTTTGCGGTGCGAGTTCCCGGCCCTGGCGCACCTCATGCAAGCGCTCCAGCAGAATCGCGGGTGCGATATACCGCAATGTGGGAGTGTTTGGCAAAGCCATTCCTGGCGCGGTACTCCTAGGAAGCATAGCGGAAACGATCGCGCGGTGCATCGGCTGCGATCAATCCTCCGGTCCGACGCCGTCCATCCCGTACTGCCCGCGAAAGTACAGCAGCGGTAAACCCTCGCCGAGTCGTACCTCGCGAACTTCCGCAACGAAGATGGTGTGGTCGCCGGCAGCATGCGCCTCGACGACGCGGCAATCCAGATTGGCCAGCGCGTTCTCCAGCACCGGCATGCCGCTCTTCATGGTGCGATAGCGAATCCCGAGCCGGTAAGCGGCGTCGGGATTGCGCTCCGGATCGGCGAAGAACTCGGACAGCGCCTCCTGCTCCTGCTTCAGGACGCTGACTCCGAATTTCCCATGCTCCCGCAGATGCAAATAGGTTTCCGCCAGGTGATCGATGCAGACCAGAATCAGCGGGGGGTTCAGGGAAACCGAGCAGAACGCGTTGGCGGTCATGCCATGAATGCGCTGCTCCGTGGTTTCCACGGTGACCACGGTTACCCCGGTGGCGAAGCGACCGAGGGCGGCGCGGAACTCATCAGGCGTGACGAACTCTTCCATGCGCGCGCGGCTCAACGCGGTGGTTCACCCTGGCGGAACGAGACCAGGTCCCACTGTCCGGTGGGCGAGCACGTTTGTTGGCGAAGGATATAAAGATTGCCGTCGTCGGCGCGAACTTTGTAGTAGGTGCTCTCGGGCTCGTACCACTGGTCGAGGACGGCATCGACGAGGTACTTCCTTCCGTCCAGAGAAAAGCGACTGGGGCGCTCCTCCGCCTTATAGCCGGCGTAGCACTCGACCTCCAGCTTCATCTGCCTATTATGCACTTCCTGGCCGAATGCGAAGCAATGACGGCGAACTGGGCTCGCTCAGGGCTCTGTTTTCTTAAGGAGAAGGCCGGCGAGCATGGCGGCGATGGAAGCCAACAGCCACTCGATCCGCCAGATCTGCACGGCTTGCCAGTCGACGAGGGTGTCGGTTTTGTAGATCGCGCCCATCACCGCCGCGCCCACCACGCAGCCCACGCCCAACAGAAAGCAGAGCAGGGAGATCAGCGGCAAGTGCAATGATAACGGCCAGGACAGCACTGGGTGAGCGCGGGCCTTCTTTATCGGTAGCCACTCGTTCCGCTGCGCGGGTTCGCGACTGGCGCCGCAGACATGGCAGAAGCGCGCCCCAGGTGAGTACTCCATTCCGCAACGCCGACAGGTTTCCGCGGTGGCAGCGGGCCCGACCAACCGCACAAAATCGGGATTGGCGGGACGCCAGTATTCCTGGCTGGTGCGGGAGGTTTGCGCCATAGTTGCTCCAGGGGGAGTGCCAATGATTGCTTAGCACCCGACCGGCCAGACTTTCGACCAGCGTAACCTCATGGAAAACAATGGCTTGATGAATTCGTGGCGCACAGCAAGCGCCGGCTTGGTACGAAAAAATTTCCCAGGAAATGAAACTGTGACTCGGTCAAGGCCTACCGGCCTAGTTCCGTTTGGGCATGGTAATGACTTCATGCGTTCCCAGGCGTGGCTCATTGCACCAGTAGCCGAGAAGCAACAGGTCGTCGGAGGTGAAGTGCAACGACTGCGGACGGGAATGGGTGCCGGTGAAGATGTGCTGGTCCAGCAGTTCATGCAGGTGGGCGAGGGTGATGCCCAGTGCGGCTGCGGCCTCACGCTCGTCATAGAGATGGTTCTTGGTCGATCGGTTTAGTCTCGGCATAGTGGCGCATCCATCCAGACTCCTGCAACCTTTGTAGCTGCTTTCGAGGCCGTCCGATATCGGGTAAACTTCTCATAAGCCAGTCGCGATGAAACCTTACCAACATCTGCTTTTGGCCCTCTGCCTGTGCTGCGCAGCCTGGGGATGCCTGCCAGTGGATGCCGGAGCGCAAACCCCGGGGGCCGTTCCTCCCACCCGTGTGGACAATGACGCCAACACCCGCAAGGGATTCGACGACTTCTACAACCTGGAGTACGACAAGGCCATACACGCGTTTGAAGCCGCACAGCAGGCCCATCCCAACGATCCCTTTGCGGTCAACCACACGCTTGCCGGCGTCATCTTCAAGGAGCTGTATCGAATCGGCGCACTGGACACCGAAGCGTATGCCGCCGACAGCTTCCTGAACAAGAAGTTGCTGGCACCGCTGGATCCCGCAGTGCGCGATCGCGTGAAGCAGTTGACGGATCAGGCCTTCGCGCTGGAGCAGGCACAACTGGAGCAAGACCCGAACAATGTGGACGCGCTATACGCGCGCGGCGCGACGCGGGCCTTGAATGCCACGTATATTGGGGTTGCCAACAAAGCCTGGTTCGCCGCCCTGCGCAGCGCCGTCGCCGCGCGGCACGATAACGAACGGGTGTTGCAGCTCGACCCGAACTACGTCGATGCCAAGGTCGTCGTCGGGACGCATCTCTACATAGTGGGCTCGCTGAGCTGGCCGGTGAAGGTTGCGGCCTCGATCGCCGGCCTGAGCGGCAACAAGCAGAAAGGGCTGGACGATCTGCGGCAGGCGACCCACAGCCCGCATCCCGAGGTCGCCAATGACGCCAAAATTGTGCTGGCGCTTTTTCTGCGGCGCGAGCAGCGATATGCGGAAGCGCTTCAGGTGGTCAACAGCCTGCAGAGCGATTTCTCGCACAACTTCCTGGTGGCTGCCGAATACGCTCACCTGCTGAATGCCGCCGGACACGGGCAGGATGCCATTGCGGCTTACCGCAAGGTGATTGCTGGCTGCCGCGCCGGAGCGTATAACCAATGCCGCCTCGAGATCCCCGCCTATGGCCTGGGCGAAGCACTGCGCGGCCAGCGGGATTACGCCGGGGCTGCGGATGCCTACGAGCTTGCCGCAGTCAATGGCAGCGATGCCGACCTGAAGCAGAAGGCGACTTTGGCGGCCGGAGAGATGTACGACCTGCTGAACAAGCGGGACACCGCGATGCAGAAGTACAAGGCGGTCATCGCGGAGAACTCCTCTTCTAATTCCGCCGAGATGGCCCGCCACTACATGAAGCAGGCCTACAACAGCCAATAATGCGGAATTCGCTTGCGTTCGGCTTCCCGTGACACCGCCCGGCTTTGCTTCTTAAGGAACCTTTTCTTATCCTGTTCGTATCACAAGGGGAGGGAATATGTACTGCAACTATTGCGGCAAAGTCATCCAGGATGACGCCAATGTATGCGCCTACTGCGGCAAGAGAGTCGGTACGGTTGCTGGCCGCCGCAAGCTGATGCGCTCGCGAGTCGATCGTAAGATTGCCGGGGTATGCGCCGGTTTCGCCGAGTACTTCGATCTGGATGTGACCGTGGTGCGCGTCGTGTGGCTGATTGTGGCCCTGTTCGGCGGCGGAGGCGTCCTCGCTTACATCATCGCCTGGATCGTGATACCGGAAGAGCCGGAGTACGCGCCCGTCCAGCCGCCCGCAACCGTGCCGCCGCAGCCGTATCAGGGCTCCCAGTAGAGCTGGTTGGGAATTGCTCTGTACGAGAGGCCGTATTTAGACGTGACGCAGCCGCCGGCCGTTGCGTTTCCGTCGTCGGAGGGGCCGCGCTGGCTTTCACAGGCGTCCTTGCGGCACGACTGAAAAGGTGGCTGAGAAATCCATCCTGGTAGGCGGCGCGGGGAGGGCTCACCACTGGCCTAGCCTGCCGCGTCACTGTCTCTGTGGTGAAAAAGCCTACCGCATCGCGTCTTCCACTTCACTCAGCCAGTCGGGACGCTTCAGCAGCTCGCGCGGTTTCGGCCCATCCGCGGCGCCGACCAGGCCGTCCTTCTCCATAAGATCAATAAGGTGCGCTGCGCGTCCGTAGCCAATGCGCAGCCGCCGTTGCAACAGCGAAGTCGAAGCCTTGCCGTACTCCAGCACGATGCGCACCGCATCCTGATACAGCTCATCGTTCTCATCGTCGCCGGAGCCGCCGCCGCCCGCACCACCAGCTTCGGAAGAATCCGCCTCTTCGCGCGGCGCCTCCAGGAAGTTCTCCTGATATTGCGCCGCACCCTGCGAACGCCAGAACTCCACGACAGCCGCGATTTCTTTCTCGGTGACAAAGGGCGCATGCAGCCGATGCACCCGCGCCGAGCCGTTGGGCAAGTACAGCATGTCGCCGCGCCCCAGCAGCGCCTCGGCGCCATTGGCGTCGAGAATGGTGCGCGAATCGATCTTGGTCGCCACCCGGAACGACATGCGGGCAGGGAAGTTCGCCTTGATAAGCCCGGTGATGACATCCACTGAAGGCCGCTGGGTCGCCAGCACCAGGTGAATGCCGACCGCGCGCGCCATCTGCGCCAGCCGCGTGATCGACGCCTCGACGTTTTGCCCATCGAGCATCATCAGATCGGCGAGCTCGTCGATGATGATGACGATGTAGGGCAGCGCGCGCTCCTCGCCGTCTTCGTCGAAGAGGCTGCCGCTCGACCCATCAAAGAGCTTGTTGTACTGATCGATGTTGCGCACACCTTTTTCCGCGAGCACCTTCAGCCGGCGCTCCATCTCGCGCACCGCGTTGCGCAGCGCGTTCGACGCCAGCTTGGGCTCGGTGATGATCGGCGTGTGCAAGTGCGGCACGCCTTCGTAGTTGCCCAGCTCCAGCCGCTTGGGATCGACCAGAATCAGGCGCACCTCCTGCGGCGTCGCCTTGTACAGGATCGACATGATGAAGGCGTTGATGGCGACGCTCTTGCCGGAGCCGGTCGAGCCCGCGATCAGCAGGTGCGGCATGGTATTCAGGTCGGCGGTGACGATGCGGCCGTTGATGTCCTTGCCCATGGCCAGCGTCAGCTTCGACCTGGAGCTGAGGAACTCCTGCGCCTCGACCACTTCGCGCAGCCAGATAGTCTCGCGCTCGTGGTTGGGCACCTGGATGCCGACGGTGGACTTGCCCGACATGCGCTCGATCAGGATGCTCTCGGCGCGCAGCGCCAGACACAGGTCGTCACACAGGCTGGTGATGCGGCTGTACTTGATGCCGGCTTCGGGCTTGAACTCGAACGTGGTCACCACCGGCCCGGGATTGATCTGCACTACCTGCCCGCGCACGTCGAACTCGCCGCATTTTTCGGCGAGGATTTGCGCCAGGTTCTTCAGCTCGAATTCGTCGATCGAGCTGTGTTCGTCGGGACGATGCAGCAGCGTGGTCGAGGGTAGCTTGTAGTGGCCGACCAGACGCGGCATGGTGGTCTTGCCGTGATGGGTGGCATCGGCGCGCGCGCTGACCGCGATGTCCTCGGTCGCCTCCGCTTCGGATGACGGCGGCGGCGTGGCCTTCTGCTCGGCTTCGAACATGCGCTCGATGCCGGTCTTCGTCGTCGCGGTGTTGGGCAGCGGCGCCGGCGGCACTGCGGCTTCGGCGGGCGCGGGCACTGGCTCCTCGATGAGCTGCCGCTTGGGCACCAACTGCGCCGTCACCACCGGCTTGGCGTTAGCGGCAGCCGCGCGCTTCTTTTCTAATTCCTTCGCGGCCTGCTTGCGCGCGCGTGCGATGCGCCAATCCTGGAAGCGGTCCAGCGCGACATATGCGAAGCCGAGGCGCGTCTTCGACCACACCTGCATCGCGCCGAACGAGAACGCGGTCGACAGATACAATCCCACCGCAATCGCCGCCACGGCAATCACGTAGGCGCCGACCACGTTGAAGTAGTGAATCAGTGCGTCGGCGACGATGCGGCCCAGCAGGCCTTCGGAGGGAATCACGCCCTTCCAGTAAATCGCGCGCGGCAGCAATCCGATGAAGCCGGAGAGAAACGCGATGAGCGCCGCGGCGCCGAGCGTCTTGGCATAAGACGAGCCGATGGGCCGCGAACGAAACCAGCTCAGCGCGTACATCACCAGAAACGCGGGCACCAGGAAAGCCGCGACTCCGAACACCTGCAGCGCGAGATCGGCAGCGTAGGCGCCCACCACGCCAATCCAGTTGTGCGCCAGGCGTCCCGCGAGCGGAGTGGCGGCGGTGTTCAGCGAAGGATCGAGCGGCGAGTACGAGACCAGCGCGAGGACAAGGAGGACCGCGAAGACGAAGAGCAGGAAGCCGGTCAGCTCATTGAGCCGCCGGTTCGCCGTGGGAGTGAAGGGATGGGCGATGATCATCGTGGCGTTCGGTCGTTGCGCAACGCGCTGCTTGCGAGGAGCCATACCTAGTTTCACCTTGCGAGCAGACACGATCGCGCGCACAAGGCGACACTCGCCGCGGCAAGTAACAGAACGAGGTTTGCCGGGAAACGACCGATGCGGATTCGCCAACCGGCGCCGAAAGTCGCGCGATTGGTCTGCCGATGCCAGAGCTACAAAATTATCCCAGAAAGCAAGCCTCTGGCGTGCCGCAAAAGCGCATGGGGGTTGGCAAACTAGTGTCCCCGGGCGAGACGGTGTCGCAACCCGAAACCAATTTGTGGACTGGGAAGAACAGCACAATTGCAGCATAAACAGCCGCGCTGCGGCGGGATGTGTCAGCCGTGGGCGTCAGAGACTGTTACGAAACTCTGTTGTCCTCGGCATCGGTGAAACAACCTATGAGAAAACGAGTGCCGAAGGCACGGAATACCTTAGCCCAGCACGTAGCCGCAGGCGGAGTGCTGGGTAGAGTGGGAAAAATTCTCAGAGTCGCGTAGCGACGACAGAGTTCGTAACAGCCTCTTAAGCGCCCGGGTGTGAGTGGGAAAAGAACCGAGCCGCCGCAGCGGCGACACCGGTTGCGACGGCCGAGTTTTCCTCACTACGCACAGCAATCCACATGGGTGCACCTCGAATAGGCGTTGAATGCGCCCGTCTGCAGGCCTAGAGTTCTTGTCAAGCAACGGCGTTTCGCCCCCTTGGTAGCCGTTTGGCAGCCCTGTTCGGAAGGGCACCAAGATAGTAAAATAACAATATGTTGTATTAGGCTATTGACATCCACAACATATCGAGCGTATGTTTTCGCGCAGTTCGATTTTGAGGAGACGCAAGCACCGCTCCTCCGAGGGCCAAAGCGGTAGAGGTGACCGCGGCGGCAGTAGCTATCAGCTTCGCGGCTGTTGATAAATCCCGCGGGCGCGAGAGATCGGGTTCGAATCCAAGGCAGGCTCCTTCGAAGGCTGTGCGAACGTGATTAGGCTGGTTGCTCGCGCCCGGTAGTGGCTACAGAAGCGAACCGACGAAGTCATCGCCCAGACGATGGCATCTGCGGTGTTCTTTTCAACTTGGATCAGCCCGTCGCGGCCCGCGCCGCGAGCGGACATTATTGCGGTGACATCAACCGGGGGCTTCTTCTCCGCGAGCAGGAAGCGAGCGCGAGAAGAGGCCCTCGCAATCTTGCGCACGAAACCAGTCCCGCGCAGCGGGACGGCAGAAGACGAGCGGGAGTTCACTCCCGCGGCACAAAAGCAGGTTCCTCGACTGCGCGTCCGCCCACCCGCAAAAGACGCGGATGGAAAGAATTGCGGACGCTCGGCTCGGGATGACAAAAATATAGATGCACTTATACGGCGCACCTGAAGGTGCGCCTCTTCAGAACGGCATACATCTCTCTGATTCAGGAGAACAAGCATGGCCGACATGACGACGACGACAACGAGCGCAATCTCAACGAAGAACGCGCCCGGCCAGACCAAGAGCAAAACCGCACCCGGCCTCACCTTCACCCGCTTCTTCACCACCGCCGGCGTCTCGCCCTACGATGAGCTGGAGTGGGAGTTGCGCACCGCGCAGATCACCGACGCCGAAGGCGGCGTCATCTTCGAGCAACAGAATGTCGAGGTGCCCAAAGCCTGGTCGATGACGGCCACCAACATCGTGGCCAGCAAATATCTGCACGGCCAGCTCGGCACGCCCGAGCGCGAGAGCGGCGTGCGTGCGCTCATCACTCGCGTCGCTGAGACCATTCGCAACTGGGGCATCGCCGGCGGCTACTTCCGCACGCCGGAGGACGCGACCGTCTTCCACGACGAGCTGGCGCACCTGCTCCTGCAACAGAAGGCCGCGTTCAACTCGCCGGTGTGGTTCAACGTCGGCTGCGACCGCATCGAGCCCAACAGCGACGCCCAGAACTGGCACTGGAATAACGAGACGCAGCGTGTCGAATATGGCGTGACCGGCTATCGCAATCCGCAGTGCTCGGCCTGCTTCATCAATTCGGTGAAGGACTCGCTCGATTCCATCCTCACCCTCGCCAAGACCGAAGGCATGCTCTTCAAGTGGGGCTCGGGCACGGGCACCAACCTGTCGTCGCTGCGCTCCTCCACCGAATCGCTCTCCGGCGGCGGCACCGCTTCCGGTCCGCTCAGCTTCATGAAGGGCTTCGACGCCTTCGCCGGCGTCATCAAGAGCGGCGGCAAGACGCGGCGCGCCGCCAAGATGGTCATCCTCAACATCGACCATCCTGACATCGAGGAGTTCATCCTCTGCAAGCAGAAGGAAGAAGCCAAGGCGTGGGCGCTCGTGGAGCACGGCTACGACGGCAGCGGGCCTGACAGCGCAGCCTATTCGTCAGTGTTCTTCCAGAACGCCAACAACTCCGTGCGTGTCACCGACGACTTCATGTACTCGGTGCTGCGCGACGGCGACTTTCAGACGCACGCCATCAAAGATGGCAGGCCGGTCAAGACTTACAAGGCGCGCCAACTGCTGAACCTGATCTCCGACGCGACCTGGCACTGCGGCGATCCCGGCATGCAGTACGACACCACGGTCAACCGCTGGCACACCTCGAAGAACACGGCGCGCATCAACGCCTCGAACCCGTGCAGCGAGTACATGTTTCTCGACGATTCGGCCTGCAATCTGGCCAGCCTGAACCTGATGAAGTTCGCACCCAACGGAACGTTTGATGTTGCGGCCTATCGCCACGCCTGCGCTGTGATGATCACGGCACAGGAGATCCTCGTGGATAACAGCGGCTATCCCACCGAGGCGATCGGGCGCAACTCGCACGACTATCGCCCGCTGGGACTCGGCTATGCCAATCTCGGCGCGCTGCTGATGGCCGCGGGCCTGCCCTACGACTCCGATGCCGGCCGCGACTACGCCGCCTGCGTGACGGCGATCATGTGCGGCGAGGCGTATTTGCAGTCCTCGAAGATCGCCGAGCTGTGCCAGCCGCTCGCGCCGGCGACAGAAGTTGTCAGTTCTCAGTTGTCGGCTGTCGGTAAAGACGACGACTCGCTCTCTGACTACAGACAACTGGCAGATGACAACGGCTTTTCTGACAACCGACAACCGACAACTGACCACCGCCGCGGAGCGGCCTGCCCCGGCTGGTACATCAACCGCGAGCCCTTCCTCGACGTCATCCGCATGCATCGCGCGTCGGTGAACAACATTAACCGCACGAACGTACCCGCCGCGCTCTACGAAGCCAGCAAAGAGACGTGGGACGAGGCGCTGCGCCACGGCGAGAGGTTCGGCTATCGCAACTCGCAGGTCACGGTGCTGGCGCCCACCGGCACCATCGGCTTCATGATGGACTGCGACACCACCGGCATCGAGCCCGACCTGGCGCTAGTGAAATACAAGAAACTGGTCGGTGGCGGCATGATCAAGATCGTGAACAACACCGTGCCCGCCGCGCTGTTCAAGCTGGGCTACACCTCCGACCAGGTCAACGCCATCGTCAGCTACATCGACGCCACCGGCACCATCGAAGGCGCGCCCGCCATCAAGGAAGAGCACCTGCCCATCTTCGACTGCTCCTTCAAGCCGACCAAGGGCACGCGCTCCATCCACTATCTCGGGCACCTGCGCATGATGTCGGCGGCACAGCCGTTCATCTCCGGCGCCATTTCCAAGACCATCAACATGCCGGAAAACGCGACGGTGGACGAGATCGCCGAGGCCTACATCCAGGCGTGGAAGCTGGGGCTGAAGGCGGTGGCGATTTACCGCGACGGCTGCAAGAAGGCGCAGCCGCTGAGCTCGATGGGCTCGGCCACGGCGAAGGGCGGCAAAACTAAAGATGGTGTCATCCTGAGCGAGGCCGCTTCGGCCGAGTCGAAGGACCTGCTTGTCGACGAGCAGGCCGCTCCACCGAAGGCGCACCGTCACCGTCTCCCCGACGAGCGCCTCTCCATCACCCACAAGTTCAACGTGGGCGGACACGAGGGGTACCTCACTGTGGGACTCTACAAGGACGGCATGCCGGGCGAGATCTTCATCACCATGGCCAAGGAAGGCTCGACCGTCAGCGGCCTGATGGACAGCTTCGCCTGCGCCGTGTCGATCGGACTGCAACACGGCGTGCCGCTGAAGCTGCTGTGCGAGAAATTCGCGCACACCCGCTTCGAGCCTTCGGGGTGGAGCGGCAATCCCGACATCGGCTTCGCCAAGTCGATCATGGATTACATCTTCCGCTGGCTGCAACTGCGCTTCCTCACCGGCCAGCAGCAGGCGCTGTTCGACGGCTTACGTCCGAAGTACGTCAACGCCCCACCTCCCGGCACGCCGGACGAGAACGGTTACGGGCAGAAGTCGTTCGGGGATTTCGTCGAGAAGAGTCCGACAGTAACGCCGGGGTCCCCGACGAGCGCCGCTTTTGCGCTTGGCGGGGTGGCTGACAACCGGCAACCGACAACTGACAACAGGTTTGTGCACGCCTCCGACGCCCTGAAGGAACTGATCGACATGGGCGACGCCCCCGTCTGCACCGTCTGCGGGGCGATCATGACGAGGAATGGGAGCTGCTACAGGTGCATGAGCTGTGGTTCAACCAGCGGATGTTCGTAGGGGAAGAAAACAGAAGGGTGCCCCACCCAAGCTTCTCTTGCTTAGGTGGGGTTTTGAGCCGGCAAGGGAAGAGCGGTTGTAGGATCGGAGTTGCTGCAATGGCAATGGTGACGGGCACGCCCTCTGGAGGAATGGATCAACGGCAATTTCTGTCTGAACTAAGCATTATTCAGAAATCAATGTTCGATCAGTCATCCAACTACACCAAGCTTATCTTGGGATTGGGGTATGCAGGCTTCTTTGGCGCGTGGGCTGGCACCAGGGCAAACTTGCGCCGCACTGAACTAGTGGGATCAGCTCTGCTAATTTGTCTTTCGCTGTTTGCCTACATCATTTTCGAAATCCTTCAAGCCAGATTTCTGTCCAGAGCGGCTATCGACTTTGGAAGGACCTTGGGAACGCCGGGCTTGCAGGTTTCCGCCGTTCAGCAATATCAAGAGCGAACCGCAAAGGCGCAGGAGCTTTTTTTCAAATGGTGGAGCTGGGTTTTCCATTTCTCCGCGATAACCGGGCTCTTAGGGGCTCTGATCCTGATTGTCGCATTCATTCGATTCCTTTGGAGAATGACCTAAGGACGGCTGCGCCGGATGCCGCACTCATTCCTGCCTTTGGAGTGAGTGGGAAGTCCGCCTGGAGGACAGTCCCCCTCGATGTTTCGCGTCAGCAAGACGTAATTCAGATGGCATTGGTCTCCCACACATTCGAAAACCGCGAATGTGTGGGGCACCCGCGCGAACCAAGAGGTGATTGGCCGGCACTCCGAGCTTGAAATAGAATGGGAACTGTAGCGGAAAACTTAGTTTTGTGGTATGGTGCCGCTAGCCCACTCCAGGTCGGGCGGGGAAATAGGTGCCTCCGTCGGATGGCCTCTCAGCGATATCTTTGCAGCATCCTCTTGCGAGCGACCTTGGTCTGCTTTTCCTTGCTCTCGTTGAACGCTTGCCGATCTCCGTATGCCGACATCCTCTCCGGGTTCACCTCAAATCTGGGATCAAGACCTGTGCGGATCAGCATACAGGTCGCTAACATCCAGGGTGCGGCCGAGTTTCGCGATGACGCGCAGGCCCTCATTGACAAGGATTTTAAGGATATTTTGACGGTGGTGCCAGATTCAGCTCTGGCGCTTGTGATCAACGGAACTGAACCCGTTGATCATGTCCGGGAACTTAGCATTGCTGTTCAGAGTGAGGTTGTTCACCCGGTTCGAATCGGTGGCGATCTCCATCCGGCAGAGGGACAATTTGTATGGGCCTCGACCAGTGGCATTGTGAAAGAAGATTCTGCTGGTGGTTTTGTACGTGATGGGTGCCTTGACGTTTTATCGGCGTTTCGAAAGAGACTGGCGCAGCTTACTGCTTCCAAGACTCCCGAGCGGACGTTGGCGAATGCCAAAGCGGTACTTGCGAATCTTGTACGTTGTCTTACCGCCAGCTTCGGATTTGTCCTGCTGTACCTCGGTGCATTCCTAAGAAGAGACGAGCAGGGCAAAGTACAGGATGTGCTCCAGCGAATGTGGGTATTCGTAAATGACGCATCCCGACGTTCCGTATCGCGATTTATAAGCTTCCTGTCGGAGGTCGGGAGGTTGACCGCTCAGGGCCTCGACCGTATTTTCGGCTCTTCCCTATTCTCATGGCAGGCGTATGCTGTGGCTATCTTGTACACCATAGCCTCAGCAAAATTAGGCGATTTTGTTATTGCCAACCGATTCTATTTGCTCGGCCAATCTCCACCCGTTTGGATATTACTCAGCGGCGTCTCAGCCATTGCTATATTGGTCTGCTTCCTGGTGATGCCATTCGCATTCTCAACAAGGACTTGGCGACTTATTGCTTTGTTCGTCGCACCGCTCGCCGTGGCCGCTGTAACCATCACCAACTATTTCCTCGGGGTGGCTTTGGATAAATCTAATTCTGATCCAATGCCGCACTCCATTGCCGGCTACTTTATTGCTGGATTTACCGCAGCTCTAATCTTGATTGGGGCAGCGATTGAGCTCGGCTGTCTAGCTATCGTTAAGAGACTGTTGAGGCGGAATTATCGCAGACCGTCTATGGGAAACACATTGCCCGTCTTAATTTCTATGTCGGCTATCTTGGCCGTAGGAGTAATGTGTGTCTTATTTCCCTCGTGGTTATCAATGCCGCGTTCTAGAATGCAATTGGTCGGCATGCTACTGGCCACGATTGCCACAACACAGATTGTTGCGTCGGTCGGCTCGCTTATTTTCTTAGCGCTCATTGTGGCGGCGCTCCTAAATCGTATCGCCCTGCCAATGGCCGACCGAGTTATCTATGCGGCGCAGGATTATGAACTCGTAAGGCACCGAGTAAGGTTATTGCTTGTCGGCGCATGCCTCTTAACCTGGTCTGGGTTCCCTGTTGTCGGCGATGCGCTGACTACGCTATTCAAGCTAATCGGCGGATGAGCGGGGCGGGTGGCCCAGGTAAAAACTCGGGTGCCCGGTGCCCAGGTTCGGCCTTCGTTTGGCCTGACCTGGGACCCACGTGGGTGACAACCCTGCAATCCCAGGTTAGCGTCCAAAACAAGGACGCGAACCCTTCGGCAGGCTCTGGGGCACCCGCATCCTTCCACTTCCGGCGAAGCGCAGATCCCTCGGCTCCGGTCGCTCCTCCACCCCAACAAGCGCAACATCGGCGCTTGCCGGGGACCCCGGCTGCGCGGCTCGGCTCGGGATGACAACCAACAACAAGGGAGCGCACGGGGGACGCGGGGCTGAAGCCACGCTCTACCGGCTCCGCTCGGAACAGCCCGGCGCGCGGCAGGCTCTCAGGAGGGGCTCAAAACGAAACCTGGACGACAACGTCACAGCCGCTGCTTTGCCTGTAGCTTGCGTTTACCAACTGGTTGGGTGGGAACTGTGGCACGACATTGCCGCAGAAGGTAAAGATGGTGACAACGCCGCCGTTGTTGAGCGTGATAACGGTCGTCACGACCCCGCCGGTGCTGATGGCCAGTTGAACGTCGGTGACCGTGCCCGTGGCGAAGAAGATGTCGCCGTTGGCCGGCGAGACATAAAAAGCCGCCCCACCACAACCCGCGGTCGCCAGGATCAGCGCGACAATGAGGAGGCTCACGGCGAGACGCCGCACGAGCGAATTGTACGCTCCGGCCCGCGGAAAAAAATGTGCCATCGCGGGTGGCTCGCCCTTTCCTTGGGTGCCCCGTCCTTCTCGCCTTTGGCGTGAGGGTGGGCCCTGGTTCGATGACGGGTCTCGCGACCCACCCTTCGACTGCGCTCAAGGCGGCTCCTGTCCGCAAGACGCGGACGAGGGGTGGGGCATCCGCAATCCTTCCACTGCCGGGTGGCCCGGTGAGATTCGGGTGCCCCCTTCGGCTACGCTGAGGGCAGGCTATCAAGCGAAGCTTGAGCGGGTCCTTTCGGATCAACTACGACAATCTGGTGGTTGGGACGAAAAGCCCCACTCAACGCCAAACGATGGCCTTGAATGGGGCACGCATTATAAAAGGGCGCCCCTTTCTAGGTTGGTATGGTTGTTGTGGGAAGCAAGAACCGCCGCCTAAGAAAGGAACACCCGGATGAACAGCATCAAGTATATCGCTTTGGATGTGCATC
>Ga0335081_10000520_pt1 | contig 65483 bp, 59 predicted proteins | sample Lox_Sample_35_FD_206713 | JGI IMG/M metagenome (GOLD analysis project Ga0335081, IMG submission 206713) | Soil microbial communities from Loxahatchee National Wildlife Refuge, Florida, United States - Lox_Sample_3.5 | ecosystem: Environmental > Terrestrial > Soil > Wetlands | place: USA...
CGCGATCTGGTTGATTGGTCCTTTGCCGTTGATTCTGACGAATGCTGCATGGATGAAACTTCATCGTGTTTTTGTCGTCTCGTACTCCACGGGATGGCTGGTGAAACTTGGGATTGTCGCGATTGCCGTGGGGTGGTTCCTGCACTGAGTTCGCGTATAGGCCGCACATATTGCAGCTTGCTACCATAGGCTGTGTCATCGCTACTCGAGATCCGCAACCTGAACGTCAATTTCCCCGCGGCGCAGTCGGTTGCGTCTATGTTCCTTCCCGCAGTCCGCGACCTGACTTTCTCGATAAGCTCCGGCGAAGTGCTGGGATTGGTCGGCGAATCCGGGTCGGGGAAGTCCGTGACATCGCTCGCGATCATGGGATTGCTGCCGCCACAGGCGCGTGTTTCGGGCGAAATTTTATTCGCCCAGAATGGCTCAGCCCCACGCGATCTGACCCGGCTCGACGACGAATCGATGCGCCAGTTGCGCGGTTCGCAGATCGCGATGATCTTTCAGGAGCCCATGACCGCGCTGAATCCGGTCATGCGCGTGGGCGATCAGATCGCCGAAGCCCTGCTCGCGCATCAGGCGGTTTCCAAGAGAGAGGCTTGGCAGCGCGCAGTGGACGCTATGCATGACGTCGCCATCCCAGAGCCCGACCGCCGCGCCCGCGACTATCCTTACCAGCTTTCCGGCGGCATGCGGCAGCGTGTCATGATCGCCATGGCCATCGTGAATCGCCCGCAGTTGCTGATTGCGGACGAACCCACGACCGCGCTCGACGTGACGATACAGGCGCAGATTCTGGAACTGCTGGCCGAACTGCGCTCGAAATTTGGCCTAGCGATGCTCTTCATCTCGCATGACCTGGCCGTGGTGTCGCACGTGGCGGACAGAGTTGCGGTGATGTATGCCGGATGTATGGTAGAACTCGCCGGGAAGCAGGAGATTTTCCAATCCCCAGCGCATCCTTACACGCGCGGACTTCTGCGCGCGGTCCCTGACTTGAAAACGGACCGCGCGAAGCCACTGACGACAATCGAGGGCGCCGTTCCATCACTGCACAGCTTGCCCGCGGGGTGTGCATTCGAGCCGCGCTGTGATTTCCGCGTTCCGGAGTGTGAGCGCGCGCTGCCGCCCCTGATCGAGGTTGCAGACGGACATTGGGCGCGCTGCCCGGTGGTGAACGCAAATTCCGTGGCGCCCGTCCGAGGTCTATAATCGGCAGCTTGTCCGGTGATCCGTGCGCATACTGCTCCTCAGCGATATCCATGCCAATCTGGAAGCCCTCGACGCGTGCCTGGCTGCGGCTCCGTCGTTCGACGCGGTGGTCAACCTGGGCGACATCGTCGGCTACGGCGCGAGTCCGAATGAAGTGACGGCGCGCTCGCGCGATCTAGGGAAGATTTTCGTCCGAGGCAACCACGACAAGGCTGCAACCGGCGTGATGGAACTGGAAGATTTCAACCCCATGGCGGCCGCGGCTGCGCTTTGGACGCGGAAAGAGCTCACTCTCGAAAATCTTGCGTGGCTCAAAGCGCTGCCGCACGGCCCCGTGCCGTTGCCGGATTTCCCTGACGTGCAGTTCGTCCACGGATCGCCGAACGACGAGGACGAATATGTGGTTTCACTGGGGGACGCGCTGGCGCCATTGATCGCGCTCAATACTCCACTCACTTTTTTCGGACACACGCATCTGCAGGGAGGATTCTTCGCCAACGGCTCTTCGGCGGACGGTTTCCGCCCGGAGTACCGCACGGTCGGGCAGGCGGAATCGGTTGCCCTGCAATTGAAAGAGAATGGGCGTTACCTCATCAATCCCGGCTCGGTTGGCCAGCCGCGCGATGGAGACTGGCGGGCGGCGTTCGCCATGTTCGATACGGATGAGCAGGTCGTTCATTTCCATCGCACACCGTATGACCTGAAGGGCGCGCAGGACCGGATCTTTTCGGCGAAGCTGCCCCCGCGGCTGGCGACGCGACTGGCCGCGGGACGATGAGCATTTCCTCTGTGAACCTCTGTGTTCCCTGTGGTCGAAATTTTTGTTCGCCACAAAGGGCACAGAGGCACACAGAGAATTTAGACTCAGAAGATGCCTGCATCTTCAAAATCCCTCTTCGAAGGGCGCGAGAATCCTCCTGGACAACACCTGATCGCCTTTACCGATGGCGGAGCTCGCGGCAATCCGGGGCCGTCCGGCTATGGTGTCGTTGTCAAGGATCAGACAGGCCGCAAGGTTGCGACACTGAGCGAATATCTCGGACATCAGACCAACAATTTTGCGGAATATCAGGGATTAATTGCCGCTCTTGAGTACGCGCTCGAGCATGGCCCGAAGGCGCTGAAAGTGATCAGTGACTCCGAGTTGCTGGTCCGGCAGATTAAAGGCATCTACAAGGTGAAGAACGCCACGCTGCGGGACCTGCATGCGCGCGCGAAGGAGTTGATTGCACAACTGGACTGGTTCTCGATCGGACATGCATTGCGCGAGCACAATCAGGAAGCCGACCGTCTGGCAAACGAAGCCATGGACAAAGGTATGGGACGGAGTGCGCGAGGACCGTCACCGGCACAGGCGCAGTCGCCATCATTGCCGCCGCGAGAGTTTGAGGGGGTTGTGCGGGATGGCCGCATCGAGCTATTGAACGGCACATTGCCTGAAGGCAGCAGGGTGCAGGTGCGGGTGAAGAAGTGAGAGCCTTCTGAACCGACTCATGTAGCCCCGGACGCATTCGTCCGGGGTTGCGCCGCGAAGCGCGCAATGATCCTTCACGCGTCGCTTCCGCGACGCGGGGCGGAGGAATGCCTCCGCCCCTACATAAGCACGCCTGATGATTTCTAAGCTATGATCTGTCGCAGTGCGGGATAAATCTTCCGATAAACGCGGTAAGCCGCTTGCATCGCAGCCGAGTTTCCCTTACTTGGCCTGATGCGCTTCGCCACGCGCACCACCGAGTCGCACGCCTGCTCGACGGATTTCCACTCGCCCGCGCCAGTGCCAGCGAGAATCGCCGCTCCGTATGCCGCGCCTTCTTCCGCTTTTACGATCTCGACTTCGTGGCCATAGACATCGGCTTGAATCTGCCGCCAGAGGGGAGAGCGCGCGCCTCCGCCGCCCAGACGAATTGAAGTAACGGGAATCTTCATCTCTTCAAAAATCGTGAACGTATCTTTGAGACTGAAGGCGACGCCTTCCATGATGGCGCGAATGACGTGGGCGCGAGTGTGCGAGGCGGTGAGACCGATCAAAGCCGCGCGGGCATTGGGATCGAGGTGCGGCGTGCGCTCGCCCATGAGATACGGCGCCCAGAAAGCGCCCTCCGAGGCGACAGGTGCCGCACTGGCTTCTTCCGCAAAGACGTCATAGGGATCGCGTCGGCTCTTTTTCTGAAGCCCGGGGGAAGCGGCGCCGAATTGATCGCGATACCAGCGTAGAGATAATCCCGCAGCCTGGGTTACGCCCATGACGTGCCAGCGGCCGGGAATCGCGTGGCAGAAGGTGTGAAGGCGGCCTTGCGGATCCATCGCCGGGCGATCCGTCGAAGCGAAGACCACGCCCGAGGTTCCGATCGTGGCGCTGACCGCTCCCACGCGAGCGATCCCCATGCCCACAGCACCAGCGGCCTGATCTCCAGCGCCGGCGACGACCGGAGTTCCCGCGCGCAGGCCGGTGGCTTTCGCGCCCTCGGCAGAAATTTTTCCGCAGACTTGCGGGGATTCGAAGAGAGCCGGCAGCAGTTCGATTTTGATATCAGCCTTGCCGAGCACGTCCGAGGACCATCGCCGATTCGCGACGTCGAGCATCAAGGTGCCGGAGGCGTCTGCCACGTCGATGGCGCGTTCACCGGTCAAACGAAATCGGACGTAGTCTTTCGGGAGCATGACGTGCGCGACCCGCGCCCAATGTTTCGGCTCGGTCTCGCGCACCCAAAGCAATTTCGTCAGCGTGAAATTCGTGAGGGGAGGGTTGCAGGTGAGCCGGATCAGCGTGTCGCGGCCGAACATCTGCTCCAGTTCCTGGCATTGTGCTTCGCTGCGCTGATCGCACCAGATGATTGCCGGTCGGACAACCTCATCAGCCGAGTCTAGCAGCACAGCGCCATGCATCTGGCCGGAGAAGCCGACGCAGGCGATATCCGCAGCTTTTACGTTTGAGGCCTTAAGGGCTTTCTTTACGGCTATGCCACAGGCGCGCCACCAATCGCGAGGATCCTGTTCGGCCCATCCCGGCCGTGGGCTGGCAAAATTCTCGTGCTCCGCCGAAGCCGATCCGACGACTTTTCCCTTTGCGTCGATCACAAGCGCGCGAGTGCCGCCGGTGCCGACATCAATTCCCAGGTAGTGCATGATTCCTTTCTCTCCGGAACGGTGGCCAATGGAATCATTGAGCGATTGAATCAACGAACCCAAATCTGCCGGTCCTTGTTGTTCAATGACTCAATCACTCAATGAATCAATGACTCAATAGTCTTTACGCGAAGTCTTCCGCAAAATCGTGCTCCGGTTCGCGCTGCTGGTGTGCCCCAGACTCCTGCGATTGACGGCGGAGGAAGAAATCCAGGTTCCCGCGCATGACCAGGTGGGGAGCCAACGCAACCTGATGGGTCCCTTTGCCGCCTTCAGCGAGGTGTTCGTGCAACATGCGCAAGGCCATCTGTCCCTGCGCGCGCGGCCGCTGATAGATCGTCGCGGCCACCTCGCCGGAGCGAATGTGTGGAACCAGGTCAGAAAAAAGATCGGTTGTGATGATGGTGAGATTCTCCAGAACTTTCGCGTCGCAGGCGGCTCTCAGAACCGGAATCGAGGCCTCGGTCGTGACATAAATACCAGCCAGGTCGGGCTGCTGGTCAAAGAGCCCGCGGCATTTGTCGTAAGCCTGCTGCTCTACATCATGATCCTCGATCGGATCAAGAAGGCGCAGACCGGGATAGAACTTCTGCAAGGTGGTCTGAAACGCCGAGTATTTTTCGGCGTGCTCAGTGATGTCCATGTCGAACACCGTGATCGCGATCGGACCCGTCTTGCCGCCAAGGAATCGGCCCAACAAATCGGCGGCGATCGAGCCGCTGGCAAAAGTGTCGATCGCAACAATGCCGAGACGTCCGCTGTTAGGAGCGTCGGTGGCGACGCAGACGACTGGGATGCCGGCGCGCGCGGCACGCCGGATTGACGGACGCAGCGAATCCGGCCGGCTGGGGAAGATGATGATGCCATCGACTTTTTCGTCGATTGCAGCTTCCAGAGTCTCCTCTTCTCCCTCGCCGAGCGCGAGGGAGGTGCGGAACTCGACTTCCACGTTCTCCAGCGGAATCGATGCAGCTTCTTCGCGAATGCCGGCTCTGACTTCGTCCCAGAACGACGTCGTGCCCTTTAATGTGTTTACAGAAATGCGCACGGTCTTCTTGGACGAAAGGAATCGGGCAGCAAGGTTTGGCCGGTAGCCGAGGTTCTTTGCCACCTCGAGAACCCGCGCCTTGGTTTCTGCGCTTACGCCTGGGTTGTCGTGAAGAGCACGGTGGACCGTTCCAATGGATGTGCCCAATGACTCTGCAATGTCACGGAGCGTGGTGGGAGGCTTACCCATGTTCGATCGCCCGCGTCGAAGCCGGGCCAACTTACTGCCAGCGGAAACCGGACGTAAACGATTCCTACCGGAAGCGTAAACGTTAACGGAAGTTGTGGAAATGTGCAAGTTGGGGATCGATAGCAAAATCGCGGGCAAGAGTGCCCGCACCACACACGGGCAACTTCACTACTGGACTCGGCCTTTGTTGTCGGGAATGTGAGAGAAGTCAAAAATCCAGGCACAGATAATGTCCCGCCACTTTACCGCCTCTTCCGCCTGGAATTCGAAGCGCGCAAGAATGTCGCGATAGCCCTCGGCGTCGATGTGGTCCTCCAGCTTTTTCCATTGCGGGATGAAGCTGGCGGCTTGCTCCGCTCCGTCGTAATGAGAATCGTAGATGTGTTGAACGACAGTCTTTCCGGAATGAAGAACATACGTGTAGGGCACGTGATGGAAGAACAGCAGCAGGTTATCCGGACAGGCGTCGAGCATCTCGTAATGCTTCTGAACTTCGGGCGGATACTGACCAATGAATCCGGTCCCGGTCGCTACAGTTCGATCCATGCCGATACCGCGGGCGTCGGCGCGATGCCACTGTCCCCAGCCGTTTTCTTCCGAAGACATTGGCGCGGGATCGTAGTGATTGCCAGTGATGTTAGTCAGAGTTCCTGCGCCGAGAGGCCCCGTATAGTCTTCATAGACGTGCCATGAGTCGAGTTGAAGGCGGTTGATGGTCTGGACCACCAGCGGATCATTGCCAAACGTCAGCCGCGTCCATTCGTCGATGATCGCGTCGGAAGCGAGATTCGGATTCCACGCGAGTCGTCCGAAACCGTAAAGATTGGCCATGGCCAGCGGGCTGCCGAGCCAGTTGGCATCAAGGCCGACGTTGGCTACGCCCGCGAACCCACCGACAGGACGATGGAAGATACGGCCTGCAACAAGATCCTTGACTGGAGTCGCATTGCCATCCACGCGCATGTCAAAGTCGAGGACTTCCTTCCACATGGGAACGAGGAAACAAAGCTGCTTCTGCTGGCCGGTGTATTCCTGCGTGATCTGCAATTCGATGGCTTCGTTGGTGAGGCGCAATCCGGCAAAAAGTGGTGACACTGGCTCACGAACCTGAAAATCGATGGGGCCATTTTTGATCTGGACGATGGCGTTGTCGTCGAAGGCACCATCGAGCGGATGGAAGTTGTCGTAAGCGGCCTTGGCGCGATCGTTTTTCAGATCGTGCCAGTCGAGATGATGGTTGTAGACGAATGCGCGGTAGAAAACCACCCCACCGTGCGGTTTGAGCGCGCGCGCGATGACGTTCGCGGCATCGGCGTGAGTGCGCTTGTAAGCTGAGGGGCCGCTGCGGCCTTCGGAGTCGGCTTTGACCACGATGCCGCCGAAGTCGGGAATCTCACTGTAGATTTCGTCGACCTTTTTGCGCCACCATTCGGCAACGCGGGGATCGAGCGGGTCGAAAGTTTCGAGCCCGCCGATGACCTTCGGGCTGCTCAGATCGACCGCCAGTGCGAGTTGCACGCCCCACGGACGGAAGGCGTCGGCGATGCGGCGAAGCTGGGGAAGGAAGTCCGGTTGCAGCGCTGCGGTGGCGGCATTCACGTTGTTAATCGCGCAAGCGTTGATTCCGATGGAAGCCAGCAAACGTGCATACTCGCCCGCGCGAGTGAGGTCGTCGCGCACTTTTCCGTCCGCGAAGAAGACAGAACGGCCGCCATATCCACGCTCGACCGAGCCATCGAGATTGTCCCACTGATTGACCCAGCGAATGGGGGCGGAAGGCTGTTGCAATTCGTCCAGCGTAGAAATGCTCTCGCCGCGAGCGATCTTGCCCAACAGGGCGAAGACACCATAGAGAACGCCGCGATCGTTCTTGGCAGTGATGACGAACGAGGGTGCGCCGCGAATCTGCGTGGCCTTCAACCAATATCCGTCGTTGACGAATTCGGGCAGATGCAAGGCGGGAACAAGATGATGAATCTGATCGGAGGTTCCCAGGGCAATCTCGCTGCCGCGGTGCCGTTCGGGATTCGCCCCGAGCATCCGTCCCATACCTCGAACAAGTTCGTGTGCTGCGCTCTTGAGCACGGTGGAGTCTCCCAGGATCACAATTTGCGTGGGCAGCGGCTCGTAGGCTTTACGTTGTTCTGGAGGAAGCGGCGCATAGCGTAGCCATGCTTCGGCCCCGGTTTCAGCGGAGACGCTGAGCGAGAGCACCAGCAGGGGCAGGACAATCAACGAAAATCGAAGGCGTTGCATCACGAGGCGAGGGAGAAGGCAATAATAGTATTCCCGCGGCGGCCGGTCGCGTTTTCGACCTGCTCAATAAGGCGCGACTCCAAATTCTCAGGATCAGGAAGCATCTCACAGGCTGCGATTTCTTCGTCCGACGCGCCCTGATAGCAAAGCTCGCAAACGCCGAGACCGTCCTCGGAGCGCACGGGAGGCCCGAACACACGGCAGGTCATCGGACGCGAATTGTACAGCTCGCAAAGGCCCGTCTCCGGATCAAGCACGGGACACGGCTCGTCGTTGGCAAAGTCGTCGAAGCGCGCCAGGCCTTCTTCGCTGTCTGTGAGCAGACCCGTCGCCGGATTGCCGGGGAATTCGTTGCGGAACCGAGAAACGAACTCGCGGGCACGGTGGCGTATTGCCTCGGCCCGTTCGGGATCGCGCTTGGAGAGTTGAGCCAACCCACGCTGCAGTCGAAGCGCATCCAGTTGATTGATCGCGAAGGCACCGATGCAGCACTGTGTGCAACCTGGACGGCAGACCAGCCAATCTCCGCTGCGCCGAGCGGCGTCGTCGAGCGCGGAGTTGACGATCTGGATCAGCTTCTGATCTAGCGAAGCTGGATAGCGGCGCGCCATGTGCTTCAGGATACAGTAGGGCAGCACCGAGGATCGGGGCGCGTTCCGTCATTTGCAGTGGGTCGTCCCAACAATGTCAGTCGCGTCGCCGGATAGCTGCAAGGTGCGCGGCTTTAGCCGGTGAGGTCTCACGAACCAATGACCTCAGGGGCTAAAGCCCATTTCACTTTCTGCATCTTTTGGCACGACTAAAGTCGTGCCCTTTCCCGGTTCGTCTCTTTTCCGGTTCGTGCTCCGCCTGGGATGACGACGCTCACTTGGTTTGCGATCACAGCCCAAGCAGATTGCTGTGCAGCTTGGCATAGCCGCGTTCGCGCGCCCACAGGTCGAGCGGCGCCGCCGCTAGCTCGTCGACCAGCGGATCGGCGTTGCCGTTCTTGCTGAGATCGATCGTCTTGATGTAGGTCTTGCACGAGTCACAGCACTCGACTCGAATGTAGTCAAAAGTGTCGGCTGTGTAGATCGGCAACTGTTTTTCATTCTCCTCCCCGCATCCGGGGCAGACGATGCGGCGGAAGTCCCATTCGGCCGAGCAAAACCCACAAATCATGGACCGCGACGCGCCCTCGCCCATTTGCCGCAGAACTCCGAAGCAGGGTTTGCGCCGGCAAAACGGACACACGGCGTGCTTGCTGCGGGATGGCGTCGGGTCAGTGCGCGAGCGCATCAGCTCGGCATAGGGCTGAAGAAACGCTTGAGCGATAATGAGCGAAGGTTCCGATGGTGCGGCAGCGCTCCATGCCTCGTTCAGAAGTTGCGGCCACCCGGATGGCGTTTTCAATTTCCGGCCCAGCTTGGCCAATTCCGCCGGTCCGTAATCGTCGACGACTGATAAGAATGACTTGAACCATGGCGAAACCGCAAACACTTCTTCGTCGCTGAGTGCAGAAAATGGATGCGCAGCGCGCACGGACACCCGCGCATCGGAGAGTTCTCTATAGGTCTTTTCCTGTGAGGCGGCGATCTGGATGTAGAAGCTTAGGATCTCGGCTGCGAACGCGTATAGATCTTTCAGTTCTTGGGCGCGCCGAATGCGGCGCTGCCAGGGCGAGTTCATGTCCGGAAAAGTAGCAGTTCGAGACGACGCAGGCAAACGAACCGAAGGGACCGTCGGTCGGTATTAACAATCCTTTAACATTGACTGCATTGACTCTGACTGAAACGCGGGCTATAGTGTGCCGCACGGTTCCCGTCGTCGGTCACCTTGTGGGTAGGTGGCGGCCACAACCTTGTAATCTCGGTTTTGGCATCTGAGTCATCCACGGTCGTCCAGGGTCTGCTTGTCGAGCACGCAGTAGATTGCTGGAGGTTTCGATGGAATTTTCCCGCAGGACTTTCCTCAAGGGCGCGATTGCCGGTGGCGCCGGCATTTCCGCACTCGGATTCGACCTCACCCCGGTTTATGCTCAAACTGCGAGCCTGAAAATCTCCCGTGCCAGCGAAACGCGCAGCACGTGTCCGTATTGCTCAGTAAGTTGCGGCGTCATAATCTACACGCTGGGAGACAAGGCGAAGAATGCGATTCCGCAGGTGGTGCACGTCGAAGGCGATCCCGACCACCCCATCAATCGCGGAACGCTGTGTCCCAAGGGATCGTCTCTCGAGCAGGACATCCTCAACGACCGCCGGCTGCTGAAGCCGCAAGTGCGCCGGCCGGGCGCCACCGAGTGGGAAGACATTTCGTGGGACCAGGCCTACGCCGAAATCGCCGAGAAGGTTAAGAAGACACGCGAAGACACGTTCGTCACGACCGACGCGAATGGCAAGACCGTCAATCGCTGCGAGGGCATTGCCTTCACCGGGGGCTGCACCGACACCAATGAGTTCAATTATCTGGTCGTAAAGAGCATGCGCAGCCTGGGGGTCTGCTACCTGGAAAACCAGGCCCGGGTTTGACACGGCCCCACGGTCTCCAGTTTGGGGCCAACATTCGGACGCGGGGCGATGACCAATGGCTGGATCGACATCAAGAACACCGACATGATGTTGATCATGGGTGGGAATCCGGCCGAGAACCATCCCTGTGGCTTCAAGTGGCCGATTGAGGCCAAGCTCCACCGCAATGCGAAAACGATCGTCGTCGATCCGCGTTTGACGCGGACTGCCGCCACCGCCGACCTCTACCTGCAGATTCGCGCCGGATCGGACATCGCCTTCCTGGGCGGGCTTATCAACTACGCGATTGAGAACAACCGCATCGCGCACGACTACCTGGTCAACTACACTAACGCGGCATTCATCATCAAAGATGGATTCAAGCTACCCGAAGACGGCCTTTACTCCGGCTTCGATCCGGAAAAGAAAACCTACGACAAGAAGACTTGGAATTACGAAGAAGGCGGCAACCTTGAAGGCAAGCCTGTGACCGCCTCGCCTGCGGAGAAGCCCGCTCCCCCGCCCAAACCTGGTGCGCCACCACCTCCACCCGCCTTGCCGGGCAAGATTGCCTTCGATCTTTCTTTGCAGCATCCGCGCTGTGTTTTTCAACTGCTGAAAAAACAATATGAGCGCTACACGCCGGAGATGGTCGAGCGCATCACCGGCATTCCAAAAGATCAGTTTCTGAAAGCTGCGGAAATGTATACGTCGGTCCGCAAAGACGGCGACATGAAGAAGGTCGCCACGATCATCTATGCGGTGGGATGGACGCAGCACAGCTTTGGCACCCAGATCATCCGCACAGCGGCGATGCTGCAGTTGGTGATGGGCAATGTTGGGCGGGCCGGAGGCGGCGTGAACGCGCTGCGCGGGCACTCGAACATCCAGGGCGCGACCGATATGGCGGGTATATTCGACATTCTGCCCGGCTATTTGAAAATGCCGAACCCTGCAGACACCGATCTCGCGGCATTCTTAAAGCGGACTACGCCGAATCCGGCCAAGCCCGATCCCTGGGATTCGTTTAACTATTGGTCGAACACCCCGAAATTTATGGTGTCGTTCCTCAAGGCGATGTACGGCGCGGCTGCGACCAAGGAGAACGACTGGGCCTTCGGGTATCTGCCGAAGATCGATAAGAACTATTCCTGGGTGAATCTCTGGAACGACATGTACGACGGCAAGGTCAAAGGCCTGTTTGCCTTCGGAATGAACGGCGTGATGATCGGTCCCGATTCCGAGAAAAACATCAACGCGCTGAAGAAGGCTGACTGGCTGGTGGTGTGCGAGATTTATCCGGATGAAACCAGCGAGTTCTGGCGCGCTCCGGGGATCTCGGTCGATGAGCAGAAGAAAATCAACACCACCGTATACCGCTTGCCGGGCGCCGGCTTTGCCGAGAAAGATGGGACGTTTGTGAATTCCGCCCGCTGGCTGCAATGGAAAAACGTGGCCCTCCCCCCGCCGGGCCAGGCCAAGCTGGATCAGGAAATCCTGGCGACGATTTTCCTGAACGTCCGCGAACTCTATCGGAAGGAGGGCGGAAAATTCACCGACCCGATTCTGAATGCATCGTTTGCCTACACGAATCCTTACAACCCGTCTCTCGCGGAGATGGCGAAGGAGATCAACGGCAAAGCCCTTGCGGATATCACCGACCCGAAGACCAACGTGACGATGAAGGCGGGCCAGCAGCTTCCTGGTTTTGCCTGGCTGAAAGATGATGGCACGACGATGTCGGGCAATTGGTTGTATTGCGGATCGTGGACCGAAGCCGGTGCGCTCACACAGCGGCGTGGTACCGAAGACCCCTCGGGGCTCGGCATCTATCCAAACTGGGCCTGGTCATGGCCTATGAACCGTCGCGTCCTGTACAACCGCGCTTCTTGCGACTTGAATGGCAAGCCCTGGGATCCTTCGCGGCGGCAGGTTTGGTGGGACGAAGCCAAGAAATCCTGGGTCGGCAACGACGTGCCTGACTTTAAGCCGGATTCGAATCCCAAAGACCACATGGGGCCGTTCATCATGAATCCCGAGGGCATCGGGCGCCTGTTCGTGCCGTTGGGCGCGATGGCGGATGGGCCGTTCCCGGAACATTACGAACCAATTGAAAGTCCGATTGCGAATCCGCTCCATCCGAATCAGTCGAATAATCCTGTCGTCAAGAAATACAAGACCGACATGGACAAGTACGGCACGGTGGATCAGGGCTACAACGTGATCTGCACCACGTATCGCTTGACCGAGCACTATCACTACTGGACGAAGAACAATCCCATGAACGTGCAGCTCGTGCCCGAACCGTTCGTCGAAGTTCCGGCGGAACTGGCCGACCGCATGGGCATTCAGGGTGGCGAAAAGGTGAAAGTCACGAGCGCGCGCAGCCACTACATTGCGAAAGCGATGGTGACGCGCCGCATTCGCCCGATGAACATCGACGGGAAAGAAACATTCCAGATCGGAATTCCGATTCACTGGGGATTCCGCGGGATCGCCGAAGACGAAGGTAAGACGGCGAAGACTTTAACGAATCAGTTGACTCCGACCGTGATCGATCCGAATGCCTTCACGCCGGAGTTCAAAGGATTTTTGGTGAAGATTGAAAAAGTGTGAACAAGCTTTCAGCTATCAGCCGTCAGCTTTCAGCAAAGCGCTGGAGCTGAAAGCCGATAGCTGAAAGCTGAGAGCTGAGAGCTGAGAGCTGAAGATGAGCGATCGCAGAACACTTCAGATCAAGCAGATCTCCGGGCACTCGGGGGCCGCGCCGGGCGCTGGTGTGCAGCGCGACGCAGAGGTCTGCAAGCTCATCGATACCACGATCTGCATCGGCTGCAAGGCGTGCGAAGTGGCGTGCGTCGAGTGGAACGACATGCCGTTCAGTCCGACCACCTTCGACAACACCTACCAGACGATGCCGGAAACCCGCTGGAATTTCTGGAACCTGATCAAGTTCAACGAACATCAGCGCGACGACGGCACCGTGCAGTGGCTCATGCGCAAGGATCAGTGCATGCACTGCGCCGATCCCGGATGCCTGCGCGCCTGCCCGGCCGACGGCGCGATCGTGCAGTACACCAACGGTATCGTCGATTTCCAGCAGGAGAACTGTGTCGGGTGCGAGTTCTGCGTTTCGGGATGTCCGTATGACATTCCCAAATTCAATCCCACGACGAAGAAAGTTTATAAGTGCACACTGTGCTCTGACCGCGTGGGACAAGGGCTGGAACCAGCGTGCATCAAGGCGTGTCCGACCGGATGCCTGAAATTCGGCACGAAAGACGACATGAAGTTCATTGCCGAGGAGCGGGCGAAACAGTTGCGCGAGAATTTTGGATTCGCGCAGGCCGGCATCTACGATCCGCAATCGATCGGCGGGACGCACGTCGTCTACGTCTTGCACGATGCGGAAAATCCTGAGCGTTATGGCGGGCTGCCGAAAAATCCGGTGATCCCGTGGAGCTACACAGTCTGGAAGTGGCTTTTCAAGCCGGTGCTGGGAACATTTGCATTGTTCGGCTTGCTGGGCGTGTTGTTCCATTACGTGACGGTTGGGCCGCGCCGCGCGCAACCCGAGCCGCCGCTCAGAAAGGATGGACCGGATGTCCAGCGCGGTTGAGCGGTTTGACAATAACGCCCGGCGATCCTTCGACCGGATCGGACGCACCGAGGTTTACCAGGGCGAGTTGAAGCGGCATGGCGTATACACGCGCTTCTTGCACTGGATGGTTGCCCTGTTTTTCTTTCTCGCGCTTTTCTCGGGATTCGGGATTTATTTGCCCTGGCTGTTCCGCTGGTTCACGCCAATCTTTGGAGGCGGGCCGCTGGCGCGGACTATGCATCCGTGGTTCGGATTAGGGTTTGTCTTCTTTTTCGGCTTGCAGGCGCTGAACTGGGTTGTGCCCATGATGTGGACTTCGGCCGACAGCCGCTGGATGCGCCGCCTGAAGCAAAATATCACCGGAGAGGACAAGATGGATCCGCCCGACACGGGATTCTTCAACGGCGGACAGAAAGTTCAGTTCTGGGAGATCGTGATCGGCTCTGTCGTCTACCTGATCACGGGAATTATTCTGTGGATGGGCGCGCATACCTTCGGCCGATGGGCGGTTGCAGTCAGCTACATTCTGCACGATATTTCTGCCCTCATCATGCTGGGCGGAATCTTCATCCACATCTATCTCAGCACCATCGGTGAGCCAGGCACGTTCCAGGCGATGATTCGCGGCGCGGTGAGCGAAGCCTGGGCATGGACGTTCCATCCGGCGTGGTACAAGGAAGTCACGGGGCGCGATCCAGCAGCCGCGTGTGAAGAGGCAAGGCAAAAGCAGAGGGGGAAATAATCCATTCGGCCTGAGAAAGGGTGGAAGAGCGGTCCTTTAGGGTCGCGTTCAGCAGATGGCGAATGGCCTTTAGGCCCTGTGTCCCCTTTTCCCACCAGGGCTGAAGCCCGGAGCATTTAAGGAGACCATATCGTGGCGCTGAAGCGCCGCTCTTCCACGGTGGGACGAATCGCTTTCGATCGCTATCGAATTCGACTCCGGGGTCTACGCAGCTTTGCCCCGGCGCTCCTGGAGAATCCGGAACAGCAGCAGCCACCGCTTCACGTTGGTGGTCATCAGAAAGTTTTCTTTCACGTGCTCGCGCCCGGCGATCCCGATGCTGCGCGCGAACTCCGGATGCGTGAGCAGATACCGGATCTGATACGCGCATCCTTCCACCGAGTGCACGAGAACTCCGGTTAGCTTGTGGATGATCTGGTTGGGAATGCCGCCGACAGCGCCGGCGATGGTCGGTTTCCCCTTCCACAGAGCCTCGGTGACCGTCAGACCAAAGCCTTCCTTCAAGGACTTTTGCACGATGATGGTCGACGCACGCTGAATCGCGTTGATCTGAAACGCACACCACGGGGGAAGGTCGAGGATGATGATGTCCGGGTCGTTCTCGGCCGCATCCTTGACTTCCTGTAAGACAGCCGCCCCCTCCGGATCGTCGCTCGCGCCACCGCCGGCCAGCACCAGCTGGCAGTCCACATATTTCTTGGCGAGCTTGAACGCCTGCACTACGCCGACCGGGTCTTTCAGGCGATCAAAGCGCGAGACCTGCGTGACGATCGGGCGCGAGCGGTCGATCCCGAAATCGTCGCAGACTTGCTGAACCTGCGCGTCGGTCAGTTCCTTGTTTTTCTCCGACAACGGATCGATGCAGGGATAAAACAGATACTGCGGAATGGGCAGCTGCCGCGCGAAAGACTGCGAAGAAAAAATCGCGGCGTCGTATCGCCCGACAAAGGGACGAAGGAATTCCCAGACCGCGGCATTCGGGTTCGAGAGATCGATATGGCATCGCCACACCCAATGCGCATGGCTCTGTTGTCGCGAGCCAATCAGCGCGGCGGGTTGGGGATCGTGAATAACCACCAACTCTTCGTTGAACTGCATGCGCGCGCGGTTCTGCTCGTTGTACATCAGAAAAATGTCTTGCGCGGCTTTGGTCAACTCGTAAGGCGTTCCATGCAGGGCGTTGTGAAAGGCCTTCGTGATCTCGAAGAAGTCGTTGCCGCCGGTGATCACGTCCCAGTGTGTCGGAACCTCAAGCTCCGAAAGCAGGGGAACAAGGCGGTTCAGCATCTCGGCGACTCCTCCACCGACGGCGGTGGAGTTGACCATCTTGATGGTCTTGCCCTTCAGTTCTCGCGCCAGAAAACGAAGTGCATCGATCTGCGATTCGCCCACAATGGCGCGATAGTCATCCATATGCGGCGGCGGAGGCGGGGTTGGCGGCGTCAGGACGCTCGCCGGAAGTTGGCGTCCATTGCGGCGATCGCGGGTTCTGCGGTCCGGCACCGGAATCGCAGGCGTGGTCTTGGACTCTTCCGTTGCGGTTGTCGAGCCAGAGCTCTGACTTGCGGAGGCGGCGCGCTGATCTTCTAGTTTCATCCTGATTCGTTGTCCTAATTCATGACCTGGGAAACGATCCGTGCGATTTGCAGCCGCACGCCTTCCAGGGTGTTGGTATAGATGTCGATGCGCTCGATGGCGTCGGCCGCGTCATTCAGTCCGACCTCCTCCTCGAGCCAGCCGGAAAAATCGTTGGTCATGCGATGCAGGCGCAAGCGCGCTTCGATGAAGTGATGATGGATCGAGTGAACGCTGACCTGGTTCAAACCGGCGAGAAAGTCAGGGAGTGTCTCGGCCTTAAACTTCGTTGGCAGCACGACCAGGTCGGACGCACAAAAATAAAACGGCTCGCGTGCCGGTTGCGAACCGGACCGAGGGTGACTCTGTAGAAACTCGTCGATGATCTCGATCATGCGGCGGCGAAGACCTTCAATGGCCGTGAACTCGCGGACGTCCACGCTGGCGAGCTGCTCTGCCAGTGCCGGCTCGTTGCAGGCGAAAAGACTCCAGTGGCCGAAATCGTTCGAAAATCCCTGACGGATGAAGTGATGTTCCTGTAGAGTGCGGAAGGTGTGCTGGAAGATCGAATCGTCGGGACAGGTGTGCAGCGCATCCAGCAACTCGGAGAGATTGGTCGCCTTCTGACGTCCGATTCGGAGAAGATGCTCCGACGTATTGAAGTAAAACGGTTTCCCCGGTTTGCGAACGGAGGGTTTTGCGGTATCAGGCATTGTAGCTACTAGGTAGCGCTCCGGGCCGAAGGGGTTGTCTCAGCGCAGCGGCGAAGCCGCGATGAAAATTCCTCAGAGCATCGCGCGCGCTCACGATTTGGCGAGCGAGAGCCGACGCAGGTGCCGGAGAAATTTCCCAGGGCAGACCGTTTGATGTTCGACGAAGAAGGTGCGCGGAAGTAAATCTGTGGTGCCGGAACGATGACGCTATCGTGTCCGGCTCCCGTGAAAAACTACGCCTTTACCACCTTACCGCTGCGCAGGCAGGAAGTACAGACGCGGATGCGCTTGCCCTGTCCGCCGACCTTGGCGTGCACCGGACGCAGGTTGATGTTCCAGCGCCGCTTGGTGACGTTGTGGGCGTGGCTGATGCGGTTGCCCGCTTGCGGCTTCTTGCCGCAGATATCACATTGTTGTGCCATGACTAGTTCAGAAAACTCCGATCTTTCAGGGTGAAGCATTGATTTTACAGGAGGTTGCGGGAAATGGGCAAATCGCGACCGTCCCTATGCGATACTTACCTTATGCAGTCCCCGCTCCAGGCCCCTTCTGCGGCGACAGATCCCAAATCGGTCAAGGTGAACCTCTCGACCGGCACCGGTGTCGATATCGAGTGGGGCGATGGGCACGTCTCGCACTATAACTTCGCTTATCTGCGGGATGCATGTCCGTGCGCGATGTGCGAGGAGGAGCGCGGCAAGAGCGGACGCCGTCCAGGCGAGCCAGTGAAAACGGCTCCCGCGGCCTTACCCATGTTCAAGCCGGCGGCGAAACCGATCTCTGCCGAAGGGGTTGGTAAATACGCGATCAAGTTTTCCTGGAATGACAGCCACGACCTTGGGATTTATTCGTGGAAGTTTCTGCGCGAAGTCTGTCCGTGCGAAGAATGCAAGCGGGACCGCGTAGCGGGCTGAGTCAGGTATCTCGGGCATCAAACAGAATCGGAACATGTCTTCGGCCACGCCAACCTCCGTCCAGTTTGTCGTGAATGACTTGCTGACGGAGTTGTACGTCAAGGGCGGATGCGAAAAGGTTGGCATCACGCGCGAATCTCTTACTCTCATTCTTTGCGAAGTCGGTTCTAAGCATTGCGAAGCGCTGAAATCCGAAGCCGAAATCCGCACTTTTTTTCTGAGTCTCCGGATTGACGAACTGGCTCTGGCGCGCGCCTGCGCCACCGGCAACAATGCCGCCTGGGAGATCTTTCTGACCCGTTATCGGGAAAAACTCTATCTTTCGGCGCTGCGCGTTGCGCGCGAGGATTCCGCCGCGCGTGATTTAGCCGACACGCTCTATGCCGATCTCTACGGCACGAATCTTCGCGAAGGCAGGCGAGTCTCGAAGCTATCTTCTTACACGGGCCGCGGCTCGCTCGAGGGCTGGCTCCGCACCGTTCTCGCGCAGGAATATGTCAACCGCTACCGCCGTACGAAGCGGCTGGTGAGTCTTGAGGAAGAGTCGGAGGAGGGCGTGCAGTTTCGCGCGCCTGATCCCGAACCGCAGGCACCCGCGGACAATCGGCTGGCCCAGGCCACGGACGAAGTTCTCGCTTTTATTTCCGGGGAAGACCGCACGATCCTGAGCGCGTATTATCTGGATGGCCGCACCCTGGCTGAGATCGCCCGGATGTTGGGCGTCCACGAATCAACCATCAGCCGCAAGCTCGACAAGCTGGCGCGATCCTTGCGGAAGCAGATTATGGCGGCGTTAGGTCGCCAGGGCATGTCGCGTCGCCAGGCTGAAGAAGCCATGGAAGTTGACGTTCGTGACTTGCAGGTCGATATTCGCCGCAGTTTGGCGCAAGAACCCCCGTCTCCGGCGTTCTCAGAGAAGAGAGTGGAGGCCCGGGTGCCCGAGGGCGAATTGTAGCTGAAGGCGGAATGGAAAAAGTCCCACAAATCGTGCCTGAGCGGCTGAGGGTGGCGACGGCGCTGGTCAATCATCCGGATGCTGATGTGCTCACGGCCTTCGCCGAACGTTCCCTGCCGGAGCTGGAGCGGGCGATGGTGCTGGAGCACCTGGCGTGCTGCAGCGACTGCCGCGAGGTGGTCGCTCTGGCGTTGCCTGAGTCTGTGCCGGTGACGGCCCACCTCGCTCCGTCACCGACCAGATGGCTCGGTTGGCCTCAGCTGCGCTGGGGATTCGCCTTGGCCGGCGTCGCGGTGATTGTTTCGGTTGGAGTGGTGCAATACCGTCGTCAGTCGGCAGCAACGATGGCGCAGAAGGGGATAAGTAAATTTGCTTCGCTGGCCAAGAACGAGGCCGTTGTGCCCGCGCCTGCCACAGCCCTCAAAGAGCCCGAGTCCGCCGCTGCTGGCAAAGAGCAAGGTAAGGCTGAGCGTTCGGATCTGCTGACAGTTGACAAGACCGACAAGAAGGTCGCCGTCACGCTGAAATCAACAGGACGCGACGAAGCGCTGGTGGCAAGCGCTGCGGGGTCGGGCGGTGGTATTGTCGCTGGATCTCGTGCGGGACTCCTGTCCCACGGTCCGAAAGTGGCGTATCAGAATCAGTGGCAGACACAGAACGCATTTGTTGCGAACACTGCGCCTTCGCCCGCTGCCGCGCCACCGGCAAGCCCACCTCCGCAAGGTCAGTTAGTTGCGAATTCGCGGGTCCCCTCTCGTTCTCAGGCCGCGCAAGTGCAAGTCGAGGCGGGCGCGCCGGCGATTGAGTCTCAAAACATGGAAGGGAAGAGTCTGGATCTGCAGAATCAGTCGATCCCCAAACAACCCCCCAACGATGGGTATGCCGAATCCAAGGTGGAAAAGACCAAGCCTGCGGAGACGCTGGTGACAGTTGGCCCGACGAAGGCGCTAGCCAGCACTACACCGTCTGGGGGCCGCCCATTCGACTATTTGTCGGCGTCGCCTCGATGGGCGATCACTTCCTCCGGAACCCTCCAACGCTCCTATGATCAAGGCGCGTCGTGGCAGGACGTTCCCGTGAAGGGCAGTCCCGGTGGCGCAGTCGCCGGCATGATGATGGTGGCACGCGAATCTGCCGCCCAACCAAAGCCTGCTCCAGCCAAAGCGAAGGATGCTGCCAAACAAAGCGCGGCATTGGACGCTCCCATCCTGTTTCGAGCCGTCGCCGCCGTTGGCAATGAAGTGTGGGCCGGGGGTACCGGTGGACAGCTTTATCATTCATCGGACGCCGGAAGCCATTGGGCGCAAGTCGTACCCTCAAGCGGGAATGTCAGCTTGACCGGAGATGTCATTAGCCTGGACTTCTCCGATTCGCAGCACGGCCGCGTCACGACCTCAACTCGCGAAGTCTGGCTGACCAGCGATGCCGGACAGACCTGGCAGAAGCAGTGAGTTCCCCTCTTGTCTTTTCCCGCGCGATTACCAAAGTGACATTTACACAAAGGTAAGGAGATCCTAATATCCCCTCGTGGTTTGGCAGTTCTGGGGGAGGGCTGCCGAGGCGTCCTTGGACTTAAAAGTCGAGGGGCGCTTTTTCTTTTCTGGGATCGTTGCCGCGTCCTGCGGCTTTTCTTCCGGATTAAGAGACAGACTCACCTGCGGATTACTGTGCTCCGCGACAGGCGGCACAGTATCCGCCGATTTCCAGCCGCGAAACCAAAACGCGAAACCGGCAGTCTTTCTCGACCTGCTGCTTCAGCCGTTCGAAATCATCGGTCACGAATTCCGCGATCTTGCCGCAGCGCAGGCAGGCCATGTGGATGTGGTCGCGCTGCAGTTTGCGCTCGTAGTAATGGCCCTCGCCGTTGAGGTGCATCAGGTCGAGTTCGTCAATCAGGCCCTGGCGCTTCAATAAGCGCAAGGTGCGATACACCGTACTGCGGTCGACGCTGGGATCGATCCTGCGAGCCTTGCGCAGAATGTGGCTGGCATCTAGATGCTTGTTGGCGGTCTCGATCACGCTCAGGATGGCGCGCCGCTGCCCGGTCATGCGAATGCCGCGCTCGGCAAAGTGAGCCTGCAGGCGCCCGGGCATTTCGGTTTGAGGCAATGGCATAAAAGTTCGGATGCTGTTGCAACTGGTCGCAATCAGAGTGCGACGGATTCTTTCGCTGGCGCTTGACGGAGAGGCACTCGCCCCGGCAACATTTTGAATGTACCCCTGATGCGACTCAGTTGCAACTAGAATTGGACGGGAATTAGCTTTGTCCTAGATGCGACCGAGTCGCAGAAAGAAATCTCGACTCAAGGAAGGATCTTTCCGCTTGAACTCTCTCTCATCCTTCGCCCGACTCGGCTTCGGACTCGGTGTCTTGCTCCTTTTGGGACTCCCCGCGTATTCGCAGGAGAGTCCGTATATCGTCACGTACGATCATTACCTGGAAGAACCCGGAAGTCTCGAGGTCGAATATTTCTCTACCTTCGGTACTCAGCGCGGCGGCAATGATTTCCACTCCTATTGGGCTGAGTTTGAATATGGCGCCACGGCCTGGTGGACTACCGAGTTCTATCTGGACGCGCAGTCCACTTTCAGCGACAGCACCATATTCACCGGCTTTCGCTGGGAGAACCGGTTCCGGGTGCTGCAACGCGAGCACTTCATAAACCCCGTTCTCTACATCGAGTATGAGAACACCAGTGGCGCCGACAAAATACTCAAAGAAGTCGAAGGTCACGACGTCGAGTCTGACTATGCCGATCCCAATTCGATCGCGCGGCAGGAGCACGATCATGAACTAGAGTTCAAGCTGATCCTGTCGAAGACATTCAAAGGCTGGAATGTGGCGCTGAATCCCATCGCGACCAAGAATTTGACCGGAGGTGATCCCTGGGAGTTCGGCTACGCCATCGGAACCAGCCGTCCGCTGGCGCTGAAAGCTTCCTCTAAGGACTGCAACTTCTGCGCCGAGAACTTCGTCGCGGGCGTTGAAATGTACGGAGGGCTAGGCGACCGCCACAGCTTCGGCTTGAATGAGACATCGCACTACATCGCACCCGTGGTTGCCTGGAACCTGCCGTCCAGCTGGACACTGCGGCTATCACCGGGCTTCGGACTGAACGACAACAGTCACCGCTTTCTGCTGCGCTGGGGCGTCTCACGGGAGTTTTCGGGGTTCGGCTCGGCGATCAGCCGCCTGTTCGGAGGAAATCGATGACTCGAATCTTTTGGGTAGCTGGATTTCTTCTCTGGATGGGCTCTTTCGCGTGGGCGCAGAAAGTTCCGGCAGCCAGCGAAAACACGCTTTATGCCGAGCTGGCGAAAGCGCCGCGGAAGGCGGCTGCGCGTGGGAATCCGCTGGAGCGCGATCCCGAGTCCGTTGCGGCCGGCGCCAAGATGTTCAAACAGCACTGCGCCGAATGCCATGGCGAAACGGGCGAGGGCGGCCATGGCTCAAAAAAAGGACCCAGCCTGCGAGTACCGGAAGTGCAGCAGGCGTCGGCGGGAACGTTGTTCTGGCTCTTGACCAATGGGGTGGTGCGGCGAGGCATGCCGGTATGGTCGAAACTGCCTGAGCCCCAGCGCTGGCAGCTGGTCAGCTACATCAAATCCCTCGGAAGTCCGACTGTGCGGGCGGAAGGGACGTCCCGCTAATCCTTTGTTCTATTGAGCTTGCAGTTTGCCGCGGATCCGTTGCCTATGCCGGGCAGGGCGTTTGCGACTTTCTTCCTCCCACCGCATCAAACAGCAGTGCTACGATAAAGTAGTTCGGCTTCCCCTCGGGGACAGCAATCATAGATCGAAGATCGACTTCTTAAGAGGAGAGAACATGGCAGGCAACGGAATCGTCGAAGTGACAGATCAGAACTTCGACCAGGATGTACTGAAATCGGACAAGCCCGTTCTGGTGGACTTCTGGGCGACATGGTGCGGCCCGTGCCGCGCGATCGCGCCCATCGTCGAAGAACTGGCCTCCGAGTATCAGGGCAAGATCAAGATTGGCAAGATGGACGTGGACTCGAACAGCGCCACTCCCATGCGCTACAAGGTGACCGGTATCCCGACCTTGCTGGTCTTCAAAGGCGGACAGGTCGTCGAACAGATCGTCGGCTACAAGCCGAAAGATGTGCTGACGCAGGTGCTGAACAAGCACGTTGGGTAGACGCCGCATTTAGCGGTCGGCAATTGGCATTGAGTGAGAACGCCCGGGAAGAGTCCCGGGCGTTTTTGTGTTTGGATGAGTCTAGACGGTCGCCAATAGGCTGCCACAGAATTCGTCGTACATAAGAACGTCTGTCTCGAGACCGGCGTGGGCCGCGACTTCCCGCAAGGATGTTGCCTGTCCCTTATCGTCCGTGACGAACCAGTCGCAGTATGGTAAGTACATGCTCATGAACAGGTCATTGTTCCCTGCGCTTAACTTCTCCCCAAAGCGGAAATCCCTCACGGCGATGTTGTACCACGGCACGAAAATCGCATATACCAAGGCGCGGAAAGACGGGCAGCAGTCCATGAATTCTCTGACCATGGCTTTGTCGGCGGCGGATCCAACTGCACGCTCGTACAGGCGGCGAGCCGCATACAGCAACGAGCCGCCGTCACCTATCGCCTCTAGCCGTGAGAGCGCCGGGCGAAAGGTTGTGGGAGGCGACTCGCCGTTGGACTCGAATATTGCCTGGATTTCTGGTCGCAGTGCGACAAGGTCATCTCTACCAGCTCTCTTGCGCTCCTTCTGAAAATCGGGCTGGGCCCGCGATGTTTCTTCATCATCAAAGAACTGACGATCTCGAATCGCATCTTCGCAAAGAGGCCACCTGACGTTTACGGTTCTCCAATCGAAATGTTCTGGGTCGTTGTGATGAGCCATTACCAGTTGCTCGGTTAGCTTGTTTGGAGGCAGGAGACACTCGCTCGGGCCGCTCTGAAGACTGCGGCAACTTGCGAGAAGTGACTCACGCTCGCTCTGCTGGGAGGTGGCGTAGAGTTCCTCAATACTCAGTCCTGCAAAACGAAACCACAGCCCAGCATTTATGCCATTCACGACTGACCGACGGCGAGGATCGTCAGCCACTCGATTGTGAGCACTAGTGTCAAACGTAACTATCGGCACAGCACCAATCATGGGCGCTCAGTACTTCCTCAGCACCCCAATCACTCTTCCCTGCACATCGACCGCGGCGGCGGGCACGATGATCGGCTGCATATTCACATTCGAAGGCTGCAGGCGGATGTTCTCGCCCTCGCGGTAGAAGCGCTTCAGTGTGGCATCGTTCTGATCGACGAGCGCGACCACGATATCTCCGTTATGTGCCGTCTTCGCTTTCTCGACCAGTACGTAGTCGCCGTCGAGAATGGCTTCGTCCTGCATGGAGTCGCCGCGCACTTCGAGCACGAACACTTCTTTCGACCGCACAAAGTCGGCGAGAGAAATTGTCTCCGGATTCTCAATCGCCTGGATCGGCTGGCCGGCGGCGATGCGTCCCATTAGCGGCAGGACCACGCCCGTGTTCACATTCATCGACTGCTTCAGCTTGCCTTTCGGCGGTAGCAGGTCGATCGAGCGGCTGCGGTTGTAGTCGCGCGTGAGCAGCCCTTTCTTTTCCAGATTCGAAATGTGCTTGTGGACGGTCGCCAGCGAGTTCAGCTTCAGGCCGTTTCCGATTTCTTCAAACGATGGCGAGTAGCCGTGCTCGGTGACGAATCTCGAAATGAAGTCATAGACTTCGCGCTGCCTGCGAGTGATGGCCATGCGCCATTATTGGCGAAGATAAAGCGAAAAAGCAACAGGAAAGTGAGAGCGTCTAACCGCAGTTATCCTGTGCGGCGGATTTTCGAGGAGTTATGCTCGCTCACCGCTTGACTCGAATTTCCACTTTCAAGATTCTGCGCGGCAGGGTTCGCGCCAGCCGGCAACAAAGTGGGATTTCGAGGTAGTGTGACCTGCGACCCTTGCTCCTCTGCGGCTTCTGAGGAGCCTGCCCTGTTGCCCAGCAACTCTCTCACCGCAGCGATCAAGATGCTGCTTTGGGCTTTGGAAACAACTTTGCGGATTCCCGCGGCCTTGGCCTCCAGTTCCAGATGCGGCGACCAGTGCATGGTGCAAAGGAAAACGGGTAGTTCCGGGCGAGCTTTCAGGATTTCCCGTGCTGCGCTGAGTCCGTCCATCACCGGCATCGCAAGATCGACAATCACAATATCGATGCCGGGATCCAGTGCCTTGGCGACAGCGTCGCGGCCGTTCTCAGTTTCGATGAATTCAGTGGGCCGAATATCCGATAGCAGTTGCGTCAGCGCGCGCCGTACCCCCGCATTGTCATCCGCAATCAGAATTCGCACAGGCATTAGCAAGTAGCCATCGGGAGGACCTGAACGGGGAAGCGCTCAAATCTGAGAGTTCTCGTGAACGTAGGGTGCCACACAAATTAACCCATACGGACCGCACTTATCGGAATCGGTAAAACCCTGTATGCCGCGAATGCTCGTCCTGCAGGCTAACGGAAAATTGCGTAACAGTTTTTCGTCGTGTTTCCTACGGCACAGATTGCATGTCTCCAAGCGGCAGCGGCTGCATCTCAAGATCGTTATGGCAATTGGTATGGAGTCAGAGGACGCTGTGGTGAACAAAGATGAAACCGGGGCACCGGCAGGCAATCCTCATTCGCGGCGTGCTGGGGAACGAACCAACGGAGAAGGCAAAGCGGTCGGCAACAGCATTTTGTTGGCGATTCCAGACGAGGAGTTCAATGCCCTCCGTGGCGAGTTGCGGTACCTCGACCTGCCGCATCACACCGTGTTGCACGAGCCACGGCAGAAACTCGAGTTCGTTTATTTCCTGAATGAGGGCATGGTCTCGCTCGTCTTCAAGACGCAAGCCGGAGAAACCGTGGAAGTTGGTGTTATTGGGAAGGAAGGGTTCACTCCCATTCCCGTGATTGCAGGCCTGCGCAGCAGCCCACATCAGGCGATCATGCAGATCAGCGGCAATGGGTTCAGATTGCCAGTCGAAGCCTTACAGGCCCATCTCGAGAACTGTTCGCGATTGCAGGCTGCCATGAACAGGTACTCAACCGTTCACAGTTTGCAAGTGGCGCAAACCGCCGGTTGCAACCGGCTGCACGATCTGGAGCAACGTCTTGCGCGCTGGCTCCTGCTGACCCAGGACCGTGTGGGCTCAGGGCTGCTGCGCATTACTCATGAATTCCTGGCCACCATGTTGGGTACTGATCGACCGAGCGTGACGCTGGCGGCCGGCGCTCTGCAGAAGAAGAAGATCATCGAATACACGCACGGGTCGGTCAGAGTCATCAATCGAAAAAAGCTGGAGAGCTCCGCCTGCGAGTGCTACAGCGTCATTCAGCATTTCAATGCCGAACTAGCGTCGAAGTAGGAACCAGGGTCTAGGTGGCAGGGGTTAGGGGCCAGATTCGGAAACACGGTTTTCCCTAATCCCTAGCCTCTAATCCCAAACCCCTAATTCAAAATTCCACGTGTGCGCGAAATGAGGGCACCAGCACCGGTCCGCGGTCCCGGTTGTATCCGGGATTGTTAATGTGCTGCACACCAGGCGCCAGATAGACTCCGCGCCAGACGTGTACCGTGTAATAGGACTCGAGAATATCCTCGCGGCCATAGCGAAGATGTCCGTCGCCGAGGAGGAACCCCAGTCCGCCAGCAGCCAGGTAGTTCTGATGATCCTTCTTGATCGCGTTCGTAACGAAAGCGATGCCGGCGCGGTCCTGCTTGCGGTGCCACCAGGCGCCGCTGGCTCCAATGCCCTGATCGAACGTCTGGTCGACTTCGGTATAGGCGAATGATTCGGTGCGTCCGTCGTCCCAACCGAAGCGTGCGAATGCAGTCAGGTACGGCGTGAGGGTCTGCTCGACATTCGCTCCGAATCCGTATTTACGAGTAATGTGCCAGGGATGATCCGTGATGTCAGGCGTTGCGTTGGAAGCGACTGCCTTGATGATCTGGTCGCGGTAGATGCCCATGTTTGCGGAGTTGGTGTAAGCGAGCAGGCGCACGACGCCAGACTTTTTCGGGATAATTCCGCGTCGCAGTTCATACTCGAAATTCTCGGCGTGCGCCTGCCAGGGCTTCCATACCAGATCGATGCCGTTGGCGACTTTGGGCATCAGGGCCTCGCCGAAGCGGAATCCCCAGTTGCGATCCTCGAAATCGGCGGTGGCGCCAACCGTGTAGCCGCGCGTATCGGCCGCATAATCCCACGCGCCGTTGTTGTCGATCGTCCAGTTAGCGAACTGGAAATGCGTGTCAGAGCCGGCCGAGTTTATGTCGAAGAAATCCGGCATGCTGAATTTGCCGAAGCGGATCTCGAGGCGACGGCGCGGCAGTTCCTCGAACAGCGACAAATAATTGCGCTGGTTCTCCACTTTGTCGCTGCTCAAAGCGAGGACGGTGTGGATCATGCCGCGGCCCAGGTAAGGCGCCTTGCTGAGCAGGGGATTGCGGACGATGTCGAGATTTGTGTCGCCGGCCAAGCCAAAACCCAGGCTGAGAGCGGAGCCTCCGGCTTCTTCGATATCGGCAAGAAATTCGGTGGAGTTGCTGACGCGAGCGCCGGTATATAGAGTCAGAACGCGAGAGACTGCCTTCTCATAGTGCGGCCCCAGACTATGTGTTCCGCTGTAAAGCGCGGGAAACTCAGGATGGGTCTGGAAGATGAAATTTGCCTGTCCGCTCAGCCAGAATCGAGAATTCTGAAAGTGCGGAAACATGGCTTCGGTACCTTCTTCCGCAGACGGATTCTGCGGGTCGGCGTCGCTGGTCCCGCCTCGCTGTGCCGGCGAAGGCGGTTCGGTCTGCTGGGCGGAGACGGTCAGCGACGCGCACCCAAGCACCAAAAAGAGCGTCAGTAAAGTGGCAAATCCGCTTATATTGTTCGTGCGCATGCCGGGCATTCCCATGGTTCACAGGCAAAGAAGGTTCCTGATTGCGCCCCCCCACGGCAAATGAATTAACGTAACTATACACTAAAGCATTAACTATAGTTAACAACTGCAGGCCATCTCTGTAACTAGAAGCTTATGGGCCTGCGGTTAAAGGAGTGTTACGAAGGGAGAGAGTGCGGCCGGAATCCTCACGGGGGTGCGACTGCGGCCGTAAGCCCTGAACTGGCATGGACAGCAATGCGGAACCCTCATAAAATCGAGGGAACTTTGACGCGGGCGGCGATCATGCGGTGGGGGAAATTCGTTTTGAAGGTGGCTTCAGTCGTTATGCTTGCTCCGGGCCTGACCAGCGCCCAGCAAGCTTTTGATCTGGATGGGCATGTGGTGAGCCCGTTCGCCGCGGACGGAAAGATAACCGTCCTCGTTTTCGTGCGGCGCGATTGCCCGGTTTCGGGCCGCTACGCACCAGTCATTCAGGAAATCAGCAGGCAGTACAGCGACCGCGCCAGTTTCTTTCTGGTCTATCCCGATAAAGGCGAGACCCCGCATGCGATCCGGCAATCCATCGCGGAGTTCGGATACAAGCTTCCTGTGTTGCGCGACCCCGATCACACCCTCGTCAAACTCGGACACGTTCAGATTACGCCGGAGGTCGCGGTCTTTGATCGAAAGCATCGTCTTGTCTACGATGGCCGCATCGATAACTGGTATATCGATCTGGCTCGCTCACGTCCGGCTCCGAGCACTCACGAGTTGGAAGAGGCTATCGAGGCCGCACTTGCAGGCCACGCGGTTGCGCACAGCGAAGTCAGGGGAGTGGGATGCTACATCTCCGATGTCGAATGACCTCCCGGCGAATGCAGTTCTGGAGTGCGTTGCTGTTCGTGAGCTGCTGCATCGCGCCGTTTTTCGGCCGTGCCACTCCGAATTCGGAAGCTCAGCATTCCAGCGCTCCCGTTACCTTCAGTCGCGACATCGCTCCGATCATCTTTCATTCCTGTTCGAGTTGCCATCGGCCGGGCGAAGCCGCTCCTTTTTCCCTGTTGACCTACTCCGACGTGAAACGACACGCCCGGCAGATCGCCGACGTGACGCGGTTGCGCATCATGCCTCCGTGGCTTCCCGAGCCGCAGGAGTTGAAGTTTGCCGACGAAATGCGGCTGTCAGAAGCAGAAATCAATCTGATTCAGAACTGGGTTGAGCAGGGAGAAGTGGAAGGAAATCCGTCGGACTTGCCGCCGCAGCCGAAGTTCGCCGAAGGGTGGCAGTTAGGCAAACCTGATCTGATTCTGGCCGCGACCAAACCGCTTAATCTGCCTCCACGTGGCACAGACACCTATTGGAACTTCATCTTTCCGGTGCCGATCGAAGAGACGAAATGGGTGAAGGCGGTGGAGATCCGTCCCGGCGACAAGCGCTATGTGCATCATGCCAACCTGATGGTCGACCGCTTCGGAACCGCGCGCTCGCGGGAGAGCGATCCCGGCGCCGGATTTGGCGGTATGGAGATTCGCATCGAATCGCAGGCGTTCGATCCCGACAGTCACTTGCTGTTCTGGAAGCCGGGCACGGTTCCGTCCATGGAACCGGAAGATATGGCGCTACGGCTCGACAAAGGCGCAGATCTGATCCTGAACACTCACCTGCAGCCCTCCGGGAAGCCGGAGATCATCCAGCCGAGCATCGGATTGTATTTTACGGACCGTCCCGCGACGAAGTTTCCCATGCTGTTGCAGTTGGAAAACGATCTCAAACTGGACATTCCGGCGGGGGAAAAGAATTTCCTGGTCAGCGATGATTTCACGCTGCCCGTCGACGTGGACCTGATGGCGATCTATCCGCACGCGCATTATCTCGGCAAGGACCTCAAGGCGTTCGCGACGTTGCCCGATGGCCCGCAAAAAACTTTGATTCACATTCCACAATGGAACCTGAACTGGCAGGCGGTCTATCGCTATGCGCAGCCGGTGCTCCTGCCGAAAGGAACAAAGATCGGCCTGCGCTACACCTACGACAATTCGGATGAGAATCCGATGAATCCGAACGATCCCCCGAAGCGGGTCGCGGGAGGCAATCGCTCCAGCGATGAGATGTGCCACCTGTGGCTGCAGGTGCTGCCCGTGAATTTCGATCCGGCGAAAGGGGACCCGCGCATGGTGCTGCAGGAGGCGCTGGCGCGGCACAATATCGAGAAAAATCCTGGCGATTTCGAATCGCACTACAATCTTGGCGCCATGCTTCAGGCAAGGAACGATCTGGAAGGAGCGATTGCGGAATATCGGACGGCGGTGCAACTGCGCCCGGCCGATGCCGTCGCGAATAACGCACTCGGGGCGGCCCTCGTTGCCGGGTCGCACGAGGATGAGGGAGTGCAGTATTTGCAGGCGGCGCTCAAGGCCCGGCCGGACTACTTTGACGCCCACTACAATCTGGGTCTTGCGCTGGCAGCGCAAAATCAATTTGATAAGGCAGCCGCGGAGTTGCAAGCGGCACATCAACTGCAACCGTTGGATGCCGCGGTCGAAGCCAATCTGGGCACCGCTCTGGCCGAGTTAGGACGTCTCGCCGAGGCGAAGGCGCACCTCGAGCACGCGCTCACGCTCGATCCGAATCAGCCCATCGCCAGAGAAAATCTGGAGGCGCTGAGAAAGGAAATGGGCGCGCGATGATTCCTCGCGAGAAGAAAAGGAAATGAAATCGAAGCAGGGATTCGTCAAGCGGCTGTGCATTTCTGGGGCTCTAATGCTGTCTGTGGTTGCGGTCATGGACGCACAGCAGCCAATACCGGATGTCCCTGCCGTTTCTGCACAGAGTGCAGTGCCGGAATTTGCCACCGCCCGCAAGCTTGTTCAACAAGGAAAGGTCGATGAAGCAATTGCGGAGTTGCAAGGTGTGGAGAGCCGCGATCCGAACACGAACGGTCTTGCGCTCGAATTGGGCAGCGCCTATTACAAGAAGAGCGACTATGTGAAGGCGATCGAATACCTGAAGAAGGCGATCGCTGCAGATCCGGGGAACGATGAAGCGACTCAGATGCTAGGCCTTGCTTACTATCTGGGCGGCCATCCCTCCGAGGCGATTCCGCTGCTGGAAAAAGTGCAAGGCTGGTATCCGCGCGCCAACGTGGACGCCAGCTACATTCTTGGCATCAGCTACATTCAAACGAAGAATTACGATCAGGCGCGCAAATCATTCGCCAAGATGTTTGATGTGACCGGCGACTCCGCGCCCGCTTATTTGTTTACGGCAAGAATGCTCTTTCGACAGGACTTCATTCCCATCGCGGAAGAATACGCGCAGAAGGCGGTGGCGCTCGATCCCAAGCTGCCGCTCGCGCACTATCTTCTGGGAGAGTTGTATCTCTACAAGTCGCGCGTGCCGGAAGCGATTGCGGAATTGCAGAAGGAGATGGCGGTCGATCCCGCGAATGCCGGTGTCTACTACAAGCTTGCCGACGCCTATTCGCGGGTGCAGAAATTCGATGACGCCGAACGCCTCTTGCAGCGCTCCATCTGGCTCGATGCGACCTCGACCGGGCCGTTTATCCTGATGGGAAAAGTTCTCGAAAAAAAAGGTGAGTACCAGCTTGCGCTGCGCGCCCTGCAACGTGCTGCCAACATGGACCCCAACAATCCCGCCACGCATCAGCTACTCGGGCAAACTTACCGCGAGATGGGGCAGAAAGAAGAGGCGGAGAACGAACTGAAGCTCGCGGCACAGCTGCAAAACCAGCAGAACGGACGTTAGGTTAAATCGCTGCCGCCTGCTCGCGCCGTCGCGCCTGAATCTCGATATACACGTTCACGAGTGATACCGCAGCCGGAGTGACTCCGGGTATGCGCGAAGCTTGACCGATCGTCCGCGGGCGGACCTTCGTCAATTTTTCCTGCATCTCGCGCGAGAGTCCGCTGACCGAGCGGTAATCGAACCACTCCGGAATGGCGTGCTGCTCCGACTTCTTCAGTCGTTCGATCGCGCGCTGCTGCTGCAGCAGATAGCCTTCGTACTTGATTTCGGTCTCGACCGACTTGAGTTCGTTGCGGACTTCGGAAGAAATTCTCGCCACGGATTCCCGCGGATTTACGCGGATTTCAAAAAATTCTGGGGCGAGGCGGCGCAAGGCCGGGATCAGTTGCTCAATTGTGACCTCCGGACGCTTTAAGAGTTGAGCTAAGGTCTGGCCGATATCTGATTCCCAGGCAGTGGCGGAGCCGTCAGCCGAATACACAGGTCCTTCGCTTCGCTCAGGATGACAAGCCTGTCTGTATTCCGGTGTGAGGCGTGTTTTCTCGAGCAGCTTCTTCATTGCAGCGAGTCGTTCCTGCTTGGCCTGGAAATCGGCCCAAGCTCCGTCCGAAATCAATCCCACGCGGCGGCCATGCGGCGTCAGGCGGCGATCCGCGTTGTCGATGCGCAGATGCAGGCGAAATTCCGCGCGCGAAGTAAACATCCGGTAAGGCTCGTTCGTTCCCTTCGAAATCAGATCGTCGATCAGAATCGCCGTATAAGCTTCTGTGCGATCGAGAATCAGCGGAGGCTGCTGCTTCACCTGCAGGGCGGCATTGATTCCGGCCATGAGTCCCTGACAGGCGGCTTCTTCGTAACCGGAGGTGCCGTTGATCTGTCCTGCGAGGAACAGCCCTGCGACCTTGCGCGTTTCGAGCGTGCGCTCCAGTTCAGTCGGATCGATCGAGTCGTATTCGATGGCGTAGCCGGGGCGCAGCATCTCGGCCGATTCGAGCCCGGGGATCGACTTCAGAATCGCCAGCTGTACTTCCACTGGAAGCGATGTGCTCATTCCGTTCACGTAGATCTCATGCGTGTTCAGGCCTTCCGGTTCGAGGAAAAGCTGGTGTATCTCCTTGTCGGGGAACTTGACGATCTTGTCTTCGATCGATGGACAGTACCGGGGGCCGATCGACTGAATCTGACCGCTATACATCGGCGAGCGATGCACGTTTTCGCGGATGATGCGATGCGTCTCGGCCGTGGTCCACGCGATGTAGCAGGGAACCTGTGAGTCGTGATGCGCAACACTCCTCGTGCGAAAGCTGAACGGAGTGGGATCTTCGTCGCCCGGCTGTACCGGAAATTTCGACCAGTCGATCGTACGGCCGTCAAGACGAGGAGGCGTTCCAGTCTTCAACCGGCACCCGCGGAGCCCGAGTTTTTTCAGGGCTTCGCCAAGGAGCACGGCGTTGGGCTCGCCCGAACGTCCCGCGGGATACTGCTGCTCGCCGCAGTGAATCAGGCCATTGAGGAACGTTCCGGTAGTGATGATGACGGCTTGAGCGCCAACTGTGCGGCCGTCGCGCAGTTTGATTCCGACGACGCGGCGTCCCTCAGCGGCTAAAGCCGCATTCTCAATGGCGGGCTGATCGGCACGACTGAAGTCGTGCCCTTCCCGGTTGTCGTGAGATCTGGCAGCTGAGAGCCGACAGCTCTCGACGATCAAATCCGCCACTTCGGCCTGCTTGATCTTCAAATTCGGCTGCGACTCGAGCACTTCGCGCATCTTGAGGCGGTACGCCTGCTTGTCGCACTGTGCGCGCGGAGACCACACCGCCGGTCCGCGCGAGGTATTCAGCAGGCGGAACTGGATGCCCACGGCATCGGTGATTTCGCCCATGATGCCGCCCAGCGCGTCGACTTCGCGAACAAGGTGTCCCTTGGCGATGCCGCCCACGGCCGGATTGCACGACATCTGCGCGATCAGGTCGACGTTCAGCGTGTAGAGAGCGGTCTTCAGGCCCATGCGGGCGGAGGCCATTGCGGCTTCACAACCGGCATGGCCGGCGCCGACCACGACAACGTCGAATTGTTCGGTGAACTGCATTTGAGGAGCGAACCCACGAAGACTGCAGTTCCTTTATTCTAGCAAGCATGAAAGACGTACCTCTTGGGACGCGTGCCGAGGCGGAAGAGACCGTAGCCTTCGAGCACACGCTGACGGCGCACCACTCCGAGCTGCCGCCCGTCTATTCCACACCTGACATGATCCGATTGATGGAGACCGCAGCCTTCCATGCCCTTCAGCCATATTGCGAAGGCGATGAGATCACCGTGGGGAGCTCGATCAACATTCAGCACCGCGCAGCGAGCGGAATCGGCGCGCGCATCAGGGCGGAAGCCGTGCTCGACTCGTTCGATGGACGCTTTTACACATTGCGCGTGACGGCGCGCGACGACACGCAAGAAATCGGTCGCGGGACGGTGGGCAGGGCCGTGGTGAGCATGGGAAAGTTTGTGGAACGCATGAAGGACAAGTTCGGTGGCGCTCCGCACGAGATCCCTCGCGCCGCTGGTGAAGGCGCGGCGCCTCGGGATGACGCAACGCGTGATTGACTTGGCCGAGACGTTGAGTGTTATTGGTGTCATCTCCGACACGCACGGCCTGCTTCGTCATGAAGCGCTGCAGGCCCTGCGCGGCTCTGAGCACATCATTCATGCCGGAGATGTGGGCGATCGGGAGATTCTCGACCAGCTCAGAACGATTGCTCCGGTGACCGCCGTGCGCGGGAATATCGACAAAGGCGCATGGGCGCACAAGCTGCCGGAGACCGCAGTCATCGAGATCGCACGCGTCTCGATTTATGTGCTTCACGATCTGTCGCAGCTGGACCTTAAGCCCGGAGCCGCAGGATTCCAAGTTGTAGTCTCCGGCCACAGCCACATTCCGAAGCAGGAGGCGCGAGACGGCGTGCTGTACTTCAATCCCGGAAGCGCAGGCCCGAGAAGGTTCAAGCTGCCAATTACGGTTGGGAGGCTGGTCATCCAGCGGAAGAAAGTTCGAGGAGAGATCATCACGATTGCAGAGTGAAGACTATTTAACTGATGTCATCCTGAGGACGGCGGAAGCCGTCCGAGGGACCGTACGACGTCACGCGTAACCCGATGCTGCCGCAAAGGTCGAAGGAAGATTGATGGTCCGGGGGGCATGCGGCGCTGCATGCATCGTTGGCACTCCTCTCAACTACATCGAAGCAGGACGCCTTCGTAAGGTCCATCGCGTCGGCTGAGCCGCCGCTCGGGATGACATCGGCCGCGAGAGTACTCGTTGCTACAATCCTGAACAGTGTCGATCTCGTTCCACATCGAAAAAACTTCCGGGAATTCGCGCGGCGCAAAGCTAATCACTCCGCACGCAACGATTGAAACTCCCGTATTCATGCCCGTCGGCACCGTCGCGTCGGTGAAGGCCGTTCCGCAAGACATTCTCGAAGACCTCGGCGCGCAGATCATTCTCGGAAACACATACCACCTCTACTTGCGACCCGGGGTCGAAACGGTGCGCCGCATGGGCGGGCTGCACGGCTTCATGTCGTGGGATCGGGCGATCCTGACCGACTCCGGGGGATTCCAGGTCTTCAGCCTGAGCGAACTGCGCAAGCTCAACGAAGATGGCGTGACGTTCCGCTCGCATCTCGATGGCTCATCGCATTTCTTCAGCCCGGAGAGCGCGATGGAGGCCCAGATCGGGCTCGGCGCCGACATCATCATGGCTTTCGACGAGTGCACGGAATATCCGGCAGACCACTCGCGCGTGCGGGAATCGATGGAGCTGACGGCACGCTGGGCGGCACGGAGTAAGAAGTATTTTGAGGAGCATAAGCACGAAGTGCCCTGGAACAGCGGCCCTCAGCCCTCGGCCCTCAGCCTTCAGCAAACCCAGGTTCCTCGCTCCGCTCGGAATGACAACGAGATAAGGGGCGGGTCTGTGGCTGACCCCTGGCCCCTGACCCCTGATCCCTCTGCTCAATCTCTCTTCGGCATCGTGCAGGGTGGCATGGACCGTGCGCTGCGCAAGGAATCGGCTGAGCGCACTATCGAAATCGGATTTCCCGGATACGCGATCGGTGGCTTAAGTGTCGGTGAGCCACGCGGGCTGACACGCGAGATCGTCGAGTCCACGCTGGAGCATCTCCCGAAAGACAAGCCGCGGTATCTCATGGGTGTGGGGACTCCAGAGGAAATCGTTGAATACGCGAGCCTCGGCATCGACATGATGGACTGCGTCCTGCCCACGCGGGCGGCGCGGCATGGATTGCTCTTCACGGCAGAAGGAAAGGTGTCCATCAAGCAAGCGCGCTATGCGCAGGATTCGGGCCCGCTCGATCCCAACTGCGGATGCCGTGTTTGCCAACGCTATTCCCGGGCCTACTTGCGGCACCTTTACGCATCGAACGAAGTGCTGGCGCAGGTCCTGAACACGATCCACAATCTGAGCTTCTACCTTGACACCATGCGGCGGGTGCGGCATGCTATCTCATTTGGGGAAGTGTCCGGTTTTCTATCGGATGTGTGGTCACGACCCAAACCATAGGGTCGTTCAAAGTTCCCCGGATTCAAGCCTGAAGCCTTGGAAGCCGGCTGTAGCCGATCCAAACCCCGTGGTGAAATGACACACTCCCGCGGCGCTGATGGGCGCAGGTATTGTTGTGCGGACATCATCCGCTCAGACCTCAAACGAGAATGCAATATATATTCGCAGTGCAGACCGGCGGCGGTGGTATGGGGTGGCTCGGCATCGCGCCGCTTATCTTTATTTTTGCCATCTTTTATCTGCTCCTGATCCTGCCGCAGCAGCGCCGCCAGAAAAAATGGCAGGGCATGCTCGATCAGCTCAAGGCCGGCGACAAGGTCACGACCAGCGGCGGCTTGCGCGGCACGATTCTTTCGCTGAAGGACGATGCGATTCAACTCCGCGTCCCGCCGGATAACCTGCGGCTCGAAGTGACCAAAGCCTCGGTGGTGTCGGTAACGACGACCGAGGAGGAAGTGAAGACGAAATAGTTTCAAGTTTCGGGTTTCAAGTTTCGCGTGTGCGCGGAATTGAATTCCCGAAACTCGAAACCTGAAACTCAAAACTGGATTTATGCAAAAGAATCTTCTCTGGAAACTGCTATTCATCGTCGCTGTGGTGCTGTTCTTTCTTTTCGGAATCTTTGGCATCCCGAAGGGAGTTTCCGGCTCAGCGCTGGCGACGGCGCTTACCGACCACATCCATCTCGGTCTCGATCTGAAAGGCGGGACGCACCTGATCCTGCAGGTGCAGGTGAACGACGCCGTGAACGTCGACGCGCAGAACGCGATTGAAGTGTTGAAAGAACAGCTGCGCAAACGCAAGATCGACTACACCGACATCTCGCAGCCCGATCAGCAGAATAATCCCGACCGCCTTGTCATCAAGGGCGTGCAGCCGGGCGCGCGCCAGGATTTGTTAAGCATCGTGCAGGAGCGCCTGCCTGAATATGACTTGACCGGCGGCACCGGCGATACCTGGAACATGGCCATGCGACCTTCCTCGCTGACCGATCTGAAGAACCGCGCCGTTACGCAGGCCATCGAGACGATTCGCAATCGAATTGACGCGCTCGGCGTGAGCGAGCCGACCATTCAGGAGCACGGCCTCGGGCAATATCAGATTCTGGTGCAGTTACCGGGTGTAGACGATCCGCAGCGCGTGAAAGACATCATGCAGTCCACGGCCATGCTTGAGATCAAGCAGATGACGGATGGGCCCTACACCAGCGAGCAGGCTGCGTTGCAGGCGAAGGGTGGAATCGTGCCCGTGGACTCGATGCTCATGACTGGCCAGTGCACTTCGAGCCCTGAGCCGACCTGGTGTTTCGTGTCGCGCACGTCGGCAGTGAGCGGCAAGGATCTGAGGGATGCGCGCGTCAGCACCGACGAAAACGGACAGCCGGCGGTGCACTTCGATCTGACCAGCGAAGGCGGACAGCGTTTCTACAACTTCACTTCGAACCACGTGAACGACAGCCTTGCCGTTGTGCTGGACAACAAGGTGCAGGAGGTCGCCAATATCCGGGAACCGATCCGCGACTCAGGTCAAATCAGCGGGCACATGACCGAGCAGAATGCCAAGGACCTGGCCATGGTGCTGAATTCGGGAGCGCTGCCGGCCAGCATTCGCTATCTGGAGGAGCGCACGGTCGGCCCCTCGCTGGGGGCGGATTCGATTCGCTCGGGCGTACGCGCTGCCGTGATCGGCATGGTCGCGGTACTGATTTTCATGTTGATCTACTACCGCGGCGCCGGCGTCAATGCCGATGTAGCGCTGATCATGAACTTGATCATCCTGCTTGGATTCCTCGGCTGGTCGACGATTGCAGGGGTCAATGTAGCCCTCACTCTGCCGGGAATTGCGGGGGTGATCCTGACCGTAGGTATGGGTGTGGACTCGAATGTTCTGATCTTCGAGCGCATTCGCGAGGAACTGCGCAATGGCAAGACGCCACCATCCGCAGTGGATCAGGGCTTCAGCCATGCCTGGATCACGATTGTTGATACGCACGTGACGACCATCGTTTCCGCGGCGATTTTATTCATCTTCGGAACGGGTCCGGTCAAGGGATTCGCCACCACGCTGACGTTCGGGCTGCTGGCGAACTTGTTTACGGCGGTGTTCGTTTCGCGCGCGATTTTTGAGTGGGTGCTCAGCCGCAAGAACCGCGGCGAAGCGCTGAGTATTTAAGACATTTGGTAATCGGGTAATTTTGTAATTTGGTAATTGAGAACCCGTCTCAATTTGCCAAATTACCCGATTACAAAATTACAAAATCTCTTTGGGAAGTAACGGAAGATAAGAGGCTACTGGTGGAGTTCTTTCATAGCGTCAACATAGATTTTCTCGGCAAGAAGTGGTACTTCCTCGCCTTTTCGCTGATCTTCAGCGTCGCGGGTGTGCTTTCGATGCTGTTCTGGCACCACATCCCGTGGGGGGTGGATTTCCGCGGCGGCACTTTGGTCTACGTGAAGTTCTCGCATCCGCCCGATCTGAAGGGGATTCGCGCGGAACTCGACCATGCCGGCCTGCACGATCCAAAAATACAGCCATACGATTTGCCCGCCTACCACGAGGTCCTCATCGATCTTGGCCTCCGCGAGACCAGCGAGGCGGCACTGGATGTGGGCAAAACGAAGATCATCAACGCCCTTGAGACGAATGCCCCCGCCGGCAAGCAGGACCTCAATAACGCGGCACTCCTGACCGTTAAGAACTATCTGCTGGATAAGGACCCAATGCATCTGGGAACTGACGCCGACCAGAAATATGGCGCACAGGCTCAGGCGATTGCTGATTTTCGGGACAAGGTCAATGGCGGCGTCCTGGGCTCGATCGACCAGCTTAAAGGAGCTCCGGGAGTGGACCCGGCCGCCGCCGCGGCAATCCCGGACGGCTTCTATACGTCTGATTTCCACGTGCAGAACGTCGAGATCGTCGGGCCTCAGGTCGGCAGCCAGCTGCGGACCCAGGCCGGCCTCGCGACCCTCTATTCCCTTCTTGGGATGCTGGTTTACCTCGGCTTCCGCTTCGAGTGGATTTACGGCATTGCCGCAGTCATCACTGTCTTCCACGATACCCTGATCACTGTAGGCGCTTTTTCGCTGACAAATACGGACATCTCCCTGACCGTAATCGCAGCTCTTCTAACCCTGATTGGTTACTCCAATAACGACACGATCGTGGTATTTGACCGCATCCGGGAAAACATTAAACTGATGCGGCGCGAAAAGCTGTCGGATATCGTCAACCGGAGCATCAATCAGACCCTAAGCAGAACCATCTTGACAGCGGGCCTTACCTTCCTTACTGTACTTGCTCTCTTCCTATTCGGCGGAGAGGTGCTTCGTGGATTTAGCCTCGCGCTGGTAATTGGCATCTTAATCGGGACGTATTCATCGATCGCAATTGCCGCGCCGATCCTGGTGGCATATCAGGATTGGCGGATCGAAAAGGGCAAACGCCCGGTGGCTATGCCGGGCGCCAAAGCTAAGTAAGTTGCTGTATGGCGTCCTTCAAATCATTGATTTAGGCCTTCTTTAGGCAAGGTTGGGAAGGATTTGCAGCCCGGAAAAAGCCGGGAGCAAAGGAGAAGCGTCCGGTGTCTAAGTAAATTTGTAGGGGTCTCAAGAGACGTTTGGGGAGAATCACATGTTTGAAGACAGCCTTATCGAGTCCGGCGGCAAGCTGAAAACGAAGCGCGGATGGACGTCGATTGTGTCGTTCGCGATTCAGATCGGAATCATCGGCGTGATGGTCCTGATCCCGCTCATTTTCACAGAAGCCCTGCCGAAGCAGCAGTTGATGACATTCCTGGTGGCTCCCCCGCCGCCACCACCACCTCCGCCGCCAGCCGCGGCTCCCGTCAAGATCGTAAAGCAGATTCAAACCGACATCGTGAACGGTGAACTGCGTACGCCTACCAAGATTCCAAAGAAAGTCCAGATGATTAAGGAAGACGAGGCGCCGCCGCCAGTGATGGCGACGACCGGCGTCCTGGGCGGTGTTCCCGGCGGTGTGCCGGGCGGCTCGATGGGCGGCGTGATGGGCAGCATTCTGAGCTCTACCCCGACCGTGGCGCCCAAGATTGCGACTCCGCAGCGCGTGCGCGTATCCTCGGGTGTCAGCACAGGCATGCTGATCCGCAAGGTGCCGCCGAGCTATCCGCCGCTGGCGCGTCAGGCGCGTATCCAGGGAACGGTGATTCTGCAGGCCCAGATCAGCAAGGAAGGGAATATCGAAAACCTGCAGCTGATCAGCGGGCATCCGATGCTGGCACCGGCCGCGATCGAAGCCGTGAAGCAGTGGAAGTACAAGCCTTACCTGCTCAACGGAGAACCGGTCGAAGTGGAGACCACGGTTCAGGTGAACTTCACGCTTGCTGGAGGCTAAACTCCGCGGGTCGAGCAGGTTTGATCGATTTGTCCGAGTGTGAACAGGCCCTCCCCTCCCACCTCAAGTGGCGGGGCAGGGCCTTTAGGAGGTTCTGGGCCTCGCTGTTTCACGGCAGCGGAAAGCGAAGCCCAGCATGCGCGACGCAAGCCGTGCATCCGTCGGCAATCGAGATCTAGCCAGCGGTTGGCACCGCAAAGCGCATCAAAGTGTCCAAGCAATTACAAGAGTTCCGAGGAGGGAAAAGCAACTCATGCTAGCAATTCACGTAGGAGCTGTTCTCAGTCACGTACCCGCCGCGGCCACCTGGATTGTCCAGGAGGGCGGCGCCATGGCGACCGATCCTTTGGGTCTATGGAAGGCAATGGGATGGGTTGCTCGCACCGTAGTCATCATCCTGTTTATCATGTCGGGCTGGTCTATCGGCGTGATGATCGATCGCTGGATGGCCTATAGCGCGGCCCGTAAGCAGTCGCGCGCGTTTGCCCCGGCGGTTGCCGGAGCGCTGCGCGACGGCCGCATTGACGAAGCCATCAAGGTTGCCGAGCGCAACAAGAAAAGCCACCTGGCCAAGGTTGTCACCGCGGGCCTGATGGAATTCAAGGCGCACCAGGATAGCCCGGGCGCCATCCCTGGCGAAACCATCGAAGCCTCGAAGCGCGCGCTGGAGCGCACCGAAGCCATCGTCCACGCTGAATTGAAGCGCGGATTGGGCGGCCTCGCCACCATCGGATCGACCGCCCCCTTCGTGGGACTGTTCGGAACGGTGATGGGCATTCTGAACGCCTTCATCGGCATCAACAACTCGAAGGCCACCGGTCTGGCCGCCGTCGCCGGCGGTATCGCCGAGGCGCTGGTCACGACCGCTATCGGGCTGCTCGTCGCCATCCCGGCCGTGATGATGTTCAACTATCTGACCGGCCGCGTGGAAGCATTCGACGTCGAGATGGACAATTCGTCCAGCGAACTGATCGACTACTTCCTAAAGAAGCGCGGCGACGTGCGTCGATAAAGACCGCCGGGAATAGGCTGGTTCTGTTTCCGCAGTTGAGTTGCTTGTCCGGCGCCGGAGCAATCCCGGCGCCGGGCTTCCCCAACTTGAGGGCGGAGCCGATTCGGTCTTCAGCCGTGACGGAAGCACGGGAGATATCAAGCTATGGCACTGGCAAAAAGAGACGAAGGATCGAAGGTCAGCTCAGAAATCAACGTCACTCCCATGGTGGACGTGATGCTGGTTCTGCTGATCATCTTCATGGTCGTCACCCCCATGTTGCAGAAAGGCATCAGCGTCGACATGGCGAAGGTGAACAACCCCGAGCCGATGCAGGACGCCGACAAGGAAGATGCGCTGCTGATCTCCATTACTCGGGACAACAAGGTCTATTTCGGAAGTGAGCAGATTCAGGTCGACAATCTGACCGGCAAAGTGAAAGATCGCCTGGCCAACAAGGCCGACAAGCGAGTCTACGTGAAGGCGGATATGCGCACCCGTTACGGCGGCGTTGTGCAGGTGGTGGATGCCGTCCGGGCTGCCGGAGTTGACGATCTCGGCTTGCTCACCGATCAGAGAAAGACAAGCACGCCCCCGCCCGCTCCAGCAGCGGCAGGGCAGTAGAGGAGAATAGCCATGGGAATGAACGTTGGCACGCACGGCGGGCAAAGCGCGAACATCAACGTCACGCCGCTGATCGACGTGCTCCTGGTGTTGCTGATCATCTTCATGGTGATCTCGCCCGTGACGCCGAAAGGCTTGGATGCGCTGGTTCCGCAACCACCTCCGCCGAATGCGCCGAAAACCAACACCCCCGATCGTACGATTGTGGTGCAGTTGATTGACCGCGGCGTAGGCCAGGATCCGGGATTGAAGATCAACGACGAGCAGGCGACCTGGGACAATCTCCAGGGCCGTCTGACCGATATTTACAAGCAGCGCGCGGAAAAAGTCATGTTCGTCAAAGGCGACGACTCCATTCCTTTCGCAAATGTCGCCAACGTGATTGATATCGCTCACGCTGCCGGTGTGGACAAAGTCGGTCTGATCACCGCAAAGATCGAAGCGGGCAGCTAGACTGCCCGCGCCGTAAGGCCGGAGCCGCATTTCTTCTCATTCGGCCCACAGCACGGAGGCTTCAGCTTCCGTGCTGCCACCGGCTCCGCTTGTCAAACCGCTGTCTCTGGGCCTAGGATGCTGTGGCGAGGAGACTTATACCGCAATGAATAAAACTCTTAAACTGCTGACGCTGGCGGCAGTAGCTTTGGCGATTTTCTCTTCTTTGGGATGTGACAAGCTGAAGGCCCGAGACCAGCTCAACAAAGGTGTGAAGGCCTACAAAGATAATCACTACGAGCAGGCTATCACCCATTTCCAGGAAGCCGTCCGCCTCGATCCCAGCCTGATCAATGCGCGCATGTATCTGGCGACGGCGTTCGTGTCGCAATATATTCCCGGCGTCGATTCTCCCGACAATCTGCGCACAGCCCAGCAGGCGATCGACGAATATGAGAAGGTGATTGATGCTAAGCCTTCCCGCGAGCAAAAGGTCAATAGCGCAAAGGGTATCGCCTATCTCTACTTGAACATGAAGAAATGGGACGACGCCAAGAAATATTACCGCATGGCGTCGGATGCCGACCCGAACGATCCCGAGCCTTACTACTCGGTCGGCGTGATCGATTGGACCGCCTGCTACCAGCCGCGCATGGAAGAGCGCGCGAAACTCGGCATGAAGCCCGACGAGCACTTGAGTGCGAAGAATAAAGATCAGAAGAAGGTCTGCGACGAGTTGCGGGAGAAGAATACGCCCTCGATTCAGGAAGGCATCGACAACCTGAACAAGGCCATTTCTCTGCGGCCCGACTACGACGACGCGATGGCATACATGAATCTGATGTACCGGGAACGCGCCGATGTGGAATGCGAAGACGAAGCGGCCCGCACTGATGATCTGAAGGCCGCCGACGAGTGGGTGGATAAGGCCATGCAGGCCAAGCAGGCCAGAGCCGCGAAAGAAGCGCAAAAAGCCCAAGGCGGCATCACGTCAGATCAATCGAAGTAGCTGGATTTGTGTTAGTTTCAGCTCACTCCATCAAGGTGGGGTGCCCCAGGTCTCGCCGATTTTGCGAGACCTGGGAATGACTCCATATAGACAGATTCCCGCTTCTCCCAAAAACGGCGAGAAATGGGGCACCCCAAGAATTGGCTACTTTCCGCGCCGAGAAGCTCTGTTTTCGGCGACCTTCATCATTCCCTGCTGTACAGCCGCACTTCCACGCGCGCAAGATCCCACTGCTGCATCTTCGGAAAGTACTGAGGCAGGACTTGATTCAGCATCACCGTTGTAGGGTCTGGATTGTTCGCGGTGCCGTTGTTCATCAGTATCAGCCACATCCGCCGATGCTGGGCCGCAACGCTGCGCACAAACTCGGCCGTGGGCTTGCCCGTGAAGTCGCGATAATCGAGACCGACGGCGTGATGCGGATAGACGATCTCCGGCCCGAACGGGCGTGTGAAGTTGGGGCTGGCCGTATTCTCGCCGGCTCGACGCGAGCGAAAGAATTCATAGGACACCCGCACGTTTGCCACATGAAACAGAATCGCGTCGCCGGGTTGCGAATGGTCGAGGATGAAATTGCTCGCCGCACCAGAGGCATCCCGTTCCGTGTCGAAGTCGTGCTCATAAACGTAAGGGATCATCCGCGCTGAGAGAAGGATTGTGCCGGCGAGAAGAACCGAGCCCAGCGACTTCGGAGGCACGCTGAGAAGGCCAGCTGCGCTTAGGATCAGAAGCGCGGGCAGGCAGAAGATCATGTATCGCGGCAAAAAAACTGGCCGGGCGAAGGACAGCAAAATCGTCAGCAGAACCGGAAAGAGGAACCAGATGATCAGGAAATGGACACGAAAGGCCTCCCAGCCGCCATCGTGGGCGAGCGGTTTTCTCTTCAGCGGGATGAGTGCGGCAAGGCAAGCGGCGAAGTAGATGATTGGCAGCCCGTTGCTGAAATCGCTGGCGAAACGAAGTAGTTCAAGCAGGCCGGGCCGCTGGATCCAGCGGATCGGGCCGGCGCCGGTCTTCGCCACAAAGATCAAAAGCGGCAACACTGCGATCCCGCTCGCGATCCAAGCCCGCTGAAGGTCACGTGGAACCCGGCCCTCACTCTCCTTTTGATCCAAAGCAGCCCGGGGCAATCCCGTCCACAAAAGCGCGACTATATGCGCGGCCAGCAGCAATAACGCATAGAAATGCGCATAGGCCGCCAGAACGCTGGTCAAAACATAGCCGAAGCAATTCCGGCGCGTCGGCTCGCGCAGCCAAGCGATCAAGAAGCCGGAAGAGAGCGTCGCGAGGAGGGCAAAAAGCGCATAGCTGCGGGCTTCCTGCGAGTACCGGATGTGATAAGCGTTGATCGCGAGCAACCCGGCGGCGCCCAGCGCAACTTTCCGATCATAGAGAAGGCGGGCGATCCAGTAGATTGCAGGCAGCGTCGCAAGGGCGATAATCACAGACAGGCTGCGGATGAAAAACTCACTCTGTCCAAAGTGGAGCCAGGTTCGCAGCAGCGTGTAATACAGCGACATATTCGCTTCCCGCCACCAGAGCAGGCGCAGGAAGTTGCGCCAATCGATCCGTGCAAGTTCGACGCTAAAGCACTCGTCAAACCAGAATGGCTTGCGCGCGAGAAAGGCAAATCGCGTCATCGCTCCCGCGACCAGGATCAGGACTAGAGTCGCCCAGTGCACGAAGCGCGAGCGCGAAGGGGATATCTCAGTGCTTTCATTGACGGAAGTGGGTTGCATGCGCTGCGATCATATTACTTGGGTGCAGAAGCAACTCGCCGGCAAAATTCCTGAACCACAAAGGACACGAAGGGTCCCAAAGGAAGGCGACTCGTGGTCTTTTGCTTCGTGAACCTTTGTGCCCTTCGTGGTGATCGCGTTTGGGCAGAACACCGAACTGTGGCGCTCCAGTAGAATGTCCAGTTGGTTCTACGCGTTCGAGCGTCTTGCACTATGTTCAAGAAGATTCTGATTGCCAATCGCGGCGAAATTGCGGTCCGCGTGATCCGCGCCTGTCACGAAATGGGGATCGCCGCGGTTGCGGTTTACTCCGACGTGGATCGCGCCTCGCTGCACGTCCGCAAGGCCGATGAGGCCTATCCGATTGGCGCGCCCGCTGCTTCCGAGTCGTACTTGAACATCCAGAAAATTTTGGATGTCGCAAAGCGCTCGGGCGCGGACGCAGTCCATCCCGGTTACGGATTCCTCTCGGAGAACGCAAAGTTCGCGCGAGCCTGCGCCGAAGCCGCGGTGAAGTTCATAGGTCCGACAGCTGCTGCGATGGACGCTATGGGATCGAAGACCCGCGCCCGACAGGCGATGGAAAAAGCCGGAGTTCCCTTTGTGCCCGGCACTTCGCGTGGCTTGGATTCCCTTGAACAGGCCGAGGACGTTGCCGCTCGCATTGGATATCCCATCATGTTGAAAGCTGCGGCAGGCGGCGGCGGCAAAGGCATGCGCCTGGTGCATGAGGAGGCGGATTTGAAGTCAGCGCTGGAAAGCGCCCGCAGCGAGGCAGAACGAGCCTTTGGCGACGGCGAAGTCTATATCGAGAAGGCCATTCTCAATCCGCGGCACATCGAAATCCAGATTCTCGCCGACGAGCACGGCAATACAATTTATCTCGGCGAGCGCGAATGTTCGCTGCAACGCCGCCATCAGAAAGTGGTGGAGGAGGCGCCGTCGGCCATCGTCGATCCCGAGATGCGACGCCAGATGGGCGAAGTCGCCGTTCGCGTCGCACAAGCCGCGGGTTACACCAACGCCGGCACTGTCGAGTTCCTCGTCGATCAGCAGAGGAATTTCTATTTCCTCGAGATGAACACGCGGTTGCAGGTCGAGCATCCCGTGACCGAGTTGGTCACCGGGCTTGATCTGGTTCATTTGCAGATTCGCATCGCCAATGGCGAGCGGCTGCCGTTCACGCAGGAGCAAATCACGGTTCGCGGGCACGCAATCGAGTGCCGCATCTACGCTGAGGATCCCGACAACAATTACTTTCCCAGTCCGGGCAAGATCACGCTGCTGCTCTTACCTTCGGGTCCCGGCATCCGGCGCGACAGCGGCATGTACGAGGGCTGGACTGTGCCCATGGACTACGATCCGCTGCTGGCCAAGTTGATTGGCTACGGAACGGACCGCGACCAGGCCATCGGCCGTCTGCAACGGGCGCTGAACGAGTATTTCGTGGGCGGTATCAAGACGAACATTTCATTGTTCCGACGCATTCTGAGTAACGCGGATTTTCGCGCCGCCAAAATCGATACAGGATTTCTCGACCGACTCCTGAAGGAGAAGGACGAATGTACTCCTGCGGACGCGCAAGCCACGGAAGTTGCGGTCCTTGCCGCCGGGATGTTTGCCGTACTCGGACAAGCGGCGGCTGGTGCTGGTGAAAGAGCTGTCATCAATGGCTCGGCAAACAAACTGGCTGCGGCTTCAGATTGGAAGTCCGCGGCACGAAGGGAAGCGCTGCGTTGATCAATCCTACCCTGTTCGTGCAAAACCAGAACGGATAAGGGTGGGGCAACCACAATGCATGACCTATGACATCGCCATTGACGGCAAGAATTATCGCCTCGATCTGAGCCGGGTCGAAGGGCGATGGGCCTGTCGTGTGGATGGACGGGAAGTTGACGTTGATGCGATCCTGGCGCGGCCGGATGTGCTTTCAGTTCGGGTTGGCAACAAGGCCTACGAGGTGAAATGCGAGCGGGTGGGCAGCGAGCTTCACCTCTGGGTTGGGAGCATGCGTTTTTCGGCGGAGGTGCGCGATCCGCGCTCGCTGCGCGCTCGTAGCCGCGCAGCCGACGATCATGGCCCCAGGAAATTAACTGCTCCCATGCCCGGGAAGGTTGTACGCGTGCTCGCATCGCAAGGAACTGAGGTTGAGGCTGGCGCTGGAGTGCTCGTGGTCGAGGCGATGAAGATGCAAAATGAAGTGAAATCGCCGAAGAAGGGTACGATTCAGAGGATTCTGGTCAATGAAGGCTCCGCAGTGAATGCGGGAGATGTGCTGGCGATTGTGGAGTAGAACGTCCTTGGTACCGTCCTGCGGAGGGCTGCGAACATTCCGTGGAAGAGTGGCCCTTCAGGGCCGCGTCATGGGCCGAAAGATTGATGGCCCTTTAGGGCCTGTGTCGCCTTCACACAGGGGCTGAAGCCCCGATTACTGGGAAGACCTTAACGCGGCGCTAAAGCGCCACTCTTCCACGATCGGCCAGAACGCGAGGCGCGCTCATTTCTATCTTGGCCGCGTACTGCCGACTCGAAATACCAAGACTTCTACTTTTCAATCCCATTCCGATCGAGTACCTGCTTCGCGTAATAATTCTCGACCTTAGCCGAATCCCGCAGCACCTCGTAATATGCGGCCTTCAACAATTGCTCGCGGCGATCATGCAGCTGCGATCGGATCGCCTGCTGCACCCGAGGATCGGAGAGATCGCGCTGCCCGGCCGGTTCTTTCGCCACAAGTTTCACGATTCGGAATCCCAGCGCCTGCTTGGTCTGCGGATTGACGATGCTAATGATCGGACTATATTGCCCGGGCTTGAGCTTCATGACCGCTTCGCGCGTGAATGGGTCGGTACCCTTCAGTCCTGACTCCGGAACGGTTCCGAGATCACCGCCATTTCCGGAAGTCTCCGGATCTTCGGAATACTTCATGGCCAGCGTGCCGAAATCGTCGCCGCTGTCGAGCCGATTCGCGATCATCTGAATCTTCTTTCGGGCGTCGGCTTCGTTCTGCGCCTTGTCATTCTGATTGTGGGCCTGCGGATTGGGCGCAGGGGTCACCATAATCTGCGCCAGGTGATATTGCGGCTCGATCAGGTTGAACTCCGCTTTATGCGCGTTGTAGTAGTCGTTAATATCCTGATCGGTAATGTTGATCTTCGACGAGACTTCCTTGTTCAGCACCTTATCGACCGTGATGGAGCGCCGAATGTCGGTTTTAAAATCGGCGACCGTAATTTTCTTTTCCTGCAGGCGCTTGTCGAACTCCTCCTGCGTGAACGGAGCTTTGATCTCGTTGTACTTGCGATCGACTTCTTCATCGGTGGCCAGCAGGCCGAGCTTTTCGGCGCGGCGCATCAGGATCTCGTCGTCAATCATCTGGTGCAGGATGTTCAAGCGCAGGGCTGTGGCCTGCTCGCCGATGGGCGTCTGCTGTGCCGAGGAGACATTATTCTCATAATATTTGTCGACGTCGGAGCGGAAGATCTTGCGCCCGTCGACGGTGGCCATGACGTCCCCGCCGGGCTTGGAGCTACAGCCTGCAAGCAGCGCCAGGAAAATCGCCGCCAGCATCCCGGCCGAAGCCTGCGCAACGCATGAGCTTTTTCTCAAAGAGTGTCTTCCCTTCTTCAATGCTGCCATCTGCACAGAGCATTCACGGCGCACTACGGCCCAAAACGGATAATGATACGCCCTCTGACTACTTGGATGCAGGCGCCGGGCTCTGGGGGGCCCGGTCCGGGACAGGCTGTCCGGCGTCCTTCAAAGCTGCATCCAACGCGGCGCGCACCTGGCTGATGGGGACAGCACCGTCAATTTTCTGGCCATTGATGAACATCGTCGGCGTTGCGTCCACACCGAGCGCGTCGGCTTCTTTCATCGACGCCCTCACCGCATCCTCGTTTTGCGCCTTCACGCACGCCTCGAGCTTAGGAATGTCTACATTGTGCTTCTGCCCTTGCAGCAGGACCATCTTGTCGAGTGCATCGAGGCGGGCCACTGGGTTTTTTTGAGAATCCACTTCTGCCTTATTGGCGTGGATATAGTCGGCGAAATCCCAATAGGCATCACCATTCTGCGCGGCCAGGCAATTGGCGTCTACGGCCGCATGGATCGCCCAGGGATGAATCTCCGCCAAGGGATAGTCCTTGTAGATGAACGTCACCCGGTCGCCATACTCTTTGAAAATCTCGGGAAACAGCGTTGCATGCATTCGCGAACAGAACGGGCACTCAAAATCGTCGAAATTCACGACCACTACTTTAGCGGACTTCGCTCCTCGAGTCGGGCGGCCGCTGACGTCGATCTTGCTCATGGTCTCGGCGAAAGGATCTTTGGTCAGGTCGAACTTCGTCATCCGCAGCATCGTGTTCCGGTCTTTGGAGAGCAGGAACTTGTATTCCTTCTGCTTGCCCTGACCGTCGTCCATGGTTACCGCTACGGTGTCATATCCGGGCAGGTCGCTACTCGGCGTTATGCTGCCGACATTCACTTTGACTTCCGCGGGAATCGAGTAAAACGATCGCACCTGGTGCTCGATCTTGCGAGCCAGATCGGGAGGAGCGGACTGCGCCACGCAGCCCAGACAGACCACTAGCAAAACGAACAGAGAACGTCGAATCAGGATCACCAGGAAACGCCTCAACATTTAGGGACTACTGACAGGGACTACTGAGGAATTATCTCACAGCGCGCGTTGCGGCTCCCGCGGATGCGGCGCAGGTCGGGCTAACCGGTGCGACGAAGCTGTTCGATGGGCAGCAGAATGTTCATCGAGCCGGAGCGGAAGCCCTCCAGGTCAAGGGTGACGAACTTGAAACCGAGTTGCTTGAAGATGACGGTGAACTGGGCGGCCATGGCGGGGTTGAGAGCGCGATCCAGTTCGTCCTGCGCGATCTCGATGCGGACGATCTCTCCATGGTGGCGCACGCGGAACTGATGGAAGCCGAGCGCCCGGATCGCGTCTTCGCCACGCTCGACTACATCCAGCGCTTCGCGAGTCACGGGACGTCCGTACTCGATGCGCGAGGAAAGGCAGGCGGACGCGGGCTTGTCCCAAACGCGCAGGCCGGCCTCGTGAGCCAAATCTCTTATTTCCTGCTTGGTCAAGCCAATGCTCAGAAGCGGAGCAGCGACCTGGTGCTGTCGCGCGGCCTGCTGACCGGGGCGAAAGTCGCCTTGATCGTCAACATTTACGCCATAAGCAATGGCGTCGAAACCCCGAGCTGCACGGAGTTCCTCCATGACCGTAAACAATTCGTCTTTGCACTGAAAGCAACGCTGGCCGTCATTGCGGATGTAGTCGGGGCGATCGAGTTCGGAAGTCGAGATCACCTCGATGGGAATTTGATTTTCGTTGGCAAAAGCAAGTGCGTCAGCGAGATGCGTGCGCGCCAGACTGGGAGAGTCCGCAATCACCGCGAGCATATTCGAGCCGAGTGCGCGATGGGCGGCCCAGGCAAGGTACGCGGAATCGGCGCCGCCGGAATAGGCGACGAGCAGGCGCCCCAAGCTACGCAGTTCCAGCTGGAGTTGCGCAGCCTTCTCGGAAATGCCGCCTGATGGCATGGCCATTATCGTATCAGGATTGGCGTTCAGTAGAGGCGCTCCTGGCGCCGCAGATTTCCAAACGACCCGATATTGGCGAGCGTGAAGGTGAAGCGGAACAGATTTTCATTACGGACATTAGCAATCGCATAGCGACGATACTCCAGTGTCAGGCCGCAGCAGTCCCAGTTGTAAGTCGTCTGCGCGCTGGCAAATTGCAACTGCGCGAGTTCGGTGTCGAAACCAATACTCGTGGCCGCGCTGAATCCGCGACGTGTAAGTCCGCCGTAGCCCAGTGCAACACGAAACTGCTGGAATCGGCACGTGATCTGGTTACTCTCGGCGACGGGTCCGCATTTGCCTTCGCTCAGGCTCGGAGGAGTCGTGTTGGTCTGCGGTATCTGTAGAAAGGCATGGCCTCCGCCAAATGTGAAAGGCCCCACGTTGTAATTCACAAGAATAGTGCTGTTGTTGACGCGTCCGAGCTGGAAATCGTAGTCCATATCCCACTCTGTGTCGGTGTGGCTGCCGGTATCGACCCGCAGGCGCGACACAAGCGGCGAAAGGTGCCGGGGTTGGGTGATAAAGGCGATGCCGGTCAGGTCGGCGGTTGTGGCAAACACATTGCGCTGACCGGAAACGAGCGCTCCGCCGAACGTCGGATCCAGAAAATACTTCTGCGCGACCTCCCACGTCACGACTTCTCTGACCGGTGGCCCGAGAACGCACGGCTTGTTCTCAAGGTCGACGGGGCGCTGCCATGGAACGGTCTGTTCCGGGGCCGCAGCACCGACCGCCAAGGCCGTCATGGGAGTCAGGCACTCCTGCACCGGCGACGAAGGTCTCTTGGCATAAAGACGCGTGACGAAGCCATACTGCACCTCATGTGTATTGCTGAGAATGTCGCGATCGTCGAAGTGCAGAACGTTGGCGAAATCATTCACCCCGGTCACATAGCGATAGACGATCCGCGGTTCGATCACGTGTTTCCACTTCTGCCCGAGATAATTGCGATCAAAGATCTTCTCGAGAACGGGCGGCCGTAACTCCACCGTCGTTTCCAGGGCCTGGCGATTCGTCGGATCCTGAACGGCGGCCCCGTTTACGAAGCGCTCGCTGTAGTAAGTCTCATGCAGGGTCAGAGCCGGACGGAGAGACCAGCCGCGCCACTGGAGAGGCAACGAAATTTCCGGGCTGAAGTCGAAGCGTCCAAGAAGAGTGGCGGTGTGAAAGCCGGGCTCGCCGCGCGACAAGCCGGCCAGGGAAGCGTCGAACGACCAGAACACCGGAGAGTGCAAAATGGGCCGGTCAACGCTGGAGGCATCCACGCTGGGAGTATGCAGAATGCGAATCGAATCGAAGCTTGGTGGATTGGAAAGCGCGCCAGTGGACGTCGTGGTCTGAAAGAAGTTCTGATAGCGCTCGACCATCCCTCCAAACGAGAACCCGTTAATGTTTCTTGAAAGAAAGAGCTGGGACTTCACCTCCGAGTTCACTGCCTGCGTGAAAACATCGTTGAATGCCAGCCGGAAAAGGAATGAACTCAGGTAGTCGATGTTGGAAATCGCGCGGAAGCCCTCGAAGTTTCCTTCGCCGGCCAGATGCGCCTCCTGGCCTCCTTCGCGCAAGGGCGGGCTGCCGATGCCGCGATCGATCACTCCAAAATAATTCAGATCGACATAAGACGTGTCGCTGGGCCGCACGCGAAACTCGCCCCGTTGCGACGATCCGCGCTTCGAGAAGTATTCGGCTCCGACGGTTGCGTCCATGCTGCGGTTGATGACCCAGTAAAAAGAGTCGCCAATGATATTTCCCTTCGTAGAGGAGCGGCCGGCTGTCGGAACAAGAAAGCCGGAATGTCGTGCCTCGCGCGCAACCGGGTGAGTTGCGTACGGAAAGTAAAAGATGGGAAAACCGTGTAATAAAAAGTCGCTGTGAAAGATGCTGGCATTGCCTCCCACGTCTACGACGACCTTGTGCGCCTGAAATTTCCAATTCGGATGAGGCAGTTCGCAGGTCGTAATGCTGCCGTCGTATACGACGTAGCGGTCCGAACTCGGCTTCTCGACGCGTTTTCCCGTGAAAGCGAACGGAGCGGTTGAAGTTAAAACGGCGCGATTGCCTTCGAAGCGGATCCCGGTCGTAGCGGTAACGTCGAAGAACTCGCCGGTCTCTGTTGTGAGGTTGTAATGTCCATGGCTGGTTCTGAGGTGGTCATCGTTCGGTCCGCCATCCACGGTGAAGTGCCCCGAAGCCGTCGCTTCGCCCGTATCCGAGTTGTAGGTCAGTTCCTCGGCACGCAGGATGTAGTTGCGATAGTGAATCTCGGCGTCGCCGCGCAGCTTGTAGAGATCGCCGTCCTTTTCCTGATCCACAGCGCAAATCACGGTTCCATCGTTCAGTTGGGCCGCTGCCCGGTTTCCACAGATCGCCGCTGCGTCAATTTCCGCTTCAGGTTTCTGGTCTGCTTTCTGCGAGGTCGTAATCGAGGAGGGATTTTCTGACGGCAACTCGCTGGTTACTAGCGCCGAGGCGGGAAGCTGATGACAAAGGAACAGCGCCGTGATAAGGAATGGAGTGCGAACGGTCATCGGGAAACAATCAACGCAAGACGATCGTGCATGGAAGTGCGCCTGCTCTTTTTCGTCTCTTCACTTTGGCAGTTGTCGGAACATCGTGAACTTAGCACGCGGCTGCTCCGGCAGAAAAGTGGCGATAAAGGCTAGGAGTGCACGGATCCCCTCCCGGTTGTACGTCGGGTTGTGCTTAGACGAAAAGCAGCTCTGATTTCGCGGAACTTCTGTTCATGAATTGTCCGAAATGCGGTGAGGTCTGCAGTTGTTCGATGGAGCTTTCATCTTATTCATCCGTAAGTGAAGCGGATACGGTTATTCCAGCGGCCGGAGTCGGCGAACCGGGGGAGATTTCTGCTCCTACGCCTGCATCAGAAGAGGCCTGGCGCGACGAGCTTTCCGCGCGACTGCATCGCTATCGCACGAAGCGCAAGGCGCCGCCGCCGCGTTATCCGTCGCTCAAACTGCCGTTTGAGAACGCCCAACCTTCTCCGCGCGCGGAGATGGTGACTGCGGCCAGCGGTTCGACCGCGTTGGATCCAGTATCCGAACTCGCGCCGCCGCCGCCGCTTGTGCGGGATGAGCCTCACATTGAAGAACGGGTGGCGCCGCGGCCGGATCACGGCCCACGACAGACCGCCAAAATCATCGAATTCCCCAGCTTTGCCTGGGGACCGCCCGAGCCTCCCCGCGATCAGCTGGCGGAACCGGTGATGGACCGGCCACGCATTCTGGAAGTTCCGGAAGTGACTCCGCCACCGCCCGCGCTGGGTGGCATTACGATCGAGCCCGTCCCCCAGGAAGCGCCCCTGGGCATTGATATCCCACTGCAGAGTGCTCCCCTGGGGCGACGGCTGGCGGCGTGCGCAATCGACGGTCTGATTGTGATCTCTGCTTCCGCTCTTTTCGGATACATCTTCTGGAAAGTCGCGGGCGTGCGTCCTCCGCAGTTCCAACTGCTGGGACTCGCCCTCGGGATGCCCTGCCTGTTCTGGGCTGCTTACCAATACCTGCTTCTCGTCTATAGCGCCTCAACGCCGGGGCTGCGACTGGCTCAGCTCGAATTGACCCGCTTTGATGGTGTTCGCACCAGCCGCGCCCAGCGGCGCTGGCGCGTGCTGGCCTGTTACCTTTCAGCGGTGTCGCTGGGGATGGGCTACCTCTGGATTTTTCTCGACGAAGACACGCTCTGCTGGCACGACCGCATCACGCGCACTTATCTGGCGCCGCGCGGAGACCGCTAAGCAGGCGTATATGGTCTCAGATCACCTCTTTTTTGCTGACTTCTGATACGCTACGTGGGCTATGCGCCCTTCCCTTGCCGTCCTTGTCTTCGCCTTCTGTGCCGCTTGCGTCTCCGCTCAAGCCCCCAAGTCGGTTGCCGACCGCCTCGCGGCGCAAAACGCACTGTTCGATGAGCAATACGAAACCGATCTGCGAAATTTTCCGGAGCGGGCGACCGCGTTCGGCGATTATCGGTATAACGACCGCCTGAACGATTTCTCGCTGGCAGCCATCGCCCGGCGCCATCAGACGGACGAATCTTTCCTTGCCCACCTGCAGGCGATCTCGACCGACGGCTTCTCCGACCAGGATCAGCTCTCGCGCGATCTGCTGATTCGAGTGCTGCAGCAGAGAGCAGCCGATTATGCACTGAAAGAGTACGAGATGCCCATCACGCAGCAGAGCGGTATCCATACCAACCTTGCCGATCTGCCGCTTTCGGTTCCGCTCGACTCGGTGAAGCATTACGAAGACTACATTTCGCGGCTGCACCAGATTCCGCGCGCTCTCGATCAAGTCACTGAAGTGCTCCGCGCAGGCATGAAAGACGAGCTCATGCCCGTCAAGTTCCTTCTCGAGAAGATTCCGGCGCAGTGCGAAGGAATTGTTTCCTCGGATCCCTTCCTGAAGCCGACCACGAAGTATCCCGACAGTATCTCCGCCGAGGATCAGAAGCGCCTGACCCGCGAAATTACGGATGCCGTCAATACCGACGTACTGCCCGCTTACAAGAAGTTCGCGGAGTTCATCCGGACGGAGTACGCGCCGCAAGGACGCACGGTTCTCTCCATCACGTCATTAGCCGACGGGCAGAAGCGTTATGAAAACGACATTTATGCCCGCACGACCACTCACATGACTGCGGACGAGATACATCAATTGGGTCTGCGGGAGGTCGGTCGCATCGAAGCCGAGATGACCGAGATCGCCAAGAAACAGGGCTTCGCCGATCGCGAGGCGTATCACGAGTACCTGAAGACCAATTCCAAGTACATTCCTAAATCGGCAGAGCAGATTCTGGATGATTTCCGCCACTACATTGGACAGATGCAGCCAAAGCTTTCTGAGCTCTTCACGCTGCTTCCCAAATCGCCGGTGACCGTCGAGGCCATCCCGGAGTTCCAGGCGGCGGCTGCGACCCACTATGTGACTGGCACTCCTGACGGCAAAAGGCCCGGCCGTGTCGTCGTCGCAACGTCTGATTTCGCCCATCGCTCGCTGGTCGACGACGAGGCGGTGGCCTATCACGAGGGCGTCCCCGGACACCATATGCAGCTCTCGGTCCAGCAGCAGCTTCAGGGATTGCCCAGGTTCCGGCTGCACGGCCTGTTCTTCAGCGCCTATGGCGAAGGATGGGCGCTTTATGCGGAGCAGCTCGGCAAGGAAGTTGGTTTCTATCAGGATCCGGGTTCCGACTTTGGCCGGCTTTCGTCCGAACTCTTCCGTGCGGTGCGGCTCGTGGTTGATACCGGGATTCACGCCAAGGGCTGGAGCCGTGACCAGGTTGTCGACTTTATGCGGAAGTCAGGCGCCGTCGACGAGCCTACGATCCAGAGCGAGACGGACCGCTATATTTCCTGGCCGGCACAGGCGCTCAGCTACAAGCTGGGACAGCTCAAGATTCGCGAACTACGGGATCGCGCGCAGAAGGAATTAGGACCGAAGTTCGATATCCGCAAGTTCCACGACGAGATTCTGGATGGTGGCACCCTGCCGCTCGATATGCTGGAAGCTCGCACCAACAAGTGGATTGGCGAACAGAAGGGGCGGTAGCCTGCGGACACGAAGAGACGCCGTCTGGGTTGCGTGAGAGCTCTTGCCGAATGGAATTGAAAGCTAGAGCCTCGGTGGTATGGATCGGAGTCGTTGGGGTCATCCCACGCGACGGCTGCGAGTTGCTCTCGCCTGAGGAGGGTGCCTATGTCAACTTCTTGACTCTGGCAACCTCCGAGTCGGAGTACCGGGCGAAGGTGATCGGAGCCCTTTCCTATTACCGAGTGGACCTTCTGGGATTTGAAGATGTTCAACCATTCTCGGAATCTGACGACCCATCCGGGGAGCTTTTGACAATTGCTGCAGAACTGCAACAGAGCGGCAATCCACAGCATGTCCGTTATGCCACGCTCAACATCTTCCCTAGAAAAATGTGACGAGAGGCGGAAACTGACCACCTCAGGGGCTAAAGCCCTTCCTTTTGGGTGATTCTTATCGGCACGGCTGAAGCCGTGCCCTTCCCGGTCTTCATCCGGTCTATCGAGCCAAACGAAAGAAGGGAATATTAAGCGATGCCCTGGTACGGAACATTCGCTCCGATATGCTATCTTCATTGGGTTTGTCCCATGTGCCTTAACGTTTTTTCATAGCATTCGGCACTCCTAGCAGATGGCTACATCCCTGGAAGAGTCCAAGCCGGCAGTAAAGGTCTTCGTCGCCACCACGGTGATGTTGACCTTTATTTCCTTTTGGCGGGCCGCCGCCATCGTGCTGTCGGACCTGGCCTCCTCCGCCTATTACGCCGGCGGCGACGCTGAAAAGGTCATCGGCAAGAGCGCTCCCTGGTTCATTCTCGCGGTCATGCTGTTCAGCTATGCGGTGCGGGCGCTTTATATCGAGTCGAGCAGCATGTTCGTGCGCGGCGGCGTCTACCGCGTGGTGAAAGAAGCCATGGGCGGAACGCTGGCGAAGTTCTCGGTTTCCGCTCTGCTGTTCGATTACGTGCTCACCGGCCCGATCAGCGCGGTTTCTGCAGGCCAATATCTCGCCGGATTCATCAAGGACATCGGCATCTATCTGCATCGCCCACTCAATTTCTCGGAAGATCATTTTGCTGCGGTTGTCGCCGTCATCGTGGTGATCTATTTCTGGTGGAAGAACACTCAGGGGATTCACGAGTCGAGCGAACGGGCGCTGCAGATCATGGTGATCACGACGGTCATGGTGGTGATCCTGATCGTATGGTGCACCGTTGCTGTTCTGCGTGCGCCGGTGCAGATGCCGCCAAGTCCCTTCAGCCCAGCCGGAGCGATTCCGCTAAACAAAGACTCTTTGGGTTGGCTGAATGGGACGTTCTTCGCGCACCTGACGGTCATCCTTCTTTTCGTCGGATTCGGCCACTCGGTGCTCGCCATGAGCGGCGAAGAGACGCTCGCCCAGGTGAATCGCGAAATCGAACATCCCAAGCTGAAGAATCTGGAAAAGACCGGGCTGGTTATTTTCATCTACAGCCTGCTGTTCACTTCGCTGGTTTCGTTCTTCGCGGTGATGATCATTCCCGACAATGTCCGGCCGAACTATTTCGCCAATCTCATCGGTGGCATCGCAATGTACCTCCCGGGGGGTCAAGTCCCCAAGCTGCTCTTCCATGGCTTCGTAGTGCTCGTGGGAGTTCTGATTCTCGCGGGGGCGCAGAATACTTCCATCGTCGGCGCCAATGGCGTGTTGAACCGAGTGGCGGAAGACGGGGTGCTGACCGCCTGGTTCCAGAAGCCGCACAACCGCTTTGGCACGAGTTATCGAATCATCAATCTGATCGTTGGATTGCAGCTGCTGACCATTGTTCTGAGCCTGGGCAACGTCTACGTTCTGGCCGCGCTCTACGCCTTCGGAGTGATCTGGAGCTTTGCCATGAAGTCGCTGGCGGTGCTCGTCCTGCGCTTCACGGAGCCCGGCAACCGAGAATGGAAAGTCCCGGGCAACCTGCAGATCGGAAAAACGGAGATTCCCCTCGGACTCATTGTCATCTCGGGCGTGCTGTTCATCACTGCGATTGTGAATCTGTTCACCAAGTACGAAGCAACGATCGCTGGACTAATCTTCAGCGGAGTATTTTTCACGATCTTTACGCTTTCGGAGCGTCACGTCGCCAAAGAACGCCACGGCAAGCCCGAGCACATGGACCAATTCCGAGTGTATGGCAACCAGGAACTGGGCAGCGGGGCAATGGGGGTCCGCCCGGGCAACGTCTTGGTGGCGGTGCGCGATCCGCGCAATCTCTATTACTTGCGCCACGTACTGGGACACACCGCTACCGTAAAGCAGGACGTTGTAGTCATGAGCGCGCGCCTTTACCATCGCGAGCACACCTTCAGCGGCAGCACGGTCTTCGATGCGAGCCAGGTGTTCGATCATTACGAGCAGGAGCTGTTCACGGCTGCGGTTGCAGTGGCGGAAAAGGAAGGCAAGCCCATATCTCTGCTCGTAGTCCCAGCGACCGATGTCTTCGAAGCCATCATGGTTACGGCGCAGCGGCTCGATTCCAGCCGCGTGGTCTGCGGACTCTCGAACAAGCTCACGGCCGACGAGCAAGCGAAACTGACGGGTGACGCCTGGGAACGTCTCCCCGAGCCGCGCCCACGCCTGACGCTCGAGGTCTGCGCGCCCGACGGCTCCGTTCGCGAATACGCCCTCGGACCGCACACTCCTCGCATGCGTCCTCAGGATGTCGAACTCATGCACAAGCTGTGGCTGGATATCACCAGGGATCCGAAGTTCGCCGGAACCCATCACTACCACATCGTCGCCCTGGCGCTCGACGAACTGCAGCGCGAATTGAGCACCGAACAGCGCGCTCAGCTTCTGCAGAAGCTGCACGAAGAGATGAATCGGCCCAACGAGCAGTGAATCCAAGACAGTGGTTAGGGGCTAGCGATTAGTGGCTAGTCGTAGCGCCGGCTGTCGCGACGGCGTCTCGCCGTCCCAGGCGAGACTCTTACAGCAGTCGCAGGCAAAAGGATCCCCACCCTGTCGCAAGGAACGCGACAAGGGTGGGGCAACCACATTGAAATAAGAGAGCGGGCTTAGCTGTGCTGTTGTCTCGCGCAGCAATTCATCGCGGTCTTCTCGTTCTTGCCCGAGCAGCAGGATTTCCCTTCTTTGCCGCACTTATCGCTGCAGCAGGCTGCCGCAGTCTTGTCTTTGCTGCAGCAACCCTTGCAGCAGGACGCGGACGCCTTCTCATCCTTCATGCAGGATTTGCCGTCTTTCCCGCCGCAGCAGGAAGCGGCGTCTTTGCCGTTGCAGCAGGAGGCCATGTCCTTGCCATTGGCATCTTTCATGCCGTGACGCTGGCAACTCGCGCCATCTTTCGCGCTGGCCATTTTGTCGCAGCATGCGCACTTCGTCTTTTCGGGCGCTGGTGTAGAAGGTGCGCTTTGAGTTGCGGTTTGCGCCCAGGACGCCACGGTTAGGGCGAGGATCAATGCTAGAAAGGTGCGCTTCATGAATTCATCTCCGAGATCATTCCCACCTTGCCAGTAGATTCCAGGCCGGGCTGTGATTAGGATCACAGGGCTTTGTGAGGATGCCTATTTCAGGAGGTGTTGGAGCGATTCCTGCAAGCTGCTGAAACGGAAGGCATATCCAGCCGAGGTCACTCGGGCAGGTACGACCTTTTGGCTGCCGAGAAGCACCGTTTCTCCCATCTCGCCGAAGGCAAGCTTCACGGCAAACACCGGGATCGGGAAGATCGTCGGACGGGACAGTACGCTGCCCAGAGTTTTCGTGAATTCAGCGTTGGTAACGGGATTCGGGCCCACCAGATTCACCGGGCCTTGGAGGGAGTCCGTGTTCAGGATGTGCAGGATGGCTCCAACCATGTCCTGGATATCGATCCAGCTCATCCACTGTTGACCGCTCCCAATCCTCCCGCCGACTCCGAGCTTGAATGGAGTGAGCATTTTCCCCAACGCGCCGCCGCTTGAGGTGAGAACGACACCGGTTCGTATCTGCACCGTTCGAATGCCGACGCCAGCAGCAGCCTGAGTCGCAGCTTCCCAATCCCGGCAGACCTCGGCCAGAAATCCGGTGCCGGACGCACTCTGTTCATCCAGGACTTCGTCGCCGCGATCTCCGTAGTAGCCAATCGCGGAGCTGGACGCGAACACACGCGGCTTGCTCTTGGCCTGCGCTATCGCCTGAGCGAGATAGCGCGTGCCCAGGACGCGGCTATCGCGGATCTTGGCTTTCTTGGCTGCGGTCCAGCGGCCTACGATGGTCTCTCCAGCAAGATGGATGACGGCATCGAAGCCGGAAACCGCATCGGGCGAAAGCGGCTGCGCAGGATCCCAGAAAATGTTCTGCTGATCACCCGAGACTCGAGATCGAATCAGTCGCGTAATCTGCGCTCCGGCGTCTTTCAGCGCAGGAACGAGTGCGTTCCCGATTGGACCGGAGACTCCGCTCACCAGAATCCGCGCTTTGCGAAGATCCATCACGACGCCACAACTCTAGCAGAGACGGGCGTCGCCATTCGTCGATTGGGAAAAGTAAGCGCCGCGGAACTTCTTGTTCGGAAAGTTTCATTCAAAGATTTTGAAATATTCGACCATCACCACAGAGGACACAGAGGAACACAGGGAAAAGCATGCATCGATTCCCTGTGGAACTCTGTGGCCCCTGTGGTGATAGCCTTTCCCGCTATAATGAACCACGGGGCCCCTGCATCCCTTCCGCTTGTCCCAAGCCATCTCGGGTTGTTCGAGGGCTATAATCCTACATGGTGAGCTTGCGCCAACAGATCGCGACCACCGCTCTTACCCTGACGAAATTCCGCGATCTGATGCGGCGGATGCAGGAAAACCGTCCGCAAGACGATCTCACCATCGTCAAGAAAGCCTACGATTACTCCCTGAAGAATCATGACGGCCAGACCCGGGCCTCGGGCGAGCCTTATCTCGTACATCCTCTCGAAGTCGCGCTCGTTCTGGCGGAAATGAAGATGGACCCCATCGCCATCGCTGCCGGGCTGCTGCACGATTCTGTCGAAGACACCTCGGTCACGATCGGCGACATCCGCAAAGAATTCGGCGAGCAGGTCGCGCACATCGTCGAAGGCGTCACCAAAATCAGCAAAATCGACTTTGCGACGCGCGAAGAGCAGCAGGCCGAAAACCTTCGCAAGATGATGCTGGCCATGGTCGACGACATCCGCGTCGTCCTGATCAAGTTGGCGGACCGCCTGCACAATATGCGGACGCTCGAGCACTTGCCGCCGGAGCGCCAGCACAAGATCGCCGAAGAGACCCTGGAAATCTACGCCCCGATTGCCCACCGGCTTGGCATGGGCAAGATTCGGGGTGAGCTCGAGGATCTCGGCTTCCGCTTTCTCGATCCGCTCGGATATGAGCAGGTCGAGAAGGCCGTCAACGCCCGCCGCAAAGAAGGCGAAGCATTCCTGGCCAAGATGCAGGCGATCATCAACGACAAGCTCAAAGAAGCCGGCATTCAGGCGCGGGTTGAGAGCCGAATCAAGCGTCTCTATAGCATTCACAAGAAACTGCAACGGCAACACATTTCAACGGATCAGGTTTACGACCTCTTTGCCATGCGCGTGATTACGCGTTCCCTGCAGGATTGCTACGCGGTCCTCGGCATCATTCACAACCTGTGGCGGCCGGTGCCGGGGCGGATCAAGGATTTCATCGCCATGCCGCGGCCAAATTTCTATCAGTCGCTGCACACCTCGGTGATCACGGACGAAGGCACGCCGTTCGAGATCCAGATTCGCACCGAAGAAATGCACAAGATGGCCGAAGAAGGCATCGCTGCCCACTGGAAATACAAGGACGGGCCGGTCTCGGCGCAGGATGAGCAGCGCTTGGCGTGGCTGCGGCAGGTGGTCGAGTGGCAGAGAGATGTCAGCGATCCGAACGAATTCCTCTCCACATTGAAGGTCGACCTGTATCCGGAAGAGGTTTACACCTTCACGCCGAAAGGCAAAGTTGTCGTGCTGCCGCGCGACGCCACGCCGATCGATTTCGCGTACACGATTCACACGGAAGTTGGCCATACCTGCGTGGGAGCGAAGGTCAACGGGCGCATGGTGCCGCTGCGTTACAAGCTACATTCAGGAGACATCGTCGAAATCCTCACGCAGCCCGGACACAAACCCAGCCGCGACTGGTTGGGTCTGGTCAAGTCTTCACGCTCGCGAAACAAGATCAAGCACTGGCTCAATGTTCATCAGCGCGAGCGCGCCATTGAAATTGGCAGGAAGCTGATCGACAAAGAAGCTCGTAAATACCGCATCGCGCTAAAAGAGATCAAAGACGAAGACCTGATGAGGGTCGCTTCGGGATATGGCCTTGGCCGCGCTGACGATCTCATGGCCGGGATCGGCTACGGTAAATATTCCGCCCGGCAAGTGCTGGCGCGACTGCTCCCCGCGGGAGCCACTCACTCGATTGCCGGGGATATCGAAGCCGAGGGTCTGACCTCTGAGCCGGGGACAATCTCCAGCGTCGTGCGCCGCGTCTTCGGCGATCACAACGCGATCACGGTTCGCGGCCAGGGAGATATGCTGGTTTACCGGGCGAGATGTTGCAATCCCATCCGCGGCGAAGGCATCGTCGGATACATCACGCGCGGCAAGGGCGTGGCTGTGCATTCGGTGAATTGCCCGAATGTCACCAATCTTCTGTATGAGCCGGAGCGAAAGATTGATGTGGAATGGGCTCGCGACGATGCGACGCCGACGGCCTATCCAGTCAAGCTCACTGTTTTCTGCGACGATCGTTTTGGCATGCTGAAGAGCATCACTGGCGTGATCGGAGATGCCAAGTCGAACATCCGAAACATCGCCGCACATACGGCGAACAGCCAGGCCAGCGTTGAGGTCGTGCTCGATATCGCCGATCTGAAGCATCTGGAGAACATCATCGGCGGATTGCGGAAGATCCCCGGCGTGCACGAAGTGCAGAGACTGCAGAAAATCTGAGTTTCAGAATGAAGCGCACGAAGTATTTATCGCTGATCGTCCTTTGCGCTGCGCAAGTGTTCGCGGCCAGCACGCGTTGCAATCCTAAGGATGGCCCACCAGGCTGGAGGAGCTTTGTCGATCGGGCCCAGCGACTTTGTTTTCAATATCCGCCCCAGTACTCGCGTATCCAGACACCCAAGAGCACGACACCCAAAAGCACGACACCCAAAAGCACGACACCCAAAAGCACGACACCCAAAAGAAAGATCCTTCTTAAGCTAAGATTGCAGGACTACGAGGGCTACATTGACGTTTGGCTCGATGAGCGTCCGTTTGATCCGCAACGACTGGATGAGCTGACTTACTCCAGCAACTATCCAGAAGAACGGAAGATCAACGGTCTCACGTTCTATTACAACGGGCCGGGCGGCGGCGGAGTCGACTACCCGGATGATTTCCTGTTCAATCTGCACGGAAAAATTCTCACATAGATTTCGTTGGCCCATACGGCCCGTTTAACCACCCTTCCGAGAGCACGAGGAAGCTGGAGCCTGAATTGTTGAAGACGTTCCGGACTTTCTAACCACACCGGATTTGACTTTTTGGAAGTGCATCTGCATTAATCAGGCGAAGAAATTTATGCGCGAAGTCATTTCTACTAAAGACGCACCTAAAGCCATCGGGCCTTATTCGCAGGCCATCAAAGCCAACGGATTCATCTTCTGCTCGGGCCAGGTCGCCATCGATCCGGCGACGCAGCAGGTCATCACCGGAGATGTTGCGGCGCAGACCGACCGCGTCCTGCGAAATCTGTCGGAAATCCTGGAGGCGGCCGGGAGCGGCCTAGGCAAGGTTGTCCGAGCGACCGTGTTTTTGAAGAACATGGCCGAGTTCGGCGCGATGAACGAAGTCTACGGAAAATACTTCAACACTGCGCCTCCGGCACGTTCGACGGTGGAAGTCGCGCGGCTGCCGAAAGACGTGCTGGTGGAAATTGATGTGATTGCGCTGGAATAGAATGGCGACTAGTAAGTGTTGGCGCAAAGAGCGCGCCTCAGGATGACAACGCTCTTCGATAGCTGTGGTAATAGCTTTTTGGAGGATTGATGCCGAAAATATCGCTCGCAATATTCATTCTTCTGCTCTGCACTCTCGCTGTCGCCCAAACCGCCGCAAAGAAGCCCGCTCCCGCGCATCCCGCGGCCACTGGGCCCACCAACGTGACCGGAGATGGCGTCAAGACTCCCTCCGGTCTGCAGTATTGGGACATCAAGGTCGGTACCGGCCAGGAAGCCAAGAACGGCGATCACGTGAAAGTCCATTACACGGGATGGCTCACGACCGGCAAGAAGTTCGACAGCTCGGTTGGCGGCGCGCCATTCGATTTCACCATCGGCCACGGCGACGTCATCAAGGGATGGGACGAAGGCGTGACCGGCATGAAAATCGGCGGCAAGCGACAACTGCGCATTCCGCCCGATCTAGCCTACGGCGCGCAAGGATATCCGGGTGCAATCCCGCCGAACGCAACATTGATCTTCGACATTCGACTCGTGTCCATCGAGCCGAAGTAGGTCTCCAGAGCTACTGATTTAACCGGCGGACTCTCCTGTATTCGGAGCACCCCCGGCGTCCGCAACCGCCGCGAGAGCCTGAGCCGCGGAAATATCTTTGCTCTCGAGGCGGACGTCACACAGATCGCCAATCAGGCTCCCCGCCCAGCGATAGACGTTATGCTCCCGCACAGATTTGCGCATGCGCTGCATCCGTTCCTGCTTCTCGTCAGATCGCATTTCGAGTGCCGTGCGAATCGCCTCAGCGGTCTGGTCAATGTCGTAGGGATTCACCTGCAGCGCGTCGCGCAATTCGCGCGCGGCACCGGTGAAGCAGCTCAGGATCAGCACTCCGCGTTCGTCGTTGCGGGAAGCCACGAATTCTTTCGCCACCAGATTCATCCCATCGTGCAAAGAGGTCACCAGGCATAAATCGGCGGCGCGGTAATAGGCCTCAACTTCGTGGTGGCTATGCTGGCGGTTCAACAATACGATGGGCTTCCATCGCTCGGCTTGAAAGCGCCAGTTGATACGGTCGGCTTCGGCCTCCACTTCGGCTTGCAGATCGTGGTAGCGCTTGATGTGCGTGCGGCTCGGAGCGCCAATCTGGATAAAG
>Ga0335081_10000521_pt1 | contig 65320 bp, 74 predicted proteins | sample Lox_Sample_35_FD_206713 | JGI IMG/M metagenome (GOLD analysis project Ga0335081, IMG submission 206713) | Soil microbial communities from Loxahatchee National Wildlife Refuge, Florida, United States - Lox_Sample_3.5 | ecosystem: Environmental > Terrestrial > Soil > Wetlands | place: USA...
CCGAAACAGGCCCCAACGGGTCGTTGGTGGGTGGTCGGGTGCGGGAGGCGTCGCCGGCGCGGCGCAGCCCGACCTCGGGCTTATAAAGTCTTTTCAGAATTTGTGCCAGATCAAGGACAAATGGCCGATTATGTGCGCAGCGGCGCGCTTTCAGCGCTCCAAATCGGGCCGATCCCGCCGCCGGATTGTGGCGCCAAGGACGCTTATTGATGCGGCTTTCCACTGTCGATCTGGCCTGTCACCGCGGTGGGCGGGACGTCTTCGCGGCCTTAAGCTTCGCCGTGGCCTCGGGCGAGGTTTTGGCGGTGACCGGGCGCAATGGCGCCGGCAAGTCCTCGCTGCTGCGCACCATCGCGGGCCTGGTCCGGATTGCCGGCGGCAAGCTCACGCTGGAAGGTGGCGACCCGGAGCTGACTATCGCCGAGCAGGCCCATTATCTCGGCCACCAGGACGCGCTGAAGCCGGCTTTGTCGGTTGCCGAGAATTTGAAGTTTTGGGCGGGCTTCCTGGGCTCCGAGCCGGCGGATACGGCTTCGGCGGATACTGGTTCAGCTCTGGCCACGGTCGGGCTCGCGGAGCTTGCCGAGTTGCCCGCCGCCTACTTGTCGGCTGGCCAGCGCCGGCGACTGTCGATTGCCCGTCTGCTCGTGGTCAAGCGCCCGATCTGGCTCCTCGACGAGCCGACCAGCACGCTCGACGCAGCATCCCAGGACCGCCTCGCCGGCCTGATGCGGGCACATCTGACCGAGGGCGGCATGATCTTGGCCGCGACCCACAGCGCGTTGGGGCTTCCCGCCAGCCGTGAACTTCGGCTCGACGACATACGCGCCACCGCTCCGGCAACGGCGGAGGCCGCATCGTGAGCGCGCTGGCCGCAATCCTCGTCCGCGACATGCGCATAGCCATACGCGTCGGCGGCGGCGCGCTGATGGGCGTGCTGTTCTTCCTGGTCGTGGTAACGCTCGTTCCATTCGCGCTCGGGCCCGACCTGCCGCTGCTGAAACGCATCGGCCCCGCCATCCTGTGGCTTGCGGCCCTGCTGGCGAGCCTGTTGGCGCTGGACCGGCTGTTCGCCACGGATCACGAGGATGGCTCGCTCGATCTCATCCTCATGGGGCGCGCGCCGCTCGAACTCGTGGTCGCCGCCAAGGGCCTTGCTCATTGGTTGACGACCGGATTGCCGCTGATCATCGCCGCACCGCTCGTCGGTCTGCTGCTCAATCTCGACGCCGCGGCGGGAGCAGCTCTGGTCGTGACCCTTCTCGTCGGCACGCCGGCGCTGACCTTCATCGGCCTGATCGGCGCCGCGATCGCGGTGACGCTCCGCCGCGGCGGCCTGCTGCTCGCCGTCATCGTGCTGCCGCTGACGGTGCCGGTGCTGATCTTCGGCGTCGCCGCCGCCAATGCGGCGACCGTCGGCCCGGTGCCGTTCGGCACCCCGTTCACGATCCTCTGCGCCTTGACCTTGGCGAGCCTCGTGGTCGGGCCGTTCGCAGCAGCGGCCGCGTTGCGGCAGGAAATGGAATAGACATGCGCTCATGCAAACGTGAAACGTGCCCTCAAGGCTCGCCATTGCGCCGGCGCCTCGGCGTGAACTAGGAAGCTTGCGGATTGGAACGCACATGGCCCTCGCCGACCTCGCTAATCCTTCGCGGTTTTTGAACCTCGCCGATCGCACGATTCCGTGGCTCGGCGGCCTCACCGTGCTGGCATTCGCCTACGGCATCGACCAGGCCATGCTGGCGCCGGACGATTATCAGCAAGGCGCCACCGTCAAGATCATGTTTCTGCATGTGCCCTCAGCCTGGCTCGGCATGCTGGGCTGGGGACTGATGTCAGTCGCCGCTCTGGGCACCCTGGTGTGGCGCCACCCGCTCGCCGATGTCGCCGCCAAGGCGGCGGCGCCGATCGGCGCGGCGTTCACGCTGTTGTGCCTCGTCACCGGCTCGCTGTGGGGACGGCCGGAATGGGGCACCTATTGGGTGTGGGACGCGCGGTTGACGTCCGAGCTGGTGCTGTTGCTGCTCTACCTTGCGGTCATCGCGCTGTGGCGCACTGTGGAGGATCCATCGCGCGCGGCGCGCGCGGCAGCCATATTGACGCTGGTCGGCGCCATCGATCTGCCGATCATCAAATTCTCGGTCGAATGGTGGAACACCTTGCATCAAGGCGCTTCGGTGTTCCGGCTCGGCGGCTCGACGATCTATTCGACAATCCTCGTTCCCCTGCTCGTCATGGCGGTCGCCTTCACGCTGCTGTTCTTCACGCTGCATCTCGCCGCCATGCGCAACGAAATCCTGCGCCGCAGGGTACGCACGCTGCGGCTGATGCAGGCAAGCGCGGCGAGCTGACCATGGCGGCAAACCACATCGGCTTCATCGTCGCTGCCTACACGGCGGCCGTTGTCATCGTCGCGGCCCTGATCGCCTGGGTGATGATCGATTACCGCACGCTGCGCCGGACACTCGCCGATCTCGACCGGCGCGGCATCACGCGGCGCCCGGCGCCGGCGCGCCCCGAACCCGCGAGGGAGCAAGCGTGAGCGATACAGCCACCGAGACTGGCAATGTCACGCGGCGCCGCATCATGGTGCTGGTGCCGCTCGCGGTCTTTCTCGGGCTTGTGCTGCTGTTTCTGTATCGTCTGCATTCCGGCGACCCTTCGGTGCTTCCGTCGGCGCTGCTCGGCCATCCGGCGCCGCAGACCAAATTGCCGCCGGTCGCCGGCCTCGAGCGCGACGGCGCGGTCGTGCCGGGCATCGACCCGGTCGACTTCAAGGGCAACGTGACGGTGCTGAACGTGTGGGCATCATGGTGCGTACCGTGCCATGACGAGGCGCCGCTGTTGATGCAATTGGCCAAGGACAGCCGCCTTCGCCTCGTCGGCATCAACTACAAGGACGAGGCCGACAACGCGCGGCGTTTCCTCGGCCGCTACGGCAATCCGTTCGCCGCCGCCGGCGCCGATTTAAGCGGCCGCGCCGCCATCGAATGGGGCGTCTACGGCGTGCCGGAAACCTTCGTCGTCGGCCGCGACGGGCGCATCGCCTATAAGTTGGTCGGGCCGATCACGCCGGAAAACTACGAAGCGGTGCTCAAGCCGCAGATCGACAAAGCGCTGGCGGCGGGGTCTTAAGTCACTCGGCCGGTTCGACCGCGTATTTTTTCACCAGTGGCATCTGCAGCGCGCCGAATAAGAACGTCAGCGGCATCACGCCGAACACTTTGAAGTCGACCCAGAAATTGGTCGACATGGTACGCCAGACGATCTCGTTGAGCACGGCGAGCACGAAGAAAAACAGCGCCCAGCGAAAGGTCAGTTTGCGCCAGCCTTCCTCGGTGAGCTGGAATATCGAGTCGAGCACAACGCCGAGCAGAGGCTTGTTGAAGAACAAGCCGCCGAGCAAAACGCCGCCGAACAGCGCGTAGATGATGGTCGGCTTGACCTTGATGAACGTATCGTTGTGCAGGACGAGCGTGAGCCCGCCGAAGATCAGCACGATGATCGCGGTCACGATCGCCATGATCGGCAAATGCCGCGTCAGCACGTAGGACACGATCGTTGCGGCGAGCGCCGCGACCATGAACGTCGCCGTCGCGACGAAGATGTCGTAACGCGAATTGGCAAAGAAAAACAGCAAGAGCGGCCCAAGATCGAGCGCGAGCTTGATGAACGGATTGAGCTGTTGCGGCTTGGCTGTCATGTGCGACGTGGGTGTAGCGCGGCGCGGCAGCCCACTCAATCAGGTATCGAGCCCGAAGAATCAAGTCCAACGAGCGCCCGGCCGAAATCGTGAGCCGAGAACGGCGAGAGATCGTCGACGCCTTCGCCCAAGCCGATGAAATGCACCGGCATTTTGAACTTGTCGGCGATGGCGACCAGGATGCCGCCGCGCGCGGTGCCGTCGAGCTTGGTCATGACCAGGCCGGTGACACCGACCAGCTTGCGGAAGATATCGACCTGCGACAGCGCGTTCTGCCCGACGGTAGCGTCGAGCACAAGCAGCACGGCGTGTGGCGCCGCGGCGTCGACCTTTTTCATCACCCGCACGATTTTTTGCAATTCGTCCATCAACTCAGTGCGGTTCTGCAGGCGGCCGGCGGTGTCGATCAGGAGCACATCGATGCCCTGTTGCCTGGCCGCGGTCACGGCGTCGAAGGCGAGACCCGCGGCATCGGCGCCGGCGCCACGGGCGATGAAGGCAGCACCGGTGCGCTCCGACCAGATTTTGAGCTGCTCGATGGCGGCGGCGCGGAACGTGTCGCCGGCCGCCAGCATCACGGTGCGGCCTTCGGCCCGGAATTTGGCGGCGAGCTTGCCGATGGTCGTGGTCTTGCCGGAGCCGTTGACGCCGGCCACCAGGATGACAAAGGGCTTTTGCGCCGGATCGATCGCGAGCGGCTGCGCCACCGGCGCGAGCGCCTTCTCGATCTCTGAAGCCACCACGGCCTTGACCTCATCGGCGGAAATTTCCGCGGCATAACGGCCTTCGCCCAGCGCCGCGGCGACCCGCGCCGCGACGTCAAGCCCGAGATCGGCGCGCACCAGCACGTCCTCGATGTCGGCGACGGTCGCGGCATCGAGCTTGCGCTTGGTGAGGAGATCGACGATCGGCGCGCCGAGCGCCGACGAGCTGCGCTTGAGCCCGCCGGACAGGCGCTGCCACCAATTCCCCTTCGCTTCGGTTGCGCTGTCGTTCATGGCGCGCCCGTGATAGCGGTTTCACCAAGGTAGACACAATGACCCCGGAACAGATGGTGTCGCGGCTCCTCTACCGCGACGGGCTGATGCTGGTGATCGACAAGCCGGCGGGAATGGCCGTGCACCACGGGCCGCCGAACAGCGATAAGAGCAGGAAGTGCCTGGAGGACTATTTTGACGCGCTTCGCTTCGGTCTGCCGCGCTTGCCCGCCTTGGCGCACCGGCTCGACCGCGAGACCTCCGGCTGCCTGGTGCTTGGCCGCCACCGCAAGGCGCTGGCGCAACTCGGCAAGCTGTTCAAGAACGGCAAGATCGACAAGATCTACTGGGCGGTGGTCGAGGGCGCCCCGGACGCCGACGTGGGCGAAATCGCGCTGCCGCTCGGCCGCCTCGACGACACCCGCGGCTGGTGGATGAAGCACGACCCCGAGGGCCAGCCGTCGGTAACCCGATGGAAGGTGCTCGGACGCGGGCCGCAGAATTTGAGTTGGCTCGCGCTGGAACCGCTGACCGGCCGCACCCATCAGCTGCGCGTGCATTGCGCCGAAACGGGCTGGCCGATCCTGGGCGATGCGATCTACGGCACCGCGCCGCGCTTCGGCGGCGCAGGTCTCCAACTGCACGCCCGCGAGATCGTGGTGCCGCTGTACAAGAACCGCGCGCCGATCCGCGCTGTCGCGCCGGTGCCGCCGCATATGCGCGAGCGATTGATGTCCTGCGGCTGGGCGGGCGAGGACGACGCGGGCTTTTACATCCGGAGCCGCGAAGCGGCGACGGAAGCCGCTCAGTAAATCGTTTCCTTGATGCGCTGCGGCGCGAGCCGATCGTGCTCCGGCCCGCCCATCTTGCCGTCGGTCAGTTCGGCCAGGATCGCACCGGGCGTCGGCAGGCTCTTGCGGTCGACCTTGCTCGCCTCATCCCAAAGCTTCGCGCGGATGATTGCCTTGGTGCATTGGAAGTAGGCGCGCTCGACGGTGACCACCAGCACGCATTTCGGCACCTTGCCGTTGATGACGAAGCTTGCGGTCAGCCTCGGGTCGGTGGAAATCTTGGCGCGGCCGTTGATGCGCATGGTCTCGCCGACGCCGGGAATGAGAAACAGCAGCGCGATACGCGGGTCACGCACCAGGTTGCGCAAGGAGTCGATGCGGTTATTGCCGCGGCGGTCGGGAATGATCAGCGTGTGCTCGTCGGCGACGCGCACGAAGCCGGGCGGATCGCCGCGCGGCGAGCAGTCGAGGCCTTCGGGGCCGGACGTCGCCAGCACCACGAACGGCGCCGCCTCGATCAGCTTGCGGTATTGCGGCGTGATGCGGTCGGATTCCTTGATCAGCGCCGGGCCGTGGGGCGCGTCAGTGTAAAGCTGCTCCAGTGCTTCGGTAGTGCCGACGATGTGGTCTTGCCCGTTGCCGTCCATGGCGCGGTCTCCGTTCGGCCCAAAGCTTATCTCAGGCCGCCAGCAATTGTCTGCCGTCGTGCGAAGCTATTTGCAGATCGAAGATCTCTCCAGGCTCAGCCGCCGCCGCGAGCTTCACGGGCGTGAACTGCTCGGTGCGGCCAAGCTCCGGTGATTCGGCGAGCACGCGCCGCGTCGCGCCGACCTCGGCTTGGAGGTGCCGGGCGAGCGCCGCCGCGCCGCGCTCACGCAATCGCTTTGCGCGCTCCTTGATGACGGCGCGCGGGACCTGCGGCATGCGCGCCGCCGGCGTGCCGGGCCGCGGCGAGAACGGAAACACATGCAGGTGCGTCAGCCCGCAGGCCTCGACCAGATGGAGCGAGCTTTGCAGCATCGCCTCGGTCTCGGTCGGAAAGCCCGCGATCAGATCGGCGCCGAACACGACGTCGGGCCGCAGCCGCCGCACGGTGTCGCAGAACTCGATCGCATGGCGGCGCGAATGCCGCCGCTTCATGCGCTTGAGAATGAGATCGTCGCCCGACTGCAACGACAGATGCAGATGCGGCATCAGCCGCGCATCCTGCGCCAACGCGTCGAGCAGCTCGGCGTCGGCCTCGACGGAGTCGATCGACGACAGTCGCAGCCGCGGCAGCTCCGGCACATGCTTGAGGATCTGCTTCACCAGCGTGCCGAGCTTCGGCGCGCCGGGCAGGTCGGCGCCGTAGGCCGTGATATCGACCCCGGTCAGCACCACCTCGCGGTAGCCGTTGTCCGTGAGCCGCCGCACGTCTTCGACCACGGCACCCATCGGCACCGAGCGCGAATTGCCGCGGCCGTATGGAATAATGCAAAACGTGCAGCGGTGGTCGCAGCCGTTCTGCACCTGGACGAAAGCGCGGGCGCGGCCCGAGAACGCGTCGACCAGATGCGCCGCGGTTTCCTTGATCGCCATGATGTCGTTGACGATCGCCTTCGGGGCGTCGGCGACGTCGAACGTTTGTCGCGCCTTCGTCCACGCCGCGGGCTTAAGCTTTTCGGCGTTGCCGATCACCCGGTCGGCTTCGGTCATATCCACGAAGGTCTGCGGCTCGGTCTGCGCGGCACAGCCGGTAACGACGATCTTCGCCTGCGGCCGCTCGCGGCGCAGCGCACGGATCGTCTGGCGCGCTTGGCGCACCGCCTCGGCGGTGACCGCGCAGGTATTGACGACGACGGTGTCGCGGAAGCCGGCGCGTTCGGCCTCGCGGCGGATCACCTCGGATTCGGCGGCATTGAGGCGGCAGCCGAAGGTGACGACGTCGACGCTCATGACGCCGCTCCCGCGGCGGCGAACAGCGCGGCGTCGAAACGGCCCTTGTGCTCATATTCGGTCGGGCCGGTCATCAGCACGTGATCGTCGGCCTCGCGCCATTCGATGGCGAGATCGCCGCCCGGCAATGTCACGGTGACCTTGCGGCCGGTGCGGCCGGTGCGCGCCGCGGCGACCGCGGCGGCGCAGGCCGCCGAGCCGCAGGCCTTGGTCAGGCCGGCGCCGCGCTCCCAGGTCCGGATCACGACGCTATCGCGCGAGGGCGTCGCGGCCAGCGTGATGTTCGCCCGCTCCGGAAAGATCGGATCGTGCTCGAGCCGCGGACCGATGGCGGCGAGATCGTAGGCCTGCGGATCGTCGACCCAGAAGATGGCGTGCGGATTACCCATGCTGACGACCGCCGGCGTCCGCAAGCTCGGCACACCGGCGACCGCAAGGTCGACGGCGCGGGTGTCGGCCACGGCGTGGGCCAGCGGAATCTCATCCCAGCCGAAGCGCGGCCGGCCCATATCGACCGTGAAGAGGCCATCGCCGGCGCGCCAGCAGGGGATCAGCCCAGCCGGCGTTTGGAAGTCGAGCTTGGTCTTGCCGGTTTCGGCGCTAAAGAGCGCCGCCACGCAGCGCATGCCGTTGCCGCAGGCGCCGGCCTCGGAGCCGTCGTTGTTGAAGATGCGGATCGCCGCATCGGCGCCGCCGTCCGCCGGATAGAGCACCATAAGCTGGTCGTACGGCTCGCGACGCGCCGCGGCGCGGGCTTCCGCGGGCGTGATCGGGCCCGGCGCGCGGCGCAGATCGACGATGACGATCTCGTTGCCGAGGCCGTTCATCTTGACGAAGTCCCTGTCCGCCAGCGCGCCCATCGTAAAAGCCCGAATGTCGGGGGACTTATATGCGGACTGACGCGGTCAGCGCCAGTGTTCCTGCCGGCCGCTTGACGGCAAATTGAGGACGGCGGAACGCTGGCGCCGTGCTAGAGTTTTACGGGGCGATGCGATTATGGGCGGACGCGCCAGCCGGCGGTGCGCCGCCGGCGCTTAAGGAGAACCGAAGATGCTGCGCTTGGCACCGTGCACGGCCGCCGTGTGCGTGATGATGCTCGCTTTGGCCGGATCGCAAGTAAGTTTCGCGCAAACGCCACCCGCCCCGGCCGCCGCCAGTCCAACCGACAAGCCGGCCGCGGAGCCATTCGCCGAGGACACCACGCTGACGGCGAAGACCATTGTCTACGTCAAGGGCAGCGGCGTCTGGGATTCGGCCTTCGAGACGATTTCCGGCGCGTTCAAGAAGCTCAAGACCTATGTCGACAGGGAGGGGCTGAAGACCGACGGCCCGCAGATGACGATCTTCACCGCGACCGACGACACCGGGTTCTCGTACCAGGCCGCCGTGCCGATCGCCGAAGCGCCGAAAAGCCCGCCGCGCGGCGACATCGCCATCGGCAAATCGCCGGAGGGGCACGCGTTGAAATTCGTCCACCACGGCTCCTATGACGACTTGGACAATACCTACGAGGCGATCACCAACTACCTCGACGAGAAGCGGCTCGAAGCCCAGGACATGTTCATCGAGCAATACGAGACCGACCCGGTGACGAGCGACGGCAAGAAGCTCACGGTCGACGTGCTGGTATTGCTGAAATAATCAGAGGTGCCGCACCTCGCCGGGCCGCAGCGCGAGGAAGCGCTCGCTCGGAATGCGCGCCACACTCAGCGCCTCGGCGAGCGCGATCGGCGGAGCATCGATGGCTTCGTCTGTTAGCTGGAACGTGCCGTAGTGATGGCCGAACCCAAGCTCGGCGCCGCAATCGAGGAAGGCCTGGACCGCTTCCGCCGGATTCATGTGCTGGCCCTGCATGAACCAGCGCGGCTCATAGGCGCCGATCGGCAGGATGGCGAGCTTGAACGGCCCGTGGCGCTCGCGCGCGTGGTGAAACAGCCGCCCGCCGCCGTACCCGGAATCGCCGACGAAATAGATGCGCCCCCATGGCGCATCGATGATGAACGACGCCCACAGCGACATGTTGCGGTCCGACAGGTTGCGCGCCGACCAGTGGCTGGTCGGCACCAGCGTCACGGTCAACGCGCCAAGCTTGACGCTCTCATGCCAATCGAACGCCTCCGCGCCGATCGCCGCATCGTGATTGCGCATGATGGTGTCGTTGCCGAGCGGCGTGACGATGCGCGGGCGGTGCGCCGCCGTCAGCCGCGACAGCGTGGCGAGATCGAGATGATCGTAATGGCCGTGCGTCACCAGCACGGCATCGATTGGCGGCAGGTCGGCAAAGGCGACGCCGGGATCGTTGACCCGTTTCGGGCCGGCATTGCGGAACGGCGAGGCGCGCACCGACCAGATCGGATCGAGCAGGATATTGAGCCCCGCGGTCTGAATGAGCCAACTGGCATGGCCGACGTAGCAGATACGGCAGGCGGCGCCTTCGACGCGCGGCGGCGGACGGTCGGCCAAGCCTGGCGCCCAGGCCGGCCATCTGACCTTGGTGCGGAAGAGGCGGCGCTGCAGGAACCAGCGAAACAGATCGAACCGCGTCCGCAGCGGCACACCCTCGGCGTCGAAAAAGCGCTCGCCGTTGAAATGGTCGGAGATGGGGCCGGAATAGTAGCGGGACATGGTGAACGGGTATTGCCTGCGGTTGGCCAAGAAACCAGGGATGAATCCAGGCGATCGCGGCCGCAATTCGATCAATCTCGATCCGTTGATCACGGCCGGTTGACCAACCCCGCAAGTCTCCCTATTTTCCGCGCGATCTCGCAAGAGAACACGTTTTTTACAACCGCCGACCGGTCGAGGGAGACCGGAGGTAACCGCCCGACAGCGCGATGCGCCCTCGGGCGCGAAAGCGCTTTGAAGCATGTTTGAAAGCCTTTCCGAGCGTCTCGGTGCGGTGCTCGACCGGCTGACCCGGCGCGGCGCGCTGTCGGACGCCGACGTCGATGCGGCGCTGCGCGAGGTGCGGCGGGCGCTGCTCGAGGCCGACGTCGCCCTCGACGTCGCCCGTGCCTTCGCCGAGGAGGTGAAGAAGCGCGCGGTCGGCGTCGAGGTGATCAAGTCGGTCACGCCCGGCCAAATGGTCGTCAAGATCGTGCACGACCAGCTGATCGAGACTTTGGGCTCCGACGCGCAGCTGATCGACCTCAACGCGCCGGCTCCCGTCGTCATCATGATGGTCGGCCTGCAGGGCTCCGGCAAAACCACGACCACTGCCAAGATCGGCAAGCGCCTGACGGACGTCTTGAAGCGCAAAGTGCTGATGGCCTCGCTCGACACCCGCCGGCCGGCCGCCATGGAGCAGCTCGCCGTGCTCGGCCGCCAGGTCGCGGTCGACACGCTGCCGGTGGTCGAGGGTCAGACGCCGATGCAGATCGCGAACCGCGCGGTGCAAGCCGCCAAGCTCGGCGGCTACGACGCGGTGCTGCTCGACACCGCCGGCCGGCTGACGCTCGACGAAGCCATGATGGCGGAGGCCGCCGAGGTGCGCCGCGCCGCCAATCCGCACGAGGTCCTGCTGGTCGCCGACGCGCTGACCGGCCAGGACGCTGTCAACCTCGCGCGCTCCTTCGACGAGCGTGTCGGCCTGACGGGTATCGTGCTGACGCGCGTCGACGGCGACGGCCGTGGCGGCGCTGCGCTCTCCATGCGCGCGGTTACCGGCAAGCCGATCAAGTTGATCGGCACCGGCGAAAAGCTCGACGCCATCGAGGACTTCTACCCGGGACGCATCGCCGACCGCATCCTCGGCATGGGCGATATCATCTCGCTGGTCGAGAAGGCCGCCGCCACCATCGACGCCGAGAAGGCAGCCCGCGTCGCCGAGAAGATGCGCCGGGGCGCATTCGATCTCTCCGACCTGCGCGAGCAGATCGCGCAGATGCAGAACATGGGCGGCGTGTCGGGGCTGATGTCCATGCTGCCGGGCATCGGCAAGATCAAAAATCAGCTCGCCGAGCGCAATCTCGACGAAACCGTGCTGAAGCGGCAGATCGCGATTATCGACTCAATGACTCCGGCGGAACGGCGCAACCCGGATGTCCTCAAAGCGAGCCGCAAGCGCCGCATCGCCGCCGGCTCCGGCACCAAGCCCGAGGACATCAACCGGCTCCTGAAAATGCATCGCACCATGGCCGACGTGATGAAGGCGATGGGCGGCGCCAAGCGTGGACCTATGGCCGGGCTCGCCAACATGCTGGGCTTCGGCGGCGGCGCCATGCCGAGCCCGGAAGAGATGGCGAAGCTCGCCGAGAAAATGCCGGGCGGCTTGCCGCCGGGCATGCCCGGCGCCCCCGGCCTGCCGCCGAACATGCCCGGGCTGCCGCCGAAAATGCCCGGCCTGCCGGGCCTGCCGGGACTTGGTCCGAAGCTGCCGGGCGGCTTGCCGCCGAATTTTCCCGGCTTCGGCAAAAAGAAATGACATCGCAAGTTCGAACAACACACCGATCAACGCTGCAAGAAAGGAAAACTGAAAATGCCTCTCGTCATCCGCATGGCCCGCGCCGGTACCAAGAAGCGGCCGTTCTATCACATCGTGGTCGCGGACAGCCGCGCGCCGCGCGACGGACGCTTCATCGAGCGGCTCGGTTACTTCAATCCCCTGTTGCCGAAGGACAAGACCGAGCGGCTGAAGTGGGACATCGAAAAGGCCAAGGCCTGGATGGCCAAGGGCGCGCAGCCGTCCGACCGCGTGATGCGCTTCCTCGATGCCGCCGGCGTATTGAAGCGCCCGAAGCGCAACAATCCGGAAAAGGCCGTGCCACGCAAGGAACGCAAGGCGAAGGAAGAGGCCGCCAAGGCCGCAGCCGGAGCCCCGGGCGCCGCAGCGCCGGCGGCGGCTGCAGCGCCGGCGGCGGCTGCAGCGCCGGCGGCAGGCGCGGCTCCGGCCGCGTAGCGGCTCTAAGCGATGACCGGCGGCGCGCGCATCTGCCTCGGTCAAATCGGCGCCGCCCACGGCGTGCGCGGCGAGGTGCGGCTGCGCTCGTTCACCGCCGATCCGGAAGCGATCGGCCGCTACGGGCCGCTCGAGACCGAGGACGGCCGCATCGTGCGCATCGAGTCGCTGCGCCACGCCAAGGATCACTTCGTCGCGCGGCTTGCCGGCGTTGCCGACCGCACCGCCGCCGAGCAACTGACCAACTCCAAGCTTTACGTGCTGCGCGCGCGCTTGCCGGAGCCGAACCAGCCCGACGAGTTCTATCACGCCGACCTGATCGGGCTCGCCGTGGTCGACCGCGCCGAAGAAAAAATCGGCATCGTGGTCGCGGTCCACAATTTCGGCGCCGGCGACCTGATCGAAGTGCGGCCGGCTAACGGCGGCACGACGCGCATGCTGCCGTTCGACGAAGCGACCGTGCCGGTGGTCGATCTCGCCGCCGGCCGCCTCGTGGTCGTCGAGCCAGAGATCGATCAAGAAGCGCGGCCCGCCGCGCGCGGCCATAAGCGGCGCTAGCCATGTGGCGCGCGAGCGTACTCACGATCTTCTCCGAAATGTTTCCGGGGCCGTTGGGCGTAAGCCTCGCCGGCAAGGCCATGACATCGGGCGCCTGGGCGCTCGACGTGACCGACATCCGCGACTTCGCCACCGACAAGCACCGCACCGTCGACGACACGCCGGCGGGCGGCGGGCCCGGCATGGTGATCAAGGCCGACGTGCTCGGCCGTGCCATCGATGCGGTGGCGACCGACGCGCGCCCGCGCCTCCTGCTGTCGCCGCGCGGCACGCCGCTGACGCAAGCGCGCGTCGAGGCCTTGAGCCGCGACGCCGGCGTCGTGCTTATTTGCGGTCGCTTCGAGGGCGTCGACGAGCGCGTCATCGCCGGCCGCGGCCTCGAAGAGGTATCGGTCGGCGACTACGTGCTCTCCGGCGGCGAGCTCGCCGCCATGGCGCTGATCGACGCCTGCGTGCGGCTCCTGCCCGGCGTCATGGGGGCCGCGGCCTCCGGCGCCGAGGAGAGCTTCACCGAGGGCCTCCTGGAATATCCGCATTACACCCGGCCCCAGGTCTGGGAGGGCCGGCCGATCCCGGAAATCCTGACCTCGGGCGATCACGCCAAGATCGCCGCCTGGCGCCGCGCCGAGGCCGAACAGCTGACCAGGGACCGCCGGCCGGACCTCTGGACGGCGTTTTTGCAGCGATTCCGCAAGCCACCCAAAGCCGGGTGACGAAGGCGTGACAAAGCCCGCGCGGTAGCGTAGAAGCACGCCCAACCCGCTAGCCCCCGGTCGGAGCCGCGCGACGAAAGCGCCGCCGCTGGAGAATTCGCCGGAGAGTTTACAATGAACCTGCTCAAAGAAATCGAAAACGAACAAGTGGCGAAACTCAGCGCCGGCAAGGAGATTCCCGACTTCCAGCCGGGCGATACGCTCCTGGTCAACGTCAAGGTGGTCGAGGGCGAGCGAAGCCGCGTGCAGGCCTATGAGGGCGTCTGCATCGGCCGCGCCGGCGCGGGAATCAACGAGAACTTCACGGTGCGGAAGATTTCGTATGGCGAAGGCGTCGAGCGCGTGTTTCCGCTCTACTCGCCGATGATCGACTCGATCCAGGTGGTGCGCCGCGGCAAAGTGCGCCGCGCCAAGCTCTATTATCTGCGCGGCCGCCGCGGCAAGTCGGCGCGCATTTCCGAGCGGCAGGCGCACACCGGCGAAGCCGGCGGCGAGGAGAAAGCGGCGGAGTAAATTCGCCGCGCGGCTCGATTACCGCCCCCACAGCCGCTGCGACGCCAGCCGCGCGCCTTCGGCGAGTGCGCCGAGCTTGGCCCAGACCAGATCCTCGTGCAGGCGCGAGCCGAGCCCGCAATCGGTGCCGGCGACCACGTTCTCGCGGCCGACCGCTTCGGCGAAACTGCAGATGCGCTGTGCGATCAATTCGGGATGCTCGACCAGGTTCGTGGCGTGGCTGACCACGCCCGGCACGATGAACTTGTCGCCGGGCAGCTTGATCTCTTTCCACAGCGTCCACTCGTGCTGATGCCGCACATTGCCGGCCTCGAAGCTGCAGGCCTGCGCGCGCACCTGCAGCGCGATGTCGATGATCTCCTTGAGCGGCAGGTCGTGGGTGTGGGCGCCGTGCCAGGAGCCCCAGCAGAAATGGTGGCGCACGCGGTCAGGAGCAATGCCGTCGAGCGCATGATTGAGCGCATCGATGCGGGTTTTCAGATAGCGGCGATACTCGGCGACGGTCGGCTCGGGCTTGATCATGTCCCATGAGGTCATGACGCCGGGGTCGTCGATCTGCAGGATGAAGCCGGCATCGACCACGGCGCGATATTCCTCGCGCAAGGCGTCGGCGAGCGCGAACACGAACGCCTCGTCGTCGTTGTAGTGCTCGTCGAAAATGTGATGATCGAGCCAACCCGGCGCGAACACGCAGACGAAGGCCTCCTCGGCGCCGCCGGCGGCGTTAAGCGCCGCCTTGAACACGTCGACCTCGCGGCGGATCGCCTCGGTGGCGCGGCCTTTGATCGGCCCGGTCACCACCATCTTGGTCGGTGGCGAGAACCGCGGCTCCTCGCCCGGCACGCAGAACATGGTGCCGACCCGGTCCATGTCGGCATAGAGCTTGGGGAACGTGTCGCGCTCGCGGGTCGCCTCTCGCCCCGAGCCGCGCTCGCCGGCCTTGAGCGGCCGCGCCGTGATGCCCTCGAACTGCTGGGCGTAATACGCAAAGTTCCGCCCGTTCCAGAACTCGCCGTCGCCGACGCAACTGATGCCGAGCTGCACCTGCCGCCGGATCACCGCGGCGACCTGCTGGGTGACGTCCTTGGCGTCGCCCACCGGCGGCAACTTGCCGGCATGGGTGGTTCGGATCGCGGTTTCGCTGCGCTGCATGGCATTATCTTCCCTTGGTGCTGGCCCGATCCTAGACCGGACCGCGCGGCCGTGTCCGGCCTTTTCCTTCCTCGCGCGAGGCGCTAAGGAACGGCCCGACCTAATGTCCAAGCGTTGCGCCGAGGAGCGCCTGTAAGATGGCCAAAGCCCGCACCCTCTACGACAAGATCTGGGACGACCATCTGGTCGACGAGCAGCCGGACGGCACCTGCCTGATCTATATCGACCGGCATCTGGTGCATGAGGTGACGAGCCCGCAGGCGTTCGAAGGCTTGCGGCTTTCGGGCCGCAAGGTGCGCGCGCCCGAGCGGACGCTGCTCGTGGTCGACCACAACGTGCCGACCACCGACCGCCGGCAGAAAAATCCCGATCCGGAGAGCGAGGCGCAGATCGCGTATTTGGCGGAAAACGCCAAATTCTTCGACCTCGAATATTACGACGAGTTCGACAGGCGCCAGGGCATCGTCCACATCATCGGTCCCGAGCAGGGGTTCACCTTGCCGGGCGTGACGCTCGTCTGCGGCGACAGCCATACCGCGACCCACGGCGCCTTCGGCGCGCTCGCCTACGGCATCGGCACCTCGGAAGTCGAGCACGTGCTGGCGACGCAGACGCTGATCCAGACCAAATCGAAGAACATGCGCGCCGTGGTGGACGGCAAGCTGCCGCCGGGCGTCACTGCGAAAGACATCATCCTCGCCATCATCGGCGAGATCGGTACCGCCGGCGGCACCGGCTATGCGCTGGAATATGCCGGCGAGGCGATCCGCGCGCTGTCGATGGAAGGCCGCATGACGGTCTGCAACATGTCGGTCGAGGCCGGCGCCAAGGCGGGCTTCATCGCGCCAGACGAGAAGGCCTATGCTTATCTGAAGGACCGGCCGAAGTCACCGAAAGGCAAAGACTGGGACGCGGCGGTGCGTTACTGGGAGACGCTGAAATCCGACGACGGCGCCCATTTCGATCGCGAGATCAGGCTCGACGCGGCCAAGCTGCCGCCGCTTGTGACCTGGGGCACCAATCCCGAGCAGGTGGTGTCGATCGCAGGCCGCGTTCCGCGGCCGCAAGATCTGGCCGACGCGCATAAGCGCCAAGCCGCCGAACGCTCGCTCGCCTATATGGGCCTGCAGGGCGGCGAGAAGGTTTCCGACATTACGATCGACCGCGTCTTCATCGGCTCGTGCACCAATGCACGCATCGAAGATTTGCGCGCCGCCGCCAAGGTGGTTGACGGCAAGACCGTCAGCGCCAAGGTCAAGGCGATGATCGTGCCGGGCTCGGGCCTGGTGAAGGAGCAAGCCGAAGCCGAAGGCCTCGACAAGATTTTCGTCAAAGCCGGCTTCGAGTGGCGCGAGCCGGGCTGCTCCATGTGCCTTGCGATGAATCCCGACAAGCTCGCTCCCGGCGAGCGCTGCGCCTCGACCTCGAACCGCAACTTCGAGGGCCGCCAGGGCTACAAGGGCCGCACCCACCTCGTCTCGCCGGCCATGGCGGCCGCAGCGGCGGTCGCCGGACACTTCGTCGACGTACGCGAGTGGAAGTAGTCACCGCAAATCGAAGCGCGCCGTGGGCAGATCGATCAGCCCGCGAATCATGACGTTGAAGGCGACGACGATGCGGTCCTCGGCCTCGTTGGCGGTGCCCTGCTCGACCGCGTGTGGCACGTGGCTCGGCCAGATCAGCATGCGGCCCTTCTCCGGCGGCAGCGAGAAGACGTCGGCATTGAACTCGTTCTTCTTGAAATAATCGGTCTCGATACTTTTTGCGTGCAGCCGCGGCGACGCGAAGATGGTCGCGCCGCAATTCCGCGGCACTTTGATGTAGACGAGGCCGCTCAACAGACAATTCGGGTGGATGTGGAAGTTGTGGCGGCGGTTTGGGTTGGCGATGTTCGCCCACATATTGGTGATGTAATGCGAATCGCGAATGATCCCGAAGCAATCCAGCACGAACGCGCTCTCGGTCAGGACGACGCCGGCGAGCTCCTTCATCTCCGGCAGCGCCTGCAGATCGTCCGGCGTCATATAGGCGAGGATCATGCCGCCGGGCGACGGCGAGCCTTTGCCGGATTTTTGGATCTCGCGCAGCTTTTGCTCGATCCGGTCGCACAGCCCGATATCGGGCAGCATTCCCGTGAACATCGGCGTTACGAACATCGAGAACATTTGCTTTGCCGCGAGCTGCGCCGGCTTGGCAGCGGTGGGCCTGTCAAGCATGACGGCCTCGCAGCCGGCTTGACCAACGCGCAACGGCGACGAGCGTTCGACTTTTCATGTTTGCGAATTTTGCATGCGAATTGTGGTGCGAAAGATTTAGCCATACGCACGCAGGAAAAATATGCCGCACCAAATAAATTGGCGGAATGAAACTATAAATCGCGGATAAAAATATACGCGTCGAAATATTTACACGCTGAATATGCGGCGCGACGATGCGCAGAGATCAGCCGCGCACCCACCGGCAGCGCATTCGCGGATAGAGCACCGTGCCGCTCGGCCGATATTGCAGCTCGTACCAATCGACGCAACGCCGGTAGAGCGGCGGCCGCGGATAGATCTCGATGCGCGGGCGCCCGCGCGGCGGCGGCGCTTCCGGCAGCGAGGCTGAGGGCCCGCTTTGGCCGAGCGGTGAAGTCTGCGCCGCAGAATGTTGCACGATGCCGAACAGCGGCAGTGCGGCGACAGCCACAACCGCGCCAAGTCTTTGCAATGCCATCGCGCCCGTCCCCTGCCTGTTCCGGTCCCTGTTCCGGTCTTGGCCGTTCACGCTAGAGTGCAATTATGGCCGATCTTACATCCGATCCGCTGGCCTGGCGGCCGGTCAAGGCGCCGTCACTGGCCGAGCTCGAGGCCCTTGCCGGCGAGGTGTTTCGCGATCTGCCGACGGATTTTCGCGCGCTGTGCGCCGATGTCGTCATCCAGGTGGACGACTTTCCAACCGACGAGGTGCTTGAGGAGATGCAGGCCGAGACCGAATTCGACCTGCTTGGCCTGTTCCAGGGCGTCGGATTGCCGTTCCGCGCCGAGAGCGCCGTGGTGCAGATGCCCAACATGATCTGGCTGTACCGTCGGCCGATCCTCGACTATTGGGCCGAGCACGAGGAGACGCTCGGCGCCATCGTCCGCCACGTGCTGGTGCACGAAATCGGCCATCATTTCGGCCTGTCGGACGCCGACATGGCGGCGATCGAGGCGGCGGCCGACTGACAACAGGGAGGCATTCCATGAAAATCGACGGACGGTGCTCGTGCGGCGCCATCACTATTGAAGGCGAGGCCGATCCGGAGCGGGTGCAGATTTGCCATTGCACCGATTGCCAGAACGGCACCGGCACGGCGTTCCGCGTCTCGATCCCGGTCGCAGGTGACAAATTCAGGATGACGGGCCAGCCGACTCTCTACCTGAAGACCACGGCCGACAGCGGCAAGCCACGCCTGCAGGCATTCTGCGGAAAGTGCGGCTCGCCGATCTATTCGACGACGCCGGGCGAAGGTGTGCAGCCGTCCTACACGGTGCGGGTCGGCATCTTGCGCCAGCGCGACCAGCTCGTGCCGCGGCGGCAGCAATGGTGGCGCTCGGCGCGGCCGTGGGTCACCATGCTTGACGCGTTGCCGAAAGCCGAGAAGCAGGCCGCGGCGTCCTAGTAAAGCGGCTCGCCCTCGACGGTGCAGCGGCGCAACGCGCGCCGCTCGTGTTCCGGCCAGTTGGTGCGCGCGTGCAGGCAGGCGAGATTATCCCACATGATGAGGTCGCCGGGCCGCCAGACGTGCTCGTAGATGATGTCCGGATCCTCGGCGATGGCGAACAGGCGCTGCAGCAGCTCTTCGCTCGCGCCGCGATCCATGCCTTCGATCCACATCGTATTCTGGCTCGCGACGTAAAGCGCTTTGCGCCCGGAGCCCGGATTGGTGACGAAGATCGGTTGCCGGCAGTGGTGCGTGCTTTCGAGCGGCAGCGTAAGATCGATGCGGCGGCCGACGCCGTATTGCTGGCCTTGCAGCGTCATGACGCCTTCGAGCTGGCGTTTCAGTTCCGCGGGCAACCGGTCATAGGCGGCGTACATGCTGGAGAATTTGGTGTGGCCGCCTTCGGACGGAATTTCGAGGCCGTAGAGGAACGATGCGCGGTGCGGGCGGCGGTGGTAGCACTTGTCGGTGTGGAACCACATTTCGCCGTGGCCGAGCGTGCCGAGCAGCTTGCCGTTGGCGTCGACCTTGTCGCTGACCAGCATCATGTCGTCCCATTCGGGTGAATCGCCGACGCCCGTTGCGCCAGCCTTGGGCGGCACCCGCTTGGCGACCGGGCCGAAATAGGACGCGAAACGGCGCTGGTCGTCTTCCGACAAATTCTGGCCGCGGAACAACAGCACGGTGTGGTCGTGCCAGGCGTCCTTGATCTGGCGCTGCGTTTCGGCATCGAGCGGACGGCTGAGATCGACGCCGCGGATTTCCGCCCCGATCAGCGGATGCAGCTTGATGACCGAGATTGTCCCAGCCCGTTCGGCGACCATCGTCATGTTTCGCTCCCGTCGATCTTTGCCGCACTATACAAGGCTCCGCCGGGCGCCAGAAGCGGCAAAGACGCGGGCTTGACCCGCGTCCGGCGAGGCGCCATTAAGCCGCCAGGAAGCTCCTCGACACGAGGCGTCGACCGTTCCCGAGACCGACCGCGCAAGAGCCGAGCAGGACCCGACAATGCAGAAGTTCACCACACTGGAAGGCGTCGCCGCGCCCTTGAAGATGATCAATGTCGACACCGACATGATCATCCCCAAGCAATACCTCAAGACCATCAAGCGCACCGGGCTCGGCGCCGGCCTGTTCGCCGAAAGGCGTTATCGCGACGACGGCAGCGAGAACCCGGATTTCATCCTCAACAAGCCGGCTTATCGCAAGGCAAAGATTTTGGTCGCCGACGACAATTTCGGCTGCGGCTCCTCGCGCGAGCACGCGCCGTGGGCGCTGCAGGATTTCGGCATCACCTGCGTGATCTCGACCTCGTTCGGCGACATCTTCTACAACAACTGCTTCAAGAACGGCGTGCTGCCGATCAAGGTGTCGCCCGAGGATTTGGAGAAGCTGTTCGACGACGCCGAGCGCGGCGCCAATGCGACGCTCACCGTCGACCTCGAGAAGCAGGAAATCCGCGGCCCCGACGGCGGCGTGGTCAAGTTCGCGATCGACCCGCACCGCAAGAAATGCCTGCTGGAAGGCCTCGACGATATCGGCCTGACCAATCTCAAGGCCGACAAGATCGGCGGCTTCGAGGAGAAGACGAAGACCGCGCGGCCCTGGGTCTAAGCTCCGCGGCCTACGCCGCTTCGACGTGAACGACGTCGTAGAGGCAGGGCTCGATTTCCTCGACCAGGTCGCCGAAGCGCGGCCACGCCTTGCGGAACTCGGCCGAATGATGCGCCTTGGCGAGCTTGTCGGCGTTCGTCCACTGCACGTAGTTGACGATATGGCTGCCGTCCTTGCTGCGGTGCAGGTTCACTGAGACGAAGCCCGGCTGTTTCGCCATGAAACGGGCGCGCTCGACCATCAACTTCAGGATTTCGTCCTGATTATCGGGGTCGAGCCTTACCGTGGTGATCTGGGTGCAGATGCCGTTGCCTTCGCTGATTTCGGACATAGATACCTCCTCGTGTTCCAGCGCGATAACGCCGGCTCGGCGCCGGGGTTTCGCTGACCATCCGTTGCCACTCACCAAGACCGAACTTCCCCTCCAATCCCGCATTTCATGACCCCCGCGATTTCCGTTTCGCATCTCAACAAAACCTACGCGTCGAGCTTCCAGGCGCTCAAGGACGTCAGCCTGGACATCCGCCACGGCGAGATTTTCGCGCTGCTCGGGCCGAATGGCGCCGGCAAGACCACGCTAATCAACGTCATCTGCGGCATCGTCACGCCGACCTCGGGCACCGTCAGCGTCGCCGGCCACGATAACCAGACCGACTACCGCGCCGCGCGCTCCCTCATCGGCCTCGTGCCGCAGGAATTGACCACCGACGCGTTCGAGACGCCGCCGGCCACCATGCGGTTTTCGCGCGGCCTGTTCGGCAAGCCGGCGAACCCGGGCCACATCGAGAAAGTGCTCAAAGAATTGTCGCTCTGGGACAAGCGCGATTCCCGCATCATCACATTGTCGGGCGGCATGAAGCGCCGCGTCTTGATCGCCAAGGCGCTGGCGCACGAGCCGCAAATCCTGTTCCTCGACGAGCCGACCGCCGGCGTCGACGTCGAGCTGCGCAAGGACATGTGGGCGCTGGTGCGCGACTTGCGCGCCTCCGGCGTCACCATCATTCTCACCACCCATTACATCGAAGAGGCCGAGGAGATGGCCGACCGGGTCGGCGTCATCAACAAAGGCGAGATCATCATCGTCGAGGACAAGGTCGAGCTGATGCGCAAGCTCGGCAAGAAGCAATTGACGCTGGAGCTGCGTGGGCGCCTCGACACCGTCCCGGCGGCGCTAGCCGCGCACCACCTGACGCTCGCCACCGACGGCAAGGCCCTGATCTACAACTACGACACCAGGGGCGAGAACACCGGCATCACCACGCTGCTCGACGACCTGCGCCACGCCGGCATCCGCTTCAAGGATCTGCAGACGACGCAAAGCTCGCTCGAAGATATTTTCGTCGGCCTGTTGAGGCAGCCATGAGGCTGGCGATGAACCTCCACGCGGTGCGCGCAATCTACCGCTACGAAATGGCGCGGACCGGCCGCACCTTGTTCCAGAGCATCGTCTCGCCGGTGATCTCGACGTCGCTCTATTTTATCGTGTTCGGCGCCGCGATCGGCACCAAGATCAGCGCGATCGACGGCGTCAGCTACGGCGCCTTCATCGTGCCCGGCCTGATCATGCTGATGCTGCTGACGCAGAGCGTGACCAACGCGGCATTCGGCATCTATTTCCCGCGCTTTGTCGGCACCATCTACGAAATGCTCTCCGCGCCGGTATCGGCGTTCGAGATCGTGCTCGGCTATGTCGGCGCCGCGGCGACCAAATCGATCGTGCTGGGCTTCATTATCCTCCTCACCTCGTTCCTGTTCGTGCCGGTGCGCATCGAACATCCGCTGTGGATGCTGTCATTTCTGGTGCTGACCTCGCTGAGCTTCAGCCTGTTCGGCTTCATCCTCGGGCTGTGGGCCGACAGCTTCGAGAAATTGCAGATCGTACCGCTTCTGATCCTCACGCCGCTGACGTTTCTCGGCGGCACGTTCTATTCGACCAGCGTGCTGCCGCCGTTCTGGCGCACGGCGACGCTGTTCAATCCGCTGGTTTATCTGATCTCCGGCTTCCGCTGGAGCTTCTTCGGCATCGCCGACGTCGATGTCGGCGTCAGCCTGGCGATGACGGTGTTGTTCCTCGCCGTCTGCATGGCCATCGTGTGGTTGTTCTTCAAGACCGGCTATCGGCTGAAGAACTGACATAGTCCATCACCCTGCTGAGGTGCTCGGCGCACCGCGCCGAGCCTCGAAGGGCGACGGCCCGGGCGCCTCGGCCGCATGCTTCGAGGCTTGCTGCGCTTGCAACTCAGGATGACAGATCACGGCCTACGCCGGCTGCTTTGCCCGCGCCTTTTCGATCGCGTCGGCGATCGCGACCGTGCGCCGCGCCATCTCGGCATGCAGCCGCTCGACCATGCGGCCGTCGATCTGGATGACGCCCTTGTCCTTGTTCTCCGGCGATTCGAATGCGGCGATCATCTTGCGTGCCGTCGCTACTTCGTCGGCCGAGGGCGAGAACGCCGCATTGCACGGCTCGATCTGCTTCGGATGGATCAAGGTCTTGCCGTCGAAGCCGAGATCGCTGGCCTGCCGGCACTCGGCGGCAAAGCCTTCGGCATTGCCGAGGTCGTTGTAGACGCCGTCGAGGATGTCGAGGCCGTAGGCGCGCGCCGCAGCCACGCAGCTCATCAGCCAGGGCAGCATCGGCGCCCGGCCGGGCACGATCCTGGCGCGGGTGTCCTTGGCGAGGTCGTTGGTGCCCATGACGAAGCCGGCGAGGCGGGTCTCGGAATCGAGCGCGGCGGCGGCGATGGCGCCGACATTGAGCATGGCGAGCGGCGTCTCCATCATCGCCCAGACCCGCACCCGAGGGTCGGTGCCGATATCGACGATGCGCGCCGCCAGATCCTGCAATTGGCCGGGATCGGAGATTTTCGGCACCAGCACCGCGTCGGGCCGCGCCGCGGCGACGGCGTCGAGGTCCTCGACCCACCAGCGAGTATCGAGGCCGTTTATGCGCACCAAAACTTCGCGGTCGCCGAAGCCGGTGCGCACCGCCTTGACGACGGCGTCGCGCGCCGCCGCCTTGGCCTCAGGCGCCACGGCGTCCTCAAGGTCGAGAATGAGGCCGTCGGCCGGCAGTTCGCGCGCCTTTTCGAGCGCCCGCGCATTCGATCCCGGCATGTAGAGCACGCTGCGACGCGGGCGGACGGTCATCGGCTCGTTGTCCTCGTTTCCCCTGGCCGGATCACGCTAGCGGCTTTGCAGGCTTCGTGCCAATCCCGTCATGCAAAGGCGCGAAAGCGACGAAGCAACCCAAGCGGTGGCGCTGGATTGCTTCGCTTTGATCGCGATGATTACGGCTGGCGGGCTACGCCGCCTTCTGCTTCGCCGTGATGAGCTTGCGGTTGATCAAGCACTCGGCGATCTGGATGGCGTTGAGGGCGGCGCCCTTGCGCAGGTTGTCGGACACCACCCACATCGACAGCCCATTCTCGACGGTCGCATCCTCGCGGATGCGGCTGATATAGGTCGCGTCCTCGCCCGCCGCCTCGTAGGGCGTGACGTAGCCGCCCGGCTCGTGCGCGTCGATCACCAGGCAGCCTGGCGCGTTGCGCAGGATTTCGCGCGCCTCGTCGGCCGTGATCGGCTCCGCGAACTCGACGTTGACGGCTTCCGAATGGCTGATGAAGACCGGCACCCGCACGCAGGTCGCGGTGAGCTTGATCTTGGGGTCGAGAATCTTCTTGGTCTCGACCACCATCTTCCACTCCTCCTTGGTGGTGCCGTCCTCCATGAAGACATCGATGTGCGGTATGAGATTGAACGCGATCCGCTTCGGAAACTTCTTCGGCACGATCTCGTCGATCTGGAACACCGCCTTGGTCTGCGAGAACAATTCATCCATCGCGTCCTTGCCGGCGCCGGACACCGACTGATAGGTAGCGACCACGACGCGCTTGATCTTGGCGCGGTCGTGCAGCGGCTTCAGCGCGACGACGAGCGGCGCCGTCGAGCAGTTCGGATTGGCGATGATGCCGCGCTTGCGAAAGCCCGCCACCGCGTCGGCATTGACCTCCGGCACGATCAGCGGCACGTCGGCGTCGTAGCGCCAGCATGACGAGTTGTCGATCACCACGGCGCCTGAAGCGGCGATCTTCGGCGACCATTCCTTGGATACGGCGGAGCCCGCCGACATCAGGCAGATGTCGACGCCGGCGAAGTCGAAATGCTCGAGCGCTTTGACCTTGAGCGTGCGGTCGCCGAACGACACCTCGGCGCCCTGGCTTCGACGCGAAGCAAGCGCGATCACTTCATCGGCGGGGAACGACCGCTCGGCGAGAATGCCGAGCATCTCGCGGCCCACATTGCCGGTCGCCCCGACCACGGCGACGTTGTAACCCATGGTTAACTCTCCAGCGAAAATTCACCGCCCGTTCAGCATGCTCGCAACCGCAGCGGAAGCGCTTCTAGGCGAGAAACGTGACTAACACAACGCTGCTTAAGGCGTTCTGCATGCGGGCGGCCTCGTACTCGGTTTCGGACGACATTCGCGCCACAATGGCACGCCTTGTTGCCTATATGGGGTGTTTGGCGGCGGTTGCCCTGGGCCTCCTGAGCCTTTTCGGGGACCCCGCCAGCATTATCGCCATGGAGTGGACGGCGGCGGCGCCGCGGCCGGCCTGGACCACGGTCGAGCACCCCTACCCGGCTTTCGAGCTATTGATGCCGAAGCTCACCGGCAGCGATTACAGCTATGCCATTCAGCGCCGCGGTAGCGACGGCGCCCGCAAGGACCTCATGACCTGGGGCGACGCCGCCGCTACCGGGCCCTACGCCATGGTCGAGATCTACCGGCCGGCCGCCGCGTCCGATCGCTTCCTCGATGCCGCCAGCGAAATCGCCGCGCGCATCATCGGTTACAGCGTCATCGACGACGTTAGGCCGGAGGGCGAGGTCGACAGCAAATTCGCCGCCGTGCCGCTGGTCGATTTCGCGATTTTGCCGCCGCAGGGCGAAAGCGAGAGCCAACTGCGCCGGTATGAGCGGCGCTGCCTCGGCTTCGCCCGGCCGTTCGGCACGCCGGCGCTACAGATCGCCGGCTGGTATTGCAGCGCCGGGCGCGAGGTGGTGGACAGGGCGCTGGTCGCCTGCATGCTCGACCGGTTGACGCTGGCGATCGGCGATCCGGCGCTCGACAAATTCTTTGCCCGCGCCGAGGTCAAGCGCACCTTCTGCGGCCAGCGCAGCCCGATTCTCGCGGCGACGCCGGAGCGCAGCGACGAGATTGCGCCGGCGCGAGCGACAAAGCTCAGGGCAGCGCTGCGCGGTCGCGTCCCGGCGCGCTAAAGTCTACGTCCCGTAGTTCTTCGCCAGATAGTCGGCGATGGCCTTGGCATCGTCATCGCCGATCGGCGCGCCCATCGCCTTGATCATCTTGGTGACCTCGGCGGCCCAGGCGGCGGCGTTGAGAAACGGCGAGTTCATAGGGATATAGGCGAGCGTGTGACACGCCGCGCAGTTGCTCTCGACCTTGTCGAGACCCGCGCCTGGCTTGAGCTTGATGTCCTGCTCCTGCGCGAACACGGGCAAGGCGATCAGGCCGGCGACCAGCGCGACGCATGAAATTCGGAGTCGGCGCATGATCCCCTCCCTTAGCCCGCGTTCAGCGTGATGTTCTGCATCACGTTGTTGTGGTAGCCGGCCGGATTGAAGATCAACGCGGCGGTCTGGGTCTGGCCGATGGCATTGATGGCGTTCGCCATCACCGTGTTCTTGCCGCGCCTGGCGTTGAGCTCGAAGCTCCACGGCCGGAACGCGTAGCGGCCGAGGTCCTCGCCCAATTGCGCCTGCGACCAGGTCTTGCCGCCGTCGGTCGAGACGTCCACGGCGCGAATGCCGTAGCCGCCGTCCCAGGCGAGGCCACTCACTGTCACTTTGCCGCCCTTCACCTTGGCGCCGTCGCGATGACTGGTGATCAGCGAGTTGACCACCATCTCGGTGATCGGCGTCGAGGTGGTGTCCTCTTGCGAAACGAAGCGCGCCACCACCGGGAACTTGCCGACCGGGATGCGGTAGGCCGGCTTCATCCAGAAGCCGCCCTGCGGCTTCGTCAACGCCGTGATCGCGATGAGATGTTTCATCCAGTAGGTGCCGGTCCATCCCGGCACGATGAGGCGCGCCGGGAAGCCGTTGAAATGCGGCAGCGGCGCGCCGTTCATCTCGTAGGCGATCAGCGTCGTATCCTCGATCGCCTTCCACACCGGCAGGCTCTTGACGAAGTCCGGCGTCTTGTCGAAGGCCGGCCCGTCGGCGCCGTTGAACGCAATCTCGATGGCCTCGGGCTTGAGCTTGACGATATCCAGCACGTCCTTGAGCCGCGCACCCTTCCAGCGCGCGCAGCCCATGGCGCCAAAGCCCCATTCGACGCCGGCGACGTGCGGATTGGAGAGACCGCGGCGGTTGCCGGAGCATTGATTGACGGCCACGACTTCGGCCGCCGGCATCTTCTTCAGATCGTCGAGCGTAATCTCGGTTTGCCCGCCAGTTCCCTCGCCACCGACTGCGATCTTGTAGGTCTTGGGGTCGACCTCGGGGATATCGGAGAGGTGATAGCGGATGAAGAACTGATCGTTGGGCGTGATCGGCGTGCGGAAATATTCGAGCGGCGCTTCGTAGTTCGGCGCGCGATCGGACAGCCGGATCAACGGCTTCTTGCCCGGCAGCGTCGCCATGGTGGCATAGCTGTCGACACCGGATGGCACGCCAGGCGTAAGCTCGGCGCCGGCCGGTTGCGCTTGCGAAATTTTCGGCCAACCGAGGTCGCTACCAAAAACGGCCAAACCGGCACCGGCCGTGCCCAAAACACCACGTCGGGTGAGCATGGCATATCCTCCCTCACGCCATCTTTGGCGTTGGCGCCCTCTCCAGGGCCCACGCTTTGGATTATTTTACCGCGATACGGTAGCGGAGAAAAATGTGACAAAAAGCCGTGGGATCAGAGGATATCGTTCTGCGGCGGCTGGAGACCTAGACTCGGGGGCCTAATCCGACGAACCCATTCGAGGCTCTGGCGGTTGCCGGAGCGCTATTGCCGCCGCCCGAAGCGGGGTAGACTGCCGGTCGAGGGAAAGCGAGGAATCATGCGCCAAGTTGCCGTTATCGTTGCTGCGCTGACGGTTGCTACAGCCGCGGCCGGCTCCGCAGACGCGGCGGCCAAGAAGAAGGAGCCGCCGGTCATGCGCTCCGCCGCCGGCACCGTGATCCAGCCGACCAAGACCATCTACCATGATGGCTACGGCCACACGACCGTGATCGTCGTGCCGCGCTCCTATCTCGATACTGGCACCGAGGTTTCGGTCGGCGACCGCAAATTCTCCGATTACGCCTATGCGCCGCTCGGCGACCCGGGCCGGCCGAACTGGTTCAATGGCCCGCCGATCTTCTATACGGGTGGCTATCCGCTGCCGAGGCCGCTCTACATTCCGGGATTCAATCCCAACCTGCCGTGATGCAGCGCGCGGGCGCGCTCAAGACCGCTCGTAGATCCCGTTCGTCGTCACGATGAAATCGATGCGCCCGTCGCGCAGCGCTTTGACGCATTCGGCCGGCTTGTTGACGATCGGCTCCTCGTGGACGTTGAAGCTGGTATTGACCAGCACCGGCAACCCGCTTTCGCGCTCGAAGGCGGTGAGAATGTCGTAGTAAAGCGGATTGGTCTCACGCGCGATGGTTTGCGGCCGCGCCGAGCCGTCGACGTGAACGACGGCGGCGATGCGCTCGCGCCATTCCAGCCTCACATTGCACGTGATGGTCATGAAGCGGCACGCATAGGCATTGACCGCGTTGACGTCGAACACGGTCGCCGCCTTCTCGGCCGCGATCACCGGGGCAAACGGCATGAATTCCGAGCGCGCCAGGCGCTGATTGAGAAGATCGTGGGTTTCCCGGCGCGACGGATTGGCGAGGATCGAGCGCGCGCCGAGCGCGCGCGGCCCGTATTCCATGCGCCCGGTATAGATGGCGCCGAGCTCGCCGGCATGAAGGCGGCGCGCCGCACCGTCGACCGGCGTCTCGCCGGTTGAGCGCACGCCGGCGGAATTCTGCAGCGTCGCGTCGATGGCGTTGGTGTAGTCGCGGCCGAAATAGACGTCGTGCAGCCGGTGCCGTTGCTTAAGCCAATGGGGCAGCCCGTCGCGTTGCAGCAGATAACACAGCGCGCCGCCGGCCGGCATGCCTTCGTCGCCCATAGCTGGAAACACGAAGATTTCGTCGAGCGGCAGTTTTTCGGCCAGAAACCGGTTGAGCCGCACATTGGCGAACACGCCGCCGGCCAAGCCAAGATGCCGCGCCGGATGGCGCCCCAACAGTCGCTCGACCGAACGCAGCATCATGTCTTCCAGCACCTGCTGGATCGAGGCGGCCGCGTCTTCGCGGCTGATGCCCGCGACCAGGCCGCGAATGGTGTCGTGAAAGTCGTCGAAATCGCGAAAATCGGACAGCACGCGGCCATCGTCATCGACGAAAAAATGTGTGGCGATTTTTTCCGCGACGATCGGCCTGCCGAAGGCCGCGAGCCCGGTGAGCTTGCCCTCGTGGCGCCGCGGGATGAAGCCGAGCGCCGCCGTCACGGTCTCGTATGCGTGGCCGAGACTCTCGAACGGCTGCGGCGTGAGCAGGCATTCCTCGCCGCCATAGATCGTCGTCAGCGTCCCATTGGCAAAATGGCGATGGCTGTAATTGACCGTGTCGCCGCCACCATCGGCGGTGACCAAGAGCGCATCATCCCAATCGGTGTAGAACAGCGGCGCCAGCGCGTGCGATTCGTGATGGTTGTAAAAAAAAATCTGGGCATCGTCGCGAAAACCGCTGGCCTTGCGGAATTTCGGCACGTTGAAAATATCGTCGATATTGGCGGTGCGATAGCGCAGGAACTCCGGCGGCATGTAGCGCCGCGTGTTGCCCTCGACGTATTTGCGATACTTTTCCCGGATCCAGCGCACGCCGCGAATATTGCGATAGAAGACCGTCGGAAATTCCGAGCGGCTGAAGCAGACGACGTCGGCGTCGGCGCGCGCAGCGCCTGCGATCGACAGCACCTCGTCGATGGCAAGGTCGGGATGAAAGCGGCCGTCTCCCTTCTGCCGGGTCAGCCGCTCGAGCTGCACCGCGGCGCGCAGCGCGTAATCCTCGAACACGGCGGCCACCGCGTCGTGGCTGCCGGTATGCACGCTGAGGATCAGTTGGGCCATCGACGCGGCGCGAAGGTTACGAACGCGGTGCTCGCGATCAGGCCGCGAGCTTCTCCAACTCGTCGACGATGGCCTCGCCCATGTCGGACGTCGAGACGATCTTGCAGCCCTCCGACCTGATGTCGGCGGTGCGCAAGCCCGTCGCCAAGGTCGCGGCGATGGCGGCATCGAGGCGGTCGGCTTCCGCGCCCATGTTGAACGAATAGCGCAGCGCCATGCCGAACGAGGCCAGCATGGCGATCGGATTGGCCATGCCCTTGCCGGCGATGTCGGGCGCCGAGCCGTGCACCGGCTCGTACATCGCCTTGCGGCGCTTGGTCTTCGGATCGAGCTCGCCCAGCGAAGCCGACGGCAGCATGCCGAGCGAGCCAGTCAGCATGGCGGCGACGTCGGACAGCATGTCGCCGAACAGGTTGTCGGTCACGATCACGTCGAACTGCTTCGGCCAGCGCACCAGCTGCATGCCGCCGGCGTCGGCCAGCATGTTCTCGAGCTGCACGTCCTTGTATTCGCGCGCATGCACCTGGCCGACCACCTCGTGCCACAGCACGCCGGTCTTCATTACGTTGCGCTTTTCCATCGACGTGACCTTGTTGCGCCGCTTGCGCGCCAGCTCGAAGCCGACGCGAGCGATGCGTTCGATCTCGTAGGTGTCGTAGACCTGGGTGTCGATGGCGCGCTTCTGGCCGTTGCCGAGATCAGTGATCGTCTTGGGCTCGCCGAAATAGACGCCGCCGGTCAGCTCGCGCAGGATGACGATGTCGAGACCCTCGACCGCCTCGCGCTTCAGGCTCGAGGCATCGGCGAGCGCCGGATAGACGATCGCCGGGCGGATATTGGCGAACAGGCCGAGCTCCTTGCGCAGGCGAAGAAGCCCCGCCTCCGGCCGCGCCTCGAACGGCACCTCATCCCATTTCGGCCCGCCGACCGCGCCGAAGATCACGGCGTCGCAAGCGTGCGCCTTGGCCATGGTGTCTTCGGTGATCGCGACCTTGTGGGCGTCGTAAGCCGCGCCGCCAACCAGCCCTTCCTCGGTGCGGAAATCGGCCACGCCGCGCTTGGCGTAGAAGCCGAGGAGCCGCTTCACCTCGGCCATGACCTCCGGGCCTATGCCGTCGCCGGCGAGCAGAAGGAGATTGAAGGTCGCCATATCACGCCTCACAGAAATGAGGCGTGATTGCTAATGGGCCGGACGCCGCTTGGCAAGGCGCGCCGGCAGGCGGTCAAGATCGCCTTAAGAGCGCCAAGCCGGCTCGTTCTTTTGCTCGTTGTCGCGGAATGCCTTTTGCAATCCGCCGAGCACCTCGGCCGAAGTCTCGAACATCGCCTTGGCGCGCGGATCGTCGATCTTCTCGACGTCGCTGCGCAGATGATTGATCAGCTCCTGAAATCGTGCCGAGACCTTTTGCGTGTGATGTTGCGGGTTGCGCTCTTTCGCCTGAACGTTCTGCTTCTGTTGCATGTCATGACCTCGGACCAGTTACCGACCGACAACGAATGTCCGCAGTCGCCAGTTCCCGCCGACCAATCCGTAGATCTTCAGCGCCCATCAAGCCGGCGTGAATTTGGCGAGATCGTTGATGCCGAGCGCCTTTTCTAGTCCGGCCACCTTGTGCACCATGCTTTCGAAGCCGTCCTGACCGAATTTCTTCTGTTCGTCCTTTTCGAAATCGTCCGCCATCGCGTCGAACTCGCTGGCCGAGACGACGTCGCGCAGCTTGGGAAACAACTCGGTATCTTCGCGGGCCTCATGCGGCCGATACATGGCGATGAAGGATTGCATCGCACCGGTGAGCCGCGTGCGGTCGTCCCCCGGCGTCGCACTCTTGGGCGCTAGATGCAAAATCGTATCGGTCACGCGGCGTCCGGCCTGGTGTTGCTGATAGAGCGTATCGACCAGGTCGACCATTTTTCCAGCCTTGCGGAAACGCGGGAAGATTTGGTTTTCCTCGTTGCGCTCGTGGTAGTCCTCGACGAACTGCCGCACGATCTGCGCCGATTGCGTGATGACGGCAGGATCGAAATGCTCGTTGGTAGCGAATTTGTGCATCGCCGCTTCGTAAATGAGGAGAACGCGATTGAGCACGCCGTGCTCTCGCATCAAGTCCTCCGGCGGCGTGACATCGGGCATTTTGTCATTTTTCTGCGCGCTGCCCTCGGCTGCGGCCGGCAACGGCCATGCCACGGGTGCGACGAGGCCGCCGCCCGCAACGACCAGGCCCGCCGCTGCTGTTACGATTTGACGCCGAATGAGATGAGAAGTCATGGGCAGCCTCCTTGGCAGCCTCCTTCGTCCGCAGGACGAGCACGCCGTCGACGCGCGCCGGAACTGGCTCGCTGTTGCGGTCGCTGTGAGCAGACAACCAATATGCGCCGACGCCGGTTCCGGCCACCGCCGTACCGTGATTGCCCTGGTTGTCGGTGTGGGGAAGGCGAGGCCGCGCGCCTACTGCCCGCTGAACCAGTTGTAGCCCTGGTTCTCCCAGTAGCCGCCGGCGTCGTTGTTCTGCACCCACATGGCGGTGACGTATTTCGGGTTCTTGAAGCCGAGCTTGGTCGGGATGCGGATCTTGATCGGAAAGCCGTAAGCCTGCGGCAGGATCTGGTGATCGAATTTCAAGGTCAGCTGCGTCTGCGGATGCAACGCGGTCGGCATGTCGATGGTGTTGGAGTAGCCTTCGGCACACTGGAACCAGACATATTTGGCAGTCAGATCGGCGCCGATCATCTTCAGGAAATCGGAAAGCTTCACGCCCTGCCATGAGCCGATGGCGCTCCAGCCCTCGACGCAAACATGGCGGGTGATCTGCGAGACTTCCGGCAGCTTGTAGAGCTCGGGCAAGGTCCAAGGCTTCTTGTTGTCGACCAGGCCGCCGATTTCGAGCTGATAGGTCTCGCCATCGACGTCGGGCGCCTCGTCCTGGCTGTAATAGGCGTTGAACGGGAACGGCCGGGTGATGGCGCTCTCCGGAAATTCCGGCGCCAGCGTATTGGGATTGAACAGCCGCGCCTGGACCCAATCGTTGAAACGGGAGACGACGCGCAGCGCGCTCTCGGCGCTCGGGCCGTCGATGATGTCGCAGCCGGTCAGCGTCGCCAGCGCGCCGAGGCTCGCGGCGCCGCGCAGGAACAGCCGCCGCGACGGACCGGGCAACAGCTTGGCCGCGTCCTTGATCAGGAGCTTCGGATCGACGCCGGGAATTTTCTTGCGTTGGCGAGCCATCGTATTCCTCAACGATTCATCGACCGAAGATCATGGCGCGCAGGCTCTTCGGCACGATCAGGGCCAGCGCCACGTGCACGGCCAGAAAACCGACGATCGAGGCCATGGCGAAGAAATGCACATAGCGGGCGAAGTCGTAACCGCCGAACAGCGCGGTCAAGTACTTGAACTGCACCGGCTTCCAGATCGAAAGCCCCGACAGCACGATGACGATGCCGGCGACGATGACGCCAAGATAAAGCAGCCGCTGCACCGCATTGTAGACCGACAGATCGTCGTGGGCGAGCTTACCGCGCAACGCGGCGAGAAAATCGCCGAGCACGGCGCGAGGCCTGATCGGGATGAGCTTGCGGCGAAAACGTCCGGTGGCAATGCCGAGCGTGACATAGACGGCGCCGTTGATCATCAGAATCCACATCGCAGCGAAATGCCAAAGCAGCGCGCCGGCGAGCCATTGGCCGAGCGCCAGCTGCGGCGGAAAGTAGATGAAGTCGAACAACGGCGAAGCATCGTAAATCTGCCAGCCCGAGCCGATCATCATCAACATGGCGAGCGCGTTGACCCAGTGCGTCACGCGCACCCAGCGCGGATGGATAACGGGCGTCACCGCCATTTCCGGAGCCATCGTTGGGTTGGTCGCTTCAATGCTCATGGCAGGACTCGGCGGCACTTCGGCAACTCGCGAACTTCGACGCACCCTATAACAAAACGCCCGCGCACGGGCGCCTCACATTCCTGTCAGGTGTCCCTCTCCCCGCGGAGCGGGGAGAGGGAACAGGCAGAGACGTCGCAGGACTTAACGTCACATCGGCAGCAGCACGGTGTCGATGACGTGGATCACGCCGTTCGACTGAAGCACGTCGGGGATGGTGACCATGGCGACACCGCCGTTCGCATCGGTGATGGTGAGCTTGCCCGGGCCGGCCTGCTTCACGATGAGGTCGGCACCGGCGACGGTCTTGAGATGCGCTTCGCCTTCGCCGTCCTTGACCGCCTTCATCAGATTGACGGCGGTCATGCGGCCGGGGACGACGTGATAGGTCAGAACCTTGGTCAGCGTGCCCTTGTTCTCGGGTTTCAGCAGATTGTCGACGGTGCCGGCCGGCAGCTTGGCGAACGCCGCATTGGTGGGAGCGAACACGGTGAACGGCCCGGGGCCGGACAGCGTATCAACCAGGCCGGCGGCTTTGACCGCAGCGACCAGCGTGGTGTGGTCCTTCGAGTTCACCGCGTTCTGGATGATGTTCTTCGACGGATACATCGGCGCGCCGCCGACATTGACGGTCTTCTCCGCCATCTGCGCGTAAAGCGGCACGGCGGGCGCAACGACGGCGAAAGCGAGTGCGGCCGCGGTGGCATACAAAGCGAAACGCCTGGACATGAGGATCTCCATTGTCGTGGGGGTCGCCGCGGCGGGCCCGCCGGCGAGACGCGATCGAGCTTGGCGTCGCTGGCAGATACGGCTGCTTTTCGCAGGGGTTTCAGGCGATCGGTAACGGCTGCGTGATGGCTTTTCCGCTTGCCGCCCGTGGGCTATGACATGCGCCCGCCACGCCGGGTGACGCTTCAGCCAAGGAACATCGATGTCCAAGACCAGTCCCGGCAACTTCTTTGAAGATTTCCGCATCGGCCAGGTGATCCGCCACGCCACGCCGCGCACGATCACCGTCGGCGATGTCGCCCTCTACACCGGCCTGTTCGGCGCGCGGTTCGCGGTGCAATCGTCGGACGCCTTCGCCAAAGCGATCGGCTATCCGCAGGCGCCGATCGACGATCTCCTGGTGTTCCACATCGTGTTCGGCAAGACCGTGCCCGACGTTTCGCTCAATGCGGTCGCCAATCTCGGCTATGCGGGCTGCTATTTCCGCGCTCCGGTTTATCCGGGCGACACGCTGACCGCGCTATCCGAGGTCATCGGGCTCAAAGAAAATTCCAGCCGCAAGACCGGCATCGTCTACGTCCGCACCACCGGCTTCAACCAGCACGCAAAGCCGGTGCTCGAATATGTGCGCTGGGTCATGGTGCGCAAAGGCGACGAAGCGGCGCTAGCGCCTGGCGATCACGTGCCGCGCCTGCCGACCGCGGTCGAGCCGAACGTGCTCGGCGAAGCCTGCCCCGCGCTCGAGATCGACGCCTACGATCTCGCGCTTGCCGGCAGCGCTCATCGCTTTGGCGACTACCAGGTCGGCGAGAAGATCGACCATGTCGACGGCCTCACCGTCGAAGAGGCCGAGCACCAGATCGCGACGCGGCTCTATCAGAACACCGCGCGCATCCATTTCGATCTGTTCAGCGCCAAGCAGGGCCGCTTCGGCAAACGGCTGATCTATGGCGGCCATGTCATCTCATTGGCGCGTTCGCTGACCTTCAACGGGCTGGCCAACGCGTTCCATGTCGCCGCCATCAATGGCGGCCGCCACGTGGCGCCGCTGTTTGCCGGCAGCACCATCTTCGCGTGGTCGGAGGTGTTGGCCAAGGCGGAGCTGCCGGGCAGGAGCGACGTCGGCGCACTGCGGCTGCGCACGGTTGCGACCAACGACAAGCCGTGCCGCGATTTTCCGCTGAAGACCGGCGACGATTACGATCCCGCCGTGCTGCTCGATCTCGACTACTGGGTGCTGATGCCGCGGTAGCAGGTTCAGGTGCCAGGAAGCAGAAATCAGGTATCGGGATGAGATCGCGAGGCCCTGACACCTGACTCCTGATGCCTGGCTCCTGACCCGCGTAAATGCTCCACCAGCTGCCGCGCATAGAGCGGCAGTTCGCTGAGGCTGCGGATGCAGATCGTCAAGTCGCGCACCGCCCACGGATCGGTCAGTGGCACGATTGCGATCGCCATGGTCTTGGACACGCGGCGCGCGGTGGTTTCCGGCACGATGCCGACGCCGACATTGCATTCGACCAGCCGGCACACCGCGTCGAAACTGCGCAATTGCACGCGCAAGCGCAGCGGCCGGCCGATGCGCACCGCCTTCGAGGCGAGAAAGCGTTGCAAGGCGCTGGAACGATCGAGCCCGACGAAGTCGCGGTCGAGCACATCCTCGAAGGCGATCTTGGCGCGCTTGGCCAAGGCATGCTCGCGCGCCACCACCAGCACGAAGCGGTCGCGGCGGAACGGGTAGGTTTCGAGCGCGCCGGCGTCGACCGTGCCGGCGACGACGCCGAGATCGGCGACGCCTTCGGCGATGAGGCCGACGATTTCGTCGCTTAGCCGCTCCTCCAGGTCGACGCTGACATTCGGGTGGGCGGTGAGAAACGAGCTCAGCGCTTCGGGCAGGAACTCGGTCAGCGCATTGGTGTTCGACAGCACGCGGATCTGGCCGGCAAGCCCGCCGCCATAGGCGCCGAGGTCTTCGTGCAGGCGCTCGGCCTGGCGCAGGATGGCGCGGGCGTGCTGCAGCAACGTGCGGCCGGCTTGCGTCGGCGTCACGCCCTGGCGGCCGCGGGTCAACAGCGGAACGCCGAGCGCATCTTCCATGTTGCGGATGCGGGTCGAGGCGGCAGCGAGCGCGAGATGCGCGCGGTCGGCGCCATGCGTGATGCTGCCGGCCTCGACGACATGGCGGAACAGGCTCAGATCGGCCAGGTCGAATCGCATGGGAATAATCCTGCCTTCGCAATACACGAAGTCAGGCTTCATATAATGCCCATTGCATTTCAGCTTTTCAACGCTAATCTTTCGCAAAACGCGAAATGAAGCGCCTACACGCGGACTGTTGCATTGCGGCATGCGCGTTGATTGGCTAGGAAGACCGTCAAGCTTGGCGCTGCCGCGTTGAGCGAATTCGGATGCGCACAATGGCCGACACCAGAGCCCCCGTTGCGCGGCCGCTCTCGCCGCACCTGCAAATCTACCGGCCGATGCTGACGATGATGATGTCGATCGTGCATCGCATGACCGGCTTTGGCCTCTACTTCGGCACGCTGCTGCTCGCGTGGTGGTTCCTCGCCGCCGGCGGGCCGAACGGTTACGCCCGCTTCACCTGGTTCGCCGGTTCCTGGATCGGCCGCCTCATCCTGCTGGGCTACACCTGGGCGCTGATTCATCACATGCTGGGCGGCATCCGCCATCTGATCTGGGACACTGGACGCGGCCTCGGCCCGACCGAGCGCGAATGGCTGGTCGCCGCCAATCTGATCGGCTCGATCGTCATCACGCTGATCCTTTGGGTCATTGGGCTACTGGCGCTCGGAGGCACGCCATGAGCGCCAATCCACATATCCGCACGCCGCTCGCCCGGGTGCGCGGCTTCGGCAGCGCCAAATCCGGCACCGAGCACTTCTGGCATCAGCGCGTCACCGCAATCGCCAATATCCCGCTGACCATCGCGGCGGTGACGATCCTGATCACGCTTTTGGGCCGCAACCAGGCCGCGGTGGTCCAAATCCTGGGCTCGCCGACCATCGCCATCATCATGCTGCTGTTCATCGCCTCGATCACCATCCATATGCGGATCGGCATGGCGGTGATCATCGAGGACTACGTGCACGACGAGACGCTCAAGCTTTTCGCGCTGATGGCCAACACCTTCTTCACCATTGTCGTCGGCCTGACCGCGGCCTTCGGCATCTTGAGGCTTTCTTTCGGATTGTGAGCATGGCGGACAACACGACGAATGGGAAAGGTACGGCGCCGGCCGTCAACGGCCGCGCCTATCCGATCGAGGATCACGCCTACGACGTCGTCGTGATCGGCGCCGGCGGCTCGGGTCTGCGCGCCGTGGTCGGCTGCAGCGAAGCGGGCCTGCGCACCGCCTGCATCACCAAGGTGTTCCCGACCCGCTCGCACACCGTGGCGGCCCAGGGCGGCATCGCCGCGGCACTCGGCAACATGGGCGAGGACGACTGGCGCTGGCACATGTACGACACGGTCAAGGGCTCGGACTGGCTCGGCGACCAGGACGCCATCGAGTACCTGTGCCGCAACGCGCCGGAAGCGGTCTACGAGCTCGAGCACTGGGGCCTGCCGTTCTCGCGCCGCGAGGAAGACGGCAAGATCTATCAGCGGCCGTTCGGCGGCATGACCACCCATTACGGCAAGGGCACCGCGCAGCGCACCTGCGCCGCCGCCGATCGCACCGGCCACGCCATGCTGCACACCATGTACGGCCAGGCGCTGCACCATTCGGCGGAATTTTTCGTCGAGTATTTCGCCATCGACCTGATCATGGACGACGACGGCCGCTGCCGCGGCGTGGTCGCGATCAATCTCGACGACGGCTCGATCCATCGCTTCTCGGCGCAGATGACGATCATCGCGACCGGCGGCTACGGCCGCATCTATGCCTCATGCACCGGCGCCCACACCCAGACCGGCGACGGCAACGCCATGGTGCTGCGCGCCGGGCTGCCGCTGCAGGACATGGAATTCATCCAATTCCATCCGACCGGCGTCTATGGCGCCGGCGTCTTGATCACCGAAGGCGCGCGCGGCGAGGGCGCCTATCTCGTCAACGCCCAGGGCGAGCGCTTCATGGAGCGCTATGCGCCGTCGGCCAAGGACCTCGCCTCGCGCGACGTCGTGTCCCGCGCCATGACCATCGAGATCCGCGAAGGCCGCGGCGTCGGCCCGAAGAAGGATCACATCTTCCTGCATCTCGATCATCTCGATCCGAAGATTCTCGCCGAGCGGCTGCCCGGCATCACCGAATCGGCGCGCATCTTCGCCGGCGTCGACCTGACCCGCGAGCCGGTGCCGATCGTGCCCACGGTGCACTACAACATGGGCGGCATCGCCACGAACTATCATGGCGAGGCTGTGATCAAGAAAGACGGCAATCCCGATCACATCGTGCCCGGCCTGATGGCGCTCGGCGAGGCAGCCTGCGTTTCGGTACACGGCGCCAACCGGCTCGGCTCAAATTCGCTGATCGATCTCGTGGTGTTCGGCCGCGCCGCGGCGCTGCGCTGCGCCGAGATTTTGACGCCGAACGACAATCAGCCGGAATTGCCGAAGAACTCCGCCGAGCGCGCGCTGTCGCGGCTCGACAAGTACCGCAACGCCAACGGCTCGACGCCGACCGCCCAGCTGCGCGCCAAGATGCAGCACGTCATGCAGACCAATTGCGCAGTGTTCCGCACTGGCGAGGTGCTGCGGGAAGGCTCGAAGCTCATCCACGAGATTCTCGGCGGCGCCGACGACATCAAGGTCAGCGACCGCTCGCTGATCTGGAACTCCGACCTGATCGAGACGCTCGAATTCGCCAACCTGATCGAGCAGGCGGTGGTGGCCGTCGACGCCGCGGTCAATCGCACCGAAAGCCGCGGCGCCCATGCGCGCGAAGACTTCCCCGACCGCGACGACAAGAACTGGATGAAGCACACGCTGACCTGGCTCGATCCGAAGACCGGCAAGGTCACCATCGACTACCGGCCGGTGCACACCTACACGATGACCAACGACGTGTCCTACATCGAGCCAAAGGCGCGGGTGTACTAAGGGCTTAGAGATTACGGAAAGCGAACAGGCGATGGTCCAATTCACGCTGCCGAAGAATTCCAAGATCACCGAGGGCAAGGTGTGGCCGCGTTCGCCCAAGGCCAAGGCGGAGCGCGAATACCGCATCTACCGTTGGAACCCGGATGACGGCCAAAATCCGCGCCTCGACACCTATTATGTCGACACCGGCGATTGCGGCCCGATGATTCTCGACGCGCTCATTTGGATCAAGAACACCGTCGACCCGACGCTGACCTTCCGCCGCTCATGCCGCGAAGGCATCTGCGGCTCCTGCGCCATGAACATCGACGGCACCAATACGCTCGCCTGCACCAAGGCGATGAGCGAGGTCAAAGGCGCGGTGCGCGTCTACCCGCTGCCGCACATGCCGGTGGTGAAGGACTTGGTGCCCGACCTCACCAACTTTTACGCCCAGCACGCGTCCATCGAGCCGTGGCTGCAGACCGTGTCGCCGACGCCGCAGAAGGAGTGGAAGCAGAGCCACGAGGACCGGGTCAAACTCGACGGCCTCTACGAATGCATCCTGTGCGCCTGTTGCTCGACCTCGTGCCCGAGCTACTGGTGGAATTCCGATCGCTATCTCGGTCCGGCGGCGCTCTTGCAGGCGCAGCGCTGGATCGTCGATTCCCGCGACGAGAAGACCGGCGAGCGGCTCGACAATCTCGAGGACCCGTTCCGGCTCTACCGCTGCCACACCATCATGAATTGCGCCAAGGCCTGTCCGAAGCACCTCAATCCGGCCAAGGCCATCGCCGACATCAAGCGCGCGCTGGTCGAACGACAGATCTAGCGTCTTATAACTTCAGCTTCCTCTTCCGTTGCCCGAGGATGCGCAGCCGCAGCGCATTGAGCCGGATGAAGCCTTCGGCGTCGCGCTGGTCGTAGGCGACCTTGCCGTCCTCGAACGTCACCAAGTCCTGGTCGTACAGCGAATATTTGCTGTCGCGGCCGACCACGCCGACATTGCCCTTGTAGAGCTTGAGCCGCACCCGGCCGGAGACGAACTCCTGACTCTTGTCGATTGCAGTCTGCAGCATTTCGCGCTCGGGCGAGAACCAGAAGCCGTAATAGATCAGCTCGGCGTATTTCGGCATCAGCTCGTCCTTGAGATGGGCGGCGCCGCGGTCGAGCGTGATCGATTCGATGCCGCGGTGGGCGGCAATGAGAATGGTGCCGCCCGGCGTCTCGTACATGCCGCGTGACTTCATGCCGACGAAGCGGTTTTCGACGAGATCGAGCCGGCCGATGCCGTGCTTGCGGCCGAGTGCGTTGAGCTGCGTCAAGAGCGCCGCGGGCGAAAGCTTCTTGCCGTCGAGCGCGACCGCATCGCCGCGCTCGAAATCGATGGTGACGTATTCAGGCTTGTCCGGCGCTTTCTCGGGATCGTCGGTGCGCGAATAGACGTAGTCCGGCACCTCGCCGGACGGATCTTCAAGCACTTTACCTTCGGACGAGGTGTGCAGCAGATTGGCGTCGGTCGAGAACGGCGCCTCGCCGCGCTTGTCCTTGGCGATCGGAATTTGATTTTTCTCGGCGAATGCCAGCAGCGCCTCGCGCGACTTGAAACCCCATTCACGCCACGGCGCGATCACCTTCACGTCGGGCTTGAGGGCGTAATAGCTGAGCTCGAAGCGCACCTGGTCGTTGCCCTTGCCGGTGGCGCCATGGGCGACGGCATCGGCGCCGACTTTCTCCGCGATCTCGATCTGCTTCTTGGCAATGAGCGGCCGCGCGATCGAAGTGCCGAGCAGGTACTGGCCCTCATAGAGCGCATTGGCGCGAAACATCGGAAAAACATAGTCGCGGACGAACTCCTCGCGCAGATCCTCGATGAAGATGTTCGGCGGCTTGATGCCGAGCGTGAGCGCTTTCGCCCGCGCCGGCTCGAGCTCCTCGCCCTGGCCGAGATCGGCGGTGAACGTCACCACCTCGCAGCCATAGGTGGTCTGCAGCCATTTCAGAATGATCGAGGTGTCGAGCCCGCCCGAATAGGCCAGCACCACCTTCTTCACATCGCCTTGAGGCATAAGAGGAAATCCCGCGTGCGGCGAAAATTTCGCCAGCAACGGCGCGGACTATAGGCGGGCGCGGGATTGAAGCAAGCCAAGCTTTCGGATCGGCTAAAGCCGATGGCCATTAGTTTAATTCCCGCCCCTGCTGGCTTGGCCTAGACTTTGCCCCGGCGGATCGTCTTGGAGGGGCCCATGCGTTCGACGCTCACCACCATCATCCTGATCGGCATGCTGCTCGGCATCGCGGTCGGCTACGCCTGCCACACGCTGTGGCCCGATCCGGCCACCGCCAAAGGCATCGCCGACTACATCTCGCTGATGACCGACATCTTCCTGCGCCTGATCAAGATGATCATCGCGCCGCTGGTGTTCTCGACGCTCGTGGTCGGCGTCGCCCATATGGGCGATCCGAAGATCGTCGGCCGCATTGGCGTCAAGGCGATGGCGTGGTTCATTTCGGCGTCGCTGGTGTCGCTCCTGTTGGGGCTGATCCTGGTCAACATCCTGCGCCCCGGCGACAACCTCAATCTGCCGCTTCCCGACGCCCAGGCCGCCACCAACCTCAAGGTCGCCTCGCTGTCGGCGAAGGACTTCGTCGCCCATCTGGTGCCGCGCTCCGTGGTCGAGGCGATGGCGACCAACGAGATCCTGCAGATCGTGGTGTTCTCGCTGTTCTTCGGCGTCGCCTGCGCGGCGCTGGGCGACCGCGCCAAGGCGCTGGTCGAAGGCATCGAGCAACTGTCTCACGTCGTTCTCACCATCACCGGCTACATCATGAAGCTCGCGCCGCTGGCGGTGTTCGCCTCGATGGCCGCCATCGTCACCACCCAGGGGCTCGGCATCCTGGTGACCTACGGCAAGTTCGTGGTCGAGTTCTATTTCGGCCTGGCGCTGCTGTGGCTGCTGCTGGTCGCGGTCGGCTACGTGTTCTTCGGCGCTCACGCCATGCGGCTCGTCCAATTGGTGCGCGAGCCGTTCATGCTGGCGTTCTCGACCGCGAGCAGCGAAGCGGCCTATCCAAAAATGATGGAGCAACTCGAGAAATTCCCGATCAGCCGCAAGATCATCAGCTTCGTGCTGCCGATGGGGTACTCGTTCAATCTCGACGGCTCGATGATGTATTGCACGTTCGCGACTATGTTCATTGCCCAGGCCTACAATATCCAGCTCCCGATCGGCCAGCAGATCACCATGCTGCTGCTCCTGATGCTGACCTCCAAGGGCATGGCCGGCGTGCCGCGCGCGTCGCTGGTGGTGATTGCCGCGACCTTGGCGAGCTTCAACCTGCCCGAGGCCGGTCTCCTCCTGATTATCGGCATCGACCAGTTCCTCGACATGGGCCGCTCCGCCACCAACGTCATCGGCAACTCGCTCGCGACCGCAGTGGTGGCGAAATGGGAGGGCGAGGAGCCGGAGCTGCCGCTGGAACAACCGGCGCTGACGCGGCAAGCGGCCTGAAGGCGCACCATGGTCGGGCGCAGCGGATTACTCGTTGTCCTCCTGGGCTTCGGCCTCGCCGCGCCGGCGGCGGCCCAAGACACCGACGTTGGCGCGCTCAAGGGCACGCTGAAGAAGATCAAAGACACCGGCACCATCACGCTCGGCTATCGCGAAAGCTCACTGCCGTTCTCCTATCTGAACAAGCGCAATCAGCCGATCGGCTATTCGATCGACCTGTGCCGCGAGATCGTCGAGGCGGCGGCGACCGAACTCGACGGCATGGACATCAAGGTGGCGCTCGGGCCGGTCACCGCCGCCGACCGGCTCGACAAGGTGAAGTCGGGCACGGTCGATCTCGAATGCGGCTCGACCACCAGCAACCTGCAACGGCAGAAGGAGGTCGCGTTCTCGCCGATCTTCTTCGTCGCCGGCACCAAGCTGATGGTGCCAAAGACATCCGCCGTGCGGTCCTATCGCGATCTTGCCGGAAAGACTGTGGTGGTGACGGCCGGCACCACCAACGAGGCGGCGCTGCGCACGCTGTCCGACAAGCAGAAGCTCGGCATCGCCGTCGTCACCGCGCGCGATCACGCCCAATCGCTGGCGACGCTGGTCGCCGGCAAGGCCGACGCCTTCGCCACCGACGACGTGCTGCTCTACGGCTTCATCGCCACCGAGCCCGCCGCCCGCGACATGAAGGTGGTCGGCGACTATCTGTCGTACGATCCTTACGGCCTGCCCTACCGCCGCGACGATCCGGCCTTTGCCGCCGTAGTCGAGCGCACCTTTGCGCGCATGGCCGCCGAACGGCGGCTCGAAGAGCTTTACAACAAGTGGTTCCTGCACCGGCTGCCAACCGGCGAGACGCTCAACCTGCCGATGAGCCCGCAACTGGCCGAGATTCTTCGCGTCCTCGGCGCGCCGGAATAATCCCGAGCGCTTGCCGTCATTCGCCCGGCGTTTCGCCGTCGCCGCCTTTGCGCTCCGGCCACCAGCGATAGATCGCCCCATAGCCGACCCAGATCACGAGATACATGAATACGCCGGCGAACACGACGTCGGTGAAGAAATGACCGCCGCCGGCGATGCGCAACGCGCCGACAGCGCTGCCGAAAGCGAGCGCCGCGCCATAGGTCAGCAACCGCCATTGCGGCGGCGCCAGCGCCGCCGGCGCCAAGGTCCAGAATGCGCCCGCCGGCTCGCCGGCGATGAATGAGCAATTGCCCGGGCAGTCGCCGCGCGGATCCCACCACGCGGTAAAACGGTCGGTGCCGCCGAATTCAGTGACGTCGATCGGCCGTGCCCGCCCCCAATGTTCCTTCAGCAGCGAATTGGTGATGAGGCCCGGTCCCAGCGCAAACGTGAGGATCAGGAAAAGCACGGCCGCGCCTCTGATCAGCATCGGCCGGCGCGGCAACAGGAATTTGCCGACCAGCGCCAAACAGGCCGGCGCGAGCAAGAGACCAATCAGCGCGCGCGCGGCATCGCGCGCGATCTGCGCCCAACGTTGGGCATTGAGCGGGAAATCGTGAATCTTCGGGTCGAAGAACAGCCCGGAAATCGCGAGGTCGAGGCGCGGAAAGACGCCGAACACGACACCGACCACGGCGCCGATGCCGAGCGCGATGCAAAGTCCGGTCCGGTTCATGCGCGTCGCCCGATCACTTCCAGGTGCCGGCCTTGCGGCCGGCGAATAGCCAATAGACGAAACCGCCGGCGATGCCGGCGGCGGCGAACACCTCGCGTTCGTGCACCGGAGCGCTGTCCGGGTCGCCGATCGCGCCGGCGAAGTCGAGGCCGTAGCTCAGCGACAGCGCGAGCACGCCGCCGAGCGCGGCATAAAGGATGCTGGAGCGCCAGGCAAATCCTTCGGCGAGCGCAATGACAAGGAGCGACGGCGTAAAGGCTATCGTCGCGACGATGGCGGCGGTGATGCCGACAGTCGACCACAGCACCGCCGTCGACATTCCGAGCGACGTGAGATCGTCCCACTCCGGGGTCAGCGTGCCGATGGTGAGAATGACCGACGCGGCGATGCACGCCAGAATATAGGCGACGAACACCGCGAGGATGCGGACGAGGATAGCCATGAACGGCGGTCAGTCCGTCATCGCCATGGCGCGCAGCGCCAGCCGCTCGCGGGCGGAGAGCTTTTCCGTCGCGCTCTTGAGCTGACCGCAGGCGGCGAGAATGTCGCGGCCGCGCGGCGTGCGCACCGGCGAGGCATAGCCGGCATCGAAGATGATTTCCGAGAATTTCTCGATCTGCTCCCAGTCCGAGCATTCGTAGCGGGTGCCGGGCCACGGATTGAACGGAATGAGATTGATCTTGGCCGGGATGCCCTTGATCAGGCGAATGAGCGCCCGGGCATCGGCGAGCGAATCGTTAATGCCCTTGAGCATGACGTATTCGAAGGTGATACGCCGCGCGTTGGAAACACCTGGATAGTGGCGGCAGGCGTCGAGCAGGTCGCGCAGCGGATATTTGCGATTGAGCGGCACCAGCTGGTCGCGCAATGCGTCGGTCACCGCGTGCAGCGAGATCGCCAACGTGCAACCGATCTCCTCGCCGGCGCGCGCGATGTTGGGCACCACGCCCGAGGTCGAGAGCGTGATCCGCCGCTTCGACAGGCTCAAGCCGTCGCCGTCGGCGACGACGTTGAGGCCGTCGCGCACCGCCTCGAAATTATAAAGCGGCTCGCCCATTCCCATCATGACGATGTTGGAGACGAGCCGTTTCTCGCCGTCGCCGGTGGGCGAGGCGGCGCGCTCCCAGTCGTTGAGGCGGTCACGCGCCAGCACCACCTGGCCGACGATCTCGCCCGCGGTCAGATTGCGCACCAGGCGCTGGGTGCCGGTGTGGCAGAACGTGCAGTTGAGCGTGCAGCCGACCTGACTGGAAATGCACAGCGTGCCGCGGTCGGTTTCCGGGATATAGACACACTCGACGTCGTGGGGCTGGCCGTCGATCTCGCCCGGCAGGCGCAACAGCCACTTGCGGGTGCCATCGACGGAAATCTGCTCGGCTGCGATGTCCGGCCGCGCCAGCGTGAATGTCTGCGCCAGCGCCGCGCGTAGATCCTTTGACAGGCTCGTCATCGCGTCGAAGTCTTGGGCGCCGCGCACGTAGAGCCAGTGCCAGATCTGCTGCACGCGCATGCGCTGCTGGCGCTCCGGGACCCCAATGCCGCCGAGCGCCGCGGCGAGCCCATCGCGCGTCATGCCAATAAGCGACGGCTTATCGGGCGCCACATAATCCTGCAGCGGCCGCTTCTCGATGGCGGGAGCGGAGGTAGCGCCGTCAGCGGATGTGGCAAGCGGGGTAGTCATGACCATTCCAGAAGGCAAAAGGCGCGTCTCGACGATAGATGGGACGGATATCGCGTCAGCGACAGGGCCCGTGCCGTCGCGGCCGGACGCCTATTTGCATTCCTGCGCGGCGCGGTCCAGCGCCTGCGACAGGCCCTTCAGCGAATAGGTATCGCTCGATTGGGTGCCCTTGGCCGACGTGCCTTTGACCACGGCGCTTTGTCCACCCTTCATGGCGTCGACCAGCTGCGCCTCCTCGGTCGCATTCTTGATCCAGGCGCCATCCTGCTGGGTGTAAAGCGCGTAGGCGGTCGTACCGACCGTGACGGAGGCTTCGGTGCCCGATTTGAACGGATAGCCGGTGATGACCGAGACCTCGTTGGTCACTTTGTCGGCGGGCCGGGTCGAAACGAACATGTAGACCGGATTGCGCGGACGATTGGGCGGATTGGTCTCCGCAGTCGTCGGCTTGGCAATGACGAAGCAGATCTTCTTGCTGCCGGGGGAAGCCGTATAGGCGCCCCACTCGCCGTACTGGCCGAGCAACGTCGGCTTCACCCCGCCGATATTCGGCGCCGCGGCCGGCTTGTCGGCGGGCTTCTCCGGCGCCGCCTCGGCGGGCGCAGCAGGTTTCGGCTTGGTCGCGGGCTTTGCTGCGGGCTTGGGCTTGGGCTTGGCCGGAGGCTTTTTGGCCGGCGCCGCAGCCTCAGGGGTGGGCTGATCTTGCGTTTGGGCATGGGCAGGAATCACCAATGCCGCCGTAACGAGCAGCGGCACGACAATCTGCCATTGTCGATCAAGACGCAGCCGGTGGAAGCGCATCAGGCCTCGCGAACACCCCTCGGTACGAATAGCAAATAATTCGCGCCGAATACAATTCGGCTTTTCCTTGAAACGCGATAATCAACAAGAACGCCTCGCAAAGCGGGGAGCCCCGAAATCCATAATCCCAGCATTTCCGCCATTCGCCTATCCCCTTCACCCTCGTGTATCGTGATGATGGATTCCAGGCTGACGTCCTCCGCACGCCCCGGAATGACGAGTAGACGCATGAAAGCCATTCTCTGCACCCGCTTCGGAACGGCCGCGGACCTCGAGCTCAAGGACATCCCGCCGCCGCAGGCCGGGCCCGGCGAGGCGGTGGTGCGGGTCAAGGCCGCGGCACTGAATTTTTTCGACACGCTGATCATTGCCGGCAAGTATCAGTTCAAGCCGCCATTTCCGTTCTCGCCGGCGGCGGAATTCGCCGGCATTGTCGAAAGCGTCGGCGCCGGCGTCGGCGAGGTCGCGCCGGGCGACCGCGTCGCTGGCAATATCGGCTGGGGCGCGGCACGCGAGGCGGTCGCCGTGCCGGCGCAAGCATTGGTGAAGCTCCCCGATGCGCTCGATTTCGAGCGCGCCGCCGGCCTGACCGTGATCTACGCCACCACGCTCTATGCGCTGCGCGAACGCGCCGCGCTGAAGGCCGGCGAGACGCTCGCCGTGCTTGGCGCGTCCGGCGGCACCGGGCTTGCCGCCATTGAGCTCGGCAAGCTGATGGGCGCGCGCGTCATCGCCTGCGCGTCGTCGGACGAGAAACTAAAATTCGCTCGTGCCCACGGCGCCGACGAAACGGTCAACTATGCCAGCGAGGATTTGCGCGATGCGCTGCGGCGGCTCGGCGGCGAGCACGGCATCGACGTGGTGTACGATCCGGTCGGCGGCCCCTATGCGGAGCCCGCGGTACGCTCGCTCGCCTGGCTCGGCCGCTACCTCGTGGTCGGCTTTGCCGCCGGCGAAATTCCCAAACTGCCGCTCAACCTCACGCTGCTGCGCAGCTGCGACATCCGCGGCGTGTTCTGGGGCGCCTGGGTCAAGCGCGAGCCGCAGATGCAGCGCGCCATCATGACCGACATCGTCAAGTGGTGCGCCGAGGGCAAGCTCAGCGCCCATGTGCACGCGATCTATCCGCTGGCGGAGATCGCAACCGCGCTGCAGGCCATCACCGACCGCAAGGTAATGGGAAAGATCGTGCTGCGGCCCTGACCAGCTAAACTTTCTCGCCGCGCAGTTGCGCGAGCGTCCGCCGTGCCGCTTCGCGATGGGTCGGCATGATATGCGCGGTGACGAGCTTGATCGTGGCGGCGAGCACCGCCGCATCGTCGGTATAGCCGATCAGCGGAATGTAGTCGGGGATGAAATCCAGCGGCAGGACGAAATAGGCGATCGCCCCGAGCAGCGCCGCCTTGACGTGGAGCGGCGTCTCGCGGTCGAACGCGCAGTAATGGACCACGAGCAAATCTTCGGCCAACGGCAGGTTGGCGGCGAGACCTTTGAGCTTGCGCCAGAAATCGTCCTCGAGCTGCCCCTCGTTACCCGCCATGCGGCGGGCCTGCGCGGCGATATCCTGCCACGAAGAAGCGGCCTGCGCGCGAAACCACATAATTCCCCTCGCTTGCCCCGTGCTGGGCTCATGTTAGATGGCGGCGGAACGCGGCATCCGCAAGCCGGCCATCGGCCGTGCGATCAGCCGGCGAGCTTATCCATGGCCTCGGCCAACGTCACGTCGAGATCGGTCAAGCCGCCGGCGTCATGGGTCGACAGCGTGACCTCGACGGTCTTGTAGACATTGAACCATTCGGGGTGGTGGTCTATTTTCTCCGCAACAAGCGCGGCGCGCGTCATGAAGCCGAAGGCCTGATTGAAATCGGCGAAGACGAACTTCCTGGTGATGGCGTCGCGGCCGCCCACCTCGTTCCATCCCTTGAGCCTGGCAAGAGCGCCTTTGCGCGCTTCGCCGGAGAGTTTCTGAGCCATTGTGAGAACTCCTCTGGGCGGGGCGCACCCTGCCCGCCCTCGCAAATTGCCACCCTGAACACTACCTACCAAAGCATACTCCAAAGCGTGAGTTCCGGGCAGATTCCGGGAGGGTGCTATGGGTTGGTCGCTCAAGATCGGATCGGTCTGCGGTACCGCAGTCCGCATCCACATCACGTTCATCCTATTCCTCGCCTGGATTTTCGGCGTCAGCTACGTGTCCGGCGGCGCCCAGCAGGCCTGGGACGGACTATTGTTCCTGGTGTTGCTGTTTCTCTGCGTCCTGTTGCACGAATTCGGCCATATCTTCACCGCGCGTGCGTTCGGCGTGTCGACCCCGGATGTGATCCTGCTGCCGATCGGCGGCGTTGCCCGGCTCGAGCGCATACCGGAAAAGCCGAGCGAGGAATTTCTGATCGCGATTGCCGGCCCGGCGGTCAACGTGATCATCGCCGGTGTGCTGATCCTCCTCGCCGGCGCCCGCCTACAGCCCGACCATCTGCCGACGCTGGACAGCACCAATGTCAGCATGGTCGACCGCCTCGCCGCGGTTAATCTGTTCCTTGCCGTGTTCAATTTGATCCCGGCCTTCCCGATGGATGGCGGCCGCGTCTTGCGGGCCCTGCTGGCGAGCAAGCTCGGCTACGTGCATGCGACCGAGATCGCGGCGACGATCGGCCAGTGGGTCGCGTTTGCGCTCGGCTTCATCGGCCTGTTCGGCAATCCGCTGCTGATCTTCATCGCCATCTTCGTCTATCTCGCCGCGGCCTCCGAAGCGCATCTGGTGGCGATCCGCGCCATGTCGCGCGGCGTGCCGGTGACGGCGGCGATGATGACGCAATTTGCAACGCTGACGCCGGACGAGCATGTCGACGCCGCGGTCGAGACGCTGTTGCGCACGAGCCAGGGCGAATTTCCCGTGGTCGACGGCGACGGCCGGCCGGTCGGCGTGCTGGGCCGCAACGATCTCATTCGCGCGCTCAAGGAGCGCGGGCCCGATGCGCGCGTCGCCGCGGCCATGAGCGACCGCATCCCGACGGTGAGCCGCAGCCGCTGCCTCGAGGACGCCTTCAAGCTCTTGCAGGAGAAGTCGGCGCCGGCCGTGGGCATCGTCGACGCTGCCGGCAAGCTCGTCGGCTTGGTCACGTCGGAAACGGTCGGCGAAATGCTGATGCTGCACCGGGCCATGCCGGCCGGCTTCCGGCTCGGGCCGTGGAGCCGGCCCGCCGGCGCCTGACAGCGAGACCGGCCGCAGCCGTCCGGGAATTAACCATGAATATTGCTTCGCCGTCGAACCGGCCGCAGCGCCATGGCGTCAAAATTGTCGAGCCGTGGTAGGATTAACTATGCCTCCCGGGCTACCGAGAAATCTTGCTGCGCGACTCTGGCTGTCACGACACTCCGCCGGCGGCGGCGCGGAAGCAACAGGCCACGCATCGACGAGGACCATGAGCTTCGGATCGGTAGAAAGCATTGTGCGCAATCGCGTCAGGATGTTCCTGCGCCACACCTGGTTCGTGACCGTACTCGGAACCATCGTTCTCGCCGGCGCCGTCGGCGCAGGCTTCTACTACGGCACCAAGGCGACCATGTTGCGGGTCGCCGCCGGGCCCGCCGGCAGCGCCAACGCGAAATTCGTCGAGGTGCTGAGCGGCCTCCTGGCGCAGAGTCACGACCGGCTCGGCCGGCTCGAGGTGCGGCTCGTTGCGACCGTTGGCGCCGATGCCAGTTCGCAGGCCCTTGCCGACCACAAGGCCGACCTTGCGATCGTGCCGACCAGCGTCGGCAAATCGCCGGATTGGCCGGTGGTCGCCATTCTGCGCCAGAACGTCATGGCGCTGATCGTGCCGGCGCCGCCGGCGCCCGCGGCGACCCCCGCTCCTCCCGCTCCGGCGACTCACGCGGCGACGCCGGCTGCTCCGGCAAAAAAATCTGCGAAACCAACCAAAACGGCCAAACCCGAGAAGCCGGCCAAGACTGCAAAAACCAAAGCGGCCAAGACCACCAAGACGGCGGCCAAGGACGACGACGACGATAGCGACGACGACAGCGCCAAAGACAAAGACAAGGACGCAAACCAGCTCAAGGTGACGCAGCTTGCCGGCAAGCGCATCGGCATCGTGGCCGGCAATGAGGCGACGACCGACCTGCTCAAAGTTGCCCTCAGTCACTACGGCGTGCCGCTCGACAAGGTCCAGGTCGCGCAGATCGATCCCAAAAATCTCGCCGACGCCGTCCATCAAGGCGCAGTCGACGTGATTTTCGTGGCCGGCGCCGCCACCGGCAAAGCCATCAGCGACGCGGTTGCGGCGGCGACACAGAACGGCGTGGCGCCCACTTTCGTCGAAATCGATCAGGCCGACGGCATCGCCAAGCGCAATACGGCTTTCGATAAGGCCGAGATCGACGCCGGCACCTTCGGTGGCAGTCCGCCGACGCCGGACGACAAGCTGACGACGCTCAGCTTCGCCGAATATCTGGTGGCGCGGAAGGGATTCAGCCGCGCCAGCGTCACCGAGCTGGCGAAGGTGATCTACACGTCGCGCCTGACCATCGCCGCGCAGATGGGCGGCGAGGTCAAGATCGAGGCGCCATCGACCGACAAGGACGCCGGCACCTTGGTGCATCCGGGCGCGCTCGATTATTTGAACGACGAGCAGAAGACCTTCTTCGACCGATACGGCGACGACATCTTCTACGGTCTCCTGATCTTCCCGGTGTTCGGCTCGGCCATCGCCGGGCTGGCGGGGTTCCTGCGCGCCGACAGCCGGACGCGACGGCTGCGGCATCTGCAGCGCGTGCTCGACCTCGTTCGCAAGGCCCATGCCGCACAGACCTTGGAGGCGATCGAGCAGCTGCAGGTCGAGGCTGACAATCTGGTGATTGCGATCATTCACTTGAGCGAGCACGAAGAGTTCGACGAATCGGTGCGCATGTCGTTCGCGTTCGCGCTGGATCAATTGCGCTTCGCCATTGCCGCGCGCCGCACCGCTATTCTCGATCACGCCGCGGGAGCCGCGACCCCGGACACCAGAGCCGAGCCCACCGGCACCAAGGCCGCCGCCGCTTAGCCCTTTTGGAACCGGAACAGCGCCAAACGGCCGCGGCAGAGTCATCCGGCCGTCGCATATTGTTCTAGCCTTCGTCAGAATCAGCGCGCAGCTTCCGCCGCGTTTTTGACGGCGGAGGCCCAATGGCCGTCAGCATGCGACGTCGTGCGGCGCTGACGCGCCGCGCGCTGATAAGGACCGCGTCGGCGTCGGCGGCGATCACCGCGATCGGTGGCATCGCGCGCCCGTCGCTGAGCTTCGCGCCAGATCGCGTCCAGATCACCCACGGCGTGCAGTCGGGCGACGTGTCGGCCGATTCCGGCGTGGTCTGGGCCCGCGCCGACCGGCCGTCGCGCATGCTGGTCGAGGTCGCGACCACTGAGAGCTTCTGCGACATCAAAAGCGCGGTGTTCGTCGACGCGCTGCCCGAATCCGATTTCACCGCCAAGGCGCTCCTCGAAAACCTCCCTTCGGGACAAGAGATCTTCTATCGCATCAGCTTTCAGGAACTGTCCTCGGCGGTGTTCGGCGAAGCGCAGGTCGGCCGCTTCCGGACGGCACCGACTGAAAGGCGTTCGGTGTCGTTTCTCTGGTCGGGCGACACCATGGGTCAAGGCTGGGGCATCGACGCGTCGCGCGGCGGCATGCGCACTTACGCCACCATGCGCGGCAATGCGCCCGACTTCTTCATTCACTGCGGCGACAACATCTACGCCGACTGCCCGATCGCCGCGGAAAAGAACCTGCCCGACGGCGGCATCTGGCGCAGCATCGTCACCGAGGAAAAATCGAAGCCGGCGGAAACGCTCGCCGACTATCGCGGCAACTACAAATACAATCTGCTCGACGACAACTTGCGCGCCTTCAATGCCGCGGTGCCGACGTTGGCGCTGTGGGACAACCACGAGGTGATGGAAACCTGGTGGCCGGGCGAGGACTTGCCGCAGGCGCCGCGCGGCGAAAAGAACGCGCTGGTGTTTGCCGCTCGCGCCCGGCGCGCCTTTCACGAGTTCCTGCCGATCCGCGATACCATGGTCGAGCCGGGCCGGATCTATCGCAAAATCTCCTACGGGCCGCTGCTCGACGTCTTCATGCTCGACCTGCGCAGCTATCGCGGCCCCGACGGGCCGCACACCGACAGCATCCTCAAGCCCGACGATTATCTGCTTGGACCGCAGCAGCTCGCTTGGCTCAAGCGCGAATTGGCGCATTCGCGCGCGACCTGGAAGGTGATCGCCGCCGACACGCCGCTCGGCTATGTGGTCAACGCAACCGGCATCGAACACGCCGACGGCCCGCGCGGCCGGGGCATCGAGATCGCGGCGCTGTTGTCGTTCATCAAGCACGCCGGCGTGCGCAACACGCTGTGGCTCACAGCGGACCTGCATTATACGACGGCGCACTATTACGACCCGAACCGCGCGGTGTTCCAGGACTTCGCACCATTCTGGGAATTCGTCTCCGGCCCGCTCCACGCCGGTACCTGGACGCCAGTACCGATGGAGCGGACCTTCGGCCCGCAGGTGATGTTTCAAAAGGCCGCGAGCCCCGAACAGGGCGACAATCTCGCCCCCTGCTTCGGTCTGCAATTTTTTGGTCATGTGGCGATCGACGGCGCGACCGGAAAGCTCACGGTTACGCTCAAGGACGTCGCCGATCGGGCCCTATGGTCGGTCGCATTCGAGCCGCAGCCCCTTGAGCCGGCGCGGATGACCATGCTGCGGCTTTAACCGTTGCTTCCGGGCGGAAAGTGACTATATAGCGGCGTGAATCGCGGGCCCCTCGGGGCTCGTTTTGGTTTATGCCGCTATCGCTTCAAGCCCGAACCGTAATGAACCTTCGCAATATCGCCATCATCGCCCACGTCGACCATGGCAAGACCACGCTGGTCGACCGGCTGCTGCAGCAATCGGGCTCGTTCCGCGAGAACCAGCGTGTCGCCGAGCGCGCGCTCGATTCCAACGATCTCGAGCGCGAGCGCGGCATCACCATCTTGGCCAAGGCGACCTCGCTGGTCTGGAAGGACACCCGCATCAACATCGTCGACACGCCGGGCCACGCCGATTTCGGCGGCGAGGTCGAGCGCATCCTCAACATGGTCGATGGCGCGCTGGTTTTGGTCGACGCCGCCGAGGGCCCGCTGCCGCAGACCAAATTCGTCGTCTCCAAGGCGCTGAAGATGGGGCTTAAACCCATCGTCGTCATCAACAAGGTCGACCGCGGCGACGCGCGGCCCAACGAGGTCGCGAGCGAGGTGTTCGACCTGTTCGCAGCGCTCGACGCCAGCGAAGCACAGCTCGACTTTCCGATCCTCTACGGCTCGGCCAAGCAAGGCTGGATGGCGGCGGACCCGGCCGGCCCGAAAGATAAGGGCATGGCGCCGCTGTTCGAGCTCGTCATCCGCCACGTCGCTCCGCCCAAGGTCGAGGACGGGCCGTTCCGCATGCTCGGCACGATTCTGGAGGCCAATCCCTATCTCGGCCGTATCGTCACCGGCCGCATTTCTTCGGGCTCGGTGAAACCGAACCAGGCGGTCAAGGTTTTGGACCGCAACGGCAACCTGATCGAAGAGGGTCGCGTCACCAAGGTGCTCGCCTTCCGCGGCCTCGAGCGCACGCCGATCGAGGAAGGCACCGCCGGCGACATCGTCGCCATTGCCGGCCTGCCGGAAGCAACCGTGTCGCACACGGTGTGCGCGCCCGAGGTCACCGAACCGCTGGAGGCGCAGCCGATCGATCCGCCGACACTCACCATGACGTTCCGCATCAACGATTCGCCGCTCGCCGGCACCGAAGGCGACAAGGTGCAGAGCCGCGTCATCCGCGAGCGGCTGCTGCGCGAGGCCGAAGGCAACGTGGCGCTGCGCATCTCCGAATCGACCGAGAAGGATTCCATGGAGGTCGCCGGCCGCGGCGAGTTGCAGCTCGGCATCTTGATCGAGACCATGCGGCGCGAGGGCTTCGAGCTTTCGGTGTCGCGGCCCAAAGTGCTGTTCCGGCACGACGAGGCGGGCGAGCTCTTGGAGCCCATCGAGGAAGTGCTGATCGACGTCGACGAGGCGCACTCCGGCATCGTCGTGCAGAAGATGGCCGAGCGCAAAGGCGAGTTGATCGAGATGCGGCCATCCGGCGGCGGCCGGGTGCGGCTGATCTTCTTCGCGCCGACCCGCGGCCTGATCGGCTATCACGGCGAACTCCTCACCGATACCCGCGGCACTGCGGTGATGAACCGGCTGTTCCATACCTACGGCCCGTATCGCGGCGAAGTCACCGGCCGGCGCAACGGCGTCTTGATCTCGACCGATCAGGGCGATGCCGTTGCCTACGCCATGTGGAACCTGGAGGATCGCGGCCCGATGATGATCGAGCCGGGCTGGAAGGTTTATCGCGGCATGATCGTCGGCGAGCACACCCGCGGCAACGATCTCGAAGTCAACGTGCTCAAGGGCAAGAAGCTCACCAACATCCGCACCCACGCCAAGGACGAGGCGATACGGCTGACGCCGCCGATCCGCATGACTTTGGAGAAGGCGCTCGCCTATATCGAAGACGACGAATTCGTCGAGGTGACGCCGAAATCCATCCGGCTGCGGAAAAAGCTGCTCGATCCGATCGAGCGCAAGCGCGACGAACGGCGCAAGGAAGCCGAGCGCGTCTAGCTGGCAGCCGGATTATGACAGGCCGAGGGCCGCAACGGTATGCCGTTGGGGCGAATTCGGCCTAACCGTGTCGGTTCTGCAACAGCCTTCAGAGATCGTGTGTTGACAGGTGTTTTTCGCGCTTGCGGCGATGGACGGGCCGATCGTTTCCGCTAATAATCCGCATCGTTAACGCTTCGTGAATCACGACACTTGAAGGCACCCGAATCGCTTGCTTTGATCGCGCCATGAGCACCATCCTCATCGAAATTCGCCGCGCTAAGGCATCTGATGCCACCGCAGTCGCGTCGTGCCACGATGAAGCATGGCGCACCGCGTATCAGGGCATCATCCCCGGCACCGAACTGGAAAAGCTGATCAACCGCCGCGGCCCGGCGTGGTGGGACAGCGCCATCCGCAAGGGCAGCCGCATCGCGCTGCTGCAATTCGGCGACAAGATCGCGGGCTACGCCAACTACGGCCGTAATCGCGCGCGCAGCCTCTACTACGACGGCGAGATCTACGAGCTTTATCTGCGACCAGAGTTTCAGGGGCTCGGCTTCGGCCGCCGATTGTTTACCGCGGCACGCCGCGATCTCGCACAGAGCGCGCTGAAGTCGCTGATCGTGTGGGCGCTGTCGGAGAACGAGAACGCAGTGGAATTCTACCGCGCGCTCGGCGGCAAGGCGGTCGCGCGCAGTTCCGAAAAATTCGGCACCCGCGTGCTCGACAAGGTCGCCTTCGGCTGGAACAACTGAACTTAGATTTCCGGTACCGGCAGGGCGGCCTGCATGCAGGCCGCCTTTAGCGTATTCGCGAGCAGGCACGCGATCGTCATCGGCCCGACGCCGCCCGGCACCGGCGTGATCGCGCCGGCCACTTCACGCGCTTCCGCAAAGCAGACGTCGCCGACGATGCGCGATTTGCCGCCGGCGGCGGTGACGCGGTTGATGCCGACGTCGACCACGGTGGCGCCCGGCTTGACCCAGCCGCCGCGCACGAATTCGGGCCGGCCGATGGCGGCGAACAACAGGTCGGCGCGCTCGCAGACGCCGGCAAGGTCGCGGGTGCGCGAATGCGCGACGGTTACCGTCGCGTTCTCGGCGAGCAGCAGCTGCGCCAGCGGCTTGCCGACGATGTTGGAACGGCCGATCACCACGGCATCGAGGCCGCTCAGCGACGCGTGCACCGCTTTGGCCAGTTTGATGCAGCCGACCGGCGTACACGGTGCCAGCGCCGGCAAGCCCGACGCAAGCCGTCCGGCATTGAGCGGATGAAAGCCGTCGACGTCTTTTGCCGGATCGACCGCAGCGATGATGCGGGCGGCGTCGATCTGCGGCGGCAGCGGCAATTGCACCAGGATGCCGTGCACGGCGGCGTCGCCGTTCAGTTCGCCGATCAGGCCGAGCAATTCGTTGGCGCTGGTCGTCGCCGGCAGAGGAAAGTCGAGCGGTCGCATGCCGACCTCGACCACCGCCCGCGACTTGCTGCCGACATAGGCCTTGCTCGCCGGATTTTCGCCGACCAGCACGACGGCGAGACCGGGGGTGAGCCCGTGCGCCGCGGCGAGCCGCCGCGTTTCCGCAGCCACAGCCGTGCGCAGCCCGCTCGCCATCGCCTTGCCATCGATGATTTGGGCGGTCACGGTTTCACCGTCAGCGCGCGCGTCAGCCTCTCGGCCAGGCTTTTTGCCTCGCCGGCAATCTCGATGCGCTTCACGCGCGCCGTGGCGCCCGCAACCACCGCTACCTGGCGCGGCGCGACGTCGAGCGTATCGGCAAGAAGCCGGCACAACGCGGCATTGGCCTCGCCTTCGAACGGCGCGGCACGGACTCGCGCCTTGAGCACGACGCGGCCGTCGGCGCGCCGTTCAACACCCTCGATGGCATCGCGGCCGCCGCGCGGCGTCAGCCGCACGTCGACCAGCACTCCGCCTGTTACCGCAGTCCACGGCACGTCAGGCATGGCTCGCAGCGGGCATGGCACTCAGAAAACGTTGGGCAGGATATAGAGCGCGATCACGTAGCGAATGAACAGGATGATCAGGAACAGGACGACCGGCGAAATATCGATGCCGCCGAGATTGGGCAGCATATTGCGGATCGGGCGTAGCGCCGGCTCGGTGATGCGATAAAGAAAATCGGCGATGGTGTGGACGGCTGGATTGCGCGTATTCACGACGTTGAACGCCACCAGCCAGGAAAAGATCGCCATGGCGATCACGATCCAGATGTAGATCTCGAGAGCAAGATCGATGACGAGAAATAGGGCGCGCATGGCTTTCGCTTCGGAATGAAGATGACGGAACCTAGCGGCTAAAAACGTCGCGAACAAGCCGAGCCAGAATGAAAAAGCTCGATGAGGTTGGCTTGCCAGCCGAAGCGGCGGTAGCCGCCAAGTTTGGTGGAGCCGAGGGGAGTTGAACCCCTGACCTCCTCATTGCGAACGAGGCGCTCTCCCAACTGAGCTACGGCCCCGCCACTCGGCAAGATCGCACCGGCACGGCGAGTGGGCGCCATTTAGGACCGCGGCCCCGGGCTGTCAAGGATATCGCCCGCGGTGAGGTGGCTGCCGCTCGATGAACCGCCACGTATCATCAGCCGACCAAGCCGCATGCACGGCACGCTGGAGCAATCCAAGTTAACGGCGACGCGGCGGCGCTCGATCAAGCTCAGGTTGATCGCGCTTGCCGTCCTTGCCGGCTTTGTCGCCGGCGGCTTGCTCGCCTATGCGGTACTGGGCGACGACCTGCTCGTCTTCCTCGGCCTCGCCTACCCCAAGGATTGCGGCTAGCCGTCAGCGGCCGCCATAACCAGCGGCGTAAATTCGACCGTTGGCCTCTTGCCGAGCGATCACAATCACGACCAAATAGCCTGCTTCATGGCCGGGGCACCTGAAGGGACGACCCCATGCGCGCCATTGCGTTGCGACTGAAATTGCTGGTTGCGAGCTTAGCGTTTGGGCTCTTGGCATTTGCCCCACCGGCCTATGCCGAAACGCCGTGCGGCGGCGATTTCGGCGCTTGGCTGCAAGGCGTCAGGCAGGACGCGGCCGGCGAAAACGTTTCCCAGCGCGCCATCCAGGCGGGCCTTACCGGCGTGACTTACGATCCCGCCGTCATCGCCCGCGACCACGCCCAGGGCGTGTTCCGGCAGAGCTTCGAGCAATTCTCCGGTCGCATGATACCGCCGCGGCTTGGGCGCGGCACCAAGATGATGACGCAGTACGGCCCGACGCTGAGCCGGATCGAGCAGCAATTCGGCGTGCCCGGCGGGATCCTCGTCGCCATCTGGGGACTGGAGACGGATTTCGGCGCCGACAACGGCAACTTCTCCACCATCCGTTCGCTGGCGTCGCTGGCCTACGATTGCCGCCGCCCCGACAAGTTTCGCGGCGAACTGATCGCCGCGCTGAAGATCGTCGACCGCGGCGACATGCAGCCTACGCAGATGCACGGCGCCTGGGCCGGCGAGATCGGCCAGACCCAGTTCCTGCCGTCGTCCTATCTGAAATACGCCGTCGACTACGACGGCGACGGCCGCCGCGATCTCATTCACAGCGCGCCCGACGCGCTCGCCTCGACGGCGAATTATCTGAAAGGCTACGGCTGGCAACGCGGCCAGCCGTGGGGCGAAGGCACGGCCAATTTCCAGGTGCTGCTGCAGTGGAACGCGTCGCAGGTCTACACCAAGACGGTCGCCGCCTTCGCCGAGCAGCTCGCCGCCGGGAACTAGCCGTTACGCAGCCAGCGCTCGAGGAAAACGCTGAGCCAAGCGCGCGCGCTGAAGTCGTAAACCGCGCGGTCGGCGAAATGGCTGTCGCGCGGCCTGGCGCCCGGCAGCTGCATGCGCTCGTGACCGCGGGTCGTCCAGCGGTGCATCATGGCGTGGGTCACGTCGGGATGAAATTGCAGCGCGTAGCCCGAGCCGTAGCGGATCGCCTGAACTTCAAACGTGTCGCCTTCGGCCAGGAGCTCGGCGCCGCCCGGCAGGTCGAAGCCCTCGCGGTGCCATTGATAGACGCATTCCGGCCATTCCTCGACCAGCGCGAAGCCGGCCGCCGTGGGCCGGATCGGGTAATAGCCGATCTCGGCATGACCTTCGGGATGACGAAATACCTTGCCGCCGAGATGCCGCGCAAACATTTGCGCGCCGAGACAGATGCCGAGGAACGGCTTGTTCTCGCGGAGCGGCACGCTGATCCAATCGGTCTCGCGGCGGATGAAGTCATCGGGATCGTTGGCGCTCATCGGGCCGCCGAAGATGATGCCGGCCGAGTGCTCCTCCATGGAATGCGGCAGCGGATCGTCGAAGCGCGGCTTGCGCACGTCGAGGCGGTAACCGAGGTCGCGCAGCGCATTGCCGATGCGGCCCGGCGTCGAATGCTCCCCGTGGAGAACGATCAGGATCGAGTGTTGCATGCCGCGAGCGATTCGAGCGCGATTGAAGAAATTTTCTACCGCGCCCGGCGGCGATTTTGAAGATTGCGTAGCGGACCTATGAACCGCCGCGCGGCGTGCGCATACCGCGCTGGACCAACCGCAGCAGCAGCGCATGCGGAATAAGCCGCACCATGAAGACCGCAATCTTGTTGCCGAAGCCGGCGATCACCACGCGCTTGCCGGCCATCAACCCGCGATAGCCGATCTCCGCGACCTTGTCGGCCGGCAACGTCAGCAAGGCCGCGGCGCGGTCGAGCCGCATGCCCGCACGCGCTTGGAATTCGGTCGGCACCGGGCCCGGACAGAGCGCGGTGACGCGGACGCCGCGGCCGGAAAGCTCGCGATGCAGCGCTTCGCTGAACGACAGCACGAAGGCCTTGCTGGCGTAATACACCGCCGCGCCCGGGCCGGGCAGAAAAGCGGCGACGGAAGCGACGTTGAGAATGCCGCCGCGGTGTCGGGCCAGGCTGTCGACAAAAGTGAGCGACAGTTCGGTGAGTGCGCGGATGTTCAGGTCGATCATGCCGAGCTGCTCGTCGCGGGACAGCGTGGCCGCCGGACCGGAGAGCCCGAAGCCCGCATTGTTGACGACGAATTCCGGCTCGAGCTGGCGGGTCGCGAGCTCCGCCGCGATTTGCGCAGCCGCGTCACGCCGCTCGAGGTCGAGCGCCAGAATGGTCGGCCGCGGCCGGCCCGTCGCCGCGATCTCTTCGGCCAGCGCCGCCAGGCGGTCCACCCGCCGGGCAACGAGAACGAGCTCGTGACCGTGCGCGGCAAACACCCGCGCCAGCTCCATGCCAATCCCGGCCGAGGCGCCGGTGATCAGCGCCACCGGCTTCATGGCTCGTCGCCGCCGACGCGCCGGCGCAGCTCCACCCGCTCGCGCGTGGAGACGCCGAGCAGGTCGGCGGCGCGCCAGATCAGATTGTCCTCGAGCTCGTCGCGCTGACCGTCCGCATAGACGATCTCCCACATCATCTCGATGATCTTGGCGCGCGCCGGCTCGTCGAGCACGCGGTTGAGCTGATGGGTGAAGTGATAAAGATCGACCGCTTCGTGCTCGGCAGCCGTCGCCTTGGTGATCAGCTCGTCGGTCGCGGCATCGTCGAGATTAAAGCGCAGCTTGATGACGGCATGCAGCTTGTCGCGCTCGCTTTGCGACATTTCGCCGTCGATGGCGGCGGCGTGCACCAACAGGGCCGCGGCCGCGAGCCGATAGTCATCCTCGCCGAACTGGCCCGGATGCTTTTCGCCGTCGACGAATTCGGTGATGAAGCTCTTGAACGATTCGAACATGAAATGATCCGCGCGGGTCGTTGCCCCGGCGACCTCAATCTCACGTCCATATTGCGACGTAAAGCGGCTGGTTCAAGCCCATTTCCGGCGGCGGCGCCATGCGGTTTTTGGATCGAAGCCCTCGAGCGAACGCCGCGCCGGCTCGACGCCCCAGAAATAGACCGCAACGATCTGCACACCAGAGCGCAATCATCAGCCCGATGACGCCCGGCAGGCCGGAACTGACCATCAGATAGCCGACCAGAGCCCCCGGGCTTGCACGATCCGGTCTACGGCCGGATTGCCGAGGATGCTAATCGAGACGCACTCGCCACGCTACTACTGGATGGCCTTGCCGCTGCGATAGCTCTCTTGGAGCAATTGCAGATTGGCCTGAACGTACGGGTTGGCGGGATCCTTGGCGCGGGCCTCTTCGAGCTTCTTTTTTGCGCGCACATAGTCGCCGCGCAGCATGTAGGAGAAGCCCTGGTCGTTGAGGATCTCCGCGGTCGGGCCGACGATGCGAAGCGCCTGGGCGTAGGCGCGGTCGGCCAGGTCGAAACGGCGCAGCCGGTCGTAGGAGGCCGCCAGCCCGGTCCAGGCTTCGGCGTCGTTTGGACGCTTCTGCACGGCGCTGCGGAAGCTCTTCTCGGCAAGCGCGAAATTGTTGCTGCGGAAATAGCGCTTGCCGAGCTGCAGGTCGTCGTGGGGGTCATCGCCCAGAAGGCCCGGATGCGACAACGGAGCGACCGGCTCGCCGCTCGGTCCGGGCTCGGCCGGCTGGGTGGTGATGGTGCCGGTGGTGTCGCCGTCGGCCGCGGGCGCGGCCGTACTGGCGCTGCGAGACTTCATGAAATCGCTGAGGATGCCAGTGACGCCGCCGTCCTTCGGCGCGACGCTGGAGGTCTCGTCACCGGGCTTCGGCGCGGTCGAGCAGGCGGCAAGGCAGAGCAGGCACGCCGCCCCGACCGTCAGGATTCGCGCTGCGCGGATACTCATTACGTGCTCCGGACCGCGATCCACCCCGCCCGGATTTCCCCGCCCCACGCGCGGAATGGACCGCCCGCCCATGCCAAGAGCGATGGGCCGGACAGCACCGGACAAGCCAAGCTAGGCGACGAACGGTTAAGGAAGTCCTTGCCGGCGGCTTTGGCCGGCCTTTGCCGCGAAAACGGCCTGCGATTTACCAGTTTCCGGTCGCCAGCCGCACGATGACCGGGCACAGGATGACGATGAACAGCACCGGGAAGATGCACACCATCATCGGCACGGCAAGCTTGGCCGGCAGGCTGTAGGCTTTCTCCTCGGCCCGCGACAGGCGCTTGTGCCGCATATCGTCGCTGTAGATGCGCAGCGCGTCGCTGACGCTGGAGCCGAGCTCGTCCGACTGCTGGATCAAGGTGGCGAACGAGCGGGCTTCTTCCAGGCCAAGCCGGTCGCCGAGATGCTCCAGCGCTTCGGTCATGGTGCGCCCGGCGCGGATTTCGAGATTGGCCATGTGGATGTTGGCGGCGAGCGACGGATAGGAAACGCCAAGCTCGCGCCCGACCCGGTCGAGAGAAGCCTCCATGGCAAGGCCTGCGTCCGCGCACACCACCAGGAGATCCATAAAATCCGGGAAGCCCGCCTGGTGCTCCATGCGGCGTCCCTTGATGCGGCGGTCGAGATAGAAGCTCGGCGCCAGATAGCCCATCACGCCGGCGGCCATCACGAACAGCCAGAACGATAGCTTCTCAAACCCCAGCATCGGCAGCACGAAGAACGCACCGAGTCCGAGCACGAGCGCGCAGAAGCCGCGCGCCAGAAAGAAATAGGCCGTGGCGTTGGGATGATACACGCCGGCCTGCACCAGGCGCGCCTTCAGCATCTTCACGTCGCGGCTGTCGTCCGCCGAGTAATGCTTGGTGGCGTAGTCGATCAGCCGTTGCGCCGCGCGCACGCCGGAATAGCGCAGTGCGCGCCGACCGCCGACCGCCGCGTCGTCGACATTGACCTGCGCGGCGCGCCGGCGCACCGCCTCGCGCGCCCGCACGCCGAGCATGACGGCGAAAGCGAGCGTGCCGGCGGCGAGAAATACCAGCGCGCTCAGCATGGCCGAGGAGCTGTCGCCGAACACGGCAAAGGGAGTGTTTGCGTCCATCGCTTAAATCTTAAAGTTGACCATCTTGAACATGATGAAATTGCCGATGAGCATCCACACGCCGGCGCAGATCAGAAGCACCCTGGTCAGGTGCTCGTCCCATACCGAGGCGTAGAAGTCCGGCGCGATGAACTGAATGACGATGAACAGGCCGATCGGCAGCGCCGACAGGATCATCGCCGAGGCGCGGCCCTCGGCGGCGAGCGCGCGGATCTTGCGCCGCATCTTGAAGCGCTGGCGGATGACGCCGGAAAGGTTCTCCAGGATCTCGCCGAGATTGCCGCCGGTGGCGCCCTGGATGGCGACCGCGGTGACGAACAACGGCAGATCGTCGGAGCCGAGGCGCGAGTAGAGGTTGCGCAGCGCCGTTTCCAGGTCGGCGCCATAAGTGATCTCGTCGGAGACGATGCCGAACTCGCTGCCGATCGGATCGGGCATTTCGCGGCCCACCATGGCAATGGCGATCGGCACCGGATGGCCGGCACGCAGGCTCCGCACGATGATGTCGAGCGCATCGGGGAACTGCGCGCCGAATTTCTTTTGCCGGCGGGAGCGCAGAAATCGCAGCGCCAGGTAGGGCAGCGCGATGGCGCCAATGAGCCCCGCAAACGCAGCCTCGATGATGCTGCCACGAACGACCATGATCGCGGCAAAAGCGACGAGGCCGACGAAGACTGCGACGATGATGAGGCGGCTGAAGCCGATGGTGATACCGGACTGCAAGATCAAGCGGTTGAGCGCGATCAGGCCGAGCCGGTAATCGCCGCTTGCGGTCAGGCCGCGCTCGCGGCGCAGCTCGATCAGCACGTTCTCACGGTTGGCGCTGTCCTTCGACAGCATCAGCCGGCGATTGATCTTGCTCCGATACGACGCCGCCGAATAGCAGGACAGATAAACCGCCTCGGCGGCGAGCCCCGCCGAGACCGCGACGAACAGCCAGACCAGATAAAGCGGGTTGATATCGAAATCCATGATCACAGCGGCTGCGACGGGTCGAAATAGGCGCCCGGGATCTTGATGCCCATGGCGGTGAGCTCATGCAGAAAGCGCGGCCGCACGCCGCTCGCCTGGAAGTGGCCCTGCACGCTGCCATCGGGCGCGGTGCCGGTGCGCACGAACTTGTAGATTTCCTGCATCTGGATGATGTCGCCTTCGAGCCCGGTGATCTCGGCGATGCTCATGACGCGGCGCTTGCCGTCGGAGAGGCGCGACAGTTGCACGATGATGCGGATCGCGGCGGCGATCTGACCGCGGATCGACGACACCGTCATCGGCAGGCCGGCCATGCCGATCATCTGTTCCAGGCGCGACAGCGCGTCGCGCGGCGTATTGGCGTGGACCGTCGCCATCGAGCCTTCGTGGCCGGTGTTCATGGCCTGCAGCATGTCGAAGGCTTCCTCGCCGCGGCACTCGCCGAGGATGACGCGATCGGGCCGCATGCGCAGCGCGTTCTTGACCAGATCGCGCTGACGGATTTCGCCTTTGCCTTCGATGCTCGGCGGCCGCGTTTCCATGCGGCCGACGTGGGGCTGCTGCAGTTGCAGCTCGGCGGCATCCTCGATGGTGAGCAGGCGCTCCTTGTCGGAAATGAACGCCGACAGCGCATTGAGCATCGTGGTCTTGCCCGAGCCGGTGCCGCCGGAAATGATCATGGTGATGCGGGCTCGCACCGCCGCCGCCAGCAATTCGGCCATTTGCGGCCGCAGCGCGCCGACGTCGACCAGCTTGTTCAGGTTGAACGGCTTCTTGGAGAATTTGCGGATCGACACCAGCGGGCCGTCGATGGCGACCGGCCGCACCGCGACGTTGACGCGC